>SXGT01433072.1_pt1 | contig 53068 bp, 44 predicted proteins | sample 3176221 | NCBI WGS metagenome assembly SXGT01 (sample SAMN11356862, study PRJNA531348) | freshwater metagenome | isolation source: freshwater sample F1-120 | place: China: Fuxian Lake, Yuxi | collected 2017-12-25
CGATACGACGGCCGTGGCGCTCGCGGCCGTCATGAAATCAGCCGCTGGCGGCTTAGCGCTCGCACACGAATCTGCTCGCGCCAAGCAGCAAGCGGCGGACGTTTGCTGCGACATCTAAACCGACGTTGACGGCATCTTCACCACCGATCCGCGTCTCGTCCCTGACGCGCGCAAGCTCGACGTCGTCAGCTATGACGAGATGCTGGAGCTGGCGAGCGTCGGCGCCAACGTGCTCTCCTCGCGCTCGATCGAGTTCGCGCGCAAGTTCGCCGTCCCATTGCAAAAGCGTTCGTCGTTCAGCGACGTCGAAGGAACCTGGATCGTCCCGGAAGCGGACTGGATGCGCAACGTCGTCGTCTGCGGGGCGGCGTTGCAGAAGGACGAAGCGCGCATCGCCGTCATCGATGTGCCCGATCAGCCCGGCGTCAGCCATCGCATCTTCGCCGCCATCGCCGCCAAGAATATCGCCGTCGATATGATCGCTCAGAACGTCGGCAACGCGGGCAAAGCGTCGATCGGCTTTACGGTCCCGGCCATCGAATTTCACGCGGCTTTGCAAGCATTGGAGCCGGTCGTGCAAGAACTGGTCGCCTCTCTCCCCTCTCCTTCCGGGAGTGGGGCCGGGGGTGAGGGTCCCCGCATCCAGTGCGAAGAAGGCGTCAGCAAAGTCTCCATCGTCGGCACCGGCATGCGCACGCACACCGGCGTCGCCCAGCGCATGTTCGCGTCCTTGGCCGCCGCCGGCGTCAACATGAAGATGATCACCACCGGCGACATCAAGATCTCCGTCCTCGTCGACAAGGCCGACGGCGTCAAGGCGCTGCGCGCCGTCCATCAGGCGTTCGACCTCGACAAGCCGCGGCCAGGTTCGGGCTTGCCCATCACGTATTCCTCCCCTCTCCCTCGGGGAGAGGGGCCGGGGGTGAGGGCCGGTCTTCCAAAACGCGACGCCCAATCAACTCACGAAGCGAAGGATGAGCAAGCCCTCTTGCAGCGTCTCGCCGGCGGCATGGAGGACATCGTCGTCAGCGACGTCGAGCTCGATCTCGAACAGGGCCGCATCACCATCTTCAATTTGCCCGACCAGCCCGGCAACTCTTCGCGCGTCTTCGAGGCCGTCGCCGCCGCCGGCGTCGTCGTCGACATGATTCTTGGCAACCCATCGGAGAACGGCCTGGCCAACCTTTCGTTCTCGGCGCCGATGCAAGACTTGAACCGCGCACTCGAAGCAACGAAGAAGGTGATCCAGACGATCGACTCGAATGCGAGCGCATTCGCAGACCCGAACATCGCCCGGCTCATCGTCAGCGGCATCGGCATGCGCAGCCACACCGGCGTCGCCCGCCGCATGTTCGGCGCCTTGGCGGAGCGCGGCATCAACATCGCGATGATCAACACCAGCGAGATTCGCGTCAGCGTCGTGGTGGATAGGGCCAAGGGGCAGGAGGCGCTGGAGGCGCTGAAGGGGGCGTTTAATCTAGTCTAAGTCAAAGTGACCAACGCGAAACGGCCCAAATGCAACACCTGATCAGTTGAGGCGGTTGCCTACGATACCGCTTGCTTAGAGGATGCGCTTGGCGCACCCAATGGCTTCGTAGCTGTTTGGGCGAGAACCTTTGTTGAAACGCTCTCGTAATGTTCTTGCCACGGATCGGTTAGCGCGCCTACCAAACCAAGCCGTTGGAGCAGTCGTCGTAAACACGACGAGCGCGGCGCCGCAGGATCAATGAGAAATCCAGTTTCCTCGAGGCAGCGAAGCTCCAAGAAGCTATCCGAGTCTTTCTTGGCCTTTTTCCATGCCTCGCCGAATGCACCACGAGATAGGTGACTTTTGATCCCGTCGCGCCAACTCTTCCAAGTGGCCTCACTGATACGCTCTTCTCGGCGCAAAAAAACTTCTTCATTGCAGAGGTCAAGGTAGCCATAAAATGCTGCGTAATATTTTTCGAGTTCGTCCGTATTCAGACCAGGTTGGCATCTCGCCGTCGGAGGTATCTCGCGCAATAACGTCCTGTACTCGCGATTTAGTTGGTCCTCGTAAGAGGTCATAGCCTGCTGCTGAGCATGTTTGAGTTGTAGGCGTACGTAATATACACCGATAGCTGCGCCGACTGTTCCAAGCGCAATGACCAGCTGCGCCAGATTTGCTATGTCGCTCAACTTGATTTGGTCGAACATGTTTGTGACCTCACAGCTAATGTCCTAGCCAACGGTAGCGACCTAAGTGAGTCGGTTCGCCTTCATCGATTCATCTGCTGACTGGTTACAACATGGGAGCCGGGTTCCTGTTCCGGGGGGGACAACAGTCAAATTCTCTATACTTGGACAGACCTGTCAACAACGCGAGGCGGCCAAGCATGGCCTGGCCGCCTCGTCGTTGACGCTTCATCCCTCGTGAATCGCTGCGCTCATCACGGGGCTTGCCGTCTGTTAATGGCGGAACAAGAACTCCTTCGAGTTGATGAGCGCCCAGTGCACGTCTTCCCAGGCCCGGCGGCGATCCACCGCGGCGCTGACGTGGCCGAGCATCGCGCTTTCCTCGTTCTCCGTCGGCAGGCGCGATAGCGTCGTCAGGAACAGGTCGGCGACCACTTCCTTATCCGTCTTCTTGGCGGCCAGGAGTTTGCCGATGCGGTTGGTCGCGTTGCGCAGGCGATCGTTGACCGCGGGGCCGTTGATGAGCTGCAAGGCTTGCGCGAGGTTCGAGTCGCCTTCGCGTTCGCACTCGCAGGCCAATTCACGAGCGGGTTGGCCGAAGGTCTTGAGGAAAGGGTGATTGACTTCGCCGTCGGGGAGCTGCACGGCGCGGGTGCCGAGCGGCATGCCGGCGAACTTCTCCGGAACCTCCGTCACCTGGCACAGAGCGTCGAACAGTTGCTCGGCGGTCAAGAGCTTCGTGACGGCGTGCGAGAAGTACTTGTTGTCGTCCTTGTTGAACTCGTTCGTCATGGCGCTGAGCTGATAGGTGCGCGAGTTCATGATCGTGCGGATCAGGTGTCTGGCGTCGAACTTATTCTTGACGAAGTCCTTGGCCAGCTCATCGAGCAGAGCATCGTTCGCGGATGGGTTGGAGTCGCGGAAATCGTCGACCGGATCGACGATGCCCTTGCCCATGACGTGGAACCAGATGCGATTGACGATCGACTTCGGCACGAACGGATTGTCGCCCGCGGACATCCATTTGCCGAGCGATTCACGGCGATCGCGGCCCGGAGCGATGTCAGGGATGGCGCCGCCCATGAACTTGGGCGCCATCGCCTTGCCGGTGCGCGGATTGTTGAGTTCGCCGAAGCGTTCGACGTAGACGTACTCGGCGCCGTCCTTCTTCTTGGCGTCGCCGCCGTCGATCGGGTCGCTGCGGTACTTCACGCGATTGAAGAACGCGGCCATGCTGTAGTAATCGTCCTGCGTCCAGCGCTCGAACGGATGATTGTGGCACTTGGCGCACTGCATGCGGATGCCGAAGAAGAGCTGGGCGGTCGTCTCGGCCAGCGTGGTCGGATCGCGCGAGATGCGGTAGTAGTTGGCGGCGGGGTTCGAGAAGGTGCTACCGCCGGCGGTGATCGTTTCGTACACGATCTGATCGAAGCCGGTGTTCTTGTCAATGTGGTTGCGCAGCCATTTCTGGAAGACGTGCGTGCCCTTGACCTGGATCGTCTTGCGCGTCGAGCGGAACACGTCGGACCACTTCAGCGTCCAGAAGTCGGCATATTCGGGGCGTTCGAGCAGTTCATCGATCAGCTTCGCGCGTTTGTCCTTTTCCTTGCTGCTCAGGAACTTGGTTACCTCCGGCGGCGTCGGGAGGACGCCGCAGACGTCGAGATACGCGCGGCGAACGAATTCTTGGTCGGTGCACAGTTCTGACGGCTGAATGTTGAGCATCTTCAGCTTGGCGAAGGTGTGCTTGTCAACGTAGTTGTTCTCCGGCGGATTCGACCACTTGAAGCCGAGCTTCGGTTCGAGGTAGGTGAGCCGCAACGGCACGAGCTCCTCCAAAAAGCGGCACAGGATCGCGACTTCACCCGACTGCGCGAACTCGACCAGGCCGGTCGCGTTGACGTTGGCGATGGCCGGATCGCTCGATGTGAAGACGGTGAGCCGAGTCACGTCGCGGGACGAGCCGTCGCTGAAGCTGGCGACGACGGAGAGCTGCTGATGTTTGCACGGCTCATTGAGGATGCGCGCGCCGGGGAGGACATCGACCTTTTGCACCTTGGGCAGCGAGGCCGGATCATCCTTGGCGCCTTCGCTCATCCAGCCGATCAGCGTTTGCGACGGGATGCTGCTGACGGGGAAGCGAGCGCCGCCTTCATGGGCGACGCGACCGAGACCCTTGAGCATCAGGAGGCTGGCTTCGGGATTCTGGCAATCGACGCGGCGGCCGAGGAGCTCGCGCGTCAGCTGGGTGTAATCGGGCCCCGGATCATAGCCGCGCAGGCTGAGCTTGAAGCCGTTCTTGCCGGTCGGCGTGCCGTGGCAGGCGCCGGAGTTGCAACCGCCGACGTTGAGGCTGGCGATCACTTCATTGCGGAAGCTGATCGGATGTGGCTTGTCAAAATTTTCGACGGCGATGGCGACCTTGGCGTTCTGTCCACCCGCGCTGACGGTCAGCGTCGCCGAGCCGTTCTTCGTCGCGGTGAGGAAACGCTCGGCATCGATTGCCGCGACCGCACTGTCGAATTTAAAATCGGCCAGGTGCGTCAAATCGCGCACCGTGCCGTCCGCGTAGACGCCGGTGACCACCAGCTGCGCGGTCGCGCGCGGGCCAGTCAACGTCAGCTTGCCCGGTTGTACGAGCAGTTCTTTCGGTGTGCCGATGATCTTGGCCCGCGCAGCCGGGTCGGTCGGCACGTCGGCGTTAGCGGCCAGCGTCGTCGCCAGCAACGTTCCAAGCGTCAGGCAAAGAATCGAGAGCGGATTGCGAATAACCATGGAAAACTGCCTCCTCTAGAGGACGACGGCGCGGTTTGGTGTGTTCGAAGCAGCGGCAAGAATGGCGGAACCCCCGTCTCCCGCCATCGCGATGCGGATCATCCGTGAACTTTGCGCAATTTGCGCGTCTCAACGCGTTTTTCGAGAAAGTTCGAGATCATCCGCAGGGTAGGTTCAATCTTCATCAGTGTAATGACTTTTCGCCGCCAGTGCGACAAGAAAACGGGAATTTTTTGATTCCGTCCACTCTTCGCCTCGCGCTCGCCTGGAAGCGCCGGAATTATTGGCGCATCCATACCGAGCGTTAAACGAAGACGGGCCGATGAGCAAGATTTGATGTGAAGCGATATTGACGTTTAATCGTCCCATAACATAACATGCTTTCCTTAGCGCGCGGCATGGAACGCTGAGTCCGCAACCATCAGAGGCACCGCCATGCATCCCACTAGCGTCGATCGCGACGGGTTTCTCCGCAACCTGCGCGCCAGCAAACTTCTCACCAGCGAGCAATTCCGCCAGGTGATCGAAAGCACGCGCAAGGTTCGCGACGCGCGCAAAATCGTCAAGACGCTGGTAAACGAGAAACTCATCACCAAGTTTCAGGCCTGCATGTTGCTCAAAGGACGCAACGGCGGATTCTTCCTCGGCCCTTACCGCATTCTCGACAAGGTCGGCCAGGGGGGCATGGGCCGCGTCTACAAGGCGATACACGAGACGATGAACCGCGTCGTCGCGCTCAAAGTCCTGGCGCCGCAGATTGTGAGCAACGAACGCGCCCGGTTGCTCTTCCTGCACGAGGTCCAGGCGGCGGCCAAACTCAATCATCCCAACATCGTCATGGCCTTCGATGCCAACGAAATCGATCGCCGGCACTATCTCGCGATGGAATACGTGGACGGCGCGAACCTCGAACGCTACGTGAAGGACCGCGGCCCGCTCCCGGTCGGCTTGGCGTGCGAGATCATCTTCCAGACCGCCAACGGCCTGCAGCATGCGCTCGAAAAAGGCATGGTCCATCGCGACATCAAGCCCGCGAACCTGCTCTTGCAGCACGATGTCGATTCCAGGACGCTCCAGATCAAGGTCCTCGATTTCGGCCTGGCCCGGCTTCAGTCGCGCGACAAGAGCGTGCCGGAAAAGACCCTGCCGACGCGCGAAAACATCATCATGGGGACGCCCGATTTTCTCTCGCCGGAGCAATCGCGCGATCTGCACGAGGTCGATATTCGTGCCGACCTCTATAGCCTCGGCTGCACGTTCTATTTTCTCCTGACCGGCTTGGTTCCCTTCGCTGGGGGCAAGATCCTCGATAAACTGGCACGCCACAACAGTGAGGTCGCCAGGCCGATCGAGGAGATTCGTTCCGACGTACCGCCGAAGGTTGCAAACATTGTCCGCAAGCTGATGGCAAAGGCGCCCGAGGACCGCCATCAGACGCCGTACGAATTGATGGACGCCCTCGCCCTCTACGCCGCCCCGATGAACGCGGAATGGCCGTTCGCGACGATGCGCGCCGCGGCCCTAGACCGCAGCGACGAGCAAGTCTTGCTGCCGGAACCGCAGGGCGATACGGAACCGAGGGCCCAAGGCTCGACGGAGGTCACCGACGCGGAATCGATCCTGGAATGGGCCGGCACGCAGAGCAAGCAGCGGCGCGGCCTGCGGCGCGTTGTGATCACGGCGGTTGTAATTGGCGTGGGATTGTTGGCGCTCGCGGCTGCGGCAGGCTTGGCCTTATGACATTTCAACGGCGCGTAACGGGCTTGGCTTCTCTCACGGCACATCCACTTCTTTCCCCATCTTCTTTCGGCGCGCAAATTCGACGATCGCCTCCGCTTGCTCGTCCGTCTCGATGGAGCCGGGGCGCAGACGGCGCACGCGCGTGATGGCGTCGCGCGCTCGTGCCGTGCGGAGCTATTTCTTTTTCGCACGCTTTCGCCCAGCGGCGGCACGGATTTCGGCAAGGCTCGTCTTGTCCACCCACGAGTGGCGTTCACGTGCGTAGTCGCCGCTACCGGATTCAAATTGCTGTAAAAAGCGAACCAAGCCCGCTGGCCCAAGTTCACGGCGCAGCGCTTCGAGTCCCTTGCGGCGAATTTGATCAAGCGTCATGGCCGATGTCCTTTAACCAGTCCAAGGGATTGGCGACCTGGATTTTGAGTTGATTTTGGCGGCGCCTTGCCAGGCGACACAACCGACCATCGCAGCTCAAAAATACGTCGGCGTTTATGGCTTCCGCAGCCGCCACATGAACGGCGCCGGCAGCTTTTATACCCAGCGATTCAAGCGTTTTCGCACGCACGTATATCTCTGGGGTTAATTCAACGTACTTTCGTCATCAGGCAACAGCAACAGGACCCGCGCACGCCGATCCTGATCCGGCATCGCATTGATCTCGATTTTCGCCATCTCTGAGGAAACGTGTTCCCAGATCTTATTCTCGCATTGCGCCAGGATCATGGTGGTGGCTTCGGCCTCCAGGCGAATTCGCGTCTGCGTCTGATCGTCAAAAGGCCGATTGAGACATGAGACATCCAGGTATACCTTCATGGTGCGATTCCTTGCCGATGATCCTCGGCACTACGGCACATCCACTTCTTCCCCCATCTTTTTTCGGCGCGCAAATTCGACGATCGCCTCCGCTTGCTCGTCCGTCTCGATGGAGCCGGGGCGCAAACGGCGCACGCGCGTAATGGCGTCGCGCGCGCTGAATCCCTGTGCGACCAGCCAGCAGGCGAGCATTGTGCCGGTGCGGCCCAGGCCCGCGGTGCAGTGGATGCCGACGCCGAGCTGATTCGCGATCGCTTTATCGACGGCGGCGAGGCACTGGTTGATCTGCGGCTGCGTGGGGGCGTCCATGTCGATGAGGGGAATGTGCAACGAGAACAGGCCCGCGTCGTTGATCCACGAACGACGGGGTGGATCTTCGGTCAGGCAAATGACGAATTGAATGCCTTGCTCGCGCAGCCATTGATATTCTTCCAGGGCGGCGGGCTTGGCCATGGCGGCCAGGCGCGGGCGATCGATCCAGGAGAAGCCGTCGGGGGCAGGCATGGTCCGATTCGCCGCGTCTCGTTTAGCGCTTCCGCGGCGTCATGCGAGCGCTAAACGCCAAGCGGCGTTAACCTCCCGTCTTGAGTGTCTTGTGTCCGAAGCGCAGGCGCATCTGATTGACCTGCTCCCACATTTTTGGTTCGACCTCGAGAAAATCGATCAGGTGCCCCGTGGTGACGCCGAGCGACTGCCCCGCGTCGCTGACGCGCGCTTCGGTCGCCTCCAATACATCGAGCACGATGCCGACGACGGGCCAGAAGCGCACATCCTTGCGGCCGACCTCGATCCGACCGGCGCGCGTACGGACGGCCTTGATCTCCGCGCATTCGGCGACCATCTCAAGTGTAATCGGCTCACGCAGCTTGAGGAAGAACGCTTGCTTGAGCCGTTTGAGCGCCTTGACGCGGTTCTCGTGCTGCGAGCGGCTCTCTTCCGCGATCACGATCAACCCGCTCGGCGGATGGCGCACGCGCACGGCCGAGCTGGTCTTGTTGCGTTTTTGGCCGCCGGGCCCACTGGCGCGGTAGGTATCGACCTCACACTGGGCGAGCAATTCGCGATCATTCAAGCCTGTCCACAAGGTACGCGACATAGCAACGAGCCCGCAGCGCAAGCAAGAGCATGACCGAAAAGCCCTTGCTTGCGCTGCGGGCTCGTCACCAATTTCATCACGCCTCCAGCCGCCACGGCGCCCGCATGGCGCGACCGAGATGGCGATTGGCGGCGTCCGCGTTTTCGCCGGTGAAGCGCTCTTCGCGCGGGTCCCAGCGCAGCGTCGTGTTCGGGAAGAAACGCGTTGCGATCACGCCCAAGTGGCACACCGCGACAGAGCGATGGCCGACGCTGGCGTTGCAGATCGTCTGTTCGCGCGAACGGACGCTCTGGATGAAGTTTTGCATGTGATGATTGCTCATCGCATTCACGCGCGGCAAACGCGTCGCATTGGCCGGCAACGTTTCGTCGAGCAACGCACGATCGCTGGCCTGGATGGTCGATCGGCTCACCCAGATCCACTTGTTGTCTTCGCCCTCGAAGAGGATGCCGTTGCCTGCGACGTTGTTGTTTTCGCGGATCGGCCAACCTTGCGCCGGGCCGCTGCGGCAGATCAGGCGCGTGCCTTCGCCGCCGTTAGGGCCGTTGCCGTAGGTGTAGGTGACCTCGAAAGTTGGATGGCAGTTGTAGCTATTGGCCTGAGTCGACGGCGCGGCGCCGGTGCCACGCACGCTGACGGGGCCGCTCTCGTCCATGCCGAGGGCCCATTGCGCGATGTCGTTGTGATGGGCGCCCCAGTCGGTCATCTTGCCGCCGGAGTATTCGAACCACCAACGGAATTCGTAATGGCAGCGCTGCGGCACGTAATCGACCTGCGCCGTCGGGCCGAGCCAGAAGTTCCAGTCGAGCCCTTCGAGCGTGGGACGTACCTCGAATGGCCCGCCGACCGGATTGGCGCCGATCAGCGTGGTGACGCGGCTGACGCGCCCGATGCGGCCATTGCGCACCAGCTCGGCGGCGAGACGGAAGCGGCCGCCGTACTCGGTGCGTTGCTGCGTACCGACCTGGAAGATTTTGCGTGTCTCACGGGCCACGCGCGCGACAGCCTTGCCTTCCTCGACAGTCAAGGTCATCGGCTTCTCGCAATAGACATCCTTGCCCGCGCGCATCGCGGCAATGGCGATCAAGGCGTGCCAGTGGTCCGGCGTGCCGATGGTGACGGCGGTGATGTCGCGATTTTCCAGGAGACGGCGGAAATCGGCGTGGACGGCGCAATCCCGGCGGACGTTGGGCGTGGCGTTGCGCACCAGGTTCTGCGCGAACTCGGCATTGGGACGATCGACATCGCACACGGCGACCATCTGCACGCCGGGCACGTTCATGGCGGCCTGCATGATGTGGACGCCGCGTTCGCCACGCACGGGCATGGTGGGCCGGGTCGAACGGCTCGTGCCAGTGCCGATGGCGCCCATGACAATGCGATCATTTGCGCCGGGCTGCGGGGCGGTCTTGGCTTCTTGAGCGTCGACGACGATTTCCTTGGCGAACCAGAGCGGCAAGCCGGCTGCTGTGAGTGCGCCGAGCGATTGGGCCATGAAGCCGCGCCGCGAGAGGGTGCCATATTTCATGATGCGTACCTCCGAGAAGTTAGGACGTGGTAGTTGTTGACGATGGTAATGGGGATTGTATTGGCGAGCAAGGGAGAAGTGGGCGGTTTTGCGGAATCAGCGCGCAAAACTGCTCTCCCATTTTTCCGCGCCCAGCGTTATCATCCCGACCGATAATTGTTTCAACACGGAGGTTGATCATGTTGACACGACTGGTGCTCTGGACAATGCTGGCAAGCCCGGCAACGCTCTTTCCCGCCCAGGCGTTCGCGCAGCCGAAATCGCCGTTCAAGCTCGCCGTCAATACAGGCGCCAGCGCCCAGATCATCCCCGTCAACCTCACGAACGAGCAGGTCGCCGCCACTGTCAACGGCGAGAAAATCCTCGTAGGCGAGGTGCGAAAGATTCTCGATGTACGCCCCCCTTCCGTCATCGTACTCACGGAATCTCAGAAGAAGGACTCGCGCCAGGCCGCCCTCGAAGTGCTCATTGAAGACGCTCTCATGCGGCAATACCTCGGCAAGCAAGTCACGCAAGTCAGCCAGGCCGACTTCGACAAGGAATTCAAAGAACTGTCGGACGCGCTGGTCAAGTTGAAAAAGTCCTTCGCGGAGTTTCTGGCAGAGAGCGGCCAAACCGAGGAGCAACTGCGGCGCGACATTATCGCACGCTTGCAATGGCGGACGATGCTCGTCCGACTCCTACCCGAGGAAAACGCCAAGAAATACTACGACGAAAACAAAGTGTTCTTCGACAAGATCTACGTCCGCGCCAGCCACATCCTCATCAAGCTGCCGCCCAATCCAACCAGGGAGCAGCGCGACAAGGCGACGCAACAATTGCTCGTCTGGCGTCAGGAGATTCTCCTCGGCAAGGCGAAATTCGAAGAGATCGCCAAGATCCACTCGCAATGCCCGAGCAAAGACAAGGACGGCGATATCGGTCAATTTCCCTATAAATTCGTCGTCCTGCCCGAGTTCGCCGGGGCCGCCTTCGCCATGAGGGAGGGTGAGATCAGCGACGTCGTGCAAACCGTATCTGGGCTGCATCTGATCAAAGTGACTGAACGCTTGAAGGGGGAACCCTCGGACTTCGACGCGGTGAAACAAGCCGTGCGCGAGGTGTGGGCCCAGGACGAAGATCTTTACCAGCGGATTCTCACCGACCAAAAAAAGGTCGTACCCATCAAGATCGATCTGCCATGAGCCGCTTGCCGCATAGCACGTGCGCGGCGCCGCGCGAGCGCTAAACGAAAACTTCCTCCATCACCTGATAGCCCGTCATCACCATGCCCATCTTGCGATAGGTCGCCTGCGCGGCCGCGTTGTCGTGCTCGACATAGAGCCGCACGCCGATGACGTTCGGCTCTTGCCGCGCCTCCCTGAGGACCTGCTGATAGAGTGAGCGAAACACGCCGTGCCTGCGTGCCCTGGGCGCGACATAGACGCTTTGAATCCACCAGAAGTTGCCGTTGCGCCAGTCGCTCCATTCGAGCGTGATGCCGAGCTGGCCGACAATTTCTCCCCTCTCCGCCTGGGAGAGGGGTTGGGGGTGAGGGCACGCTTCGGCGACGAAGTAGCGCCCTTTGGTCGCATCCGTCAGCATCGCGACGACCCCCGCGGCGAGGATCCCGGGGTCGAGCTCCTTGTTCTCGGTCTCCCTGGCCAGCAGACGATTGAATTCGACGATCACCTCAGCATCGGACCGGCGCGCGGGCCGAATAATCAGGTTCATGAAACTCGCTCCGTTCATACAATTTCCATAGGGAACGCTGCTACGCCGCAAGCGGCTGAAAGGATGCAAAATGGACCTTGCCAAGTATATTCGCAACATCCCGAATTTCCCCAAGGCCGGGATCTTGTTCAAGGACATCACGCCGCTCCTGGCTGATTCGGCTGCGTTTCACGAGGCGGTCGACCGGATGGTCAAGCAGTACGAGAACGTGCCGATCGACGCCCTCTCCGCGGCCGAGGCGCGTGGCTTCCTGTTCGCGGCGCCGATGGCGTACCTGATGAACAAGCCGCTGGTGCCGTTGCGCAAGCCAGGTAAACTTCCCTATCAGACGCACAAGCTGCAATACGACCTCGAGTACGGCCAGGCCGAGTTGCACGTGCACATTGATGGCTTCAACCCCGGCGCTAAAGTCCTGCTCGTGGATGACTTGCTCGCGACCGGCGGCACGCTTGAAGCCGCTTGCAAACTGATCGTCCAGGCGGGCGCCCAGGTCGCCGGCTGCTGCGTGCTCGTCGAATTGAGCTTCCTGCTGGGCCGCGAAAAACTACGGCCGCACGATGTGTTTAGTTTGATTCGTTATTGATGTTTAGCCCCGCGTCGCAGACGCGGGCGAGGCGTCATGACCGCCCGCGTCTGCGACGCGGGGCTAAACGAGGAATTGGCGTATGTTGGTCGATTTCGAAAAATCCGGCGGCCTCGTCCCGGCGATCGCGCAGGACCATCAAACCGGCGAGGTCCTCATGATGGCGTGGATGAACAAGGACGCCTTCGACGAGACCGTGCGCACCAAACGCGCCGTCTATTTTAGCCGCAGCCGCAACAAGCTCTGGCGCAAGGGCGAAGAGTCCGGCAATGTGCAAGAGGTTAAGGAGATCTTCCTCGATTGCGACAACGATACGATTCTGCTCAAGGTGCACCAGATCGGCGGCGCCGCGTGTCATGAAGGATTCAAGAGTTGTTTTTTCCGCCGCGTCGATGGCGACGAATTGACGACGATTGGCGAGCGCGTGTTCGATCCGAAACAGGTATACAAGAAATGACCGTTTAGCCCCGCCTCGCAGAGGCGGGCGGCAGTCGCATTCGCCCGCCTCTGCGAGGCGGGACCAAACGAAGTGGATGTTCCCCGCAATGACACAACAACTCCGCCTCGGCATCCCCGCCGGCTCCCTCCAAGAGGCGACCGGCGAGCTGTTCCGCAACGCCGGCTTCAAGATCACGTTCGCGAGCCGCAGCTACTATCCGTCGATCGACGATCCGGAGATCCACTGCACGTTGATCCGGGCGCAGGAGATGCCGCGTTATGTGCAAGACGGCTCCCTCGACTGCGGCCTCACCGGGCACGACTGGGTGCTCGAAAACGAAGCGAAGGTGACTCAGCTTGCGGAGTTGGTCTTCTCGAAGGTCAGCCGACGCCCCGTGCGCTGGGTGCTGGCGGTGCCGAACGATTCGTCGATCAAGACGGTCAAGGACCTGCAAGGCAAACGCATCGCCACGGAGCTAGTCGGCGTGACGAATCGCTTTCTGAAGGAGCATGGCGTCACGGCCCAGGTCGAGTTCAGCTGGGGCGCCACGGAGGTGAAACCGCCGCGCTTCGCCGACGCGATCGTCGATGTGACGGAGACGGGCAGCTCGCTCAAGGCGAATAACCTGCGCATCGTCGCCGAGCTGCTGACGAGCACGACGCGCTTTATCGCCAACGACAAGGCGGCTGCCGATCCGTGGAAAAAGCAGAAGATGGACGACATCATCCTGATGCTCAAAGGCGCGATGGCCGCCGAGGGCATGGTCGGTCTGAAGTTCAACACGCGCACGACCGACAAGGAAAAGGTGCTCGCCTTCCTGAAAGCGCACCCGCGCACCGCCCTCAACAGCCCGACGCTGTCGCCGCTCGCGGACTCCGACTGGCTCGCGATGGAGATCATCATCGACGAAGACATCGTCCGCCACATCATGCCGCAGCTTTATGCGGAAGGGGCGCGCGGCATCGTCGAATATCCGATCAATAAGATCATCCTTTAGCTGCGTGCCGTTTAGCGCTCGCGTCGAAGCGCCACCATACCGGCACTTCATCACGAGCGCTAAACGAATGCGGCCAAACGGGAGACACCCATGCGCCGCGTCATCATCCCCATCGCCCTTTCAATCATCGTCATCACCGCGAGCGCCCAACCGCCGCAACTCCCGCAAAAAGGCAGCGGCCCCGGCAAACCGCTTTCCCCACAAGACGCGCAAAAGCTCTTCAAGCTCGACGACGGCCTACGCATCGAACTCGTCGCTTGTGAGCCGCAGATCGAGAGTCCCGTCGCGATGCAGTTCGATCCCGACGGCCGTCTCTGGGTCATCGAGATGCGCGACTACCCCCACGGCCCCGGCAAAGGCGAAAAACCCGCGGGCCGCATCCGCGTTTTAGAGGACAAGGACGGTGACGGCTTCTTCGAGACGTCGACGATCTGGGCCGACAATCTGCTCTTCGCGAATGGCTTGTTGCTCTGGAAGGACGGCGCCATTGTGACCATGGCGCCGAAGATCACGCACCTGCGCGATACCGATGGCGACGGCAAGGTGGATAAGGAAGATGTCTTATACGTCGGTTTCGCCGAGCAAAACCCGCAATTGCGCGTCAGCCATCCGATCATGGGCCTCGACGGTTGGATCTACTGCGCCAACGGCCTGCGCGGCGGCAAGGCGACGTCGGCAAGCAACGCGCAAAGAGAGTGGCCCATCGTCGATCTCTCCGGCATGGACTTCCGCTTCGATCCGATCAACCTGTCCAAATACGAAGCGATCACCGGCCCCGGCCAATACGGCAACACCTTCGACGCCTGGGGCAATCGCTTCATCTGCGACAACCGCCATCATCTCCGCCACGTCGTCATGGAGAATCGCTACATCAAGAGAAATCCCTATTTGGCCGCCCCTGCCCTCGTCGAGGACATCTCGATTCTCGAAGACGGCCCCCTCTCCTCCGGCGGCAAGGTCTATCCCCTCTCGAAAAACTGGACGACGTCGAGCCTGCACGAAGGCCGCTTCACCGCGGCGTGCGGCGTCTTCATCTACCATGGCAAATTGCTCGATACCAACCCGAGGCGTGAGCGAGGTATTGTCTACAACGGCGCCGCCTTCACCTGCGAACCCACCGGCAACCTCGTCCACATGGAAATCCTCACGCCCAAGGGCGCGACCTTCGAAGCGAAGCCGTACAAGAAGGGGGTCGAGTTCCTCGCCACCACCGACGACTGGTTCCGCCCCGTGTTCCTGACGCACGGCCCCGAGGGAGCGCTGTACGTGGCCGACATGTACCGCGCGGTGATCGAGCATCCCGACTTCATGCCGCCGGAGTTGAAGAACCGCCCCGACCTCTGGGCCGGCAAAGACAAGGGCCGCATCTGGCGCATCGTGCCGAAGGACTATCAACAGCCCAAAGCCCAGGGACGGCCGTCCCTGGGAAAAGCATCGCTCGCCGACCTGGTCATGACGCTGGAGCATGCGGAGCCGTGGCATCGCCAGACGGCCCAGCGGCTGTTGTTGGAGAAAAACGACAAGGCGATGATCGGACCACTCAAGAAACTGCTTCATGAATCTGAAAAACCACACGCGCAGATTCTCGCGGCATGGCTGCTTGACCGACAGAAAGCGATTGACGAAGAAGACCTGTTTCGGATGCTGAGGAATCCAGATCCTCACGTGATCGAATGTGCCATTCGGTTGGCGGAACCGAATCTTGGGAATAACAAGCTGCCATTGAATGCGCTCATGCGACATCACAATCATCGTGATTACCGAGTCCGCTACCAGCTTGCCTTGACCATGGGAGGACTGGAAGGCAAGAACTTCGTACACCGGGAATTCAAGGATGTGGCGACCTGCCTGGTTGCAACGACTTCCTACGACGTCGATCTCGACCTGTGGAAACGGCTGGCGATTCAGAGTGCCCTACCGGAACACACGCTTTCGACCGTGCGCATGATGTCCACGTGGGACACGAAGGCGCCAGGTCATGCAGCGATGCTAAATGAACTCGCCGCCATGCTCGCCACGCGAAACGAGCCTGAATCCCTGCTGGAAGTAGTCAACCTCTTGGCAAAGCGGCCACGAAACTCGGCGACCTGGGCAGGCTTCGCCGGTCTTGCCAGAGGCTTGGAAAGACGAGGCGTCACCATCGTCACAGCGGCCGATCGAGTACCTGAATCCGCCCGCAAGGAGTACGCGGCCACGATCAGCACCCTCATTTCGGACGCGGCCAAGCTAGCACGCGATCCAACTCAGAAAACTCCGGACCGACTCTTGAACTTGCGCATTCTTGCCCACGCCCCTTGGACCACCGCCAAACCATCGCTCGTCCCGCTCGCCACCGAAGAAAGCTCCGTCGAATTGCGCATTGCCGCGTTGCGCGCTCTCGCCTCGCAGCAGGACAAGGAAGTGCCGGCGCTCTTGATGAAGCTCTGGCCCAGCGCGGCGCCGGGCGTGCGGCGCGAGATCTTGGAGGCGATGCTGCGGCAGCCGGGGCGCGTCGAGGTGCTGCTCGATGAGATCGAAGCCAATCGCATGAAGGCCAGCGAGCTCGATCCCTTGCGCACCAAGCAACTGCTGAACCACGCCAATGGCTCGATCAAGGCCCGCGCCAAGAAGCTGCTCGCCGACAACCTGCCCGCCGACCGCGCCAAGGTGCTGGCTGAATATCAGGCCGCGCTGACGCTGAAAGGCGACGCCAAGAACGGCCGGGCGATTTTTCAGAAAAACTGCGCGACCTGCCATCGCGTCGCCGGCGTCGGCGTCGATGTCGGGCCCGATATCGCGGACACGCGCACCAAGACGCTGTCGGCCATGCTGAACGACATCCTCGTGCCGAACGCCGCCATCGACGCCAACTACGTCAACTACGTGGTGGCGACGAAGGACGGCCGCATCTTGACGGGCATGCTGTCGGTCGAGACGGCGTCGAGCATCACGATCAAGCGCGCCGAGAATCAGACGGACGCGGTGCTGCGCAAAGACATCGACGAGATCGCGTCGACGGGCATTTCGCTGATGCCGGAGGGGCTGGAGAAGAACATCAACGTGCAGGAGATGGCGGATCTGCTGCGGTTCTTGAAGGACTGGCGCTATCTGGATGGAAGCGTCCCCCTGCAGAAGTAGGCATTTCCCCCCTCTCCCTCTGGGAGAGGGGAGAAAGGCAATTCGTGAATCAAGAACCCTGGCAGACCAAACGTGCACGCTCGCTTCGCCGTGAGCTTACCCCGGCAGAGAAAATCCTCTGGGCGGCGCTGCGTGGCCGTCGATTCGACAAACTCAAGTTTCGGCGGCAATTTCCGGTTGGTGGTTACATCCTCGATTTCTACTGTCACGAATTGATGCTTGGGCTTGAAATCGACGGCGAAACGCATCTCGGCAAGGAAACACATGACGCGCGCAGGCAAGCAACAATCGAGGCGGCTGGCATCAAGATCGTGCGATTTTGGAATACCGACGTGTATGATGACTTTGAGGCGGTTCTCGAAGCGATCTGGCAGAACTGTGAACTGCGAAAAATGGGCCTGGCGCTTGTGAAACAGGATGAGGCGCAAAGTTCCTGAATGCTCGGCCCTCACCCCCGGCCCCTCTCCCTGAGGGAGAGGGGAGAAATGCAACATGCGCATCCTCGTCACCGCTGGCAACACGCTCGCCATGATCGATCGCGTGCGCGCCATCACCAACATCTTCACGGGACGCACCGGCGCGGCGATCGCCCTCGAAGCGCATCGACGCGGCCACACTGTCACGCTGCTCACGTCGCATCTCGATGGCATCGAAGAGTTGGACCGCCTACGTTGTCTTCCCTATCGCACGTTTGAGGACCTCGAAGCGCTGATGCGCGAGCACGTCGGCACACATGACGCGATCGTCCACTGCGCCGCCGTCAGCGATTACTGCGCGGCCGGGATCTTCGCCCCCGCAGCGACGACGCACTTCGATAATGATCTCACCTGGCGCGACGAACGCGATTTGCCAATGTTGTTCGATCGCTCCGCGGGCAAGGTCAAGAGCGACGAGGCGGAACTGTGGCTGCGTCTGGTGCGGGCGCCGAAGCTTATCGACAAGATTCGCGCCGACTGGAGCTTTCACGGCACGCTCGTCAAGTTCAAACTCGAAGTCGGCGTTTCGGAAGCCGATTTGCTCGCGATTGCAGAAAAATCACGGCAGCAATCCAAGGCCGACTGGATGGTCGCCAACACGCTCGACGGCGCATCGGAATGGGCGTTCCTCGGCAACGAGAACGGGTACAACAAAGTGACACGAGCTAGACTCCCGTGCTCATTGCTTGACGTATTGGAGCCGAAACATGGCTAACATTCTCCTGGGCGTCACCGGCTCCGTCGCGGCCATCTATACGCCGCAGCTCTACCTTGACCTGCGCCAGGCCGGGTTCAACGTCAAGATCGTCGCGACCAAGACTGCCTGTTACTTTTTCGATGTTCACGCGATTGAAGCGAAGGATGGAAAACGCAACCCCGACGTGATAATCCTCGACGAGGACGAATGGGCCCACGAGCGTTACCGCCGCGGTGATCCGGTGTTGCACATCGAGCTGCGCCGCTGGGCGAACGTGTTCCTCATTGCGCCGCTGGACGCCAACACGATGGCGAAGTTCGCGCTGGGCATCGCCGACAACTGCTTGACGTGCGTCTATCGCGCCTGGGACCACGCCAGGCCGGTCGTACTCGTGCCCGCGATGAACACGCTGATGTGGGAGCATCCGGCGACGACGCGCCATCTCGATCAGATCGCGGCCGACATCGGCGATACGCTGCGTATCGTGGAGCCGATCGCGAAAAATCTGGCGTGCGATGATATCGGGATTGGCGCCATGGCGGAACGGGATCAGATCCTTACTGCACTTGCAGAATTACTGAATACGCTGTAGCCGGCGCTGACGAACAATTCACCATCACGGCATCTCGAACGCTGGAAATTGCCCGACTTATGTCATTTCTCGGTTGGCATGCGCTTTGCCATGTCTGCTCGTCCTGTTACTCTGAAGCGAGGGAGCCATGCGCCGACGTGCCTTCACGTTGATCGAGATTTTGGTCGTCATCGCCATCATCGCGATACTGATCGCGATCCTGGTGCCCGCGGTGCATAGAGTGCGTGTGGCCGCGGCGCGAATGCAGTGCACCAATAATCTGAAGCAGATCGGCATCGCTCTGCACAATTACGAGGCGTTCCACAAGGAGTATCCCGTTAGTATGTACGCGCCCGTCGGTACGACTTTTGGCACCAACAATGGTTCGTGGTCCGTGCATGGCCGCATCCTGCCCTTCATCGAGCAGGGCAACGCCGGCGTCCTGGTAATGCTGGAATCGCCGTGGGACCAGCAGCTCGCCAGCGGAGTGCCGCAGACGCGGATCCCAGTCTTCCGCTGCCCGGTCGATCAGCATGACCGGGCGCGGACCAACGGCGGGTTGCCCTACGTCTATCCGCATACCTATGCGTTCAACTTCGGCACCTGGTTCGTCTACGATCCGACCACGGGCAACGGGGGCGACGGCGTGTTCAAGCCGAATCTCGCGACCCGACCTGCCAATATACTCGACGGCTTGAGCAACACGCTCGGTGCCGCCGAGGTCAAGGGCTTCACGCCGTATGTCCGCAACACCGCCGACCCCGGCGCGACGCCCCCCGCCTCGCCTGCCGCGCTCGCCGGCATGGCCGCGGGTGGACAGAACAAACTCGGTCCCAATCTGAATGACAACACCGGGCACACCGAATGGCCCGATGGCCGGGTGCATCACAGCGGCTTCACGACTGTCTTCACGCCAAACACCGTCGTGCCGTTCACTAGCGGCGGCAACACGTTCGACATCGACTATAGCTCCCGCCAAGAAGGCAACAGCGCTACAGCGCCGACCTACGCCGCCATCACCGCGCGCAGCTACCACAGCGGCACGGTGAATGTCCTCTTGATGGATGGCTCGGCTCGGTCCGTCAACAATTCGATTAGCCCGGCGATTTGGCGGGCGCTGGGCACGCGTGCAGGTAGTGATCTCGTCGGCGGAGATTTCTGAGCGTGTTGCGGCGGTTCCCCCACTCCCCCTAGCCAAACCACGGCGGCATCTCTCCGGCCGGCGGCAGCTTCACCACGCTCAGGCTCGTAATTTTCGGATGGGCCCGCACCTCGTCGAGGGCGGCGAGCGGCGGCTCGTGGTCGAGATTCAAGACGGCGATCGCCTCACCGCCGGGGAGTTGCCGGCCGACCGTCATCTGCGCGATGTTGACGTTGTGCTTGCCGAAGATCGTGCCGATGAAGCCGATCAGGCCCGGCACATCGCGATGCGTGAACAGCAGCATGATGCCGTCCATGTAAGCGTCGAGATGATAGGGCCCGAGCTGCACCAGACGCAGGAACTGTTGGCCGAAGAGCGTGCCGGAGGCGGTGTAGGTTTTCTTGTCGGTCGTGACCTCAGTTTGAATCAACGTGCTGAAGTCGCCCTTTTTGCCGACGTTCTGCGTGACGATGTCGATGCCGCGTTCGTGGGCGATCAACTCGGCGTTGACGATGTTGACGTTCTGGGCGAGCTTGGTTTCGAGCAGGCCAGCGGTGAAGGCGCCGGTGATGAGCTTGGTGCTGCGCCGCGCCACCTCGCCGCGATAGGTGAGCTGGGCGCGCTTGATCGAGCCGTGCGCCATCTGCGCTTGCAAAAGGCCAAGCCGGCGCGCCATGTCCACGTAGAGCTTGACTTCCTCCAACTCCGCGCGATCGACGGCGGCCATGTTGACGGCGTATTGCACCGCGCCTTTCGTGAGGTAGTCGATCAAGAGCTGAGCGGCTTCGAGAGCGACGGTCTCCTGAGCCTCGGTCGTCGATGCGCCCAGATGCGGCGTCAGGACGACGTTCGCCAGCTTCAAGAGCGGATGATCGGGCGGCGGCGGCTCCTCGACAAAGACGTCCATCGCGGCTCCGGCGAGATGGCCCGATTTCAGCGCGTCTACCAGCGCGGCCTCGTTGATGATGCCGCCGCGCGCACAGTTCAACAGACGCGTGCCCTTCTTCATCCGGGCGATCTGAGCGGCGCCGATGAGGTTTGTCGTCTCCGGCGAGAGCGACGTGTGTACGGTGAGAAAATCGACGCGCGGCAACAAACCGTTGAGATCGACGGCGGTCTCGATGCCAAGCTTGCCAGCGAAGTCTGGCGAGAAAAACGGATCGAAGCCGATGACTTTCATGTCGAGTCCGGTGGCGCGCCGCGCCACTTCGCGTCCGACTCGGCCCAGGCCAACGACACCGAGCGTTTTGCCGGCGAGTTGGGTGCCGACGAGCTTGGCGCGTTCCCATTTGCCGGCGCGCATGCTGGCGTCGGCGGCGGGGATGTGGCGTGCGAGGGCCATCAGGAGCGTGATCGTGTGCTCGGCGGTGCTAACGGTGTTGCCCCCCGGCGTGTTCATGACGACGATGCCCTTGCGCGTTGCCGCCGCGACGTCGATGTTGTCGACGCCGACGCCGGCGCGCACGATGGCGCGCAGCTTGCCGGGGTTGTCGAGTAGTTGCGCCGTGACGCGCGTGCCGCTGCGGACGATCATGCCATCGGCGGCCTGCAGCGCCTCCTGAAGCGCGGCGTCCTTCAGGCCGTTGCGGTTGTCAATATCGAGGCCCGAAGCTTTGAGCAGGTCGATGCCGCCGGCTTCGAGCTTATCGCTGATGAAGATGCGTGGCATGATGTGATCCTTGTCTTCGTTTAGCGCTCGCGCGGCGCCATGCGAGCGCGAAACAAAAACGCCGCTACTTCTGTGCAAACACTCGCTGCGCCGCCGCCAACCCCTTGCCCATCTCGACGGGATGGCCCATCTCGGCGAGCACCAACTCGACGCCGGCGATCGCTGCCAAGATATCGAACTGATCGATGTAACCCATGTGCGCCAGGCGAAGGATCTTGCCTTTGAGGTCGTCCTGGCCATTGGCGAGCTTGAGGCCGTACTGCTTTTCAAGTTTGTTCAACAGCGCCGTCGAATCGATGTTCGCCGGCATCTTGACGACCGTCAGCGCCGTGTTCGGCTGCTTCGGAAACAGTTCCAGACCGAGTGCCATGAAACCGGCGCGGGCGGCCTCGGCGTAGCGCTTCTGGCGGGCCCAGATGTTTTCGATGCCGACCGCGACGATTTTCTTCAGGCTGACGCGCATCGCCCGGATCATCGTGTGCGCCGGCGTGTACGGCGTGTCGCTCGTTTCCAGGTTTTTCTTCGCCTTCTTCAGATCGAAGTAGAACGTGCGCGGATTGGCGTTCTTGTCGATCGTCTGCCACGCCTTGGCACTGACCGAGAGAAACGCCAGGCCCGGCGGCATCATCAGCGCCTTCTGTGAACCCGTGCAGTTGATATCGATGTGCCAATCGTCGGTGCGGCACTCCATCGCGCCCAGGCCGCTGACCGCATCAACGAGCAATATCGCCGGCGTCTTGGCGACGATCTTGCCGAAGGCCGCGATGTCGTGCCCGACACCGGTGGAGGTTTCGCTCAAGGTCGAGCAGACGGCGACCGCGTTGGGATGATCGGCGAGCGCCTTTTCGAGCTGAGCGGGTTGGACCGCGTCGCCATAGGGGACGGTGACGTTGACCGATTCGATGCCGAACGCCTTGGCGATGTTCTTCCAGCGTTCGCCGAAGCGCCCGGCGATCAAACAGATGATTTTGCCCCCCGCGGGGACGCTGTTGGCGAGCGCGGCTTCGAGCGCGCCGGTTCCTGAGGCGGTCAAGGGGATTACAAGATTCTTCGTGTAAAAGATCGTCTGCAAATCCGCGAGCACCTCGGCGAGCATGGCGCGGAACTCGGCCGTGCGATGGAAGATCATCGGCCGGGCCAGTTCGAGCAGGGTCTCTTCGGGGACGGGAGTCGGGCCGGGCGTGAGCAGGCGGAATTTCATGGCGCTGATCCTTGCGGCGAAAAATAAACCACTTAAGCGATCCCTCTCCCCTCTCCCCCTGTACTCAGGGGGAGAGGGGCCGGGGGTGAGGGGGAGGAGCAGACTGTTGCGCGACGCCCCAACCCCTCACCCCCTCTCCCTCTGAGTACAGGGGAGAGTGGTGAACTGTTACGGGACCATATTGTCATTGTAACGAAAGCGCTTTCGTTTGGCGTTGGCGTTCACGCCGCCGCGCGTTCACTGCGAGCGCTAAACGAAGTCCTTGATATTCGGGGCCCTGCGCCTGTATATTATGAAGGAACCCGCCACTTTCCTTCCTCGCAGGAGTTCGCTATGTCTCGCATCGTTGTCGGTGCCGTCGCGCTGGTTGGCCTTCTTTCGTTCAGCGCCGTTCAGGCCCAGCAAAAGCTCGAGCACAAGGGCTGGGGCAGCCTGGTAGGCAAGGTCACCTACGACGGCAATCCGCCGGTCCCCGACAATCTGATCCCGCGCATGATGATCCACGCGGACAAGGCATGCTGCCTCAACGAGAAAGCGAAGCCGCTCGAGAAGATCGATCAGACCTGGATCGTTGATGCGAAGACCAAGGGGGTCGCGAACGTCATGGTGTATCTCAAGGTCCCCGCGGGAACGTATATTCCGACGCACGCGAAATACAAAAATCGCAACGACACCGTGGTCATCGATCAGCCACACTGCGCGTTTCTGCCGCGTGTCTCCGGCTACAACCCGTCGTACTTCGACGACGCCGGCAAATTGGTCCCGTCGGGGCAGAAGCTTACCATCAAGAACAGCGCGTCCGTGTCGCACAATGTACGCGCCACCACGAATCCGGTCTTCAACAAACCCTTCAACGAAAACATGCCGCCGATGACCGAATCGGAGAGAATATTCAAGGCTCAACCATTGCCAATCACGTTGCAATGCGACGTACACACGTGGATGTCGGCCCGGCTGTTCGTGTTCGACCATCCGTATTACGCGATCACCAAGGCGGACGGCAGCTTCGAGATCCCGTTCGTGCCCGCCGGCGCCCAGATCGGTGTCGCCGCTTACCACGAAGACGTCGGCTATTTGTTGACCAAGGACGGCAAGCAGATGGTGCTCAAGGAGGGGGAGAATCGATTTGATTTTCAGATCAAGAAGTAACAATGTCATTGGACTTCGTTCAGCGCTCGCAGTGTCACGCCTAGCGACTTGGCGTTTCCCTGCGAGCGCTAAACGGATGCTCGTCACTTCGTCTCATTCCAGTAGATGCGAATGTTCTTGGTTGCCCGGCCGACGGCGACGATGTCCATCTTGCCGTCGCCGTTGAGATCGGCCGCGCGCAAATCCTCGACCGCGACACCGCCGTTGTCGACGATCTGGCGTTGCCATTTCGCGCCCTTGTCGTCGAGCGCCTTGTAGGTGCGCACGCCGCACCGCTCGGTGAACTTCTCGGTCTTGGTGGGATTGTCGCGGACGCCGATGATGAGTTCGTCATTGCCGTCGCCGTCGAGATCGGCGCAGGCGACGGCGTGGCCCCAGCGCAGTTGCTCGTCGATGACGTGGCGGTCCCACATCTTGTTCTTCGCTGACGCATCAGGCTCAGAATAAACGACGACCTGATCGCCGTGCCAGGGTTCGATGGTGGCGATGAACTTCTTGCCGTTCTTGAGCTTGCCCATCTTGATCTCGCTGGCGCCGCGTTTGCCCTTGGGGTTGTCTTGATTGCCGGCGCCGATGTGCTGGCGTTTCCATTTGCCCTCGATCAGCGAGAGGAGATTGACGCCTTCATAGCTGGCGACGAGCACGTCCTGGCCTTTGCGGCCCGGCGCGTCGATGGGATGGAAGTTGTGCGAGACGTGCAGGCTCTCGTCGAGCACTTCGGGTTGCCAGCGATCGTTGACGGGATCTTTGGGGATGCGATAGGCCGTCACGCGCAACGGCATGCCATCGACCCAGTTATTCTTCGCGCTCGAACCGCGGCCCATGAGCGGCACGGAGATGAGGGCAGGTTTGCCGTTGCCGTCGATGTCGGCAAAGCGAATGCGATGGACGGTCGGTTCGGTGTCGATGGAGTGCAGCGTCCAGGGGTCGCCCGCTTTTTTGCCTTGCTTGAGCCACTGGATGGTGCCGCCGGCGCTAGTGTTGAAGGGTTTCCAGTCGGCGCCGAGGGCGAAGTCGAGCTTGCCGTCGCCGTCGATGTCGTGGGCGTCGATGCAGACGTTGTCGGGCTTGGTCATGCCCTGGATGACGGTGTGGACTTTCCAGGTGGGATTTTCGAGCCAGATGACGCGCGTCGTATCGACAACGACGATGTCCTTTTTGCCGTCGGCATTGACGTCGACGAGGAGGACCGCGTAGCCGACCGAGAGTTTTTCGGGAAGCTCCTGCGTCTTGAAGTCGGCGAATGGGGCCGGGGCTTTCTTTTCACCCGCGGCGGTGCGCCAAGGCGCCAGCAATGCCGTTAAGGCGGTCAGAGAAAAAAGGCAACCGACGAAGAATTTTGTCATGGGAGGCGTTCCTATTGACAGAGGGAACCTACTCAAAAAAGCCATCACCGAGCCGGTGAGAATTGCGCAACCACAGAGAGCGCCGAGATCACAGAAAGAAAGCCAGAGGTAGCGCCTCCTTCTCTCTCGGTGATCTCGGCGCTCTTTGTGGTTGCGCAAATTGCTTTGACAGTATCGAGGCGGTGGACAAACTCATTCAGCCTTCGCCGCGTGCGCCACGGTTGCCGCCGCGGCCTTCTTCGCCGAGCAGGCGTTCGAGGGATTGGATCGCCTCGCGCACGCTGTCGAGATTCGGGTTGATGCGATTGGCGCGGCGATAGATGCGCAGGGCCGCGCGATGCTTGTGTTGCTTCATGAAGCATTGGCCCATGCCGCTGGCGGCGCCGAAGTGGTGCGGATTGAGCCGCAGCGCCTTCTCGCAATCGTGGATCGCCTTGGCGTAATCACCGCGGTGGTAGTGGAAGATGGCGCGTTGATTATAGGCCTCGGCGTAGCGCGGCGCCTTGCGGATAAGCGTTTCGAAGCCGGCGAGGATGTCGTCGGAGTTGGTCTCATTGGCGATCATTTGCACGAGGCGCTGCAACTCCTGATTGTTCTGCGGCGCATCGGCGCGCTGCCAGATCGACCAGAGCGCATCAGCGGCCAGCAATCGGGATGTCAGGTCCTCGTCATGAAGACAGCGCGCGACGTTGGCGTTGACGCGGATGGAGCCGGTCAGGCCGAGGGCGAGCAAGGCAGCCTGACGGACTTCGGCCTGTTGCGCGCCGAGCAGGCGTTCGAGAGTCGCGTCGTTGTAGCGGGCTTCGACAGAGCGTTTGAATTTGGCGAGCGATTTCCGAAATTCTCTGGGCCAGTCGGGCGAGTCCTCATCAGTCGAGTGTTCGGGAAGCAATTGATAATACTGCAATATTAGCGGCTGCAGCACGATGTCACCTGTGGAAAAAGTCGTTTGACAGCGTAAGCGAACGAGGTGGTCCGTCACCGCTCTTTAGCGTTATAGGAGAACGTCAAGGAGATGCAAGATAGTTGTCGGCCGCTTGCGGCTTAGCGCTCGCGTTGCAGCGCCGGGAACATTGGCGCTGCAACGCGAGCGCTAAGCTGCAAGCAGCTTTCGCTATTGTCCCGCGCCTACAGGCGGGCGCGTTTTCTTCCACGCGGCCACGTCGTCACGCAGCACTTCGACCGCGCGTTCCAACTGCACGTCGACGCCGCGCGCAAGTTCGTCGGGGTGCGGCTCGACCAGGACATCTGGCCTCACGCCTTCTTTATCCATGTTGACGCCCTTGATGGTGTAGACGCCGATGCGCGGCGTGCGGAACGTCGAGCCGTCGATGAGCGTGATGTTGCGCGTGCCGATGACGAAGCCGCCGGTGGGTTGGCCGACGAGCTTGCCCAGGCCCCAGGTCCGGAAGGCGTGCGGGAAGATTTCGGCGTCCGAGTACGAACGATTGTTGATGAGCAGCGTGAGCGGCTTGGTCCACTTGCGATCATAAGAGCGCAGCACCAGCCCCGAGCCGCCGTTGCGATGGCTGAAGATGGTGTGCTCCTTGCCCGCAAGATAGTTGATGACCTGATCGTGGGTGAAACCGCCGCCATTGAAGCGAACGTCGAGCACGATGCCGTCCTTGTCGAAGTTGTCGGAGTAGAGGGCGCGAATGAAGCGTTCCAGGCCTGGCTCCGTCATGTTCGGGATGTGGATGTAGCCGAGCCGGCCCTTGCTCAGTTCGCTGACGCGCTCGGCATTTTTCGCGATCCAGCGTTCGTAGAGATAATCGTTCATTTTGACCCGGCTCTCGCCGCGAATTTCGATGCGGCGTTTGTTGCTCAAATCGCCGGATGAAACGGTGAGGACGACCACCTCGCCGACCTTGTCGTTGAGGAGCTTCGCGATGTTGACCGACGGCGTGAGATCGACGCCGTCGATGCGCAGGATGCGATCGCCGACGCTGAGGTTGAGCCCGCGGCGATCGGCCGGGCCGCTTTTGACGATCTCGGCGATTTTCAGATCAGGCCCCGGATGCGTGCGGTCGAAGATCAGGCCCAGCTCGGCGGTCTGTTGTTCGGGCGTGCCGAGGTTGCCGGTGATGCCCAGATGCGAAGCGTTGAGTTCGCCGAGCATGAGGCTGACGAGCGTGTAAAGATCCTCTTTCATGGCGCAATGCGGGACGATGGCGCGATACTTCGCGCGGAGTGCCTTCCAATTGGCGCCGTGGAAGTTGGCGTCGTAGAAGTTCTCATTGAGGGCGCGCCAGCTCTGTTCGAACATTTCCAGGAACAACTCTTCCTGGCGAATCGTCATCTTGGCGGTGAAGTTGACCGTGTTTGGGGGTGCGATGGGGGTCACGCCGATCGCGGTGGCGCGGAGGTTGCCGGCGCCGTCGCGGAAGTAGATCTGGCTGGGAAAGAGACGCGACCACATGATTTGCGTGGGGCGGAAGTTGCCGATGGTGAGGCGCTGCACCGAGCCGCCGTCGCTGCTGGCCAGCCAGAGATCGTCGCTGTCGTCGCTGACGGCGCGAAAGGCGAGCTTCGAGCCGTCGCCGGAAATGGCGCACTCGGTGACGTTCATCGCCGTCGGCTGCTTGACGCGCAGATGGATGCCGTCCCAGTCGATGTCCATGCTCTGCTTGGTCCCCTTGACGGCGGGCCTTTGCAGCGCCATGACGTACGCGCTGAAAGAGTTCCCCTTGCGTGCGCTGATGAAGGCGAGGTTGTTCCCCGCCTTGCTCCAGGTGACGCCGCCGTTGTAGGTGGCGAAGCGCGTGATGTTGCGCGCGGGATCCTGCGCCGTCGCGCCGCCGGCCGGGATGACGAACAGCTCGCTGGCGAACGATCCGTCCATGCCCGCGTAGACGATCCATTTGCCGTCGGGGGACCATTCGAAATCAAAGACTTGCCGATCGCCGGCGAGCAGCTTTTCGTTGCTGCCGTCGAGGTTCATGCTGACGAGCTTGCTGGCGCGAATGAAAACGACGTGTTTTCCGTCCGCGGAGAAGCTGACGCCCAGCTCTGCCTCCGGCGTGTTGGTGAGCTGCTTGACCTTGTATTGATGGGCGTTGACGATGTCAGCATGATCGGGATCATCGGATTCGAGCAGATAGATGTCCTCGTGTCCCTTGCGATCCGAGACGAAGAGGAGTTTCTTGCCGTCCGGCGCCCAGGCGATGCCGTGATCGAAGCCCGGATGATCGGTGAGCCGTTTCGCCTTGCCGCCGGAGCGCGGCATGAGAAAGATCTCGCCGTGGACGACGAACGCGACGTGCTTCTCGTCCGGCGACCAGGCGAACTCGGTCGCGCCCGTCGTCAACGTCTTGATCTGATCGGTATTCGTCTTGTCGTCGGCGTTGACTTCGATCTTCAGCTTGCGGCTCTTGCCTGCCTTGATGTCGTGAATCCACAGGTCGAAGCCACACTCATAGACGATCGCCTGGCCGTTGGCGCTGATGCGCGCCCGGCGTACGAAATCGTCGGCGTGCTTGGTGACGGGGACGTTGAGATGCTCGGGTCCGCCCATGGGATTATCGACAAGCGGATCGATCGCGAGCTGCTGCTCGATGTTCAGCTTGACGATGTTGGCCAGGCCGCCGGTGATGTCGCTGACGTAGTAGAGATGCCGGCCCTCGGGCGACCACATCGGGAAATTGTCCTGACCATTGAATGTGGTGATGCGGCGATTGTTCGAGCCGTTGGCTTTCGCAATCCAGATGTCGTCGTTGGAGGAGCCGTGATAGCCCTTGCGATACCAGGTTCCCGGCCCACGAATATAGGCGATCACGTCTCCCTTGGGCGAGTACGCGCCATCGCGGCCCTCGAATGCGCTGACCTGCTTGACGGGACCGCCTTCCAGGGAGATCGAGTATAACTCGACACGCCCCGGCAAATCCAGATTACGGCCCGACATGAAGAGGATGCGCTTGCTGTCGGGCGTCCAGGAAGTCGGATGATCGTCCGCGGAGTCGAAGGTCAGGCGTTTGGGCCTGCCGCCCTTGATGGGGATGACGAAGACGTCGTATTGCCCGTGCCGATTGGAGGAGAAGGCGATCCACTTGCCATCGGGGCTGAAGACGGGGTTGAAGTCGTGCTTCTCGTGCATGGTGATATGCGTCGCCACGCCGCCTTCCGCAGGGACAGTCCACAGGTCGCCGAGGTAGCTGAAGGCAACCGTCTTTGCGTCAGGCGAGAGCGCCGGCGAGCGCGCGAAACGGATCGGCTCTTGCGCGTGAAGGTTGGTCCATGGGGCGAGAAATAGCAACGAAGCGACGAGGATGCGATTCATGGCGGGAAATCCTGAAAACGTGGTTCAAAGGAGGTACGAATTCATCGTATCAAGCGAGGTGCGGGAACGCAAAAGCGAAGATGCTGAAAGGAGACGGAATCGTTAGCGGTGTAGTCAGAATTCCAATAGCACACAAGCCTGACGCGCAAGCGAAGGACGGTGCGATCTTCCTTCGCTTGCGCGTCAGGCTTGTGTGACCTGTCACAAATGCAATGGCGTGTTAGCCGGACGCGCAAGCGACGGAATTCTGCAACATCCGTCGCTTGCGCGTCCGGCTAACTTGCGGCTCTACCGCTGCGCCGTCGCGTTCTTCGGCAGCTTGCGATCCATGTCCGCGACGTGTGCCTGCACCGCTCCCTCCAACGATGGGAATGCTCCAGCCAAACGCGGACGCAGTGGGCCGGGCCGCGGATTCGTACGCAGGTCTTGCAGGTAGCCCAGCAGTGCCTGCTTCGCTTGCGGCGTCGAACGCAGCATCAGATGAACCCAGGCCCAGGATTCGCGGTATACCTCCGGCAACATTTGCTGAACTTCTTCGAGTCGCTCCAGCCGCGCGAGGTCGTAACGCACGCCCGGCTCGCGCAGCGCCTCGACGTGGTCCTTGTTGACGCCGTTCTGACCGCTTGGCGCCTCGAAATACTCCGCCAGCCCCTCGTCGAGCCAGATCGGCACGTTCTTGAGGACGCAGTGCAGCATGGCGTGCGTCAATTCGTGGCGCAGGTCCTGTTGCAGACGCTTACCCATGTAAGTGTAAACGACGAGGTCCTCGGCTCCGCCCAGCCGACGCGGTTGCACCATGAAGTAGGCGCGTCGCTCGGGCAGGTCGGGCCGTTTCGAGCGTATGAAACTCTCGTAGCTAGCTTTGTCCTCGAACAAATAGACCGACACGTCGGTGCTCGACGGCGGCAGACGCAATTCGCGATAGACCTGCTCGCGATGCTGCTCGAGGTCCTTGAACATCGGATGATCTTTGCGGATCTCCAGGTCGGAGTAGAAGATGAACTGCGACACGCGCACGGCATGCTTGCTCGGCGCCCCGGCGATCGGCTCCTTCTTCTCGGCGCGCTCTTGCTGCGTGCCGGTGAAATTCGGCAAAAGATTGCAGCCGACCAGCCCCGACGCGAACGTCAAAAGCAGGAGGCGAAACCAAAGTTGACGCCGAGTGATTGTCATTCGCTCCTCAACAGGCCTAGACCCAGGGGGCGGATAATATGCAGAGAGTGCGGATCGTACAAGAGGAAATCGACCGACACGGGTGGGATCTTGCGTGATTTTTCGCCCAGCTTGCCCGTGTTAACTTGCGATGAGATTGCGGTTTACGGGGCTCGGCTCGCCGTCGGCGGCTAAAGAAGCGGCTTGCCGCGCCGGTGATTGCGGAGGACTTTCTTCGCGGTTGCCTGGTCGATCTTGTTCCACCAGCTTTTCCAGTCGCATCGGCCGAAGGCGCCGCACTGAAGATACGTCAGCAGGAAGCGCAGACGATCGGTGCGTGTGATCTTGGGAATGGCGTGAAAGCTCGCGTTGAGTCGAGCCAGGTTCTGAATGCGACGTGAGCGCGACACCTTGGCGAAGCGGTCCACGCCGACCAGATCGATCAGCCAGACCGACGATTCCGGCATGTAGAGAAGGTTCTGGATGTCCTGCGAGTACGCCGACGGCTCGTCTTCCGGAGCGTCCCAGCGGCGCACGAGGATGTTGGCCGCCTTGAGATCGCGGTGCGAGAGGGCGCGCTGATGCAAGGCGCGAATGGTGCGGGCCACGCGTTCGATCACTGGCCGCAACAACTGGAGTCGGCGCGCCGTGGGTAGCCCTTCGAGGCTGTCCACATACTCATGGAGATCGCCGGCGTGGGCGATCTTTTCCATGAGCAGGTATCCCTCGAGCCACATGCCGAGCTTTTGGCGATGCAGGACGACGAAGGGGCGCGCCGTCGGCAAACCTCGTTCACGAAAACCCTGGCCCTGCACCCACGAGCGCAAGGCCGGTGTGGGGCGAAACAGCGACGCGAGTGGGTCTTTCAACACCATCGTCTTGAAGCGCTTATAGATCACGGTCCGCAGCTGCCCATTGACGCGGAAGGGAATTTCGATGACCGTGGCCGAGGCGGAATCTTTCAAGACGCGCACGCCGGGCACGCGAAACGGCGCATCGGGATCGCGCACGAGTGCCGCAACATCATCGGCGTCGAGTTCCGTGACGGCCAGCCCGACGACGTTGCCGTTCTTGACTCTGCGGTAATGGCGATTGTCGACGAGGCAGCGCCTGTCGCGCCGGTGCCAGAAGCGCAGGTTGCGCTGCCAGCTCAGCGCCTCGATCTCATGCAGTTCGCGCGTGTAATGCTTGACGCCATAAGAGTCGCGCTGCCAGACGCCCAGCTGGCGCGTCTGAAAGTACGCTTTCCAAAAGCGCATGCGATCCGCCAGGCCAACGCGCAGGGTAAACCAACAATTGATCATCACGAGATTAGCCCGGCTCTGACGCCAGTTGAGCGGCGGGCCCATCTTGACGGCCAGGAGATCGATGATGAAAAGTTCAACGCGATCGTCCGGACAAACACGTACTAGCAGATTGGCGGCGTGCAGATCGTGATGCAGAATCCCCGCGTCGTGAATGCGCGCCACGAGCGTGCCCAGCTGGCTCGCCAGGTGCTGACGCAGTCGGGTCGCGCGCGGCTCCTGATACGTCGGCAACACGGCGGCGAGGAAAAAGTGCAGCGGGATGCAGTCATCCAGGCTCTGCGTGATGAGGATGCTCTCGCCGGAGCCGACGCGCCTCTCCTCTTCGGCCAAGGCCAGGGCGTTGATCGTCGGAATCCCGCGCGCGACGGCGGCGGCAATGCGCTCGAACTCCATGCGCGCCTTGCTGGGGCGCACCAGCTGGCGAATCCACGCGCGCGGATCGTGTACGAAGTTGTGCTTCACGTAAAAGCACAGGCCGGGCAACTCGACGCGATAAACGATACGGTGCGGTCCCTGCTTGACGACGCGCGCCTGCCCCGACGCCAGCCATTCCTCCATGCGCAGGCCATCTGCCGAGAGCAACTCGGTTTCCAACCCTGGCCGGAGGGACCAGCGGAAGCCTCCGGCCAATTGCCGCGTCAGGGTGTTGTGGGACACATTCATCAAGTTAAGACTCGAGAACCCAGATAGCCATTACCATTGCATGTTGGCCGGACGCGCCAGCGACGAATCATCCGGTATTCCGTCACTTGCGCGTCCGGCTAACTTGTGCAGGACCCATTGCCAGGCCGCGCCGCCGCATGCGACGCCAAACTCCGCCTCCACGAATCGTCGGCCGGCCCGCCCCATCTCGCGACGCAGGGCCGGATCGTTGGCGAGCAGCTCGATCGCTTCGCGCCATTCGTCCGGCGACTCGACGAGAAAGCCGGTCTCACCATGACGTACGAAGTTTTTCTGAACGCCCACCGGATTGGCGATCACCGGCAATCCCGCGGCCATGTATTGCAATAGCTTCAAGCCGCACTTGCCTTCGCTCCACAGATCGTCGGGCAGCCAGCTGATACCGATGTCTGCGTCCGCGAGATCGTTGGCCTCGGTCGCTTCGCTCCAGGGGCGAAAATCGATGGGCAAATGCTCTAATCGTAGGGATCGGTCGCAGATGATTCGTAACTCAAGTCCGGGTACTCGTTTTCCGCAATCATTGAGCAGACTACCAATTCTGACCAGACCGCGCAAGGTACTGGAAGATCCGATCCATGTCAATTTAACGGACCCACGCTCGGCGTCGTGGCGTGCAAGGCGATAACGGCTCGGATCGACGCAGGTTGGAATGTAGCGAACCTTCGCCGGGTCGGTCAGGACACTGGCCTGCTCGTACAGGAACGGGTTGCCAGCCACGACCACGTCGGCCATCTGGACCATTTGTTTGAACTGTTCATATCGCTTCGGGCAGTCCTGGCCGCGCGGGTTGTATGAGCTATTGAGAAAGATTGAATCGTCAAAATCGTAGATCAGCCAGCGCACCCGTCGGCGAATCAACTTGAGCTGCCACGTCGGGAAGAGCTTTCGTTGCACGATGAGAACGTCGGCGCCGTCTATAAACGACGGGAGCATCTGTTGCACCATCCAGCCGTTCGACCACGGGCGCACTTCGATGGCGTGACCGGCGTTTGCGAGGTGGGCACGGAAAGCCGCGACGCGATATCGGCAGCAGACGTGTTCGTGGCTTTTCACCAGGGCGGTGATGCGCATTGAGGCCTCCATGACAAACCGCGGGCGCGGGCATTGCCTGCGCGTGATCTCGTGCGAGCGCTAAACGGGGATCGGCTAACGGCGGCGGTCCTTCATCGCCGTGCGTATCTGCTTGGCGGCGTCGGCCTTCTTTTGCGATTCGCGCTTGTCGTACTGCTTCTTGCCGCGCGCGACGGCGATCTCGATCTTCGCGCGCCCGTTCTTGAAGTACAACCGCAATGGAATCAGCGTGTAGCCCTGCTGCGACGCCTTGCCCGCGAACTTGTCGATCTCGCGCCGGTGCACGAGCAGCTTGCGCGGGCGTTTTGGCTTGTGGTTGAGCCGATTGCCCATCGTATATTCGGGAATGTCGCTGCCGATCAGCCAAAGCTCGCGTCCCTCGATCTTGGCGTAGGCATCTTCCAGGCTGGCGGCGCGTTCGCGCAGGCTCTTTACCTCTGTTCCAGTAAGGACGATGCCGCATTCCAGGGCGTCGAAGATTTCGTACTCGTGAAACGCGCGTCGATTCTTGCAAATGGGCACAATGTCGTCGGCGTCTTTGGATTGTTTCTTGTTGCCAGCCATGGGTGCATCTTATCACAACACCCCAGTCACGAAAACGCGACTTGGCAAGCGCTAGCGGTGTGTATTTCCGGCGCTGTCTTTTGTTCACTAACCCTGAGCACAAGCGCGGGGATGGCCCGACGCTTGCAATGGGATGCGGTAATTGCGAGGCATCCTGCGATCCTCGCGCTTGCGCTCAGGGTTAGTGAAGCCAATCCGTGTCAAGTTCCAGCATCGGCTTGACAGATACAAGTGGAAGGATATAGTGCGCCGCTTCCTTAAAAAATGGGCGTTTTTCGCGAGCGAAAGAGCGGAGGCGATCTCGGCGCTTTCGGCAATAAGACGGGAACAGCGCGGACGGGGCAAGGCATGGCCGACACGCACACCACCATCGCCGATCTGAAGACGCTCGTGCAGCGCTTCGTCGAGGAGCGCGCCTGGCAGCCGTTTCACAGTCCGAAGAATCTCGCGATGGGCATCGCCATCGAGGCTGCCGAACTGATGGAGTGTTTCCTGTGGGTCGATCTGCCGGCGTCGTACGAGCAGGCCAAGGACGCGAAAAAACGCGAGGCGATCGCCGACGAGATGGCGGATGTGCTGTGCTATCTGCTCAATCTCAGCAACGTGCTCGGCATTGACCTGAGCGCGGCGTTGGCGGCGAAGATGGTGAAGAATGCTCAGAAGTATCCGGCTGAGTTGTATCGGGGCAAATATCAGGTCTAAGAGGACCGCCGTGAAGGTAGTCAGGCTGATTCTGGGATCCACGCTCTTGGTCGCAGTCTCGTTCGGCGCCTACTGGGCCGTGTGCGCGCAGGAAGGGGGCCCGCTTTGGCCCGCGCCGCCCGTGCTGCCTCCGGGCCCGCCCGTGCCCGCGCTGCTGAATGGTCAGATCAAGAAACCAGGTTGGACCGGAACGGCCACCGAGGACATCTTGCCGGTCGGAGGCGTGATGCCGAATCCGAACTTCCCGACGCCGGCGCTTGATGCGCCGAAGAAGGACCTGAACGTGCCGGCGCCGCTGCCCGGGATGAGCCAACCGAAGCCGCTCGAAGTGTTGTTTCCGTTGCCGAAACCGGTCGCGCCGGTGATCCCTGAACCGACCAAAGTATTCATCAAAGATCCGCCGTTGCCGGACCACAGCAAGGCGGAAGCCAAGAAGGATACGCAGAGACCATTGATTCCACCGCCGCTGCCGGACGCCAAACCGAATTTGCTCACGCCTCCGCCGCTGGCAGTACCGGAGACGAACAAGGAGACCTTCGCACTGCCCCTGGTGGTGCCGGAAACAAAGAAGGAAATTTTCACGCCGCCGCTGGCAGTACCGGAGACGAAGAAGGAGATCTTCGCGCTGCCGCTGGTGGTGCCGGATACGAAGAACGAACACTTCACACCGCCGCCGATACCGGAGCCGCAGAAGGCGATCGTGCATCCGCAGTCGAATCCGGGAACGAGCGATCGCATGAAGTCGTTCGTGCGTATTCGTCCTCCAGGAAGCGACGTGCCGCAGCCCGATGGATTGACGGGGCCGATACGGAAACGCGAGCCGATCCCCGTGCCGTATCCGCTGCCGCCCGCACAGGCGTCCACCGACCTTGGCTCGTCGAATCTGCTGAGCATACAGACCCCGAGCGTGACGGTCGAGAAACGTGGGGCCGTACGAATCCGGGCGGGCGAGGCGGAGACATATCAGTTCGTCGTACGCAACCTCGGTCCCGTCCCCGCGCAGCTGGTGCGTATCGAAGAAGAATTGCCGGCGTCGGTCCGCATTCTCAGCGCCGAGCCGATGCCCGCGCCCGATGGCAGCCGTCTCGTCTGGACGCTGCCCATGCTCAACGTCAATCAGGAGCAGGTTCTGCGTGTCGTGCTCAAGGCCGGCGCCGACGCCGAACTTGGGCACCGCGTCAATGTCAGCGTCTCGGCCAGCAATCAGAGCGCGACGGCGTTGCGGCCCAGCGTGCCGGCGGGGACGTTGCCGGTTCGATTGACGGGGCCGAGCCAGGTGTCGGTTGGCAAGACGGCGAATTTCGAGATTCGCGTCGTCAATCAAACCGGACAGCCGCTCAACAGCCTGGTTCTGCACGCCGTATTGCCCGAAGGACTGAGTACGCCGGATGGACGCGAGATCGAAGGGACCGTGGACGGCGCCTTTATGCCCGGCGAAGTCAAGACGCTCAAGATGCCTGCCGCCGCCGTCAAGCCCGGACGCTACACGGTGCACATCAAAGTCTCAACCAAGACCGGCATGATGGCAACCGACTCGATAACCATCGACATCGTGGCCGACGGCGTCCTGTTGCAGCAGGCGCCGGCGACAAAGATGCTTCTGGGACGCAATGGCGACCTGCGCATCGATCTGACGAATCACTCGGGTAAGCCGTTGCGCAACGTCACGATCACCGATCGGCTCCCCGAAGGCGTTGAGTTCATCGCCGCCAGCGAGCGCGGACTCTATCAGGCGAATAGTCGCACTGTTCACTGGCTGATTGATCAGCTGCCGGTCGGCAAGTCGCACACGTTTTTCGTGCGTGTCAATGGGCACAAGGCCGGGCAGCACAATAACGTGGTCGCCGCGAAGGCGGACGGAGTCACCGAATTGCAGGCGCCCGGAGTCATTTTGATGGAAGGCGTCGCCGACCTGACGATGCGCGTCGTCAGCCGTGACAACCATCTTGAGCTGGGCCGCGAAACCGTTTACGAGGTCCAGGTGCAGAATCCCGGCAGCCTGACGGCGAGCCAGGTACGCCTACAAGTTCAGTTCACGCCGGGCCTGACGCCGCGCAGCGCGGAAGCGAGCGCGCGGCACACGATCGATCGACAGAACGTGCTCTTCGAGCCGCTGGATACGCTCGGACCACAGGGACAAGCGATTTTTCGCGTGACGGCGCTATCGCAGAGCGTCGGCGATCAGCGGGTGCGCTTCACGGTGGTCAGCGATCAGGTGCGCACGCCGATCCAGCGCGAAATCAGCACGATCGTGTACCGCGACTAGCGCCAAGCCGCAAGCGGCTCCGCAAAGCTGATGTTGCTCCGCTGGAATGAGTTGATATAAGGGGACACCTTCGACGAAAAACCCTGGTGTTGAAAGGCCGCTCGTTAAACGAGTGTTAAAAGTAAATTTTTTGAAAGAATTTCTTTGCATCGTCATTCGGAAGCCGGTACTGTCATCCCTCATTGAATGATCAGACCGACACTTCCATGAACGAACAGCCACGAAGGCTGGGAAAAGGGGAAGGGATTCCCCCCCCTTTTAACTCCTTCCTGTTCTCTTCACGACGAGCAAAGCCGATAGCGGAATTCACCAGAATTCCGCGCGCGAATCAGCGAAATTCTCACGAATTCCGCCGCCCGGTTGGTTGCTCTTGAGCCGATTCGAAGGCATTGTTAAGATTCGGCTCACGATGATTGGAAATCACCGTCGTCGCGTGGACGCATCACGCGCGTGAATTCCCGTCATACCAACCCTGCGAAGAAGCAAACGGAAGAAGAGGACAACGCGGCTAAGTGTGGCGCTCAGGAAGGGCGCTCGCGAAGCGCGTTTGGGGGAGGTGTGAAAATGAATGCAGGCCGAACGGAAAAGGAAAAGGAAAAGGAACAAGCACGGGTACACATTCGCTGGATGATCCGCCGCGACATGCCGGAAGTCTTGCAAGCGGAACAGCTCAGCTTCGAATATGCCTGGAACGAGGAAGACTTCCTGCGTTGTCTGCGCCAGCGCAATTGCATCGGCATGGTCGCGGAGCATGGCGAGAAAGTCGTCGGCTTCATGATCTACGAATTGCACAAGAACAAGCTGCACATTCTCAACTTCGCCGTCCATCCGACGTGGCGGCGTCACGGCGTGGGGGCCCAGATGGTTGCCAAGCTTATCAGCAAGCTGTCGAGCCATCGCCGCACGCGGATTACCTTGGAAGTGCGCGAGACGAACCTGCACGCCCAGCTGTTCTTCAGCCGGCAGGAATTCCGGGCCATGCGCGTCCTGCGCGCCTTCTACGAGGACAGCGGCGAGGACGCGTTTCTCATGGAATACCGCTTCGGCGACGATATCGGCGAAGAATTAGACGAAACTGTCAATCGCATCGCCCAGTACGAAGAGAACTAAGCATCAGAGCCTGAAGTGTAAGCGAAGTGTATTGCTTCTTCGCTAACGCTTCAGGCTCTGAAATTGCCCGCCGCCTTCCACTTCCCCTTTTCTTTTCCGCGCCCTTCCTTTATATCTGCCGCGTCCGCGCCAGCATGTGATGTCATCCGAATCCATCCACGGTGGTTGCCATGACGGATTATCCGCGCCCGTTTGCGTCCGAACACGAACCCAGGACAGACGCCCGCCCGCGAACCGATCTCGGCAATCACTCGCTGCAGTTCTGGTTGACGGTGCTCGGTCTGGGCTGCATTTCGCTAATGGCCATGATGTGGGGAGCCTCCAACGCCCTGGCCACGAAAGGTTCGGAAAAACTCTTGCGTATCGGCCTGCTTCTCCCTAAACTCAAGAATAATCACGGGGACCGGAAGGCTGACGCTTTCCGCATGTCGGAGCCTGAAACCAGCGAATTGGCTCATCCGAAGGAACGGGAAACCCCGGCGCCGCCTCCTCCCGAAGGAGCCAGAGAGGTCGCCGCGGTGATCGATCATCCCAGGGTCACGATCGAAGCGCCGGTTCCTCGCCATCCTACCGAGAGGAGCGAGACCGCCGAACCGCCGCCGGTCGCCGCCAGCGAGCCTGGGTTGCACCTGATCCCGCGCGTCGAGTCGACGCCGGCCTCGCAGCCTTCGCCTCCTACCGAGACGAAAGCCGTGGCGTGCCCCGACCCCGTCGTATATCTGCAGCCTTGTACCTCGCAACGTGGAGACAGTCCGATGATGCGCAACTGGAAAACTCTGACGATGTACTCACTCCTCACGACCGCCAGCGTCGTCTTCGTGCCGCAGCCCATCCTTGCGGGCGGGGACAAGACGCCGATCAAGGTCGAAGGCGTCGACGAGCTAAAGAAGACGCTCGAAGAACTGGTCAAGCGCGTCGGCGCCCTGGAAAGCAAGAAACTTTCCAAGGCCGAAGAAGACGCCCTCGCCGAAATCTTCCGCACCGAATTGCGGAAGCTCGAGAACGGCGCGATTGCCGACCTCAAGAAAAGCATGGAACGCGATGTCGCCTCCTTGCAGACCGAACTGTTGAAACAGAAAGCGTTGCTCGACGCTTACAAACTCCAGATCGATGATCTCAACAAGAAGGTCCTCGCCGGCGGCGCTGGTTCGCCCGCGGTGGACAAGGCCTTCATGGAAGAGCTGCGCGGCTCCATCAAGGCCCTGAACGAGACGATCGCCAAGTTCGGGCCGACGGACAAACGTCTGTCGATGTCGCCGCCGAACGCCACGACGACGACGGGCCGAGTCGTGATCGTCAATCTTTACGCCGAGGACTTGCTCTTCATCATCAACGGCACGCCGCACCGCGTGCCGGCCCTGACGACGTTTCCGCTGGACAACATCCCGGTCGGCACCCTGCGTTACGAAGTCGTGGCCAACCGCTGGGGCACGGTCCAGAGCCGGAGCGTTAGCCTCGCCGCGGGGGAAACGTACACGTTGACGGCATCGCATCCACGCTGACCGCTTTTTTTTTAACGAGCCGCGACCGTCAGGGAGCGGGTTTTCCCACCGCGCCCTGACGGTCGCGGCTCGTTCTCAATCCCACCACTTACCGCGATTCCATGATCGTCACCATCGACGGCCCCGCTGGAGCAGGAAAAAGCAGCGCTGCCCGCACGCTCGCCCAGCGCCTCGGCTTCGATTTCCTCGACACCGGCGCGATGTACCGCGCCGTCACCCTCGCCGGCCTGCGCGCGCATTGTGACCTCAACGATCAAACCGCGCTTGCCGGTCTGCTCGCAGGCATTCGCCTCGACATGCCTCCTAACCAAGTTGTGCTCAACGGTGAAAACATCGCGCCGTTGATTCGCACGTCCGAGATCACCACGGCTTCCGGCGCCGTCGCCTCCAGCCCACTGGTTCGTACCAAGCTCGTCGAATGGCAACGCCAGATCGCGGCTGGGCGCAATTTCGTCTGTGAAGGCCGCGATCAGGGCACGGTCGTCTTCCCCGACGCCGTTTGCAAGTTCTTCCTCTTCGCCGACCCCGAGGAACGCGCCTGCCGCCGGCACCGCGAGTTGCAAGCACGCGGCGAGACGATCACGCTCGACGAAATCCGCAGTGCCCAGCAAGCGCGCGACGCCCGCGACGCCACCCGCGACATCGCCCCCATGGTTCCCGCCCATGACGCCATCCTTCTCGACAGCACGCACCTGATGCTCGATCAAGTCGTCGAGCGCATGGAGCGCGCGGTCCGCCAGCGCATGGAAAAACGGTGACATGAGCAACGCCAACCCGCTATTGACCGACGCCGTCGCGCGCATCGACACCCCGTGGTTTCGCGTCTGCCACGACTCGCTCTATTTGCCGTATCACGCGCTCTTCACGCTCGGCTTCAGCCTGCGCTTGCAAGGCATGCACAACATGCCGAAAACGGGGCCGGTGCTGGTCCTCGCCAATCACCAGAGCTTTCTCGATCCACCGTTGATCGGCCTGGCCGCCCGCCGTCCACTCGTGTACCTGGCCCGCAAGACGCTTTTTCGCAACAAGTATTTCGCAGCCATGATCGGCTTCTTGAACGCTGTGCCGATCGATCAGGACGGCATCGGCAAGGACGGCATTCGCACAATCCTCGATCAGCTTAAGCTGGGCAAGCCGGTCGCCATGTTCCCCGAGGGCGCGCGCACTCCCGACGGCCCGATGCATCCCTTCAAGCCAGGCGTTCACCTGCTCATCAAGCGGGCGCAGGTGCCGATCGTGCCCGTCGGCATCGCCGGCGCCTACGACGCCTGGCCGATCTGGCGCGGCTATCCGATCCCCGCTCCCCTGTGTTTTCCGTTCATGAAAGGCACAATCTCCGTCTCGCTCGGCAAACCATTCGATTCCGTCCCGCTAGCCAAGATGCCGCGCGAAGAGGCGTTGCAGGTGCTCTTCGATAAGATTCACGCAGAGAAGGAGCGCGCCGAGAAATTGCGCCGCCGTTGAGGAGTAGCCATGAACAAGATCATCCTCTCCGTCCTCGCCCATCCGGATGACGCCGAATTCCTCTGCGCCGGCACATTGATTCGCCTCAAAAACGAGCACGGTTTCGACGTACACATCGCCTCGATGACCGCGGGCGATTGCGGCTCCGTCGAATACGGCCCACAAGAGATCAGCCGCCTGCGCCGAGCCGAGGGCGCCAAAGCTGCCGCGCTAATCGACGCGACCTATCATTGCCTCGAAGAACGCGATTTGCTCGTCTGCTATGACGCACGCACACTCGAAAAGGTGACACGCCTGTTGCGCCTGGTCCAGCCGAGCATCGTCATCACGCACAGCCCGAGCGATTACATGCTCGATCACGAAATGACCAGCACGCTCACGCGCGCCGCCGCATTTGGGGCGCCGATCCCGAATTTTCTCGCCGAACGCCGCATAGGCTCGGTGTTGCCGCACATCCCGCATCTGTACTATTGCGACGCGCTCGAAGGCAAGGACCCGCTGGGCAGAGAGGTGCCGCCCGGCTTTCGCATCGACATCAGCAAGGTGATCGAAACGAAGGCGGAGATGCTCGCCGCCCACGCCAGCCAGCGCGACTGGCTGATGAAGCATCATGGCATGGACCATTACGTACAATCGCTGCGCGACTGGAGCGCCAAGCGCGGCAGCGAGTGCGGCGTCGCGTTCGCCGAGGGGTTTCGCCAGCACCTGGGACACAGTTATCCCCAGGACAACGTAATCAGTCAGTTGCTCGGAGCGGTGTGATGTCATTTCGGGAGCCTCGTCCTCCCGGCAAATGGCCTTTGGTTACGATCCATGATCGATCGGCACAATTCGCCAGGGAGCAAACTCATGCAACGCTTTCTTTTTTCGATCGGCGCGTGTTTGACACTTGGAGCCATCATTCTGGCCGGCCAGCGTCCGCCCGTGACGCAGCCGCGCGCCACCTCTGGCGATAGCGCGGTCGAGCCTGACTGGAAAGAGAAGCTCACCATCACCGTCGGACACAAGGACGCCGACATCGTCGGCACGACCGACAGGGCGATCCAGGCCGGCGTCGATTACGTCGCCCGCTTCGGCGGCGGCACCGTCAAGATCCTCCCCGGCACGTATAAGCTGCGCAACTCAATCTTCTTGCAATCGAAGGTCCGCTTGCTCGGCGCCGGCGACGAGACCATCCTCTTCAAGGAGCCTTCGATCTCAACCAAGCTCGCCGACGACAGCGACTGGTTCGATCAGGAGATCACGCTCGCCGATGCCGCCGGTTTTCAGCTTGGCGACGGCGTTACCTTGCGCGCCCGCGGCGACGGCAAAACGTACGACACGGTCATCAAACGCACGCTCGTTGCGCGCACGGGCAATCGCTTCAAGCTCGATCGTCCCCTGCGCGACAACTTCTGGCGCCGCGGCAACGCCGTCGTCGTCTCCGTGTTTCCTCTCGTCACCGCCGAGTACGCGACCGACCTCGCCATCGAGAACCTCACGCTCGACGGCAACCGCGCCAAAAACGACAACCTCGATGGCAACTACGGCGGCTGCCTCTTCTTCCAGGATTGCAGCCGCATCACCATTCGCGGCGTCACGGCGCGCAACAACAACGGCGACGGCATCAGCTGGCAAATCTGCCACGACGTTCTCGTCGAAAACTGCACCGCCGAGAACAACGCTCAGCTCGGCCTGCACCCAGGCTCCGGCTCGCAACGCCCCGTTATCCGCAACAACAAACTCAAGGACAACGACATTGGCATCTTCTTCTGCTGGGGCGTGCGCCACGGTCTCGCGGAGAAAAACCACCTCGACGGCAATCGCGTCGGCATCTCCATCGGCCATCACGACACCGACAACCTCGTCACGCTCAACGACATCATGCACAGCAAGAACGTCGGCATCCTCTTCCGTCCCGAGCGCGGTAAAGAGTTCGCCGGGCATCGTAATCGCATCGTCAAGAATCGCCTGATCGACAACGGCGGCCCAAGCGCGGCCGCCATCGACATCCAGGGCGGCACCGAATCGATCACGATCGAGGGCAACGAGTTCACCGAGACGCGCGAACCCGCCCAGCGCGTGGCCGTGCGCATCGGCGCGCAGACGCGCGATATCAACGTCAAGGACAACAAGATTCGAGGTTTTGCGAAAGAAATCGAAGACGGGAAGCGCTGACATGAAGAGCCGCGACCAAAAGGAAGCGGTGAACCCCGCTCACTTACGGTCGCGGCTCGTAAATTCCATTACTTTTTCAATTCCACGACCTGCAATTGGTTCTCCACTACGCGCACGCCGGGCGTCATGCGGACCATGCCCTCGGCGGTGCGGCGTTCTTTCTCGCTGCCGACCTGCCCCTGTAGCTGGACCGTCGTGCCTTCCATGCTGATCTGGATGTTCCCCTTGCTCGGCAGATAGCTGGATCGATCGATGACCGCTTTGACCTTGACGAAAAGATCGTCGGTCTTGTGAACCACCAACGGCAAATCGTCGGCGAGGACCGTGGAGTAGACCGACGAACGTGGCGTGCCATAAGTCGTGAAGCCGACTTTCTGGTTGGCCGCTGCGCCCGCGCCGCCTCCGCCGGCCGTGGTGGTCGTCGCGGTATACAGCGTCTTGCCAAAGATGCCTTTGGGGTATTTCAGCGTGGTCCCGAATCGCTCGGTTGGTATGCCATAGGAGATCGGTTCGACAGTGGCCGTCGGAATGAGCGGCACGCGGATATTGCTGCCCGTGGGCGGTTGAGTAAGCGTCGACTGCGTTGACGATTGGCCGGGCTGGCCGACGGTATTCGTCGTGCCGGAAGGCGCCGTGGCGATGGGCGTGGTGGCGGTGGTCGTCTGCGCGGCTGCCCATGTGGGGCCCAGTGCGACCACCAAGCACGTCCCGACACACCAGGCGTTGAATCGGCCGCTCTTCATGGTAATCTCCACACGACGCGGAAAAAAAGGGGGATTGCAATCAATGTATCGGCGCATGCGAATCCACGTCATCAACAATTCCATATTTTCATTATGGGCGACCGCCAAGCTCTTCACAACGCAAAATTGATGAAAAGGACATGAACGCATGACCAAGGTCGGCTCGGCGCTCGTCGGTACTGGTTTCATCGGGCCCGTTCATGTCGAGGCCCTGCGGCGTCTCGGCAGGCCCGTGGTCGGCGTGCTTGGATCGTCGCCCGAGAAATCCAGGCAGGCGGCGCAAGCTCTCGGCCTCGCACGCGCCTACGCAAGCTACGACGAAATGCTGAACGACGCCGACGTTTACGCGGTTCATCTCGCCTCGCCCAATCGTCTCCATTTTGAGCAATGTCGCCGCGCTCTCGAAGTGGGCAAGCACGTCATCTGCGAGAAGCCGCTCGCGATGAATGCACGCGAATCGGCCGAGCTGGTCGCACTGGCCCGGCAGAAAGCGCTGGTTGCCGCCGTGTGCTACAACGTCCGTTTCTATCCGCTCTGCCTGGAGGCGCGCGCATGGATCGCCTCGGGCCGGCTCGGCGAAATTTATCACGTGACCGGCTCCTATGTGCAGGATTGGCTGCTGCACGACACGGACTTCAACTGGCGCGTCCTTGCCGAGGAAGGGGGGGCCTTGCGCGCCATCGCCGATATCGGCACGCACTGGCTCGATCTGGTGCAAGCGATTACCGGTCTGGGGGTCACCGAGGTGTGCGCCGATCTCAAGACAGTCTGGCCGACGCGCCGCCGTCCCAAAGGCAGTGTGGAGACTTTCTCCCCTCTCCCTCTGGGAGAGGGGTCGGGGGTGAGGGCCGAGCTCGCCGACGTCGCCATCACGACCGAGGACTACGGCTCTGTCCTGTTGCACTTCGAGCACGGCGCGCGCGGCGCCTTTACCGTGTCGCAAGTGACCGCCGGACGCAAGAACTGTCTACGTTTCGAGATTGCCGGGTCGGCCGCCTCCCTCGCCTGGAACAGTGAGCATCCCGACGAATTATGGATCGGCGAACGCGATCGCCCCAACGAGTTGCTCCTCCGCGATCCCGCTCTTCTGCACCCGGCGGCGCGGGCCCACGCAAATTATCCCGGCGGCCACAACGAGGGCTTTCCCGACACCTTCAAGCAACTATTCCGCGCGATCTACGATTACATCGACCGCGGCGATTTCACGGCGCCGCGGCCGTTCCCGACATTCGAGGACGGCCATCGCGAGCTCGCCCTGTGCGACGCGATCCTGCGCAGCCAGCGCGACAGAACCTGGATCGCCCTTTGACCCGAGGCGCAGGCGGCTCGCTTGGGCCTTGATTCGTGGCGGCGAGATCGGAATCTTGCCGCCGCGAAATACGGGGAGAACCCATGCGAATCAGCATCCGCTATCAACTCTTGCTGCCCTTGCTCGCGCTCATGCTCGGCCTCGTCGGCGTCAGCACGTGGAGCGCGTATTCTTCCGGTCAAAGAGCGCGTCGCCAGATCGAGAACCAGATCGACGACATCGCGACCACCGTCAACGCCCGCTATTTTCCGCTCGACGGCCAAATCTTACGGCTCATGAAGGGGCTGTCCGGCGCCGATTTTCTCGTTCGCGAACCGGACGGCATCGGCGTCGGCACTCTGAGCGACGAGCCCGGCAATCTGCCCGCGCCGAGCGATTCGCCGACGCAACATTTCGATAAGCCGGTGCGTGTAGGCAACACCTCTTATCTGTGCGGCGGTGTCCGGCTGAAGCACGCGGTGCGCCCCGGCACGGTCCTCTACATCTTCTATCCCGAATCGCTCTGGCGCGACGCCGTCTGGGAAGCGATCAGCCCGGCGCTCACGCTTGGCATCGTCGGCAGCGTAATTTCCATCGTCCTCAGCGTGCTCCTGACACAGCAGCTCAGCCGGCGCGTCCTGGAATTGGAAAGAAGGACCCGTCTCATCGCGGAAGGTGATTTCAGCCCGCTGCCGTTGCCGAGCCGTAATGATGAACTGCTAGACCTGGGCCGCTCGGTCAATGAAATGGCGCAGCGGCTCGCGCAGTTTCAGGAGACGAGCCGGCAAACCGAACGCCTGCGTTTGTTGGGTCAGGTCTCCGGCGGCCTGGCCCATCAGCTTCGCAACGGTGTCACCGGCGCCCGGCTCGCGGTCCAGCTGCACGCTCAGGATTGTCCCGCCAAGGAAGACGACTCACTGGCGGTCGCCTTGAGACAGCTATCGCTCGTCGAATTGCACTTGAAGCGCTTTCTCGACCTGGGCAAGACGATCGAACTGCAGCGCCGACCGTGCGATCTGGGCCTGCTCGTGCGCGAGACGCTTGATCTGCTTGTCCCGCAATGCCGGCACGCCCACATCGACGTTCGCCTCGCCCCGTCGGAGTTACCCGCGCTTGAACTGATGGGGGATGCGTCGCAGCTTGGCCATCTCTTTCTCAATGTGCTGACGAACGCCATCGAAGCCGCCGGTCCGAACGGTTGGCTCGAAGTCCGCTGGGGAGAAGCGCGCGAGCAGGCGTTCGTCGAGATCCGCGACTCCGGGCTCGGGCCGACGCCGGCGGTCGCGCAACGCCTGTTCGAGCCGTTCGTCACGGGTAAGCGCGAAGGAGTCGGTCTCGGCCTCGCCGTGGCGCGCCAGGTCGCCGAGGCACATGGCGGCTCGATCTTGTGGACGCGCGAGGGGAACTGCACCTGCTTCCGCATCGAGCTTCCCCGTAGGGCAAGTGTCTCGCTTACACCGCTACAATAATACGTGCAGGCGCGACGCTTGCACTGCGGATCGTCAAACATGAGCAACCTATTGATCGTCGATGACGAAGAAGCCGTCTGCTGGGCGCTCAAGAAAGCGCTCACGAAGCTCGGCCATCACGTCGCCGTTGCCGCGTCGGCGGAGGAAGCCCTTCGCCTGTGCGAGAAACAGTCGCCCGAGGCGATCGTCCTCGACGTGCGTTTGCCGGGCCTCGATGGTCTGTCCGCGCTCGGTCAGCTTCGCACCCTGAGCGGTGACGCGCCGATCATTGTCGTGACGGCGTTCGGTAATCTCTCCACGGCGGTTCGAGCGGTCGAAGGAGGCGCATTCGATTATCTCGCAAAACCGTTCGATCTCGATCAGGCACTGGACACGATTGGCCGCGCGCTGAAACGCCGCAGCCTCCAACAGCAGCCGAGCGTCCCCGCGTCGGAGAGCGTTGAGCCGCCGGAGGAGATGGTCGGCGCGAGTTCGGCGATGCAGAACGTGTTCAAACGGATCGCCCTGGTCGCGCCGCGCGAAGCGTGCGCGCTCATCACCGGCGAGAGCGGCGCCGGCAAGGAACTCGTCGCCCGCGCCGTGCATCGCTACAGCCCGCGCCGCGACAAGCCATTTCTGCCCGTCCATGTCGCCGCCCTCAATCCGAATCTCGTCGAGAGCGAGCTTTTCGGCCACGTCAAAGGCGCCTTCACGGGCGCGACCCTCGCGAAACCAGGGCTGCTCACGCTCGCCGACGGCGGCACGGTTTTCCTGGACGAACTCGCCGACATCCCGATGCCCGTGCAGGTCAAGCTCCTGCGCGTGCTCGAGCATAACGAAGTGACGCCCGTCGGAAGCAATCAGCCCAGCCCACTCAACATTCGCATCCTCGCCGCGACGCATCAGGACCTCGAGCGCAAAATCGCCCAGGAGACGTTCCGACACGATCTCTTCTTTCGCCTGAATGTCTTCCAGATTCATCTACCCCCCTTGCGGCAACGGCGCGACGACATCGTTCCCCTGGCCGAGAATTTCCTGCGCCGCTTCGACGCCAAGCTGCTGCCGTTGTTGCCGCCGACGGCGCAGTTCCTCGTCGATCAAGCGTGGATCGGCAATGTGCGCGAACTGCGCAACGCGCTGGAGCACGCAGTGATCGTTGCACGCGTCGGTCCGTTGTTGCCGGAACACTTTCCGCCGACGTCGGCGCTGCGCACGACCAACCCGAAGGAGCAACTCGGCGCCGCGGTGCTTGCCTGGCTGGAAGATCGCATTCAGTCGGCCCAAGGGCGCATCCCGGAAAATCTGTACGAAGAACTACTCAAGTGCGTCGAGCCGCCGCTTCTGGAGGAACTGATGCGACGTCTGCAAGGCAATCGCCTGATTGCTGCTCAGTGGCTCGGCCTGAATCGGGCGACGGTCCGCAAAAAGCTCGCGGAACACGGGCTTGCGGACATTCATCGGCCGGCGCACAAGACTGATGACGATGATGAGTAGCCGTAAGAATGAAGAACCACGGGGAGCACGGGGAACACGGGGAGAATTGAGAGAAATCATGAGAAATGCCATGCACTCTTTTTGTTTTCTCGCGTTAATGGGATTGGCATCGCAGACGCATGCCCAGGAGCCGCCGCGCTGGCCGCAGTTTCGTGGCGTCAACGGCCGGGCTGTGGCGGAGGACGCCAAACCCTTACCGAGTGCTCTGAAGCACGCGCGCTGGAAGACGCCGTTGCCGGAGGGCTGGTCCTCGCCATGCATTTGGGGCGAGCGCATCTTCCTGACCGGGCACGATGGGGACGCGAAGAAGCTCGAGACGATCTGCATCCATCGCGGCGACGGAAAAATCCTGTGGCGGCAAACGGCGCCGGCCGAGAAGATCGAACGCGTCTACAAGGTCAACAGTCCCGCGTCCTCCACGCCGACGACCGACGGCGCGCGCGTCGTCGTCTACTTCGGTTCCTACGGCCTTTTGTGCTACGACTTCGCCGGCAAGGAATTGTGGCGTCGTCCGCTCGGTCCGCCGCGCGCGGGGTTCGGGTCCGCGACGTCGCCGATCTGCGCGGGCGAGTTGGTCTTACTCAACGGACAGGGGAAGGACGGGCATCTCCTCGCCGTCGATGCCCAGACCGGCAAGACCGTCTGGACGACCGAGGGGACGCCGTTTTCCTCCGACTATCCGGTGCCGATCCTGTGGCAGCAAGGCAAGCGCATCGAGGTCGTCGTTCCCGCGCGCGGCGGCATGATTACGTTCGACCTCAAGGACGGCAAACGCCGCTGGTGGATTCCCGGACTTTCGCCCGAAGCCAACTCCTCGCCTGCCCTGGGCGACGGCCTGCTCTTCGTCGCCACGCATCTGCCCGGCGGCGATCCCGACCGGCGCATGGCGCTGCCCGAGTTCGCGGAGATACTGAAGAAGCATGATAAGAACAAAGACCTAAAGCTGAGCCGGCAGGAAGCGCCCACGGACTTGCGCATCTTCCAGCGCGACGGCAAGGACGGCGTCGGCGAGATCTTTCTGCACCAGATGTTCTGGCTCTTCGACAAGAACAAAGACAATCACATCGACGCGGCCGAATACAACAGCATCCTCAAGACGCCGTTTAACAACTCGCTGCTTGCCATCAGACCCGGCGGCGACGGCGACATCAGCGCCAGCCACATCGCCTTTCAAGTCAAGAAGGGCGCCCCGGAAGTCCCCTCGCCTCTTTACTACCAGGGCCGCATCTGGATGGTCCGCAACGGCGGCATCCTCACCGTCATCGACGCCAAAAGCGGCAAGGAAGCGTTCCCACAAACACGCCTGAGCCCCGGCGGCATCTTCTACGCCTCCCCGGTTGCGGGCGACGGCAAGGTCTATCTGGCGTCGGACGCTGGCGTCGTCATCGTGCTCAAGTCGTCGGAGCGCTACGAGGTGCTATCCGAAGTCGATCTCGGCGAAACCATCCGCGCGACGCCGGCCCTCGTCGATGGCGTGATCTACTTGCGCACGGCCGGACATCTGTATGCGTTCGCAGCGAAGTGAATCGAAATGGGTCGGCTGATGACGTCAATGCATCGCTGACGCACGTTACCAACTTCTCGGAGTCCACCATGCGCTACCTGTGCGTCTCAATTCTCTGCCTCTTTTCACTCACGCTCAGTGCCCAGGACAATAAAGACAAGAAGCCCGGCGACGAGATGATCGAGAAATATCTCGCCGCCGAGACCGACAAGCTGTCGGCAAAAGTTCTCGACGGCGCCAAGACCATCGACGAATGGAAGGCCAATCGACCGCGCCTCTACCAGGAATTCATGGACATGCTCGGGCTTTGGCCCATTCCCGAAAAGACGCCGCTCAAGGCGACCAAGACGGGCGAAATCGAAGCGCATGGCGTCGTCGTCGAGAGCGTGCATTTTCAATCGAAACCCGGATTGTATGTGACGGCGAATGTCTATCGCCCGAAATTCGACGCGAGCGCAAAGCGAAAACAATTACCGGCCATCGTTTACGTCTGCGGCCATTCCAGCAAGGGCCGCGACGGCAACAAGACCGCCTTTCAAGATCACGGCTTCTGGTTCGCCAACAACGGCTACGTCTGCATCATCCTCGATACGCTCCAGCTCGGCGAAATCCCCGGCCTGCACCACGGCACCTATGGCCGAGTCCCGCCGCGCTGGTGGTGGCACTCGATCGGCTACAGCCCCGCCGCCGTCGAGTGCTGGAACGGCGTCCGCGCCATCGATTATCTCGTCAGCCGTCCCGATGTCGATCCCGCCAAAATCGGCGTCACCGGCATCTCCGGCGGCGGCGCCGCGACGTTCTGGATCGCCGCCGCCGACGAGCGCGTCAAGGTAGCGGTTCCGGTCAGCGGCATGGCGGACCTGGAGACCTACGTCAAGAACAAAGTCATCAACGGCCATTGCGACTGCATGTTCCTCTACAACACGTACCAATGGGACTGGACGACGATCGCGGCCCTGGTCGCGCCACGGCCCATGCTGTTCGCGAACTCCGACAAGGACCCGATCTTCCCGATGGACGCCAATCGCCGCGTGATGGCGAAATTGCACAAGCTGTACGGCATGTACGACGAGAAAGCCCAGGGACGGCCGTCCCTGGGCTTGGCCGAATACGTCAGCCCCGGCGGGCACGATTACCGCCCCGATTTGCGCGTCGCGATTTTCAAGTTCATCAACAAGCACCTCAAGGGGGACGCGACGACCAAGGTCGAAGACAGCGCGAGGTACACGCCGCTCGAGGGCCGCAAGCTGCGTGTGTTTCCGACCGATGACGATTTGCCGAAGGACGCGCTCAATGGGCGGATCGACGAGACGTTCATTCCGGCAGCGAAGGTGGTGCTGCCGGAGAAGGGGAAGTATGCGGAGTGGAAGGCGGGGATGATCGCACGATTGAAACAGCAATCGTTTCGAGGCATCTCAAATACTGTCTCGGTGGCAAAGCTACGCAAGGGTGAACAGATTTTCTTCAAAGATGTTGAAACAGAGCTTGGTATCTCGACGTGGTTGTTCGATGCAGGCGACGACACCATCTTGTTTGTTCTTGCTGAGAACGAAAAGAAGGCAGACAAGGACTGGAACGCGTGGTTTCAAAAGAATTTTCCCGATGGCGCCTTCCTTTATGGTCCACGCGGTGTGGTGACAAACGCCTGGACATCGAAATCACCGCCCAATTATGTTGATCGGAGTCACCTTCTCTTAGGGATGACGATTGACCAGGCGCGTGTTCATGATGTTTGCTCGACGGTGCGAGCGCTGCCCAAGAAGCAGAAGTTGATGGGCCAAGGCCAAGCCGGGATCCTCGCCGCCTACGCCGCGCTGTTCGAGCCGTCGATCAAGGAAGTGGTCGTGATCGATCCGCCGAAGTCGCACAAGGACGGACCGCACTTCCTCAACGTGCTGCGCGTGCTCGACATTCCCGAAGCGCTCGGGCTTCTCGCGCCGACGCCGTTGACGATCATCGGCGGTCGCGATCCGGCGTTCGATCGCACTGCGGAGATTTATCGGTTGGCGGGGGCCGCGGATAAGCTGACGCGGAAGTAAGGCGACGTTTGCGCGCGGTATGCCGCGAGCGCTAAACGAAGACCGGTATTTTGTTTAGCGCTCGCGCCGCGCCTTGCGATCACACAATCCAATCTGGAGAAACCCGAATGGTCGCCGGCTACCACCTCATCTGGACCGTGTACGGCTACTGGCTACCCAACGATCCGCGCGGCAGCACATCGACCGACGTCCGCACCGCCGCGATCAAAACGCTCGGCGAACTCCACTTTGGCCGCAAGAAGCAGCAACCATCATCGAAACAGCTTCGCGCCTTTCAAGAGCAAGCGAGCGATGTCCTGAAACATCTGGTCCTGCCGCTGGATGAGGACGATATCGCCCTGGTCGGCAAGATCTTCGGAGCGGAAATCGCGGCCAATGGTCACGTCTGCTATGCGTGTGCGATCATGCCCGATCACGTCCATATGCTGATACGACGCCATCGCGACTTGGCCGAGGATATCATCAAGCGCTTTCAGGAAATCAGCCGGGCCGCCTTGATCGACATGGGCAAGCGCGCGCTGACGCATCCCGTTTGGACGTACGGCGGCTGGAAGGGATTCATGAATACGCGGGATGATTTCACACGGACGGGCAAGTATGTTCGGGCGAATCCAGAGGAGATTGGTAGTCCGGAGCAGGAATGGGACTTCGTGACCAAGTACGATGGGTGGTTGCCGTGAATTTGTGTTTGTTTAGCGCTCGCGGTCGTGCGTCGAGCCACGGACGGTTCACTGCGAGCGCTAAACGAATTCAAATCTCGAACGATGACGGCGAGCTTTGCCGCGCTTCGGGGCTCTTGATGCGCAGCGACGGCTTCTCCAGCGTCACCACCGTGTACGGCTCGACGCCATGCGTCAGCCAGACGCTGGAGCCGACGACGGCGTGATGACCGACCACGGTATCGCCGCCGAGAATCGTCGCGTTGGCATAGACGACGACGTCGTCCTCGAGCGTCGGATGGCGTTTCATGCCGCGGATGATATTGCCGGCGGCGTCGCGCGGGAAGCTCAAGGCGCCGAGCGTGACGCCTTGATAGAGCTTGACGTTGGCGCCGATGTCGCACGTTTCGCCGATGACGACGCCGGTACCGTGATC
>SXGT01887759.1_pt1 | contig 53047 bp, 40 predicted proteins | sample 3176221 | NCBI WGS metagenome assembly SXGT01 (sample SAMN11356862, study PRJNA531348) | freshwater metagenome | isolation source: freshwater sample F1-120 | place: China: Fuxian Lake, Yuxi | collected 2017-12-25
CGTCATCCGCAGCGAGCACATGATGGCGATGAAGGACGAGGCGATCCTCGCCACCAGCGGCCACGTCGACAGCGAGATCCAGGTCGCCTGGCTCGAGGGCAACAAGGAGATCAAGGAAGAGAACATCAAGCCCCAGGTGGACCAGTTCATCTTCCCCAGCGGCAAGCGCATCACGCTCCTGGCCCGCGGCCGCCTGGTCAACCTGGGCTGCGCCACCGGTCACCCTTCGTTCGTGATGTCGAACTCGTTCTCCAACCAGACCATCGCTCAGATGGCGCTGTGGACCAACGCCACCGTCGGCCAGGACGAGATGACCGGCATGAGCGTCGCGCCTGGTCCGGTCTCCGTGCTGCCCACGAAGCTGGACGAGACGGTGGCCCGCCTGCACCTTGCCAAGGTGGGTGTGAAGCTGACCCAGCTCACCAAGGTCCAGGCCGAGTACCTGGGCGTGCCTCTCGACGGCCCGTTCAAGCCCGACCACTACCGCTACTGATCACCCGGTCGGGGCCAGGCAACCCTCGAACTCCCTGCGAGGTCGCAGGGTTGCTGACTCCTGCCACACGTCCCGTCGTTGACTTGTCCCCCCCTGGCCCGTAGCATTTCGGTGGACCCATGAACGGACGAGGCCAGGGCGACGATTCGCCCGGCGACAGTGGCGCGCGCGCCGCCGTCTCCGCGCGACCGAAGGTGCGCAGCGAACCGGGCACCGTCGGAGAGTCGCATCTCATGGGCGCCGCCGACACCGCCGTCGCCATGGCGGCGTCGATGTCGGGGGACCACACCGAGCCCGAGGTGTCGGCCTCGTCGGTGCTGGTCGCACCCAACCGCGACGACATCGTCGGCACCACGCTCCTTGGCCGCTACTCGATCACCCGCAAGATCGGCCAGGGCGGCATGGGCGCGGTCTACGAGGCCCAGCACACGCTCATCGGCAAACGCGTCGCGGTCAAGGTCCTCCTCGACAAGTACGCCCGCAAGGAGCAGGTGGTGGCTCGCCTCGAGCAGGAGGCGCGGCTGGCCTCGTCGATCGGCCACGAGCACATCATCGACATCACGGACTTCGGCCACACCGAGGATGGCCGGACCTTCGTGGTCATGGAGTTCCTCGAGGGCGAGTCGCTGGCCGAGTTGCTCTCGCGCGAGGGCCCGCTGCCCGAGGCCCGCATCGTCGACATCGCCTTCCAGGTGGCGTCGGCGCTGGGCGCCGCCCACGCCAAGGGCATCGTCCACCGCGACGTGAAGCCCGAGAACGTCTTCCTCCTGAAGCGCAAGGAGCGCGACTTCGTCAAGGTGGTGGACTTCGGCATCTCCAAGTCGCTGCGCGCGTCGGACGCCGGCGAGGAGGACTCGCCCCGCCTGACCCAGACCGGCATGGTGCTGGGCACGCCGCTCTACATGTCGCCCGAGCAGGCCCGCGGCGACGAGGATCTCGATCACCGCATCGACGTCTACGCGCTCGGCGTGATCATGTACGAGCTCGCCACCGGGCGGGTGCCGTTCACCGGCATCAACTACCTGTCGATCATCTCGCAGGTGCTCAACGACACCGCCAAGCCGCCGCGTTCGTACCGGCCCGAGCTGTCCGAGGAGATCGAGGCGGTGATCCTCAAGGCCCTGGAGAAGGATCGCGAGGCCCGCTACCAGTCCACGGCCGAGATGCTCGCCGATCTGAGCACGCTCGCCGACGATCCGACCCACTCGACCCAGCGCGCGCGCATCACCGGCCCGCGACGCCATCTGCCCAAGCGCAGCGGGCTGCGGCTCGTGGCCTGGGTCGCCGTGATCGCCGGCATCGTCGCCGCCGTGGCCCTGACCGTGACCACCACGATGAACAACGGGGACAAGACCAAGGGCACGACCGCGCCCGCGGTGGTCGTCGACGCCGGCGGCGGGCAGCCGGCCGCGATCGACGCCGGCCCCCCGCAGGTGACGCTGGTGACGGTGAAGGTCGAGACCGACCCGCCGGGCGCGCTCCTGTTCGAGGGCTCGCGGCCGCTAGGCAAGTCGCCCATCGAGCGGCCGTTCCCGCTCACCAGCGAGACCATCAAGCTGGTCGCCTCGCTCGATGGCTACGACGAGGCCGAGTGCAACATCCGCCCCGCCACCGACCAGGGCACCACCGTGCAGTGCGTGCTCAAGAAGGTGAAGAAGGGCCAGGAGCGCAAGATCATCAAGCGTCCTCCGCCCGGCGGCGACAAGGGCTCGGGCGGTGACAAGGGCTCGGGCGGCGACAAGGGCTCGGGCGGCGGCTCGGCCGGCGGCGACTGGGGCGGCAGCCCGTTCAATCCCGACGGAACGCCGAAGTGAACGTGGCGCGCGGGCTAGCACGCGTCTCAGCCATGAGATGCGTCCTGGTCACGGCGGTCTTGCTCGCCGCCACCGCGGCCATCGCGCAGCCCTCGAAGCCACCCGGCCAGGGCGCCGACGACGACGCCGACACCGGCCACATCGGCGCCCGCCGCCTGCGCCTCGAGATCGACGACTGTCCGCCGCCGCCGGATCTGCCGACGCCCAGGCTCGGCACCATGTTCAACGAGCGCTACGACCGCGGCTCGGTGCTGCACGTCCAGGGCGACTACGCCGGCGCCATCGCCGAGCTGGTGTCGGGCTACTGCCTGGTGCCGACCTTCGCCGGCAAGGTGCTCAAGGACATCGGTCAGTCGTACGAGCGCCTCGTCGAGTACGAGCGGGCCGTCGCTTACTTCGAGCGCTACGTGCTGACCCTGTCGGGCCGCCCCGCCGACGACGCCTGGGCCAACGAGGAGCGGGCCAAGTTCTCGGCGCGCATCGAGGTGCTACGCCAGCTCAAGTCGACGGTGACGGTCGCCACCGAGCCGCGCGGCGCGACCGTCACCATCGCCAGCGACGCCGGTCCGGTCGCCACCGAGCGCGACGGCGAGCGCCTCAGCGCGGTCGCCGGCGCGTACACGCTGCTCGTCGAGAAGCCGGGCTACGAGACCATCCGCCAGCAGATCGCGCTGGGCATCGGCCAGCCCTACAGCTTCTCGTTCCGCCTCCAGCCGCGGCGCGGCACGCTGCGGGTGCAGACCGTGCCCGGCGACGCTCGCATCTACATCGACGACAAGTTCGAGGGCCTCGGCATCTACGGCGGCGCCGTCGACATCGGGCCCCACGAGGTCCGCGTCGAGGCCAAGGGGTTCATCAGCCGCAGCGAGTCGGTCGAGATCCTGGCCGACGAGACCCGCCAGATCGGTGTCTCGCTCGATCGTCCGCCGTCGTCGGGCAAGACCCAGCTCCTCATCGCCGCTTCGCTGGCCGGCACGGTGATCGGGGCCGCCGCGGTCGGCGGCTCGACCGACGACGACGGGCTGGGCTTCCTGGGCGGGCTGGCTGGCCTCGCCATCGGCGGCGCCGGCACTCACTTCATCTACGACGAGGGCATCGACCTCGGCTCGAGCTCGTACATCATCACCAGCGGCATGATCGGCGCCGTCGAGGGCACCGGCATCGGCCTGCTCGCCACCGCCGACCCCGATGCCGGCTGGGTGGGCGCGCTGGTCGGCACCGGCGTCGGCGCCGGGTTCGCCGTCTTCACCGCCGATCGCTTCGCGTTCACTGCCGGCGACGCCGCCCTGCTCAACTCGGGCGCGTCGTGGGGCCTGGTCTCGGGGCTGTGGTTCACCCAGGTCTTCAACGCCTCCGATCGCGTCGGCGCGGCCATGGTGCTGGGCGGCACCAACCTGGGCGTGGTCGGCGGCGTCTTGCTCGGGCGATCGCTCGACTACAGCCGCAAACACGTGGCGCTGATCGATCTGGCCGGCCTCGCCGGCATCGCCACCGGGCTCGCCGTGCACTCGGGCTATGTCCAGAACGCCGAGGACCAGCCGGTCGAGCGCAACGAGCAACAGGCCCACTTCGCGCTCGCCGGCATGGCGCTCGGCCTCGGCGCCGGGGCGTTCCTGACCCGCAACCTCGACGCGCCCAAGCTGCCGCGCCTGCAGCCGCAGGTCGCGCCCGCGCCGGGCGGCGCCAGGGGGCTGGTGCTGTCGATCGGCGGCGAGCTGTGACGTACGCCCTCGGCCCGGCCGGGCTATAAGAACGCGATGGCCACGCTGCAGTCCGCCTGTCCCCTCGACTGTCCTGACCTGTGCAGTCTCGAGGTCGAGGTCGTCGACGGGCGGGTCAAGCGGGTCGATGGCGGCACCCGCACGCCGATCACCGACGGGTTCATCTGCGCCAAGGTCCGCAACATCGCCGACCATCTGTACGGCGAGGATCGCGTCCGCCATCCCATGATCCGGGTCGGCGCCAAGGACGGCACCGCCCTGGGCCGCTTCCGCCGCGCCACCTGGGACGAGGCGCTCGACGTGATCGCCGAGCGCCTGCGCGAGGTCCGCGATCGCGCCGGCGGCGAAGCCATCCTGCCCTTCCACTACGGCGGCTCCAACGGCTGGCTCACCGAGGGCGCGCTGGCGACACGGTTCTTCCGACGGCTCGGCGCCAGCCGCTGCCTGCGCACGCTGTGCGCGCTCCCGTCGGGAATGGCCGCGCGCAGCCTGTACGGCGCCGTGCCGGGGACCGCGCTCGAGGACTACGCCGACAGCAAGCTGATCGTCCTGTGGGGCATGAACCCGTCGGCGACCGGCATCCACCTGGTGCCGATCATCGAGCGCGCCATCGAGGGCGGGGCCAAGCTGGTCGTCGTCGATCCGCGCCGTACGCCGCTGGCCCGCCGCGCCCACCTGCACCTCGCGGTCAGGCCGGGGACCGATCTGCCGGTCGCCCTGTCGGTGATCCGCGAGCTGTTCGCCAGCGGTCGTGCCGACGAGGGCTTCCTGGCCGAGCACACCCGCGGCGCCGACGAGCTGCGCCGCCGCGCCGAGCCGTGGACGATCGGCAAGGCCGCCGCCGAGGCCGGCCTCAGCGATCTCGATCTCGGCCGCTTCGTCGACCTGTACGCCGAGACGTCGCCGGCGGTGATCCGCGCCGGCTGGGGCATGGAGCGCAACCGCAACGGCGGCTCGGCGGTCGCCGCGGTGCTGGCGTTGCCGGCGGTGGCCGGCAAGTTCGGCGTGCGCGGTGGCGGCTACACCATGTCCAACGGTGAGGCCGGCTGGGGCGTGAGCGCCGAGGCCGGCATCGCCACGCCCGAGCCGGCGACTCGCGCGGTGAACATGGTCGAGCTCGGCTCGGCGCTCACCGACGGTGCGCCGCGGGTCGAGGTGCTGTTCGTCTACAACTGCAACCCGACCCAGACCGTGCCCGACCAGAACCGCGTGGTGCGCGGCCTGGCCCGCGACGATCTGTTCACCGTCGTCCACGAGCAGGTCTTCACCGACACCTGCCGCTGGGCCGATGTGGTGCTGCCGGCGACCGCGTTCCTCGAGCATCGCGAGATCCGCCGCGGCTACGGTTCGATGCGCCTCTACGACTCGGCCGCGGTGGCGACGCCGCCCGGCGAGGCGCGCAGCAACAACCAGGTCTTCGGCGCGCTGCTCGAGAAGCTGGGGCTGTGGCGCGACGGCGACGCCATGACCGACGACGAGCTGGCGGCCGCGATCTTCTCCGGCGACGCCGGTGGCCGCCTGCGCGCGCAGCTCGACCAGCACGGCGTGGCCACGCCGCCCATCGAGCGGCCGCGGCTGTTCGTCGATCTCGCGCCGGCCACGCCCGATCGCAAGATCGACCTGGTGCCCGCCGCGCTCGACGCCGAGGCCCGCGGTGGTCTCTACCACTACGAGGCCGACCCCGGCACCGAGCGCCACCCGCTGGCGTTGATCTCGCCGGCGATCTCGCAGCAGATCAGCTCGACCTTCGGGCAACTGCGCAAGGGCGAGGCCGCGGCCGAGCTCGCCCCCGCCGACGCCCGCGCCCGCGGCATCTCCGACGGCGACGCGATCCGCATCTGGAACGAGCTCGGCGAGGTCGTGTGCCGCGCCAAGCTGAGCGCCCACGTGCGCGACGGCGTGGTGGTCCTGACCAAGGGCCTGTGGCGGTTCCATACCCGCAACGGCCAGTCGTCGAACGCCCTCATCCCGCCGACGACGACCGACTTCGCCGGTGGCGCCTGCTACAACGACGCGCGGGTCCAGGTCGAGCGCCACGCATGAGCTGCCACGCGAGGCGAGACGTTCGCGATAAGCTCCACGCTCGTGGTCGGGCACCGCGTCAGTGGTGATCTCGCGCGTCTACACAGGTGGCGGCATGGCGGCCAACGGCTACGACCACGACTTCGTCGAGCTGTTCAACCGCGGCACCCAGGCGACTTCGCTCGTCGGCTGGACCCTGCAAGTTCGCGCGGTCGGCACCTCGACCTGGATCACGTGGCCGCTGTCGGGATCGATCGCCGGCAACAGCTACGTCCTGGTGCGCCTCGGCCAGGCGGCGAACCCCGTCGACGGCAATGACCTGCCCACGCCGTACCTCACCGGGACCGCGGTCGACATCGAGAACGGCACCTCGGTGGCGCTGGTGTCGAGCACCTCGGCCATCGCTCCCGACACGTGCCCGACGGGACCCGTCGATCTGTTCGGCGCTTACATCGCGCCGTGCAAGGAGGCCGCCGGCTTCTTCGGCGGCCCCGGCTACAACGAGGCCTTCGGCCGCGGCAACGTCTGCGTCGATACCAACGACAACGGCGCCGACTTCATGTCCGAGCCGATCAGCACCAGCAATCCGCCCCGCACCAGCTCGACTGCGCTACACACGTGTCCGTGAGCGCGTCTCCGCTCCGTCTTCGCCTCGCCATCCTCCTCTGCTTGACCGGCTGCTTCTTGCTGGTCGGCAGCCGCGAGCCGCCGTGGGCCGACGCGCGCATCATGTACGAGGTCGCCGAGAACCTCGCCAACACCCAGCGGGTGTCGGTGAAGTCGGAGTGGCCGCCGATGAGCCACAAGGGCCCCGACGGCAAGGTCTACTCGCAGTACGCGTTCGGGCCCTCGATCGTGCACGTGCCCGGGGTCTGGCTGCGCAACGCCACGACCGATCGCGCTGACCCCGAGTCCAAGCTGGTCACGGTGGTGACCAGCCACCTGGCCTCGGCGTTCATGGGCGCGCTCACCTGCATGCTCTTCTTCGGGATGTGCCGGCGCCTCGGCGCCTCGGCCGCGGCCGCCAGCGCCGGCACGCTCGTGCTCGCGTTCTCGACGATGATCCTGGTCTACGCGCGCTCGCCGTACTCCGAGATCATGCAGGCGGCGAGTGTGCTCGGGTTCACGGGCGCGCTGCTGGCAGTGGTCGACGCGCCGGTGCGGCGCAACGCCCTGGCGCTGGGCGCCTGGGCCGCGCTCGTCCTCAACACCAAGGCGGTGCTGGCGCTGGCCCTCCTCGGAGGCGGGGGCCACCTCCTGATCGCGCTGCGTCGCGATCGGGCCGCGCTGGTCCGGGTCGTGGCCTGGTCGCTGCTGAGCGCCGTGCCGGGCGTGATCGTCTTCCTGGTCTACAACTACGTCCGCTGGGGCGATCCGCTCGACACCGGCTACGGCGAGACCATCTCGCTGCTGCGCGCCTGGCCGTGGCACGGGCTGTGGGGCCTGTTCCTGTCGCCGGGCAAGAGCCTGTTCCTCTACTGCCCTCCGCTGGTGATCGGCGTGCTGGCGTCGGTACGCTTCGCGCGCGAGCACGGCGGCGCCGCTCGCGCCTTCGTGTTCGTCGGGCTGCCGCCGCTCCTGTTCTACGCCTGCATGTTGATCTGGTCGGGCGACTGGTGCTGGGGCCCGCGCTACCTCACCTACCTGGTGCCGCTCATGATGGTCCCGGCGGTGGTGTCGGGGTGGCCGGTGATCGCTCGCTCGCGTGCGCTGCGCGCGGCGGCGGCAGCGCTGGTGGCGTTCGGCTTCGTGGTCCAGGTCCTGGGCATCGCCTTCTACTGGGATCACTGGATCCGCATCGCGCTCAACGTGCGCCTGTCGTGGCTGGGCAACCCCGAGCGCAGCGGCACGCCGACCAAGCTCAACGAGTTCGGCCTGTGCGACGCCTGCTTCGAGGACATGAGCGGCCACCACTGGCTGCCGCCCTTCGCCGCCATCCCCGGGCATGCGTGGATGCTCGTGAATCACGGCGAGGCGTATCGCGACGCGCAGCCGTCGGCGCCGTGGCGCCGCTACACGCGGCTCGACATGCCGCAGATCGAGCCGTTCTACAAGGCGGCGCGGCTCGACTGGTGGGGCTTCCTCTGGATCCAGGGCCAGCCCAGCACCCGCCCGATCGGCATCGGCATCTTGATCCTGTTCCTGGCCATGTCGGTCGGCGGCGGCGTCGGGTGGTGGCGGCGCGTGCGCGCGGCCACCGCGTGAGCGCGCTCAGCCGCCCGCGAGCAGCTCGTCACGCAGGCGGGTGAGGATCTGACCGAGCAGGTTCTGGCCTCGCCACGTCGACGGATCCTGCGCGCGCGGATCGGTGGCGGCGAGGCCGATACCCCAGATCCGATCGTAGGGGCTGGCCTCGACCAGCGTGGTGCCGGCGGTGGCCAGGAGCGTGGCGCGCAGCGCCTCGTCCTGCGTGAACTTGGCGCGGCTGCCCGCCATCACGATGGACTCGCGCTCGCGACGCCAGATCTTGTCGTCGAAGGGCGTGACCTTGCGGCCCAGCGCCTTGTGCTGACGCGGGTGATCCGCGGCCAGGATCTGCGCGGCCACGGCCGTGTCGCCGAAGAGCAGGGCCTTGCCGTGCATCATGTACTGCTCGGCGCAGGTGAAGACGTCACCGCCGACCTCGAAGCGGCAGCGGTGCCACTGCGAGAACGGCGAGGCCTCGGTGAAGAAGAACGTGTACACGATAGTGTTCATAATACACCAATGGACGCACGGGCGCCAGGGACGATCTGTCAGCAACCCAGGTTCGCGCCGCCCGTGAGGGTCGGCGCGATGATGCGCCCATGCGTCGGACACCTGGTCGCCCGGTTCTCGTCCTCGCCCTCGCGCTCGCCACCGCTGCCTGCACCGGCGACGCGCCGCCGACCGGCGGTGATCCCGATGCCGCCTTCGGCGATCCCGACGCTGCCACCGGCGAGCCCGACGGCGGCGGGACCACCGACGCGCCCGCCGGCCCGCAGCCCGGCGATGGCGTGGTGTGGACCACGTGGAACGACGTGCAGAGCCGGTCGAACCCGGCCTGGGGCGCCGACCTGACCGACATCGCCAACCACCTGCCGTCATCGTACGGCAACCAGTACTGGGACGCCGATCCCATCACCGCCGGACACGAGACCAGCCACGGCATCCACGCTCACCTGCGCGTGTATGTCCACCAGGGCAGCGAACGGGTCAACGCCTTCTACGTGCTCGGTGACAAGGCCGCGTACGTGGTCGAGCCCGGCATCCGCAAGTCGGCGATCGCCGCCCACGTGCCGGCCAGCCTGCGCGGCTCGCGCTACGCGCTCTACATCACCGGCCAGGTGGCGTGGGACGACACCCCGCTCTACATCTGGGACGAGTGGAACGCGTACGTCAATGGCGCCGAGGTCGGCGTCGACATGGCCACCAGCGGTCTGTGGACGCGCGGCTGGCGCGACGCGGTCATGGGCCCGATCGAGTTCAACGTCTACGCGCTGGCGACGGCCATGGCGGTCAAGGCCGGCGACCCGGCGTATTTCGCGAGCAACACCCAGTTCAAGGAGTTCCTGGCCTGGAACCTGCGCCGCTCGATGGAGCTCTTCCGCGCCGGCCGCGTCCTCCCCGACTTCGAGTGGGACACGCAAGACACGTACTACGACAAGCTCAAGACCAGCGCCGACGCCGACGCCATGCGGCGCTTCGCGCGCGAGACCTACGGCGAGGCCTGGACGCTCGCCGTGCTCGGCTTCTAGCCCGCGTCTTTTGGCATATAGTCGGGGGTGGGCCGCGAGACGCCGTCGATGACAGCACCCGACGCCGCCGTGGATGAGCGTGCCCCGCTCAGCGGGCGCCAGCTGGGCGACTTCGTGCTGCGCGAGCTCCTGGGCGAAGGGGGATTCGGTGCGGTCTACCGCGCCGACCAGCCGGTGCTGGGTCGCGAGGTGGTGGTGAAGGTGCTCAAGGCCCGGCGCACCGCCGAGCCCGCGCTGGCGTCGCGGTTCCTGCGCGAAGCGCAGCTCGCGTCGCGGCTCGATCATCCCTTCGCGGCCCATGTCTACGCCTTCGGAGCCGAACCCGACGGCGTGTTGTGGATCGCCATGGAGCTGGTTCGCGGCACCTCGCTGGCGGCGCTCATCGAGGCCCAGGGCGCCATTCCGCTGGACCGATTCGCGCCCCTTCTCGAGCGCATCTGCGACGTCGTCCACGCCGCCCACGAGCGCGGGATCGTGCACCGCGATCTGAAACCCGCCAACGTGATGGTGCTGGCTCGCGCCGGACGGCTCCTGCCCAAGCTGCTCGACTTCGGGATCGCCAAGGCGCACGAGGAGGGCGAGATCGGGACCGCCGACGAGCCCGCGTCGAGCGAGGCCGAGTCCCGCATGACGCGCGCCGGTGCCGTCCTCGGCTCGCCGCCGTACATGGCGCCCGAGCTGTGGCTCCGGGCCGCGGACGCCGACGCGCGCGCCGACGTCTACGCCCTGGGTGCGCTGACGTTCGAGGCGCTGACCGGGCGGCTGCCGTTCGAGGGCGGTACCGTTTCCGAGATCGCGCGAGGCCACGCGCGCGCGGCGGTGCCGTCGCTGCCGGCGGGGTTTCCGCCCGAGCTCGACGCGGTGCTCGCGCGCGCGATGGCCAAGCGACCCGAGGATCGCTACCAGACCGCGCTCGAGATGGCCGCGGCGTTCGAGGTGGCCGCGGGCACCGCCGGCGACGGCTCGACGCTGCCACAGCTCGACGAATCGCTGCGCGACGCGTTCATCCTCGGTGCACCTCAACCGCTGGCCGAGACCGTCGCGGCCCTCGAGGGCGCCCGCAACGTGCACCAGGCGGTCGAGGCGCTCTGGGACGTGGTCCACGCCGCGATCCGCTGGATCGGCGTCGTGGCGCTGGCATGTCGGACGCGCGCGGCACCGAGCGGCGACGCCGATCCCGCCGAGCTCGCCGAGCTCCTGGTCCGGCTGGGCAAGGGCCGGCTCGACCAGCGCGCCTGGACCGAGCTGGCGCGGGCGCTGACGGCGCCGTTCCAGGCCCACCGCGAAGCGTGTCCGATCCCCGAGCTGGTTCCCCTCTGTCACGGGCCGGCCGCGGCCGCGCTCGATCGCCTGCTGGCGCTGCGGACCCAGGTCGAGAGCGGCGCCGGTCGCAGCGAGGATCAACGACGCGAGCTGTACGCGCAGGGTCTGCGCGATCTCGGCGAGCTGCTGAGCGAGCTGGCGGCGCTCGACGCGTACGTGGTCGTCGTGCCCAGGGCGGGACGGAGCGAGCGCTGGAGCGGGCTGCGGCGCTCTCCGCGGACGCTGATGATCCGCCGCAGCCGCGTGCTGACCGATGGCCACCCGGTCCTCGTCGATCGGGGCGGGCGCCCGGTCGTGTCGTTGTGGCCGATGGTGCAGGTGGCGCCGCCGGCGCCGGGCCAGGACGAGGAGCTGTTCTTCTTCGATGGCTGCGCGCCGCACGGAGGCCGCTTGCTCGCGATCCCACGCGGCTTCGAGCACCACGACGACGAGCTACGCACGTGGTTTCGCGAGCACTTCTTCGCCGCCGCCGAGGGCGGAGCGCCGCCGTCGACGCTCGAACGTGCGCCCTACCGCGGCCTCGAGGCCTTCCGTCCCGAGGACGCGGCCGCGTTCTTCGGTCGCGAGCGCGAAGTCGACGCGCTCCTCAACCGGCTGCGCGTCGCGCCGCTCGTGGTCGTGGTCGGGCCCTCGGGCGTGGGCAAGAGCTCGTTCGTCCAGGCCGGCGTCATCCCCGCGCTCCCCGCCGACTGGCGCGCGCTCACCGTGCGGCCTGGCCCGGCGCCGCTCGCTGCCCTCCAGGCGCGCCTGGCCCGCGAGGGCGTGGCGGTCTCGGATCTCGAGCTCGCCGCCGATCCATCGTCCCTCGGCGCGCACGTGCGGGCCGTCGCCGAGCGCGACGCGACCACCATGGTCGTCGTGGTCGATCAGCTCGAGGAGATGTTCACGCAGTGCCGCGATCCCGTCGAGCAAGCGCGCTACGCCACCGCGATCGCGTCGCTGGCGCGCTCCGCCGAGGATCGGGTGCGGGTGGTCATCACCTTGCGCGACGATTTCCTGGTCCGGGCCGAGGAGCTACCCGCGCTGCGCGATCGGCTGGCCCAGGGAATGAAGGTCCTGACCACGCCGCTGGCCGATGATCTGCGCCGCATCCTCGTCGAGCCAGCACGCCTGGCCGGCTATGGCTTCGACAGCCGCGAGCTGCCCACCCGCATCATCACCGAGGTCGCCGGCCAGCCCGGTGCGCTGGCGCTGATCTCGTTCACCGCCGACCAGCTGTGGCGCCGACGCGATCGCCACTTCAAGCAGCTGACCCGCGCGGCGTACGAGGAGGTCGGCGGGGTCGGCGGGGCCCTGGCCCGGCACGCCGAGGAGGTCATGACCGAGCTGTCGCCGGAGGAGGCTCGTCTCGTGCGCGAGGCGTTCCGCCACCTGGTCACCAGCGAAGGGACGCGCCAGGTGCTGTCACGGATCGAGCTGGAACAGCTGCTGGGTGGCGGCGAGGGCCGCGCGGCCGCGGTGATCGAGCGTCTGATCGCGGCTCGCCTCCTCAACGCCTCGCAGATCGACGGAGAATCGGACCGCATCGAGATCATCCATGAAGCGCTGGTCGCGGCGTGGCCGCGGCTGGTCACCTGGCGCCGCGAGGACGCCGAGGGGGCGCGCCTGCGCGATGAGCTTCGCGCCGCCGCCCGCCAGTGGGACGCCCGCTCCCGACCGCGCAGCCTGCTGTGGCGCGACGAGGCGCTGGCCGAGTACCGGGTGTGGCGGTCGCGCCAGCCCGGCGGTCTCACCGAGGTCGAGGAGGCCTTCGCGGCGGCCAGCCTCGCCGAGGGGGCGCGCGCGCGTCGGGCGCGGACCACCGCGATCGCCTCGGTGTTCGCGTTGCTGGTGGCGGGTCTGGTCGTCGTGCTCGTGCTCAACGGCCGCATCGCCCGCCAGCGCCGCGGCGCCGAGATCGAGCGGGCCCGCGCCGAGGCCGAGCGGGCCAAGGCCGAGACCAACGCCCACACCGCCGGTGAACGGCTGGCGGCGCTCTACGCCGAGCAGGGGCGGCAGGCCATGCTGGCCGGTGACCCCATGCGTGGCTACCTGTACCTGCGCGAGGCGGGTGATCAGGGCGCCGACGACGCCGGTCTGCGCGCACTCCTGAGCCGTGCCGAGCGCCTGCTCGACCTGCAGCTCCGCTCGTTCGACGGCCACCGCGGCCGCGTCTACACGGTCGGGTTCAGCCCCGACGGCGGTACGCTGGCCTCGAGCGGCGACGACGGCACCGCGCGCATCTGGGACGTCACCACCGGCGCCGAGCTGAGGACGCTGCCGGCGCACACCGCACCGGTGCGCGCGCTGGCGATGAGCCCCGATGGACGGCGCCTGGCGACCGCGAGCCTCGACGGCACGTCCGCGATCTGGGACCGCGCGACCGGCGCGCGGGTCGCGACCCTCGACGCCGGAGGGCCTGCGCTCTACGCGCTGGCCTACAGCGGAAGCGGCGAGCTGGTGGTGACGGCTGGCGCCGACGGCCAGGTCCGCACGTGGTCGGCCGACTCGGGTGCACCGGTCGCCCGGCTGCTCGGGCACGATGCGCGGGTCTGGTCGGCGCGTTTCCTGGCCTCGGGCGACCGCGTCGTCACCGCCAGCGACGACGCGACCGCGCGGGTGTGGGACGCGCGTAGCGGCCGGCTCCTGCGGGTGCTGGAAGGCCACGGCGGCGCCGTGCGTACGGCCGAGGCCTCGGCCGATGGCGCGCGCATCGTGACGTCGAGCTGGGATCGGACCGCGCGGATCTGGGACACGACCAGCGGTCGCTCGCTGGCCACGCTCACCGGGCACGCCGCGCGGGTCCGCGCCGCCGAGTTCAGCCGCGACGGTCGCCGGGTGGTGACGGCGGGCGACGATCGAACCGCCAAGGTGTGGGACGCCGCGACGGGTGGGCTGCTGATCTCCCTCGATGGGCACGATGGCCCACTGGGGTCGGCCAGGTTCATGGACGCCGCCGGCGAGCGGGTGGTGACCACCAGCGGCGACGGCACGGCGCGGATCTGGGATGCGCGCAGCGGCCAGCAGATCGTGTCGCTGGTCGGCCATCTCGACAGCGTGATCGATGCCGCCATCAGCCCCGACCGGACGCGCATCGCGACCGCCAGCTTCGACGCCCGGGTGATGCTGTGGGATGCGACGGCCGAGGATGTCCGGCTGGTGATCGCCGGGCACGACGGGGCACGGGCGGCCGCGTACTTCGACGGCGGGGCGCGGATCGTGAGCGTCGGGGAGGACGCCACCCTCCGCATCTGGGACGGGCGCACCGGCGCGGCGCTCGACCGGATCACGGCCAGCCAGCCGCTTCGCGCCGTGGACGCGTCGCCCTCCCGATCGGAGGCCATCGTCTCCACTGACGATGCGATCGAGATCTGGGAGCTCGGCGCGAAACCCGCGAGGCGGGCCCGGTTCGCGGGCGCGGCGGTCGCGGCTTACGACGACGCTGGCGCCATCGTCGTCGTCCCTCAGCCGAGCTCCGTCCAGCTCGTCGATGCCGCCACCGGCACGCCGCTGCGAACGCTCGCGGTCGGATCGGTGACCTGCGCCGCCATCCGTCGGGACCGAGGGATGATCGTGCTCGTCCACGGCAACCAGGCCGAGATCTGGGACCTGGTCACTGGCCAGCGCCGGTTCGTCCTGGAAGGGCACACCCTGCCGATCACGGCGTGCGACCTCAGCCCAGACGGGAGTCGGGTGTTGACCGCGAGCCTCGACAAGACGGCGTCGATCTGGGATCCGGGCAGCGGCGCGTTGCTCGCCACGCTCGAAGGCCACACCGATGGACTCACCGACGCGGCCTTCAGCCCGGATGGTTCGCTGGTGGCCACCGGAAGCATGGATACGACCGTCTCACTGTGGTCCGTTCGCGGGGGCCAGCGTCTGCTGTCGCTCGAGCGGCACGCCGGGCTCATCGCCAGCGTGTCGTGGAGCGCGGACGGACGCGCGCTCCTCACCGCGAGCGGCGATGGGACGTCGCTGGTTTGGCAGCCCTGGGGCGATCCGGCCCGTACAACGACGGCCCGTCCGTGTCGCTTCGCGCTCCGCCTCGAGAACGGACGGCCGGTCCGCGCGACCTGTCCGTGAGCGATCGCCCGTCACGAGAGCGCGAACGCGCGATCCCATGCGGGTTCACGATCCGAGGTCGCGGCCAGCAACGCCAGCGCGACCCCGGCCGCGCCGTGCACGACGCCCACCTCGTCGTGCCAGTCCAGCTCCTTCCCCGTCGCCGCGATCCACGCTCGATAGCCGCCGATGCCGCGGTCGGTCCGGAGCTCGAGCGCGCGGGCGAACCAGTGTCGGGCGGCGTCGGCGCAGCTCGGGTCGCCGGTCGCCTGGTAGATCCGGTTGAACAGGTGCCCGAGGCCGGCAGCGCCGTGGCAGAAGCTGGCGTCGCGGACCACCTCCGCGTGGCGATGTCGACCGGCGGCGTCGCGCGCGATCGCGACCGCGGTCTGTTCGAGGGTCAGGTCTCCCAGCGTTCGTGCCATCGCGAGCAGCGCCGCGCCGAACCCGATGTCGGCATGGCACCAGCCGAACACCGGAACCCGCGCGAGCTCCGGCAAGCGGACGAGGGCTCGTTCGAGCGCGGTCATCGTGACCTGGCGTGCACGCGCGCCCGCGCCGGCATGGATCATCGCTGACGCGATGCCGGCGATCCCGTGGGCCACGCCGAGCAGGCTGCGCGGTCCCGCCCAGGTGTCCAGGCGAGCGGCCAGCGCTTCGACGATGCGGAGCGCGGTCTCGCTTGCCCCGGGCCGGGGCAAGCGTTCGCGGACGTGGACGAGCAGACCCGCGAGCCCGTTCATCAGATCGAGCTCGCCCCAGTCCCCGAGCGACGCGGTGATCGCCTGGTCGAGCTCATCGTCGTCGGGATCGAGCAGGCCGAGGTGAGTGCCGACCCAGCCCACGCCGACGAACCCGCGGTGCAGCGACGGCGGTGTCGCGGCGGCGGCGGTGGCGGCGAGCGCGCGGTCGAAATGACGTTCGGCCTCCGGGCCACCAGGATCCAGGTAGCCGAACAACAGCGCCACGCCGCTGGACCCGCGGCCCAGCGAGGCGTCGGGCGCCTCGCGATCGAGCGCGCGCGCGATCTCCTCGATCGTCGAGGTGGCTCGCGCGCGCAGGTCACCGTCGAGCAGCGGGGCCCAGGCCATGCAGCCGCATCATCTACCAGCCGCCGCCATGGCGCGAGCGAGCCGAGGACGAGGTCAGAACGACGTCATCATGCAACAGCAGTCGGTCCGCAGGACCGTTGGCCAGCCCTCATCGTCCTCCGCGTGGCCACCGACGACGCGAGCGAGGTCGGCCGCCGGCACGCTTCGCGGCGTCATCTGGCGGAGCGATTCGCGGTTGAGCAGGAGCTTGCGGTTCTTCTGGTTGGGCTTCATGGAGCGATCCGTTCTCGAGTGTGACGTCAGTCTTCGGACATCAGGGGGCAGCAGTTGCGATACGTGCAGAAGTCGCTGGGCCGCGCCTCTTCCTCACTCTGGCCACCGACGACACGTGCGAGGTCGGCCGGTGGCACCTGGCGTGGCGTCATCTGGCGGAGTGTTTCTCGATGGAGCTGGAGCTTCCGGATCGGCCTGATCGGTTTCATGAGGTCCCCCTGCTCGGGTGAGTCTGCACCTCCTGAGCCACCCGATTTTCGTGATCAAGACTACAGTTATTGCAGTAACTCGATGGGCGACGCGGTCAGTCAACAATCTGGGATCACCGAGAATTCACAATAGATGCACAACTGTTGCGCAAGCTGTTCACATCAAGGGATCCGCTTCCGGGGACGGGGCAGGTTGTGGACGTCGAGCTTGCTCAGCAATGTCCGGCGGGAGATGCCCAGGAGCTTGGCGGCCTGACTCTGGTTTCCGGCCGTCCGACGCATCGCATCGATGATGCGTTTCCGTTCCGCGGTCCGGGCCTCGCGCGCGAAGTCGAGGTCGACGATGTCGGCGTCCTGGGCGACCGATCCCACTGCCGGGGGCGGCGTGGCCGGCGGTGCGATCGGCGCGGCGAACGGTGTGGAGGTCATGCGTCCCGCCCGCATCTTCTCGAGCGGCAGGTGCTCGGGCCGGATGATCGTCCCACCGCACAGCAGCACGCTGCGTTCCATCATGTTGCGCAGCTCGCGGATGTTACCCGGCCAGTGGTACTGCCGGAGCAACGCGAGCGACTCGCGGCTCAGCTCGGGTGGTGCCGTGCCGCCCGGGCTGACCGTCGCGATGAACAGCCGGGCCAGCTCCTCGATCTCTCCGACCCGCTCGCGCAGGGGCGGGATCACCAGCGAGATCCCGTTCAACCGGAAGTAGAGATCCTGACGGAACCTCCCCCGCTCGGACTCGGATTCGAGATCGCGATGGGTCGCGGCGATGAACCGCACGTCGATGGCGCGGGCCTTGAGCCCACCGACCCGCAGCACCATGCGCTCTTCGAGCACGCGCAGCAGCTTCACCTGGATGCCCATCGGCAGCTCGCCGATCTCGTCCAGGAACACGGTGCCCTTGTCGGCGGTCTCGAGCAGGCCGGGCTTGGTCATCACCGCTCCGGTGAACGCGCCGCGCTCGTGTCCGAACAGCTCGCTCTCGAGCAAGGACTCGGACAGCGCGGCACAGTTCAAGCGGAGGAAGGGATGGGCGCGGCGCGGCGAGAGCCGGTGGATGGTCTCGGCCATGACCTCCTTGCCGACGCCGGTCTCGCCCATGATGAGGACGCTGATGTTGCCGACAGCGATCCGCTCGGCCAGCTTGTGAAGGCTCTGCATGGCGCCTTCGGGCGCCAGGCTGGACGCGCTCCTCGCCGCCCGTTCGCCGCGTGCGCGGACAGTGGCCCGGCCGATCAGCGAGTCGGGATCGCGCCCATCTCCCGGGTAGGTCGCGATCCCGGCGTGGACGACGCAGCCTTCCTCGGCGAGCCGCGCCACCATGCGCCGCGTGACGGCGGCGGCCTCGTCGGCGCCGGTCTGGCCGAGCAGGACCTCGTAGTGCCCGGGCGCGTACGATCCGACGACATCGACCGAGCGCAGCAGCTCGAGCATCACCGACTCCACCATGGAGTCGGCCACGCCCGGGTTCGCCCTCATGTGCAGGACGGCGAACTCGCTGCCGGTCGATTCGCCACGCGAGCACTCCTCGTCGAGGCGGGCCTCGAAGTACTCGTGGCTCCAGGTGCGACGCCATCGCACCGGCTGGACGGCCTGCTGGATGATGACCAGGGTTGCCCCGACCTCGACGACCTCACCGGGCGAGATCGTCACGGTTTCGCCGGGCGCGAGCCTCACGTTGCGGACGCGGGTACCGTTCGCGCTTCCGAGATCCTCGATCGTGATCTCGCCGCCGATCGTGAGCCGGGCGTGCCGCCGGGAGACCGAGGCGTGGTCGACGAAGATCTCGTTCGCCGGAGACCGCCCCAGCGTCACGCTGCCCTGGGGTGGGAGCGGATGGGTCGACGACAGCTGGTCTCCGATCACCAGCACGCACAGGCGGGGGCTGATCTCGAGCGCGCCGTTCCCGCGCACGGTCGGGTGGCCTCCCGGACTGCGCGGCTCGCCGCGGCCGCCGTCGGTCACGTGGGGTTCCCGGGCAGGAGCCACCAGCCCCGCGGATCGTGCCGGAGCGCGAAGCGCGGCTGCAACAGCTGTGCAGTACGGGCCTCGACCGAGATCCCAGCAACGCGTTCACCGTCGGCGAACAGCTCGACCAGATCGGCGTGGGCGATGGTCGCCGCCGCCCGATCGATGAGCTCGTCGATCGCCAGCGCCCCGGTGATGACGGTCAGCACCGCGGCGGGGAGCGCGGCCTGGACGGCCAGGGCGCAGCGGGCGGCCCGTTCGGCGAGCTCCGAGGCGGCGGCGCGCGGGAAGGCGATCACGACCGAGCCATCGTCGAACAGCTCGGGGCGCCCGCCGAACGGGCGCACCAGGTCGTCGAGCTCGGCCTCGCGTCGGCCGACCTCGGCCGGCGTGACCGTGCGCCGGTTGCTCACGTCGGCGGCGCGGCTACCGACCGCCATGACGAGTCCGAGGTGGTCGTGACTCTCGGGTGCGGCGGCGGCCGGCGGACGTAGCATCGCGGTCGGAGGTGGCTCCGACCGCGAACGTTTGACGGCGCCGGCCGCGACGGGGCCGAGCTCGACCAGCGCCGCCCGCGCCGCCTCGGTGTCGGGGAGGCGCAGCGTCGGGGCCTTGGCCAGCATGCGTTCGACCACCGCCTCGAGCCCCGCCGGCACGCGTGGCTCGAGCACACGCAGGCGCGGCGGGTCGGCGAACAAGATCTTGGATTGCACCGCGATCTGGTTCTCGCCAGCGAACGCGGGGAAGCCCGTGAGGCACTCGTAGAGGATGCAGCCCAGCGCGAACACGTCGGCCGAGGGCAGCACCGCGCGCTCGCCCCGGACCTGCTCCGGTGCCATGTAGCCCGGGGTTCCGACGGTCACGCCGGTCTGCGTGATGCGGTGGGTCTCGCGGGCGCGGCGGGCGAGGCCGAAGTCGATCACGCGGACGTCGGCGAGGCCCGTGGCCGGGATCAGCAGGTTCTCCGGCTTGAGATCGCGGTGGATCACGCCGTGGGCGTGGAGCGGCGCCAGGATCTCGCACACCGAAACGATCAGCGCGACCGCCTGACCCATGTCGAGGCCGTCGCGCTCGAGGCGCTGACCCAGCGTCTGACCGTCCAGCCACTCCATGACCAGGAAGGGCTCGCCCTCGACGGTGGTCCCGTGGTCGATGTAACGGACGACCCCCGGCAGCTCGAGCTCGGCCAGGATCGACGCTTCGCGTCCGAACCGCTCGATATCGTCGGGAGCGAGGGCGTTGAGCAGCTTCACCGCCACGGGGTGATCGGACTCGAGATCCCACGCCTTCCACACCGCCCCCATCCCGCCCCGCGACGACTCCTCCTCCAGGACATAGCGGTCAATGATGGCGTCCCCTTGCCGCACTTTGCCGACGATATCCCGTCGGCGACCGTCCCGTCCACGGTCGGGGGGCTCAGGAAGCCGGGGCACTCCCGCGGGTGCGCGCGAGCGCACCCTGGTAGTGACGGCGGAGCACGTCGTACAGCACAAGCTCCTGTGATCTCGCCTCGATCGATGTGATGCGGTTGACGTGCATGTGGACAAAGCTGAGTGCGAGCTCGCCACGCGACGACGTCAGCTGCGCCTCGGCTGCGTGCAGCGCGCGTGCGATCGGTCGCAGCGTCTCGCTCCGTCGCTCGATCGCCACCAGGCCTGGACCGAGCGGGTGCTCCGGGTCGGCGGCGTCGGCGGTGAGCACGGCCTCGACGTCGGCGCGCACCCGCCGGAAGGTCTCGCCGAGTCGGCGCTGGAAGGCGGTGTCGACGTTGAACTCGGCCGCGAAGTTGTCGCGTGCGCGGGTCAAGAGCGCGAGCCGCTCGCCGGTCGCGAAGCCGAGGTCAGCGAGGAGGCGATCGATCCCGCGCAGCGTCAGCCGCCAGATCGCGTCGGCTCGCTCCGCGCCTTCGGCGGCGCGCACGATGTCGAGGACGCAATCACTGTCGGCGCAGAAGAGCTGCTCGGCGAGCTCGATCCCCGCGGGACCTCCGTAGCGCTCCAGCTCTCGCTCGTAGGTGTCCACCTGGACGCGCCAGATCAGCCCGCGTTCGAGCTGCGGCGCGACCAGCGCCTGCAGGCGCGGCAGGACCTCGCGCATCAGCGTGGCCGGATCGCCCTCGAACCGCAGGCGCAGGTGCCAGTCCGGGTCGCCGTAGCGGATGAAGAACCACCGCTCGATCAAGCGGTCGGCGCGCAGCCCGTCCACGGCTGGAGCCACGACGTCGCGGAGGAGCTGATCGATCGCGGCGACCCCGGCGTAGAGCTTCACGTACAGCCAGCGCGATCCGGGTGGCAGGCGCCGCATCGACGCGGCTCGATCGCTGTTCGCGTCCGACGAACGGGGTGGCGCGGCGCGGAGCGCGATCTCCTCCGCGGTCGCGACGCGGGCGAAGGGGACGACGAGCTCGTGCACGAAGCCGCCGGCCGGGCCGCGCGCGACCAGCTGATCGGGTGCCGGGAAGAGCTCGTGGATGACCGCCGACCGGCGGTTCTTGATCAGGTGGACGAGGCTGGTCACCGACAGCGGGTTGTCGAGATCCACGGGCAGCTCGTTGTCGGCATCGGTGACGACGATCCACCGTGGCAGTCGCAGCCGATCACGGAGCGCCGCGACGGCGGCCTGCTCGCGTTCGTCGATGGCCCGCCGGGCCGCCGCCGTCGTCGCCGCCTTGGCTCCGCGCGCGGCGGCCGCGAGCGGCGCCAGGTCGAGCTCCGACAGGAGCCAGCGCACCCGGCTGAGGACCAGCTGGCCGTGCCGCACTCGAGGCAGGAACGGCGCCTCGGCCAGCGCACCCCAGCTCCAGCCAACGCCGCTGCCGTACTGCTGGCCCAGCGCGCACAGGAAGCGATAGACGTTGAGACTGCGGGCGGTGTAGTTGTGCGCGCTGGTCAGCCGCGGGATGAGCTGCCGATCGAGGCGGCGCGATCGCACGACCACGAGCTCGCCGGCGATCGAGACCATGAGATCGCTCACCGGCAGCTGGCGGTCGCGCGCCGCGCCGCTCGTCCCCAGGTACGGGATCTCGTACTCGCGAAGGACCGGACGCAACAGGATGTTGCCGACCCGGCCTTCCGGCAGGTGCACGATCTCGGCGAACGACGCCTCCGGGCGCAGCGCCTGCTCGGCCTGGATGCTGGCGGCGGCGATGGCGGTGACCTCGCTCGACCCGTGGCAGAACCGTCCGAGCAGCCGCGCGCCGGGGCCGGCATCAATGCCGACGACCTTGAGGAGGAAGCGGCCCTCGTCGACGGCGTCGGCGGACTCCGCGGCCAGTGCGCAGTGGATCGAGAACGTGTCGGGGAGCTTCGCGGGCGGACGCTCGAGGCACTCGAGGTCGTGATCGCTCAGCGCGATCTCGAGGGCGCCCTCGCGGACGGCCCGGGTGACGAGGCCGAGCAGGTGACTGTCGCGCCGGTTCCATGGGACGCGTCGATCGGCGGCACGCCCGGGGAAGGCCAGGGCGGCCAGCAGGGGCGCTGCGGCGCCGGCCGACGCCGGGGCGCCGAAGCCGATGCCGGTCTCCTCGTCGAGGACCTCGAGCAGCGGCACTTCGCGGGTCTCGTAGCGCGCGGCGAACGCCTGCCGGAACTTCGACCAGGTCTCGTCGTCGCCGCTGGAGCCGCCGACGGTCGCGAGCAAGGACACCGACTCGACCAGCGCGGCGACCACCTTCGGTCCCAGGCTCGCCGCCGGCGCCGGCCTGAAGAGATCGACCTGGAACATCCTGGCCAGCTCGGCACGGGCCGGGATGCCGCCGGCGAGACTGGCGGCGATGTCCCGGTAGGGGTCGGTCGGTGCGCCGGGCGGCGTCGCATCGATGGCGCGGATCCGGGCCTGGGCTTCGCCGAGGACCGCGGCGAAGGCGCGCCCCGCGGGGAGGCCCTGCAGCACCTCGATCACGTGCTCGGTCGGCTGGCGTCCGGTCACCGCCGGCGCCAGCGCGGGCACCAGGATCTGCGCATCCACCAGCTCGGCGAGGTACGCGTCGGCCTCCTCACCGGAGATCTCGGGATCGCTGCAGAGGACCTCGCCGAGCTCGCCGAGCGTGGCGCCGGTGTGCGCGCGGGCCAGGATCTGGTCGAGATAGTCGGTCGGATCGACCGCGACGAGGTGGTAGGAGCGGCCGCCGCCGTCGAGCCGGGCCTCGGCGTAGTGGTACCGGTTCGCGGCGCGGTACAGGCTGCTGTTGGGAAGGAACGGCAACTCGCGGCGCAGCGCCGGATCCGACGCCAGCGCGGCGCATGCCGCGAAGAGGTAGTCGTTATCGAGCCGCGTGTGGCGCCGGAGGGTGTGGGCAGCGCCGATCTCCAGGCGCGTGGTCGCGCCCAGCTCTCCGGTGGAGACGCCCGAGAACAACCCGAACGGCGTCGCGCGTCCGGCCATCCGCGCCACGTAGCGCACCAGCGCGCGCTCCCCGCCTTGTCCGTCCGGCGCGGCGGGCGCGACGCGCGAGGCGTCGATCTGCGCGTCGAGCTCGGGGGACGCCACGAAGACCGCCTCGCGCACCAGCGGATCCTCGAGGAGACCGACCAGATCGCGGCGCACGTCGCTCGCAGGCCGCGGGCGATCACCGCCCAGGTTGGCCAGCGTGGCGAACGGCATCACCGGCGTGCGGAAGATGAAGCCGCCGGTGGGACGGAGCCTGGGCTGCGGCGCGCGTCCGCTCATGGGGGCTCCGCTGCCGTCGGGATGTCGCACGCCAGCAGGCGATCCCAGGCGGGGTCGCGGCCCAGGGCGGCGAGCAGCGCCAGTCCGATGCCAGCCGCACCCTCCAGGAAGTCGCCGTCGTCGCGCGGGATCGGACTCCCGTCGGCGGCGGTCGCGATCACCCGGAAGCCGCCGACCCCGGCCCCCGGCGTTCGCATCGCCAGCGCGCGCGCGAACCAGTCGCGCGCCGCGGCGCCGAAGCGCTCGTCGTCGCTGGCCTGGTAGAAGCGGTTGTAGATGTGACCGAGGCCGGCCGCGCCGTGGCAGAGGCCCGCATCCTCCACGCCGCACAGGTGGACGGGCCGCCCGACGCAAGCGAGCGCCATGTCGACGACGGTGTCGAGCGGATCGCCCAGCCGTCGCCTCGCCGACCACAGCGCCGCGAGCACACCGGCATCGCCGTAGCACCATGCGGTACGCGTCGGTCTGGGCGCGAACCCGGGCGCGACCCAGGCCGGGAACTGTCCGCGCGGCTCGGACGACAGGTGTTGCTGCATGATCCAGCGGTCGGCTGCGCGCGCGATCGCGCTCGCGCGCGGATGGGGATCCGGCGCGGACGCGGCACGCCCCATCAGCGCGATCACGCCGGGCACGCCGTGGGCGAGACCACAGTTCTCGTAGCCGTTCGGGAACTGCGCACGCTGGTGGTGCGGCACGTGGTCCACCGGCGTGTGCCACGACATGACGCCGCCGCGCCTCGATCCCAGCTCGTCGAGGACGTCGATCACGGCGTGCAGTCCGCGGCGCGCGCCGGGGCGCGGGGCCCGCTCGAGGAAGTAAACGCCGAGGCCGACGAGCCCGCTGATCAGGTCGTAGTGACCGGTCCACGATCCCCGATCCGCCACCATCGCCGTCAGCTGCTCGTCGACGTCGAGCAGGAACTCCTCGCAGTCGTCGCCGGTGAGGTGGTGGATCGTCCAGGCCGCGCCGACGATGCCGTCGTAGAGCGACGCGCTGGGGAGACCGGCGGCGACATGGTCCTCGACCCGGCCGAGCGCTGCGTCGTAGCGGTCGCGGTTCTCGTCGTCGTCGAGCGCGGCCGCGGCGTGGGCGCAGAACAGCGCCTGGTCGATCGGGTTGCGACCGACGCGCGGCCGCGTCGCGAGGTCGTCGCCGATGGCCCGTACCGCCGCCCACGCCGCCTCGGCGAGCTCGCCGTCGAGGAGCGGACGCCAGCTCGCCGTCACCGCAGCCTCACGGTGACCGCCAGCCCGGGCCGCAGCGGGGCCAGCCCGCTCGCCACGGCGGTCAGCTCGCCCTCGACGATGACCATGCGCGACGCCGAGTCGACCACCGGCGACAGGTAACGCACGATCGCGGTGCGCGGCGTCGGCTGGGTCTCGATCTGGACGTCGACCTCGGTGCCGACCGCGAGCCGGTCGACGCGTTCGGGCGGCACGGCGAAGCGCAGGCGGACCTCGCCGTCCCCGACCACCCGCACGATGGGCGCGCCGGCGCTGACGTTGGCCCCCGCGTCGCGGTAGCGGATCGCGACGGTGCCGGCGAACGGGGTGCGGATCGCCGTCTCGACGTGCCGGCTCTGGGCGGCGGCGAGCCGCGTCCGCTGCTCGGCCAGCGTGCTGCGCGCGCGATCGGCCACCGCCTTGGCCTTCTGCAGCGCCAGCTCGGCGGCCTCGAGGTTGTTGCGCGGGCTGGTTCCAGCCGCGACCGCCGCTCGCTCGCCGTCGACGAGCCAGGTCGCCTCGGCCACGCCGACGTCGGCTTCACGGCTCGCGGCCTCGACCGCACGCAGCGCGGCCTCCGCGGCGCGCACCTCCTCGGCGAGCAAGGCCGAGTCCATCTCGGCGATCAGCGCTCCCGCCGCGACCCGCTCGCCGACGCGCACGTGGACCTGGGCAACGCGGCCGGCGATGCGCGGGGCGATGTCGACCGCCTCGCCCGCGATCAGCACGCCGACGAAGCCGGCCTGCGAGTCGGCCGTCCCGGCGTCCAGCGCCGCCGGGGCGGCGTCGCGTGGACGATCGCGCTCGACGCGAACCGACGGTTCGCCCGTGCACGCCGCGAGCACGAGCCCCGCCGCGACCCAGCGCGCGCGCGCCTTCACGGGCCGGCCTCGCTCGCGGCGGCGGCGGCGGTCTGATCGGCCACCAGGTCGGCGTAGACCCCGGCCCGCTGGATGAGCTCGGGGTGGGTCCCGGTCTCGGCGATCCGGCCCTGGTCCATGACCACGATCTGATCGGCGTGGATGACCGTGCTGAGGCGGTGCGCGATCACGATGCGGGTGCAGCGCAGGCCGCGCAGGTTGGCCATCACCGCGCGCTCGGTGGTGGCGTCGAGCGAGCTGGTTGCCTCGTCGAGCACGACCACGGCCGGATCGAGGAGCAACGCCCGCGCCAGCGCCACCCGTTGCCGCTGACCGCCCGACAGCGTGCCCCCGCCGTCGGACACGACGGTCTCGTAGCCCATGGACATGGCGACGATGTCGTCGTGCACGTGGGCGCGGCGCGCCGCCAGCGTCACCGTCTCGTGGCGAGCCGCGGGATCGGCGAGGGCGATGTTGTCCCGGATCGAGCCGGCGAACAGGAACGGCTGTTGCGGCACCATGCCGAGCTGGCGGCGCAAGAGCCCGCCGTCGAGCTCGTTGAGGTCGTAGCCGTCGTAGAGGATCCGGCCCTCGGTCGGTCGGTGCAGCCCGACGAGCAGCGCGGCCAGCGTCGACTTGCCGGATCCCGAGCGACCGACGATCGCGACCGTCGACCCCGGCTCGACGCGCAGATCGACCGAGCGCACCACCAGGGGCTCGATCTCGCCGTACCGGAACGAGACGCCGCGCAGGTCGATCGCGCCGCTGAGTCGCGGCGGCCGCACGGTCTGCTCGGGGCGTTGCTGCGGCTCGCTGGCCAGCACCTCCTCGATCCGTTCGACGTGACTGGCCATCACCTGCAGCCGCAACGCGGTCGTGATCAACCCCGAGAGCGGCAGCAGGAAGCCCGCGGCGAGAGCGGTGGTGGCGAGCATGGTGCCCAGCCGCATCGAGCCGTCGAGCACGAGCATGGCCCCGACCCCGAGCAGGACCAGCGGGGCGGCCACCTGCATCAGCGACGTGGCCGTGTCGACCACCGCGGTCAACCGGCTGCGCTGCAGCGAGACGTTGACCTCGTCGACGTAGAGATTCGACCATCGGCCGAAGGCGCGCGACTCGGCGCCGGCGATCTTGAGGGTCTCGACGCCGGCGATCATCTGGGCCAGGTACGAGTGGGCCCGGGCCTGGCTCTCCAGATCCTGCGAGGCCAGCTCGCGGTGCCGGCGCCGCACCAGCAGCACCACCGCGACCTGCACGGCCGCGACCGCCACCGTGGTCGCGGCCAGCGCCGGGCTCAGCAGCACGATCACGAGCAGGTAGAGGATCGCCAGCGCGCCGTCGAGCAGCGACGACAGCGCGGTGGAGGTCAGCATCTCGCGGATGAGCGTGTTGGACTGGACGCGCAGCAGCAGATCGCCTGCCGACCGGCGGGTGAAGAACGCATAGGGCAGCGACAGCAGGTGCGCGACGAAGCCAAAGGTCATCTGCACGTCGACCTGCGTCCGCAGCTGGATGAGCAGATGGGCGCGGATCAGCGACGAGAGCCCGTGGAAGAGGAGGAGCCCGCCGGTGCCCACGCCGACCACGAGCAGCACGCTGTGGTCTCCGTCGGGTACGACCCGGTCGACCACCATCGCGGTGAGCACGGGGACGGCGAGCGCGAACAGCCGCAACATCATCGACGTGACCAGCACGCGCACCAGCACGGCCCGGTGCGCGAACAGCCGCCCGAGGTACGTCCAGACCTTGCTGCGACCGGGTGCGGTCACGGTCAGCCGGTCGGTCGGCTCGAAGACCAGCGCGATCCCCGTGAAGTGCTTGCGGAAGCGATCGAGCGGCACGCTGCGCCGTCCGTGCGCGGGGTCGATCACCTCGACGTTGTCGCCGCGCAGCCGATCGAACACGACGAAGTGATTGAAGTCCCAGTGCAGGATGCTGGCGCGCGGCAGGTGGCGAAGCCCCTCGATCTCGAGACGCACGCCGCGGCCGCGCAGCCCCAGCTGCTCGGCGCCGTGGATCAGGGCCAGGGCGTTGGTGCCGCGCGTCGTCCCGGTCGCGAGCCGGCAGCGGTCGAGCCCGGTGGTCTGGCCGTGGAAGCCGAGGACCATGGCCAGACAGGCCGCGCCGCAGTCGGCGGCCTCGAGCTGCGGGACGACCGGGATCGGACCACCACGACGGGCGCCGATGCGGCGCAGCGCGCCCAGCGCCTGATCCGCGACCTCGCCAGCGCTGCCGATCTCGCTCACCACAACCCCCGCAGGCCGGGCACGAGCGCGTAGATGATGCGCTCGCGCCGGACCCGCACGTCGGCGGTGCCTCGCATGCCGTCGTGGAGCTGGTAGGTCCGGCCGTCCAGGTCGAACTCGTCGTCGGGCAGGTCACCACGCACCAGCACGACCGGGCCGGTCAGCCGCAGGCCGTCCGCGACCTCTGGCCCGAGCACGCGCCGTGCCTCGCCCGGCGCGATCACGTCGAGCGAGATGCTCTCGATGAAGACGGTGTGATAGGCGTAGCGGTAGCCCTGGACCTCGAAGCGCACCGGCATTCCGGTCGCGAGCTGTGGGCGCAGGCTGCCGGGCAAGAGTGCGACCAGCTCGAGCCCCTGCGAGCCGTCGGCGATGGTGGCGACGATGTCGCCGGGCTCGACCCGCAGACCGGCCCGCACCCGCAAGTCGGCGATGGTGCCCGCGGCGGGTGCGCGCACCACGCGGCTGTCGAGCGCGAGCTGGGCCCGATCGAGCTCGAGCCGCAACGCTCGCACGGCGGCGTCGGCGGCGGCGTCGGCCGGATCGGTCATGTGGTTGCGGAGCTGGGTCTCGAACTCGCGCGCGATCCGCTCGACGTTGCCGCGCTGCTCGGCGTCGTCGAGTCGAGCGATCACGTCGCCGCGGGCCACCGTGTCGCCGGGCCGGGCGACGACCGCGCCGACGATGCCGGCCGACAGGGCGCTGACATCGGCGCGGTTCGAGGCGCGCACGATCGCCGGGCCGCTGGAGTAGGTGGAGATGGTCCCGATCGAGACGTAGGCGACGCTCGCGGCGAGCAGCGCGAGCAGAGCCCAGTAGGTCCAGCCCAGCCACGATGGGGTCACGCGGATGACATCGCCCCACGGTGGCAGCGACTGCGCGTCCATCGCCTCGCGCCGGAACAGGCCGTCGTCGGCGGGCTCGAGCATGGCCTTGGCTTCGAGCTGGGCGGCGAGCTGGCTGAGGAACGGACCGCTCAGCGCGGCGAACGCGGCCGCGATCGCCGTGTCGGTGTCGGTGAACGCGTCGCGCCGCCAGGTCCTGGCGGCGACCAGGACGGCGTGGACCTGGCCGTCGTTGCCGTGGACCGGCGCGATCAGCAAACGATCGCGAGGATCTCCGTCGGGCGCATCGAGCGCGTCCAGGTGGCGCGGATCGTCGCGCAGCGTGTCGACCCGGACCGTCTGACCGGTGAGGGCGGCGAACCCGACCACCCCGGCGATCGCGCGGCGCGACTCGTCGTCGTCGGCGGCCGCGGCCGACTGACTCTCGTCGGTCCAGAGCGTGCCGTCGCTGCCGTCGAAGAACAGGCAGGTGACGCGATCGGCGGCGACCAGCTCGGTGAACGCGCTGGTCGCGGCCTGCTCGAGGCCGGCGAGATCGTGCGCGGCCGCCAGCCGGCGTGACAGCGCGAACGCCCGCTGGGTCTGCTGGGCCTGATACGTGTCGGCCGGCGGCTGGGCCGAGGTCGTGGTCGGGCCGACCGCCGGGCGGCGGAACACCAGCGAACGCACGAGCAGCCCGAGATCGCCATCGCCGATCTCGGGCCGGACGACGTGGGCGACACCGGGCGCCATGGTCGCCGGCGTCGGATCGCCGAAAACGACCACCAGGGTCCGGCCGCCGGGCGGTGAGGGCACGGAGGCCAGGGCGGCGGCGGTGGTGACCACCACCGACCCGGCTGTGATCGCGGCGCCCGCCGTGGCCTCCTCGACGGCGACGTCAGGCGCCAGCACGCGGACGAGGCGCTGGCGCTGCTCGACCGGGAGCCCCACGACGTAGGCCGTGCCGGTCACGCGCGTTTGCTCCGCGCTTCCCCTGGTCGCATCGCGTTCACATCGTAGCGCATGTGTGGCGCGCTGCCGTCAGCGACCGCCGCCGCAATCTCCCCCCGAGCAGCCGCGGGTGCACGACCAGCCACACCACCAACGATCACACGCGGCGCACGCCTCGTCGTGGTGGCAGCAGATGTCGTACCAGGAGCAACCGAGGTCGCAGGCCAGCTCGGCGCTGCCGTCGGCTGGGAGCTCGGCGCCGCCGCCACGCTCGCCCGCGGCCTTGGCGCGGACGCCCATCAGCTCCGGTCGGTGCACCAGGTTGGTGTGGACGGGACCCTCACCATCGAGACAGGCGTCATCGGCCGTACTGTCGAGCGCGTCGCCGACCACCAGGCGGGCCAGGACCTCCTCGTGCCACGGCAGCGCCATCCGCAGCGAGCTGTCGCCGAGGTCTTCGGTCAGGGTGTAGAGCGACGCCAGCGCTTGCTCGTACACGGGCATGAGCTGGAGCCACCGCTTGGGATCGCCGTCGCGGTGGGTCTTGCTCCACGCCTCGTCGCGGGCCCGCGGTCCCAGCTGATCGGAGACGTCGGTCGCCGCCGCCAGCGGGATCTCGAGACGGGTCACGATGTGCCCGCGATCGGTGATCGTCGAGCGCACCATGCCCGACGCGTCCGTCCAGGCCCGGAGCTCGAGGCGATCGACGCCGTCGTCCCACACCGCGGCGACGCCGCGACCCGGGTCGGCGTACGCGACCACGAGCGAACCCTCAGCGACCGGTCCGGTCTCGTTCGCGGCGCAGCCGAGGATCGACACGGCCGAGATGATCGAGATGAATGAGAGGTTGATCGTGTTCACGAGGGCTCTCCTTTCAGGGGGCGCAGTACAGGAACGACGCGAAGGGATCGGGCTCGCACCCGCACGGCACGCCGCACGACGAGTGGTAGCCATTGCCGCCGTTGACCTGACTCAGCGAGGGCTCGTTGAGCTGGCGCAGCGCGACCTTGTTCAGCTTCAGCTTCCGTTGATCTTGACGCTTCATGGGAATCCTCCTGCTTCCGCCATCGTGCAAGCAGCGGGCCGTGCGCCCGCACCGTCAGCGATTGTCATGATCCTGACGGGGGCCGGCGGTGTGCGCGGGAAGTTGCGCACACCGCGCGAACCGTCGCGCATCGTCGCGCTTCGTCGCGCATCGTCACGGCCTCGCCGCCTCTCGTCTGCCGGCGGTAACGCGATCGAACGCGCGAAGCGAGTGTGCCGGCGGCGGGCATGCCGACCAGCTGAGCGGCGGCGCTTGCAGGCCGCCGGCGCTGTTCGTGGGCGCCGTCGCCGCGGCGGTGAGCAACTCGCCGCGCTCGACAACGACCCTCGCGCTGCGCCAGGTCTTGCGCAATCCGCGCGCCATGTCGCACGCATCGAGAACACGGCTGCGCTCTGCCTCGCAAGGCGAGCCACGCCTTCCAGGCACGACGATTGCTGGATGGGGCCGCAGGTCCGCCGCCGACGGTAACGCGATCGAACGCGCGAAGCGAGCGCGTGTCGCCGGCAGCTACTCCATCAACGCTTCAACAAGGAGAACGATCGATGAACGTGAACTCACAACTGATCGACGTCGACTGCGACGAACTCGCACTCATCGCCGGCGGCGCAGGCTGCGACGACCTCAGCGGAATCAAGTGGGCGGCATGTGTCGCCGCCAAGGCCGTCGTCGACTTCGTCGAGGGATTCGTCGAGTACTTCGCCGGCTGACCAAAGGAGACCACCATGAACGACGTAGACATCAACGAGCTCGAGGAAGTGACCGGCGGCGGGTGTGACACCAGCGCGGAGTGCGCCGGCCGCCTCGCCGCCCAGATCGTCGGATGCACCGCCTGGTTCTTGGGCGGCTGGATCCTGGACATGGACGGCAGCGTGCTCTGCCACGACTGACCACGACCAATCACACAAAGGAGATCGCGATGACAAATTTCTCGCTACAGAGTGTTTCCCAGGACGAGTTGCTGGAGATCGGCGGCGGCTGCACGCCTCCGCTGACGTTCTGGTGCGCGGTCGGCGCAGCGGCGATCGCGTCGCTGGCCGATGACATCATCGACGGCGTCGTCGAAGGCGTCAGAGCGGCTCTCGCCGACTGAGCGGAGCCGGCCGGGGGGGCGTGGGCAGGGACGTGATGACGTCCCTGCCCACGCCTCGTCGTCTTTTCGGAGCGCGCCGGGAGACGGCGCGCCTGGCACATCGGTTGCTCTGTTCGTTTGCATGTTCCTGCGTCGATTCGCGTGTGTCCGTCAGGCCGATCAGAGCGATTGTGGGCCTGCTGCGCTCGCCACCGTCGCGTTGCACCACGGCCTTCGGGTCGGCCGCGAGCGATTGCGGGACGTGGCGGGGACCGATCGTATCGGCACCAACCTCGGCGGAATGGCAAAGGCGGCCGAGCGGCTCGGGTTCCTCGCGCGCGCGGTCAAGGGCCCCTACGAGGCGCTCTCCAGCGTGCCGCTGCCCGCTATCGCCCACGTCCGGACCGAGGCGGGGCTAGGTCACTTCGTCGTCGTCCACCGCGTGACCAGGCGCGGCGTCACGGTCGCCGATCCCGGGCACGGGATCCGGACCCTGACCAGGGACCAGTTCGCCTTGCGCTGGACCGGGTACCTGTTGATCCTGACGCCGAACGCCGACCTGAGCGCCGGCGCCGCCCATGCGTCACAGGGGCCGACCCTCCGGTTCCTGCGCCTGGTGTCTGCGCAGCGCGGGGTGCTTCTCGAGGCCTTCATCTGTGCGTTGCTGATGACGGTGCTGGCACTGGGAACGTCGTACTTCGTACAGCATCTCGTCGACTTCGTGTTGGTCCGGCGTGACGGGCGACTGCTCGACGCGTTCGGCATGGGGATGGTGCTCATCGTCGTCTTCCGCACGCTGTTCGGTACGCTGCGCCAGTACCTGCTGGCCCACGTGGGGCGCCGCGCCGGCCTGCAACTGATCGCCGACTACACACGCCACATCCTCCACCTGCCGATGCGTTTCTTCGAGATGCGACGGGTGGGTGAGATCATGTCGCGCGTGCAGGACGCGGCCAAGGTGCGCGACGCCATCAGCGGGGTGACACTCACCGTGCTGGTCGACGGCACGCTGGTGCTGATCTCGCTGTCCGTCTTGTGGACCTACGATTCACAGCTCGCCGCGGTGGCGACCGTCACCGTCCCGGCGATGCTGCTGGCAACGGCACTCCACCACCCGGCGATCCGCCGTCGCTCACGCCAGGCCATGGAGCACGGCGCCGATCTGACCGCTCACCTCGCCGAGGATGTCTCCGGCGTCGAGACCATCAAGGCGCTCGGGATGGAGGAGCGACGCGGCGAGGAGGGGGAGTCGAAGCTCATCAAGGTGGTGCAAGCTGCGTTCGGCACGCAGCTGCTCGGGATCTCGAGCGGTACGCTGGCCATGGCCACGACCGGGCTGGCGAGCGTCGCCGTACTCTGGTACGGGGGGCACCGCGTGATCGACGGCGCGCTGACGATCGGTCAGCTCATGTTCTTCTACAGCCTGCTCGGCAACCTGCTCGCACCGCTCGAGAGACTGGGTTCCGTGAACATGCAACTACAGGACGCGCTGGTCGCCGTCGATCGTCTCTACCAGGTCCTGGATCTCGACGTCGAACAAGATCGCGAGACCAAACGGTGTCCGTTCACGGGGATCCGCGACGCGATCGTCTTGCGCGATGTCTCGTTCCAGTACGGTTCGCGGGCGCCGGTGCTCAAGCACGTCGACCTGCGCATCCCGGCAGGCGCCAAGGTCGCCCTGGTCGGCGAGAGCGGCTCGGGCAAGACGACCATCCTCAAGCTCCTGTTGCAGTTCTACGCGCCGACCGAAGGTCAGGTGCTGATCGATGGCGTCGATATCCGAGACCTCGACGTGGTCTCGCTGCGCAGTCGCATCGGCCTGGTGTCGCAGGATCCGTTCGTGTTCACGGGCACCGTGCGTGACAACATCGCCATGGGCCGGCCAGAGGCGACGCTGGACGAGGTCGTCGCCGCGGCGCGCGCGGCCGGCCTCGAGGAGACCATCGCGCGACTGCCGATGCGTTTCGACACCGTGATCGGCGAACGGGGGGCGAACCTGTCAGGCGGGCAGCGGCAGCGGCTCGCGATCGCCCGCGCTCTGCTGGCACGGCCCGAACTGCTCATCTTCGACGAAGCCACCAGTCATCTCGACACCGCGACCGAGCGCGCGATCCAGGACAGCCTCGAGGTCGCGCTGGCCGGCAAGACGGTGGTCACCGTCGCCCACCGGCTGAGCACCGTTCGCGACGCCGATATCATCTACGTTCTCGAGAACGGCCAGGTCGTCGAGCATGGCACGAGCCACGAGCTGCTGCTTCTCGGTGGGCGCTACGCCAGGTTGTGGCAGGCGCAGAGCCTGCATGTGCCGGAGCTGCCGCGCCCTCGCAGCGTGATGGCGGTGAACCATGCGTGACGCTTCGATTCTCGATCTCTCCCAGTGCACTGAGTTCCGCCAGACGCTGATGGCGCGGCCGCCGCGCATCGTCCATGGCGCAGCGCTCCTGACCGCCAGCGTCGTTGCTGTCGCCGTCGCGTGGTTGGCGGTCACGCCCGCCGAGCTGGTGGTCCGCGCGCCGGCGCGGGTCCGTCCGGCGTCGGGCGTGCTCCGAGCCTTCGGCGGCTCCAGTGGGGAAGAGGTTGTCGCGGCCACGGCCGGGCGCGTCGCCGAGGTCCTGTTCCAGCCCGGCCAGACGGTGCGCAAGGGCGACGTGTTGATCCGGCTCGACGCGTCTCGTCTCGACAACGAGATCGCCGGCCTGGAGCAGACCATCGGCGTGCTCGACGACGAACTCGCCGGGATGGAGCGATTGGCGCAGCTCTCGGAGCGGCAGTTCGCCGCCGCCCAGGAGCGCGCGGGCGCCGAGCTCGCCGACGCCGTTGGCACCGTGCGTGAGGATCGCGGCCGCCGCGCGTCGCAGGCCCGCGCGGCGCTGGCCGAGCTACGCAGCGCACAAGACGAGCATGAACGGATCAGCGGCCTCGTCGCGGGCGGCGCGGCTTCGCGCAGCGAGCTCCAGGCCGCCGAGTTGCGGCTCAGCCAGGTACGCGAGGCGGTCGCCACGGCGCAGCTGCCGGTTGGCGCGGGCCGGGTCGCCGTGCTGCACCGGGTGCGCGACCTGGCAGCGCACGATCACGCGGTGACCCTCCAGCAGCTTGGTCTGGAACAGCTGCGAACCCGTGGTGCGCTGGTCACTGCCCGCCAGCGGCTCGCGGGCCTCCTGCTCGACAAGGAGCAGACGCTGGTGCGCGCGCACCTCGACGGCATCGTCACCGCCGGCGCCATCCGGGTCGGCGACATGATCACGCCCGGCAAGGCGACGTGTGCAATCGCCCCACTCGAGGGCCTCCGCATCGACGCCGCCGTCAACGCCTCCGACGTGGCTCAGATCCGGATCGGGATGGCGGTGCGAATCCAGCTCGACGCGTTCTCGGTGCGGCGCCACGGAAGCCTGGACGGTGAGGTCGAGGAGATCTCCCCGGATGCCGACGTGGTCACGTTGCCGGGTGGAGGGCAAGCGACCTACTACCTTGTGCGCGTCGCGCTGGGCGGCGCGCGGGGTAGCGGCTTCGGCCCGCTCAAGCTGGGCATGACGGGGCAAGTCGAGATCGTGACCGGTCGGAAGCGGTTGCTCGAGGTGCTGGTGGGTGACCTGCAGAGGGCGATCAGCCTCAACTGAAGGAGCACTGATGCGCACCATCGTGATGACATGCATGCTGATCTCTCTGGCGGCGGTCCGAGCCGCTGACGCGGACGGGCCGCGAGCCGCGGGCGAGACGTTCTCGTTGCGAGAGGTGCTGCTGACCGCCGTGCGACAGAATCCGGAGCTTGCCGGCTTCTCCATGGACGTGACCATCGCGCGCGCCGGGATCGTCGAGGCGACCGGGTCATTCGACACCACGCTCGACGCCCGGGTCACTGCAGGCACCAGCCGCAAGGACCCGACCCCGGGCGCGATCTACGAACAGCTCGAGAAGGACGGCGTCGCGGTCAGCGTCGGCGGCACGAGCCGTCTGCGGGCCGGTGGTTCAGTGTCGCTGCGCCTCGAGGCGGGGACCAACCGCACCATGAACCGGTTGTCGCAGGCGGGCCGCGACCTCGACGAGCATAGCCGCCTCTATCAGCCGACGCTCCGCCTCAGCGCCGTGCAACCGCTGCTGAAGGGGATGGGATGGGCTGCGCGGGCCCCGCTGGAGCGCGCGCGGGTCGCGACGGATGTGGCGATGCTGGCGCGTGAGGTCGCGGCGGCGACGGTGTTGCGTGACGTCGTCATCGCGTACTGGGAGCTGGTGTTTGCCCATCGCGAGCTCGAGATCCGCCGGTCGTCGCTCCAGCTAGCCAGAGAGCAACTGCGCATCGTGAAGCTCGGCATCGAGCTCGGCAAGCACCCGCCGGACGCGTTTGCGGAAGTGGAGGTCGAGGTCGGCCTGCGCGAAGAGGACGTGCTGATCGCGGAGAACGGCGTCGCCGAGCGATCCCTCGACCTCCGTCGGCTCGCCGGCCTCGAGGTAGGGCCCGGGCGGATCCTGGTCGATCCCAGCGACCAGCCGGCGGATGTCCACCCGGAGCGAGATCTCGAGGAAGCTGTCGAGCTGGCCCTGGCGCAAAGCCCCGCGCTCCAAGAGGTGCGTGGACGGCGGCGCAGCGCGGCGCTCGAGCTCCGCGCCCGTGAAGACGCGACGCGGCCCCAGCTCGACCTGCAGCTCGATGTCGCCGCGGCAGGCAGCGACCGCGAGCCGACCGACGCGGTCGGCCGCATGGCCGGGTTTGGTGGGCTCGATGCCAAGGTCGGCCTGCTCCTGACGGTGCCCCTGGCAGGCGACGGAGCTCGGGGCGCACGCGACGTGGCTCGCGGCCAGGTGCTCAAGGCGCGAATGACCGAGGCCGACGTGAGCGCGCAGGTCACGCTGGCGGTCGTGCGCGCCGTGAACGAAGTCCGGCTTGCCCGCAAGCGCGCCCTGGTGCTCGCAACGTCGGCCGAGCTCGGTCGCGTCAACCTGAGCCACGAGAACCAGCGGTACGAGCTGGGGGCCAGCACCAGCTTCGAGGTGCTCAAGCGGCAACGCGAGCTGGCCGAGATCCAGCTGCGCCAGGCGCGCGCGTCGATCGACCACCTCGTTGCCTTGGCACGTCTGGAGGCCCTCACCGGGGAGCTCATCGGGTCGTGGGGAATCGCCACCGCTGGCGAGAGCAGGAGATGATGATGTCGCGATCCATCCTTCACATCGCGGTGCTGGTATCGGTCGGCGTGAGTGGGCTGGTTCGCGCGGGGGTCGCAGAGACGTACGGCGCCGGCGGAGCGACCGTCGGCGAGCGTGGGGCGGGGCTGGCCGGAGCCTTCGAGTCGCAGAATGGCGCATTGCTGCTGGCGGTTCGCGCCGAGTACGGTGCCGGACTGGGTGAGATGGGCGACGCGGCGGGACTCGAAGGCTTCGAGGGCACCGCCCTGTTTGGGCTGGGGCCAGCGCTCGGGCCAGCATCGGTGAACGCCGCGACCGTGTGGGACGAGCGATGCGTCGCCAAGGTGGCAGCGGTCGAGCGCGAGGACGGTTGTTGGCTCTCCGCCACCGCCCTGATCTCCCGTGACCCGCCGGTCCGCATCTCGCGTCGGTGGGCGCTCCTCGGCGGCGCGCGCGCGGGGACCGGCGGTTTCTCCGACACGGTCCGGCTGAGCGGGGTGGTTTCCGGTCGCTGGCACCTCGGCGGTGCGAGCCGATCGTTCGGTCGGCAATTCGTCGAGTTCGGGGTCGCCAAGGTCGTTGCCGGGCGGGATCGGCCGCATCTCAAGCACACACCGCTGGTTCCTGGATGGTACGCGCGGGTTCAGCTCCAGCGCGGCCTGCTGTTCACCGCGGAGGTCGGGGTCACCGGCCTCGCCTACCGCGATCGCCAGGGTGGCTTGCTGCCCGAACTCTATGGCCGAGTCTCGGTCATGCTCGCATGGGGGACCTGAGATGCGCCCACCGATTCATGCGCTCGTCGCCCTCGTCGCCGCCGGCGCCTGCGTCGACGAACACGACGTCGACGTGTACGTCGTACTTCCCGCGCTCCCCGACGTCTGCGCGCTGGCGGGCGTCGGCCGGGTCGAACTCGCGATCGAGGGGCCCGGCCCCGAGTCGTTCTCGATCCGCTCCGAGATCTGCGAGGTACTCGAGGGCCCGTACTCGGGCTTCACGGACACGGCCGACGGCCCCTTGCGCTTCTCGCGCCTGGAGGCCGGCTTCTTCTTTGTCACGATTGTCTTGACCGACGACGACGGCACGCAACGCGGCGACCGTTCGCTTCCGTTCGACTCCCGCGAGAGCGACCTGTTTGTCCCACTGGATCGCGTCGACCTCTGGGGGTGGCAGACGACGAGCGCGACGGTCCATCTGCCGGCCTGCGATCTCGATCCCACGCTGGCAGCGGTTCACCTCGAGCTCACGCCTGCCCTGGCGTATCGCCCCCTGCACGACGTGGTCGTGCCGTGCGCGCGCCCAGGTCCGACTCGGGCGACGTTCGACGTGCCGCTCGGACCGATCGCGATCCTGGCCGAGGGCACGCTCGACGATGGCACACCGTGCTACGCCGGCGCGCTCGACGGGTTCTTCGACGAAGTCAGCCGAGAGGCAGATCTAGCTCTGCAGAAGGTATGTCCATGAAGCGCGCCCTCCTCTTGTTGACCTCTCTCTCTCTCTCCGGGTGCGAGCTCGACCAGGCATCCGAGGCGCTCGGGCCCTGCGAGGCCATCGTGACCGAGTCCCCGCTCGAACCGGGACTCCATCGCGAGCCGGGCACAGCGATCGAGTGGAGCTCCAATCCGCCAGTGACCGGGGAGCATTACGTGATCTGGGCGCGGTGGGGTCTCACGTATCAGGACCCGCCGCTCGAGCGGGGGTACTGGCTACACAACGCTGAGCACGGCGGCATCGTGTTCTTGTTCAACTGCCCCGACGGTTGTCCCGATGAGGTGGCTCGATTGGAGGAGCTCGCGCGTGAGCTCCCTGTCGACCCGCGGTGTGAGGAACCGATCCACAACCGAACGCTTGTCACCGCCGACCCGCTGCTCCCTCCCGACGTCCGCATCGCCGCCGTGGCCTGGGGCGTCAGCTACGCCGCGACCTGCATCGACGAGGTCACCCTGCGCCAGTTTGCGACGGACCACTACGGTCGCGCACCAGAGAACTTCTGCGCGCAGAGCAGCTACCCGCCGTCGCCCCCGACCTCGCGGTGAGGGAGCCCACGCCTCGAACGTCGATCCCCCTCGCGGGGCGGGCGTGGGCGTGCGCGCGCTGGACACAACCGCCTTCCGTGCCGGTGCCTGAGGTATCGTGGTCGACGCACCCGCCGGCTCCTCAACGTGCCCAGGTCCAGCAAGTCGCAGAAGGCGAACAACCCGACCCAGCGCGCCGCGCGCGCCGCGCCGCCGCCGCAGCTCGGCCGGCTGTGGGTCGTGGCGATCTCCGACGGCGCCTTCGTCTCGCATCCGTTGCCCGACGCGGGCGACATCGTGATCGGCCGCAACCCCAGCTGTGACGTGCGCGTCGACGATCCCTCGATCAGCCGGCGCCACGCGATCCTCCACCTCGGCGCGTCGTTGACGATCGAGGATGTCGGTTCGGCCAACGGCACCCGGCTGGGCCAGCGCGTGCTGGAGCCGCACCGACCGGTCGCGCTGGGGGTCGGCGAGGTGGTCGACATCGGCAGCGCCATGATCATCGTCCAGGAGCGCTCTCAGCCGCTGCGATCACGGCGCGTGTGGAGCCACGATCACTTCGAGGGCCGGGTCGCCGGCGAGTGCCTGCGCGCCGCCCGGCGGGGGACGTCGTTCGCGCTGCTCGCGCTGCGCGTCGAAGCGATCGCGATGGCCTCCGTCGAGGACTTGCTGGCCGGGGTCCTTGGTCCCGAGGATCTGGTCGGCGAATACGCCGCCGGCGAGATCGAGGTGCTCCTGGTTGACGCCGACGAGGCCGCCGCCACCAAGGTGCTGGCGCGGCTGTCGCCGGGAATGCGCGCCCGCGCTCGGCTGGCGATGTACCCGCGCGACGGTCGTGACGTCGACCAGCTCGTCGCCGAGGCCTGGGCCGAACCGCGGGCCGGGAGCGCGGCGCCGCCGGTGGTGCTCGACGACTCCGCCATGCAGCAGCTCCACCGCCTCGTCGATCGCATCGCCGCCGGCAACATCAGCGTGCTGATCCTCGGCGAGACCGGCGTGGGCAAGGAGGTCCTCGCCGAGACCATCCACCGGCGCTCGCCGCGCGCGGCCCAGCCATTCGTCAGACTCAACTGTGCGGCGCTGACCGAGACCTTGCTCGAGAGCGAGCTGTTCGGCCACGAGCGCGGCGCATTCACCGGCGCGGTGCAGGCCAAGCCGGGGTTGCTGGAGACCGCCGACGGCGGCACCGTGTTCCTCGACGAGCTCGGCGAGATGCCGATGTCGACCCAGGTCAAGCTCCTGCGCGTGATCGAGGCCCGGCAGGTGCAGCGCGTCGGTGCGCTGAAGGCGCGACCGATCGACGTCCGCTTCCTGGCCGCGACCAACCGCGACCTGGAGGCCGAGATCGCCCGCGGTGGGTTCCGCGCCGATCTCTACTTCCGCCTCAACGGCATCGCCCTCTCGATCCCGCCGCTGCGCCAGCGGGTCTCGGAGATCGAAGGCCTGGCCCGGGTGTTCATCGCCCAGTTCGCCGAGCAGACCGGGCGCCCACCACCGGCGCTGTCGCGGCCGGCGCTGGCCCTGATGCACCAGTACAGCTGGCCGGGGAACATCCGCGAGCTGCGCAACGTCGCCGAGCGCGCGGTCCTCTTGTGCGCGTCGGACGCGATCGGCCCCGAGCACCTACCGCTCGAGAAGATGCGCGCCACCTACGCCGCCCCGGCGCCCGCCGCAGTCCCCGGCGCGGCGAGGTCGTCCCCGATCGCCGCCGGGCCGCCAGCCGACCCCGGCGCGCCCACCCGGGACAGTATCCGGCGCGAGATGGCCGACCTCGAGCGCCAGCGTCTCATCGACGCGCTCGCCCAGCACGCCGGCAACCAGACCGCGACCGCCAAGGCCCTCGGCATCTCGCGCCGGACCCTGGTCAGTCGCCTCCGCGAGTACAAGATCCCTCGTCCCCAGCGGCCTGGCTGATGGGCTGGCTGATGGGCTGACTCACCAGTCGAGGTCGAGGGCGACCGCTTCGAACTGACGATCGGCGGTGACCACGACCGCCGTCTGGGCCACGGGCGCGGCGCGCTGGTAGACCGGCGCGGTCGGGTAGATGGCCTGGATCAATCCGCCGGCGACGGTGACGTCGAGGCGCGGCACGAGCGCCAGCGGCTGGCCGGCCACGGTGGCGGTTCGGGCGGCGGTGCGGACGCTGGCGTTGCCGGCGTCGGGGCCGCTCACCAGCGCGACCGTCGACGGCGTGATCAGCCAGCGGGCACGGAAGGTCGCGGGCAAGGACAGCGCCACGGCGCCGAACGCGCCGCCCGCGGGACGGTGGTAGTAGAGCGACGTGCCGGCGGTACTGCGGGCCAGGAGGTGCGCGTCGCCGGTCGACGGATCGATCCACAGATCGCTGGTGGTCATCACGGTGTCGCCGCTCGGCGGCGCGAGCGCGTTGGTCCAGGTCACCGGCGCGTCGATGGCGAGGCGGGCCGCGCCCACCAGCGTCGAGAAGGTCCAGTTCGGGGCCAGCCCCGACACCACCTGGCAGAAGAAGGTGGCGCCGTCGCCGGTGGGCGCGAAGGCGACGTGGGCGTAGGCGCAGTCGTTGTAGCCGGCGATGGCGCCGGTGCGCGGCCCGTTCCAGCCGCCGCCGTAGTCGACCAGGAACGAGAAGCTGCCGCCGCCGCCGTCGACGACGTTGGTCCACCACACCACGCGCCAGCCCGCCGGCGTGATCGCGGCGCCGACGTAGTTGGCCATCGGTCCGGTGTCGATCGGGATCGCGGCGCAGGCGCTGGTCGCGTCGTGGCGGCACTCGATCACGCGGCGGGCGCCGCTGTCGATGCCGAAGGTCCAGGCGGTGGCGCCGTCGGCGATGGTGGCGGTGTTCTGCTGCACCGTGCCGGGCAGCGCCACCGTGCGCACCGCGGTCCACGCCGCGCCGTCCTTGCGGAGGACGGCGAGCCGGCGGTCGACGTTGACGTTGCAGTCGCCGGCAACGGCCTGATCGCAGTGGTCGTCGATCCAGTGCAGGGCCCGGGTCTCGCCGGCGCCGAGCTCGACCAGGTGGCCGAGGTGCGGGCCCCAGCCGCCGAACATCGCCCCGGGCACGTAGCGGTGATCGTCGAAGATCGGGGTCAGGGTCGCGCTCGCCACGTGAGCGTCGGCGTCGTCGTCCGCGTCGGCGTCGTCGCCCGCCCCGGCGTCGTCGTCGTCCGCGCCGTCCGGATCGCCGGCAGCGCCGTCGCCGCAGGCGGCCAGCATCACGAGCGTCACGGCAAGGAGCCGCATGGCGTGAGGATATGCGAGCGCCGTGCCGCGCCGTCTCGCCGTCGCCACGCCGACTTGCCGCCGCGCTGCCTGCGGCCCGGGGAGTGCCCGCCCGGGTCAGCCGACCCCGTCGGGCCAGCGCCTCACTCCAGCCGGATCATGGGGCCCGGGTGGGAGCCGACCGCGCACTCGACGTCGACGGTGAGCGGGACCCAGATGCTGACCGTCACGATCGCCGCCAGCAGGCCGAGGATCCCGAGGCGGGTCTCGACGACCGCGGGCTCGCAGTCGGCGGTCTTCTGGCTGCCGATCAGGCCGCCGATGAAGGTGTGTGACCACTTGATGACGTGGACACCGCCGGGCGGACGGTTGGTGGTGACGCGGGTGCGGAAGCACCCGGTGGACAGCGCCAGCAGGAGCGCGACGACGACGACCTTCGACATGGCCGGATCCTACCCGCAGTTCACCAGCGGTAGTCCCGGGCAGGAGCCGCGGCGCGACCGCCGTCAGCCGCTTGCGCCTGGCCTCCACCTGCCAGCAGCCGACGATCCCCAGGGGCAGGTGGCCCTTTCCGTCGTCCTACCACCCAGCATCACCGCCACCGCCGGCGGGTATCGCATTCCTACCGCGAGTCGCGTTTCAGACGCCGTAGCAGTGGAAGGCGCCGGGCAGGTCCGCGGCGCAGGGCGCGGCCTGGCAGGTGGAGATGCCGCCCGGATCGCAGTAGGCCTGGTCGCACGTCGTCGAGCACACCGGCTGTTCGCAGCCGGTGACCACGGGCTCGCACGTCACCATCAGGGTGCCGCAGGTGCCGCCGAGGAGCTGCACGCAGATGGTGCCGGCGCCGCACGCCGCGCAGGGATTGATCGAGTCGGGCATGGTGTCGGTGACGCAGCTGCAGTCGCGCGGCGGCGCGTCGATGGGGGCCGTGTTCTCGTCATCGGCGTTACAGCCGGCGAGGCTGGCGATCACGACCGCGGCGAGCATGAAGATCCGCTTCATGGCGGTCCGTGCTGCATGGCACGTGCCTGCCCAAGTCGCCGACGACGTGATCGCGTGCCACATCGTGCCGCGCCAACCGTGACCGACCCCGGGCATCGATGTCATGGTCGGGGACCGTCCCTGGTTCGGAACCGAGCGCATGCGCATCGCCGTCGTCTATGACACTCCCTACGTCGACTGGTCGCCGGAGCAACACGCGGCCCAGATGGCCAAGGACCTGGCCAACGCGCGCAAGGTCGAGCCCGAGATGGAGTGGCAGGTCGCGAAGGCGCTTCAGACCAACGGCCACGACGTGCTGGTGCTGGGCGTCCACGACGACCTGCGCGACATGAGCGTCCGCCTCGCCGAGTGGAAACCCGACCTGGTGTTCAACGCGTCCGAGGCCTACCTCGACAACTCCGAGCTCGACTACCTCATCCCGGCCCTGCTCGAGTCCGAAGGCTATCGCTACACCGGCGCGCCGCCGATCGCGCTCCTGGTCACGCGCAACAAGGCGATGAGCAAGAAGGTCCTCGCCTACCACGGCGTCAAGGTCCCGGGCTCCCGGACCTACCGGGTCGGAGAGAGCCCGGCCGAGGAGATCACGCTGCGCTTCCCGTTGATCGTGAAGCCGATGGCCGGCGACGCGTCCGAGGGCATCTCCCAGGCCTCGATCGTCCACGATCGCTCCCAGCTCGTCGATCGCGTCGCCTTCGTCCACGAGCGGTTCGCTCAGCCCGCGATGGCCGAGGAGTACATCGAGGGCCGCGAGCTCTACGCGACCATGCTCGGCAACGGCGACCGGGCCCAGCTCCTGCCGATCGTCGAGATGATCTTCGAAGCTGCCGGCTCGCGGCCCGAGGACCGCATCGCCACCCAGAGCGCCAAGTGGGACCTGGGCTACCGCAAGCGTCGCGGCATCAAGAACGTCTTTGCCCGCCGGATGTCGAAGGTCGCGTCGGAGCGGCTGGCTCGGACCTGCTACGCGGCCTACCGCGCGCTGTGGCTGCGCGACTACGCCCGCTTCGACGTCCGCCTCGACAAGGACGGCGAGATCTGGTTCATCGAGGCCAACGCCAACCCGTTCCTGAGCTACGGCCACGACTCGGCCGAGGCCGCGCACAAGGCCGGTCTGGTCTACAATGCGTTCATCCAGCGGATCGTCGACGAAGCGATGGCGCGCGATGCCTGATCGACCCCGACCGGAGCCGCGTTGCGTTTGCGGCTACGAGCTCCGCCGCTACTGGGCGTTCTGCCCGTCGTGCTCGCGCCCACAGATGTGGCGCGACGAGCAGAAGCTGACCGGCGCCGAGTGCGCGAGGTGCGGCTGGGTGGTTTCTGACCGGGCCAGCTTCTGCCCGTGGTGCGGTCGCGACTTCTACGAGCCCGGGGTCTCGAGCGAGCTGCCGCTCATCGCACCGAAGGGATTCAAGTTCGACGCCAAGTGTGATCACGGTTGTGGCGGCGGCGTGCAGTACCCGATGACGTACTGTCCATGGTGCGGCAAGCAACAGAGCTGGAACGAGGAGCGCATCTTCGAGGGCACGTGCCCGCGCTGCGAGCGCGGCGTCGACGACTGGATGGACACGTGTCCGTGGTGCGGCGAGGACGCCACCGGCCGCGATCTGATTGCCCCCGCGCTGCGCGAGGTGCGGCGCTTGCTCAAGGTCACCGGCATCGCCAACTGGGGCTATCGCATCCTCCTGCGTCCCGGTGTCTCCGGCGTCGATCCCAGGTACCCCAAGGTCGTCGAGCTCGAGCAGCGCTACGTGATCGAACCCCGGCGGCGCGACGAGATCCCATGGACGATGCTGGTCGGGCTCATCGCCCACGAGCTCGGCCACAGCTTCCTCTTCCACAACTGGGCATGGACCCGGACCTTGCGCTTCCAGCGCACCTTCGGCTCCGTCGACAAGGCCTATCGGGCCATGGACGACACCTGGGTCTACTTCCAGCGACGGCACGTCGCCATCGCGCCGCCGGACCACGTCAGCGCCTACGCCGCCAAGCACCCGCAGGAAGACTTCGCCGAGACCTTCCGCTTCTACGTCACCCGCCGCCGGCGCTTGCGCGAGCTGTTCGCCGAGCTCGGTCGCAAGCGCAAGGGCGTCAAGGTCTTCGAGAAGTTCCTGCTCATCCACGACTACGTGCGGTCACTGCGCGGCTGGACCTGAGGCCGCCTCGATCTCGCCCCAGACCGCGCGCAGGCCGAGGCGGTCGATCCAGGCGTCCAGCAGCGACCGATCGATGTCGCTCCCGGAGATGTCCAGCATCCCCAGGATGTCGCGGACGTGCTTGCTCGAGCGACCCTCGCGATAGTAGGCCAGCTTGCGGAGGATGACGTACTCGATCGGCGCGACGGCCACCTCGAGATCGTCGACGACGATCGTCCGGCGGTGATCCATCCCCCAGGCGTGCAGCTCGTCGCAAGCCAGGTAGATGTCGGCCTTGAACCCGGTCTCGTGATCGATCACGTTGCAGTGACCGCCCGCCTCACGACCCACCTCGACGGCGAGCACTTCGAACGGCGGGCAGTAGAATTCGTCATCGGGGAACGCATCGACGAAGGCCCGGACGTCACGCAACGTCAGGGCCACGACGATGTCCACGTCGTGAGTCATGCGCGGCTCCCCATAGAGGATCCCGGCGGTGCTGCCGGTCACCATGTAAGGCACGCCGAGCCGCTGGAGCCGCCGGATGAAGGGCGCGATGAGGCTAGGTTCGGACACGGAGGAAGATCTCGCGAACGTGTCGCTGGACCCGCTCCTCCGTCCAGTCGGGATGAAGCGCGCGCTCGTGCGCCGCGCGCAGGCGCCGCGCCATCCAGTACAGCCGGTCGGCCTGGTGCCACCGCTCCGCCGGCGACATCGCGCGATAGAGCGCGATCTGTTCGGGCGACGGCCGATCCATGACTCCTTGTAGCACGCAGCCGTGACGCCCCGCGATCAGCCGACAACCCCGCGCCAGTCGCTACGCAGCCGGACCTAGTGCGGCCGGCAGCTCGGCGAGGAGCAGGTCGTTCTCGGCCGGCGTGCCCGGTGTGATGCGCAGGCAGCCGGCGAGCGGCCCGGGGCGATCGAAGTTGCGCACCATGATGCCGCGCGCGGCCAGGGCCCGGTAGAGCGCCGCGGCGCGGCCGTCGCCGGCGCGGCCGATGCGGACCAGCAGGAGGTTGGCCTCGCTGGGGAAGACCTTGATCTCGGGGAAGGCGCGCAGCGCCACGGCCAGGCGCTCGCGCTCGCCGAGCAGCTCGCGGGCGCGCTCGGTGAACCAGGCCTTGTGGTGGCGCAGGATCCACACCGCGGCGCGCTGGTTGAGCGAGCCGAGGTTGTACGGCATGCGCAGCTTCTCGAGCTCGTGCACGATCGCCGGCGCCGCGACCACGAAGCCGACCCGCAGGCTGGCCATGCCGATCTTCGACAGCGTGCGCATGATGACCAGGTTGGGCAGCTCGGCCAGGCGCGGCAGGAGCGTGCGCCCGCCGTACTGGATGTAGGCCTCGTCGGAGACGAAGATGGTGTCGGGGTGGCGCGCCGCCAGCTCGGCGACCTTCTCCGGCGCCCACAGCGTGCCGGTCGGGTTGTTGGGCAGGGCGAAGAAGGCCAGGTTGGGGCGGCGGCCGGCGAGGGCGTCGTCGACCAGCTCGAAGTCGAGCTCCATCTCGTCGTCGAGGGTGATCTCGATCGGCTCGAGGCCGTGGCCGAGCGCGGCCAGCCGGTAGACCACGAACGTCGGATCGGGGTAGAGCACGCCGGCCCGGGTGGCGCCCTTGCGCGGCTCGGCGAAGGCCGCGCACAGGAGCGCGATCAGCTCGTCGGAGCCGTTGCCGAACACCAGCGCGCCGGGCGCGACGCCGAGATCGGCGGCGATCAGCGCGCGCAGCTCGACCGGATCGGCCTCGGGATAGCGATTGAGCTCGACCTCGGCCAGCTCGCGACCGAGCGCGGCGGCGGCCTCGGGCGGCAGCGCGTAGGGCAGCTCGTTGGCGTCGAGCTTGGCGCGGATGCCCTCGGGACGCGGCACGTGATAGGCGACCAGCGGGCGGATGCCGCGGGTGACCAGATCGGAGATGCTCACGACCCACCTCCCTTGGTGCGGATGAGCGCCGAGCGGCCGTGGCCGTCGAGGCCTTCGACCGCGGCCAGCGCGGCGATCACGCCGGCGTCGGCGCGAGCCGCGGCCTCGTCGTACTCGACGATCGACGTGCGGCGCTGGAAGTCGTAGACCCCGAGCGGGCTGGCGTAGCGGGCGGCGCCGCCGGTGGGCAGCACGTGGTTGGCGCCGGCGACGTAGTCACCGGCCGCCTCCGCCGCCCACTTGCCGACGAAGATCGCGCCGGCGGTGGTGAGCCGCGCGACCAGCGCGTGGGGCGCGACGATGTCGAGCTCGAGGTGCTCGGGCGCGTAGCGGTTGGCGACGTCGACCGCCTCGTCGAGCGTCGCCACCACGACCGCGGCGCCGTGGCGCTCGAGCGCGGTCCGCGCGATGTCGCGGCGAGGCAGGGTCGCGAGCTGATCCTCGAGTGCCCGTTCGACCGCCGCCGCCAGCGTCCTCGACGTCGTGACCAGGATCGGCCGGGCCTCGACATCGTGTTCGGCCTGGGCGATGAGGTCGGCGGCGACCCACGTAGGATCGGCGGTGTCGTCGGCGATGATCAGCACCTCCGACGGCCCCGCCACCGAGTCGATGTCGACCTGGCCGAACACCCGCCGCTTGGCGGCGGCCACCCACTGGTTGCCGGGACCCACGATCTTGTCGACCCGCGGCACCGTAGCGGTGCCGTAGGCCAGGGCCGCCAACGCCTGCGCGCCGCCGATCTCGAACACCCGATCGACACCGGCGATCTCGGCCGCCGCCAGCGTCTCCGCCGACGCCCCCGGCGTCACCATGATGACCTCCGCGACGCCGGCGACCGTGGCCGGGATCGCGGTCATCAGCACGCTCGACGGATACCGCGCCGTCCCGCCCGGCACGTACAGCCCGACCCGGGCCAGCGGCTGCACTCGCAGCCCCAGCTTGATGCCGTCGCGCTCGACCTCGATGTCGCGCTCGCGCTGGTGGCCGTGGAACCACCGCACCCGCTCGGCCGCATGCTCGATCGCGCGCCGCACGTCGTCGCTCACCGCGGCGCGCGCCTGCCAGTCGCGCTTCGCGATCTCGTAGCTGTCGTCCACCGGCGCGCGGCGGTCGAAGCGCTCGGTGTATTCGCGCACCGCCGCATCGCCGCGCACCCGCACGTCCTCGACGATCGCATGGACCGCGCTCTCCACATCGACGGAGAACGAGGTCGAGCGATCGAGCAATGCCGCGAAGGCGGCGTCACCCGGGGACATCACGCGGAGCAACGACATCGGCGGAGGATGGCCGAGGTTGGCTCTCGGAACCAGTACCCAGCGGAACCCCCGATGCTCGACGCCGATTCAGGGCCTGGGAGGCCGCGGGGGAGCCGCCCGTTCAGCGGGTCACGGTCGCGTGCTGGCTGACCACGGGCCTGCTGCGTGGGCGGCACACGCCGGAGGTGGCGCCCTGGAACGGGTACACACACTCCGGGCTGCCCGAGCAGCAGTGCTCGGCGCTGTACGAGACCGGGTTCCAGCTGTAGCGGCAGGTGCCGCCCGGCGGCACGCACACCGGTGGCGGCGGCGGCGGCGGCTGAGGCGGCTGCTGCGGCTGACAGGTGCCGGTGGTGGCGCCGACCGCGACCACGCACGCGGGCGCGCTCGCGCAGCAGTGATCGGGGGTGATCCAGGTCGGGTCGTAGTTCGCGCGGCAGGCGTTCCCCTGCCGCCGGCACTCCGGCACCGGGCCGGGGCAGCCCTGCTCGCGGGTGGGCTCGTCGTGACCGTAGCGCTGCTCGGCGGCGGCCTGATCGGCCAGGCCACGGATGCACTGGCTCTCGATGCACCATCGCGCCGACACCTGATTGACCCCGGACTCGGCGCACGTGACCCGGCCGTCGTGGTTGGCGTCGTCGCCGTGGTTGCCGGTCGCCGAACCGCAGTAGGTGACGTTGCCGGCGGGGCCGGCGTCGCCCTCGCCGAACTTGACGAACTGGCCGCGGACCATGAGGTCGTGGGTGGCCGGCTGGCAGTTGTCGCCGACGGTGCCGCCGTGGAGATCGCCGGTGGCCGCGGTCGCGCCGCCGTCCTTGCGCTTGCGGTACACGGTGTGGACCTCGCAGTTGGCGCCGTCGCACAACCCGCCGCCGGTGTGCTCGGGTGGGCAGTGCATGTGCTGGTGGCACGCGACCCAGTCGGTGCCGGCCGGATCGCAGGTCTCGGCCGGTGCGGTCATGATCGCGCCGGGCCCGGACAGAACCGGCGGCGACTGGGTCTGTGACGGGCCGGGTGGGCAGATCGGCGGCAGGGTCGGCGCCGCCGGGGCGTCGGGCCCGGGATCGTCGGGATGGGGGTCAGGTGTCGCGCTGGCCAGGCCGGCGCCCGACGTCGGGGGTTCGACGAAGCAGGCGCTGAGGGCGAACGAGACCGCGACGACGGTGAACATCAGGGAGCGCGACATGCGCCGCCACGTTTGCAACCGATGGGCCGCGCGCAAGCGCGCGGATCGGCGAGGCGGCGGTCATCGTCTGCGTGCCCGGCCATGCAGCCTGCGGGCGGCCGCCTGCGGGGGCCGTGGCCTGGCGTTGCCGGCGAAGGGTTGTGCGCAGTACCTCGAGCTCGTCCCGGCCGTTCCTCGGCCTCGCGGTCAGCGCGCGCCGCCGGCCTTGCGCACGATCTCCCGGTACTCGTCGAGGCCGGCTGCCCACTCGGCCGGCAGCTCGCCGATCTTCAGGCGCGCCTCGAGATCCGTCATGGCCGCGCTCATCATCTCCACGCCCTCGGCTCGCCGCGCCGGGATGGCGGCCAGCGCCCGGCCGCGCATGAAGCGGCTGTTGGTGAGCACGCGCTGGAGCACCTTGTTGTCGGGATCGGCGGCGAGCAGCTGTTCCTGGATCACGACCCGCGCTTGATACTCGTCGGCGGCGCGTTCGGCGTGACCCTGGGCGAGGAGCACGTCGCCCAGGTACTCGTGGGCGACGCCGAGATCGCGGCGCAGGGCCTGGTTGTCGGGCGCGATCTCGCTGGCCTGGCGCGAGACCGCGACGGCGCGGGTCTGGGTCGCGATCGCGGCCGCGGTCTCGCCCAGCGCGAGCTGCATGTAGCCGACACGGGTGAGGGCGTTCGACAGATCCGACAGCCGCTCGACATTGCCGGCCTGGAGCGCGACCAGGCGCTCGGCGACGGCGCGGGCGGCGTCGAACTGGCGCAGGGCCGTGCGCGCATCGCGGGCTGACTCGGCGACGTCGCCGGTGCGCAACAACGCGACGAGCAGCTGGCGTGCCCAGTCGGCGTTGTCGGGATCGCGGGCGACCAGGGGTTCGATGGCCTCGACGGCGGCGGCGGCGGCGCGCGCCGCGGCGGCGGTGTCGTTGCGGTTGAGCGCGAGCATGTAGATCTTGTCCCAGCTGATCGACAGCCCGGCTTGCACGTCGAGCGCGCCGGGGTCGGCGGCGATCATCGCGCGCCGGGCGGCCAGGCCGGCCTCGGCGACGACGAGGGCGCCGGCGTCATCGCCGCTCAGCCGGCGCACGTCGACGAGGCGATCGTAGATCTTGGTGGCCTCGAGGGCGCCGGCGCGATCGGTGGGCGCGGCGGCGGCGGCGGCCTCGGCGCGCTCGAGGCCGCGCTCGAGGATGCCGCGGGCGCCGGCCAGATCGCCCTTGCTGGTGGCGATCACGCCTAGCCGGCGCAGGGCGATGGCGAGCGCGACGTCGCCAGCGGCGCCGCGGCCGATGATCTCGGTGAGCGCGTCGCGGGCCGCCGCCAGCTCGCGGGTCGCGCCGTCGAGATCGCCCTGCTGCATGAAGGTCACGGCCAGCTCGTTGCGGGTGCGGGCTTGCTCGATGATCGCCGCCGGGTCACCGGCCGCGACCTGGGCGGCGCGCAGGTCGATCGCGCGCTGGAAGGCGCGGTGGGCGCCGGCGAGGTCGCCGGTCGAGTCGAGGACCACGCCGAGCAGGTGGAGCGCGGTGGCTCGCCCGGCCAGGGCGGCGGCGTCGAGGCCGCCGTGGGCCAGGTCGATGCGTGCGTAGTACTCGTCGACGCGGGCGGCGACGCCGTTGAGCAGCGACACCCGGCCCACGCGCTCGAGCTGGGGTTGCAGATCGCCGAGCATGAAGCCGACCAGGGCCTCCGACGCCGCGCCCTGGGCCTCGGCCTGAGCGCGTCGCTCTTCGGCCTTGTGGCGGGCAGCGGCGGCAACTTGCTCGGCGCGATGGGCGGCGTCGCGCTCGGCGAGCACGCGCGACACGCTCACCGTCGCCACCGCCGCGATCGCCACCAGCGCCACCGAGCCGGCGGCGACCGCGGCGCGGTGCTTGCGCAGCCAGCGCCGGACCAGCATCGCCGCCGAGTAATGATGGACCGCGACGAGCTGGCCGGTCAGGTAGCGGCGCAGATCCTCGGCCAGCTCGCGGGCGGTCGCATATCGATCGCCGGGCTCGCGGCTCATCGCGGTCTCGACGATGGTCGCCAGCTCGCGGGGCGCGTCGGGCGCCGCGGTCGCGATCGGCGCACCCGGGCCCTGCCGGACCTGGGCCAGCAGCTCGTCGGAGCTGTTGGCGCGATAGGGCGGCTTGCCGGTGAGCAGGTGGTAGAGGAGCGCACCGATCGCGTAGACGTCGGCGCGTTCGTCGACCGACTCGCCGGCCGCCTGCTCGGGCGGCATGTACGCCGGGGTCCCGATCACCGAGCCGTGACGGGTCTCATGGCCAGAGCTGCTGGTGCCGTCCGCCGACGAGGACGGGTCGTCGCCGTCCAGGCCGAGGTCCTTGGCCAGGCCCCAGTCGATCACCACCGTCTCGCCGAACGCGCCGACCAGCACGTTGTGCGGCTTGAGATCGCGGTGGATGATCCGGTTGGCGTGGGCGTAGGCCAGGGCGTCGGCGACGGCGAGCGCGTGGGGCAGGAGTGCGAGTCGCTGGGGCAAGGTGGTGGCGCGCTCGATCACGTCGTCGAGCGGCTTGCCCTCCACCAGCTTCATGGCGAAGAACGGATGGCCGCTGGGCCAGCGCCCGGCCTCGTGCAGGCCGACGATCGCCGGATGCTGGAGACGAGCAGTGATGCGGATCTCGCGCTCGAAGCGGGCGGCCAGCTCCGGGGCCTGCACCAGCAGCTCCTTGATCGCGACCTGCCGGCCTAGCCGGCGATCGGTGGCGCGGAAGATCTTGCCCATGCCGCCCTTGGCGATCACCTCGGCGAAGACGTAATGGGTACGGTCGACGACGGGCAGCCCGTCGAGGTTGTCCTGGAACGCGCGGGCATGGCCAGGCGCGGTCGCGTCGCTGGCCTCGGCGGTCACGGTCGCGCCCAGCGCGCTGATCGGCTCGTCGCCTGCCATTGCTGGCGAGTCTAGCGCGATCGTAGGATGCGTTGGCATGCGCTCGGGACGTGGCGAGACCCTGTCGATCGTCGACGGTGGCGGCGAGGTGACGCCGACTCGGGGCGAGCCACATCTGTTCCTGGTGATCCAGTCGGCGCGGCCGGCGGCGCCGCCGGCGCGGGTGCGGCTCGGCGGACTCGACGAGCTGGTCATCACCCGCGGCAGCCAGCGCCGGATCGAGGACGGCGCCGGCGGGCGCCGGCTTCAGCTCGTGGTCGCCGATGCTCGCATGTCGTCGAACCACGCGACGTTCCGCCGCGGCGAGGACGGCTGGCGCGTCGTCGACGGCACGTCGAAGAACGGCACCCGGGTCGAGGGCGCTCGGGTCGATGACGCGCTCCTGCGCGACGGTGATCAGATCGAGATCGGGCAGACCCATTTCGTGTATCGCGAGGCGTTGCCGACCCGCGCCGACGCGCCGGTGGTCCTCGACGGCGGCGAGCTGGCGTCGTCGCCCGGCATGGCCACGATGTTGCCGGCGCTCGCCGAGCGCTTCGCCGAGCTGTCGCTGCTGGCCGCGTCCAAGACGTCGCTGGTGATCCGCGGCGCCAGCGGCACCGGCAAGGAGCTGCTCGCGCGGGTCATGCACCAGCGCTCGCGGCGGGGCGGCCCGTTCGTCGCGGTCAACTGCGCGGCGTTGCCCGAGGGCCTGATCGAGAGCGAGCTGTTCGGCCATGTGCGCGGCGCGTTCTCCGGCGCCGCCCGCGCCCATGACGGGCTCATCACGACGTCGGCGGGCGGCACCTTGTTCCACGACGAGATCGGCGACCTGC
>SXGT01833123.1_pt1 | contig 53037 bp, 43 predicted proteins | sample 3176221 | NCBI WGS metagenome assembly SXGT01 (sample SAMN11356862, study PRJNA531348) | freshwater metagenome | isolation source: freshwater sample F1-120 | place: China: Fuxian Lake, Yuxi | collected 2017-12-25
GCCGTTCGCGCCGATCAGCAGCGCGTGCTCGCTGCGAACAATTGCCCACGACACATCGGCAAGAATCGTCTTGCCTCCGCGCACGACCGTGATGGATTCGAGTTCAACAACCTTCATCACGAACCTGCGTCCCATCCCTCGTCGCCGATCAGCGGCACGAAGCTACACTGGATGCCGCTCTCACGTTCGAAGCCTTGCGGGCCGCGCACAATACGCACGAGTTCTTGCACCTCACGTGGGCCTACCGGACACACCAGCCGTCCACCCATCGCCAATTGCGCCGCGAGCGATGGCGGCACTTGCGGTCCACCCGCAGTAACGAGAATCGCCTCGTAAGGCGCGCGTGCTACATGCCCCTGCGTGCCGTCGCCCACAAGCACCGTGACGTTGGAATACCCCAGCGACGCCAGCACGCCGCGCGCGCGTTCGGCCAGCACCGCGTGACGTTCAATCGTGACGATCTCCGCGGCAAGCTCAGCCAGAATCGCGGTCTGATATCCGGAGCCGGTCCCGATCTCAAGCACGCGATCTTCCGCGCGCAGCCGAAGCAGCTCCGTCATCAGCGCAACCATGTACGGCTGCGATATGGTCTGCCGTTCGCCAATGGAAACCGCGCGGTCGTGATACGCCAGGCGGCGCAAGGCCTCCGGCATGAACTCCTGTCTCGGCACGCGCCCCATCGCCGCCAGCACGCGCTCATCCCGGATTCCGCGTCCGCGCAGTTGCCGTTCGATCATCGCATGCCGCGCCTGCGCATAGTCATCGGCCGGCATGGGCGCAGAATCGGTCAACGCGGGGGACCAAGCAGCAAACTAAGACTCAGGCCGCGGACAATCCATACGGCGAACAGCGTCACCATCGGAGCGAAGTCCATCGGCCCAAGATTCGGAAGCACGCGGCGGACGCGTCCGATCAGCGGATCCGTAATCACACCAACCCAGCGCCACCGCCCAAAGTCCGTCTCAAAACTAATCCATCCGCCAAGCCAGCGGAGGATAATGAGCATCATGTACAAGGTCAGGCCGCTAAAGATCGCGCGCGCCGCATATTCCATTGAGGGTCAGCCTGTGCAGGCGTGTGTATTTCGCGCCCTGCGGGGTCAGTTCACTCGAAAATAATGACACAGCCTCCACCGTGAATGCACCCGCCTCGAAGCCCTTCTCCGCGTCGAGACACTTCGTAATGTCCGCACTTGCCGATCCCCGCCGCACACGCCCGAGAGTAATATGCGGCACGAAAACCCGCACCTCCGCGGGAAGTTGTACCGATCGTGCCGCGCACTCTGCGATTTCATGAATATGCCCCAATGATTCGCCCTGGCTCTCAAGGCCCGCCCAGATCACGCTCGGGCGCCGCGCATTGGGAAATGCACCGACTCCGCGCATCGTCGCCTCAAAAGTGCTAGTGCCCGCAATCCCTTCGCGCACCTGCTCCGCATACTGAGTGAATCGATCTTGCTCGATTTCGCCGAGAAAGCGCAGCGTCACATGCAGATTTTCAGGACGTACCCACGAAACTCGCAGGGGGATCTCCCGCAACCGCCCAATGAGCGCAGCCGCGGCGCCACGCACACCATCGCCGATCTCGATGGCCGTGAAGGCCCTTATTTTTGCATCAGCCGCCGCCATGCCTCGTCATCCGCGCACACAGGTGGTATTCCAATGTCCGCCACCACCAACCGGCCCAGATACGGTGCCGCCGCCGGATTTTCAAAACCGCGCTTCGGGAACTGAAACGTAACCGTCACGTCCGCCTTCAAGCAGCAACCGCACGGCGCGCCGCTATCCGCATCCATCCCCGAAGGTACGTCCACCGCCACGGTGTAACCTTTGGGCCAGTATTCAATCGCCTCGCGCAAAAATCCCCGCACCTCGCCACGCACGCCCGTCCCAAGAATCGCATCCACGAGCGTAGCGCAACCTCCAAGCGATGCATACGCCGATTTCAGCGCCGGCTCATTCCGCGCGATCACAATCTCGCCACCCAGCCGGCGATACGCGTTCATGAACAACGCCGCATCGCCCCGCACTTCGTCCGGGTCCGCAAGCAGAATCACCGACGTCGGTTGACCGGCAGCAAGCGCATACCGCGCAACGACGAACCCATCGCCGCCGTTGTTCCCCTTCCCGCACACCACCCCCACCGCCCCCGGCCTCACCTCGTGAAAAACAGCCGCCCCGGCGTGATCCATCAGGACCGCGCCGGGGATGCCCAATTCTTCAATGCAGCGCCGGTCCGCCTCGCGGATCTGCGCAACGCTTAGCGCCTTCATCCTTTACTGCGTCCTAACCCGCACGCGATACGTCAGCACAACCTCGCCGTCGGCCTTCACCGGCACCGAGAACACCGCCGTCTGCGCGTCGCGCTTCTCACTCGGAATCGACGACTCCAGAATTCGCCAGTCCGCCATCATCGGCTCGACCACCTCGACAACGATGTCGGCCTCCTTGTGGTTGCGCAGCGTGATCTTGTATCCACTCTCGTGCACATTCCCCGATACCACTTGGTAGTCCGTCTGTATGCGCTCGCCGACGACATCGAAAGCATTGCCCATGCGCAACCGGACCTTTTCGTCTTTCGGCGTATGGTCGACGCGATCCTCGCCGGAAAATTGCAGCATCCCATCGCTGTCTTCCTGGTACAAGCGCATCACGCCCGCCGGCAGCGGCATGCCGAGCTGGTTCGCCTTGTCGTTCTTGAATTCGACAAACACGCCCACCTTCTCCGGCGCCATCTGCGGCATGCGCTGGTAGAAGTAGTAGCCCTGCCCGCGGAACTCATACTTCTTGGTCACGCCGATGCCCGCCGCGTTGAACAAGCTGACCTGCTTGGACTGCGCCTGCTTGATCGTCGTGCGCCGCGGCAGTGTGTATAAGTGATACTCGGCGAAACTCTCCTCGGCCATCATCGCGGCTTCTGCCGCCATCACGCCACGCCCAGCCTTGGCCATCGGCATCGCCTGCGGCACAATGTTCACGTCTCCCGCCACGAGTTTCAGTTGCGCATTGGTATACGCCGCACCGGACTGGTTATCCAGCGTCACCCACGCGTCGATGTCCGCCTTCTTCTCGTCCTTGCTCATCCGCACAACGTAATCCGCCTTCCAGCTCAATCCGCCGGTCAGATACGTCGCCTCCACTTCCTGCTTCGCCTGGTCGTTGTCGATCAGCCAAATCAGCGAAGGCTTCGCTATCAGGTTCTCCGGCACTTCCGGCAAGACAACGTTGCCCGGGTAGCCGAGGTAAATCTCGTCGCCCACGCGATACACCGGTCCGTTGTTGAGGCTCAACAGTTCCGCTTCGACCGTAGTCAGATCGACGTCCTTGCTGAAATTCTGCAACTTCACTTTCTTCCCGACATATTTTTCCATCAACTTCTCAGGACTCATCAGATCGTATTCGTAATTCTGCTCGACAATCCGAATCGATCCTGGTGTCGATACCGATCGCAGGCTCACCGTCTCTGGCCGGATCAGCTCGGCCACGTCCATAAATGTCAGGCGCGTCTCGCCCGTGCCGAGTTCAATCTTGCGCCGATCGCGCACGAGCGCCAGGTTGTTGTTGTACACCGTCACTGCCACATCGGTCTGGTCCTTGAGCGCCGTCTCCGCCGCACCCTGCGCGCTTGCTCCGCCCATCGTCCCCGCCGCGATCGCCGCGGCCGCCATCCATGCCATCGTCTGCTTCATGTCTAGTACCTCACTCGGACGTGATACGTCACGGCTGCTTCGCCATCTGCCTTCACCGGCACGCTGAACACCGCCGTCTGCGCGTCGCGTTTCTCGAAGGCCATCGAACTCGTCAATATGCGCCAATCGCTCGGCATCGGTTCCACCATCTCCACCACAATATCCTGCTCCTTGTGGTTGCGCAAGGTGATTTTGTATTCGCTCTCGTGCACATTGCTCGAGATCACCTCGTAATTCGTCTGCACGCGTTCGCCGATCACATCGAACGCGTTCCCCATCCGCAGCCGCACGGTCTCGTCCTTCGGCGTGTGCTCGATGCGATCCTCACCGGCGAACTGCAGCATGCCCTCGCTGTCTTCCTGGTAAATCCGCATCGTCCCCGACGGCAACGGAATCCCCAGCGCGTTCTCCTTCTCGTTTCGAAACTCAAGAAACACGCCCACGTGCTCGCCGATCATCGGCGGCATCGGCTGGCTGTAGTAAAACACCTGCCCGCGGTACTCATATTTCTTCGCCGATTTCACTTTGTCCGCCGCCAGCAGCGCCACCTGCTTCGATTGGTTCTCCTTCAGCGTCGTCCGCCGCGGCAACGTATACAGATGAAACTCCGCGAAGGCCTCCTCGCGTGGCATTGGAGCAGCAGCGTCCATCGAGAATAAGACGTCGTCCCTCATTCCTTCGCGACGCTCCTGCTCTTGAATTCGATTCACCTCGCCCGCCACAAGCTTGATCTGCGCATCCACATATCCAGCACCGGATTGATTATTCAACGTCACCCATCCATCCAGGTCGAGCGACTTGTCGTCTTTCGCCAGCGTGAGCACATAGTCCGCCTGCCACGAGATACCGTTCGTCAGGTACGACGCCTCCACCCGCTGCTCGCCGCCGCTCGCATCGATCTGCCAAATCAACGACGGTTTCGCAATCAGATTCGCCGGCACCTCCGGTAACACGACGTTGCCCGGATGTCCAAGAAAAATTTCTCCATCGATTTTGTAGATCGGGCCGTTGTTCAGACTGAGCAGTTCGGCCTCGACCGACTGAAATCCAAGGTCCTTGTGAAAATTCACGAGCCGGACTTTCTTCCCGACGTATTTCTCCATCAGCTTTTGCGGGCTCATCAGGTCGTATTCATAATTCTGCTCGACCACGCGCAGTTGTCCGCCGTCCAACGCCCGAAGACTGACTGTCTCCGGCCGAATCTGCGCTGCCACATCGGAGAACCGCAGTCCCGACTCCCCCGCCGTAAGCGTCAGCCGCCGCACATCCCGCACCAGCGCCAGCCCGTTGTTGTACGCCGTCAACGCAATCTCCACCCGATCGCGTTCGGTCGTCTCCTGCGGCGTCTGCGCCCAAGACCCCGCCGTTATCATCGCCGCCACACCCAATGCCCAGATTCGCATTCCGATTACTCCTGTACGACCCACTACCGTCGTACCCCCTTAGACACCAACTGTTAACGCAGGTTCGCAAGCCCTTTACAGATGAAAATAGAGATAACAGAGAAGAAAGAGCATGAATCCCTCTGATCTCTCCGTTCCCTTCTGTCAAAAATCAGTTGATCGTTTCGCATTTTGATACATTACCAATCTCAAAACGTCCATGCAGGTGCTTTGTCCAAATGAACTATAAGAATCTTGTGATAACTCATGACGGTCCCATCGCCACCGTCACGCTGAATCGCCCCGAAAAACTCAACGCCCTCAGCGTCGAACTCATGGATGAGATCCGCATCTGCGCGGAGAAGTTCCGGGATGACACCAAAACTCGTGTCGTCATCTTCGCCGGCGCAGGCAAACATTTCTCCGCGGGCGCCGACCTCACCGATCCCGCTCGCGCCGCGCTGCTCTCCGCGCCGCTCATCGAACGCCGCCGCGCGACGCATCTCGGCCAGCGCATGATCCGCGCGCTGCTCGAAATCGAACAAATCACCATCGCCGCGATCCACGGCGCCTGCCTCGGCGGCGCGGCCTGTATCGCCACTGCACTCGATTTCCGTATCGGCGCAGAAGGCTGCGTCGTCGGCTATCCGGAAATCGATCTCGGCATGAACCTGAGCTGGTTCGGCCTCCCCCTCTGCGTGCGACTCGTCGGCCCCGCACGCGCCAAGCGCATGGTCATCCTCGGCCAGAAAGAACCCGCAGACACACTACTCGACTGGGGCTTCCTCGACGAAGTCGTGCCGCCAACCGAACTCCTCCCGCGCGCCCGCGCGCTCGCCGCGCAATACGCCGCCAAACCGCCCATCGCCGCACAAATGATCAAGCGCAGCGTAAACGCCATCGCCGGTGCCCTCGACCAGGCCGTCATGCACATGGATACCGACCAGTTTCTACTCACCACCACTACCGACGAACACGCCGAAGCCATCCGTGCTTTCCGGGAAAAACGTGCACCCTCACCGCCCAACGTGTGATACGCTGATAGCCACCACGGCCTGTATCTCAAGGTATCGAACGCAACGGAGTCGTTCCATGAAAGCCGTTTACATCCTCGCGGTAGTTCTCGTTGTCGGTATTGGATTCCAAAGTCTCGCACTCACCGAACATAAACCCTACGACGAAACGGCGAGCGGCCAGCAGCAAGTGGCCGATGCCCTAGTCCAGGCCCAAGCGGAGAACAAACACGTCCTCATAGTCTGGGGCGCAAACTGGTGCAGTTGGTGCCGCGGAATGGATGAAATGATGCGCAAAGACAGCGCGATTCAATCTCTGTTGGACAAGAACTACGTCTTCGTAAAAATCGACATGGGCGAGCGCACGAAGAACATGGATCTCGCGCGCAAATATGATGCGGACATCGCCATCGAGGAAATTCCGCATTGGACCTTCCTCGATGCAACCGGAAAAGTTCTCGGTCAGCGGCGCTCCGGTGAATTGGGTCCCGGCGAAGGGCACTACGAGACATTAAAATTCGCTCAGGCGCTCGAGGCCCACAGACCGGGTGTTCAGATCGCGGAAGAAGGCTACACCTCCCTGTTCAATGGCAAGGATCTCACCGGCTGGGTCGGCGATATCGCCGGCTACACCGCGAGCGACGGCGTTCTGGTTTGCAAACCCGGCGGCAATCTCTTCACCGCCGGCGAATACGCCGACTTCTCGTTCCGCTTCGAATTCAAACTGCCTCCCGGCGGAAACAACGGCGTCGGCATCCGCGCGCCCGTCAAAGGCGATGGGGCCTATGCCGGCATGGAAATCCAAATCCTCGATGACCGCGATCCGCAATATAGGGAAATCTTCCCCTATCAGGCCCACGGTTCGGTCTACGGCATCGTCCCAGCCAAGCGTGATCACCTCAAGCCGGTGGGCGAATGGAACGAAGAAGAAATCATTGCCAAGGGCCGCCACATCACCGTCATTCTGAACGGAGTCACCATCGTTGACGCTGATCTCGATGAAGCCACTAAGAACGGCGCCATGGATGGCAAGGAACACCCTGGCGTTAAAAACGCCACCGGCCACATCGGTTTTCTCGGCCACGGTTCGATCGTCGAGTTTCGCAATATCCGCATCAAGAAACTCGATTGACGCTCAAAACCGGCCACGAGGAATCCTATTCGCCCGGCACGGTATAATAAGGGTGATCGATAGGAAGCTTCGTCCACGTGATTTCGTCCGGCATTCGCATCGTCCTCGCACTGGCGGCTGTGCTCGCCACGCTCCCTGTCGCCGCGCAGCGCTTCGGCGGACGCAATCCACGTTTTGAGGACTTCCCGGATCCCCCGCGCCTGCAGGAATTCCCCGCCGATCGCTTCACCTTCTGCACCATCGTCTACGACAACAACGGCTTCGATGAGTGGCTCGGCTACGGTTGGTCCTCCGAATGGCCCGACGGCGGCATCAATTTCATGACCCGCCTCTCGCAGTTGACCAATATCGAAATCAACCGCAACCCCGATGGCACCCCGCACCAGGTCGCCCTGCGCGCCGACGACCCCGCCCTCTTCAACTACCCCATCGTCTTCATGACCGACGTTGGCACCGCCGGTTTCAGCGAAAAAGAGGCCGCAGCGATGCGCAAGTATCTGCTCAACGGCGGTTTCCTCTTTGCCGATGATTTCTGGGGACCGCTCGCCTGGGAAAACTGGATGTACGAGGTCGATCGAATCTTCCCGAACGGCGAATACAAAATCCAGGACATTACGCCCAATCACGACATCTTCCACATCGTCTTCGAGATCCACGAAGTTCCCCAGATCCCCTGCATCGAGTTCTGGTCTCAATCCCGCGGCACAACGACCTCCGAGCGCGGCGAGGAAACAAAGACGCCTTCGCTCAAGGGCCTCTGGGATCTTAACGGCCGCCTCATGGGTATCTTCAGCCACAACAGTGATATCCAGGATGGCTGGCAGCAGGAAGGCCTCGCGGAGGAATACTTCCGTGAGTTCTCCGTCAAAAAAGCTTATCCGCTCGGGATCAACATTGTCGTATACGCGATGACGCACTGACGGACCCGCTCGCTGAATGAAGGTCCACATCATCGCGAATCCCGCTGCGGGCGGCGGCAAAGGCGCTACACTCGCCGAACGCCTCTTTCGTAATCTGGAATCCCGCTCAATCCCCGCGCGGCTCACATTCACCAAGCACGCCGGAGACGGCACTCCGCTCGCGCAGGAATCTGACGCGGACTGTTTCGTCTCCATCGGCGGCGATGGCACGGCGAACGAAATCCTCAACGGCATGGACCTCTCCCGCGCATGCCTCACCATTCTGCGCGCAGGCACCGCGAATGTCGTCTCGCGCGAACTCAAGCTGCGCGCGGACCCCGCCTTCCTCGCCGAACTCATCGCCGCACGCACGTCGCGCCGTATCGATGTCGGCGTCGTAAATGGCCGTCGCTTCCTGCTCGGCATCGGCGCAGGACTCGATGCCGCGGTCGTCCGGCGCGTCGCCGAGCAAAAAAGTGGCTTGCGCGGTCTCCGCCGCTGGATCGCGCCATCCATCAGCGGCGTGCTGAATTTCAACCACGCGCCCATCCGCGCCACCGTGGACGGCGAAATCGTCACCGAAGATTCCACCTACGCGATCATCGGAAACTGCCGCTACTCCGCCGGCGTCTTCCCCACGACGCCGCACGCAAACATCACCGACGGCAAACTCGATTTGTGCGCGATGCACCGGCTCTCGATACTCAAACTGGCAGCGATCGCCGTCGCCGTCTGGGGCCGCGGGTTCACGAAACGCCCCGACATCGCCTATCGGCAGGGCGTCGAGATCGTGCTTGAGTCCGCAGGCAATCTACCGGTCGCGTTTCAGGTAGATGGTGACGCCGCAGGATTCTTGCCGGCGCGCTGCACGGTGCTCCGGCAAGCACTCGAAGTCATCGCCCCGGCCTGACTACGCCGGGATTTCCGCACGCAACACATTGAACTTCAGCCCCGGCATCGGCGCACCGCCGTTGTAGAAGCGCTGGCCGCGATACTCGTGTCCGTCGATCGCCAAATGCGTGTGGCCAAAGTAGACCGACTTGGTGTCCGATCCCACACCGTGCCCGATATCATCCAGGTAATGCGCCAGCCGCTCAATCACCCGCGCCCGCGGAAAATACATCCGGCTCACGGCGCAGTGTATGCGCGTGCGAAACGCCGCGTCATACACTTTATTCACAAACTCCCCGCGCGACTCTTCCTGCAGCCATCCGCGCCGGAATTCTTCCAGACCGCGCGCCCCCATTTTCCATACCACGCAGTCGCCGTGCAGAAACAGCGCCCGGCCGATCTTCAGATAGTACGGATCCCACGTGAGGTTCGGCAGGCGCTCGGCCAACTCGTGCAGCCGATCCATGAAAACCTGCACATGGTCGTGGTTCCCCAGCACATAATGAAATTGGCACTCCGGCCTGCTCTGCACCTCGCGCTCCAGCCAGCGCACCGCTTCGCGCGAAGTCTCGTCCGCCGTCGGAAACACACTCCAGCGAAAATCGAAGATATCCCCGTTAAAAACAAAAGTGTCCGCGTCGCCGAGCGCCTGCGTGATCGCCGGCATATGCCTCTCGACCAGTGATCGCCGGCAAAACAGGTGCAGATCCGAGACCGTATATACTTTTTGTCCCATGCGTTCTCCGCGGCACAACGCGTTCATACTAATTGTACCGCGCCCTGCGAATTCGCGCGTCCTCAATACAAAAAACTCTCAGGGCACTGATGGGGCAGGTTCTATCCGCAACAAGACGGGATCAAGGGGATCGATCGTACGCGGAAACTCCACAACGCGGCTCGTGAACACATCCGTCGCCGGACCAATCTCGCGATTCAGTCGGCATGCGACCGGTTCTTTGCGCAGATTCACCACGTACAAATACTCTCCGCCTGCGCCCTTCGCATAGCGCGTCTTCACGCCTTCAATCGGAAAACCATTACGCGTGATCACACGCAACGGGTCCGGCAGGACGCCGCGCGACATTAATTCATCCACGCTATCGAGGTACTCGCTCGACTCGCCCTTGCCGCGAACCAGGATCGAGTTCACACTGGAATTCAGCGTCCTCCCGAGCGCCCGCCCATGCTCGTCGTACACCGGCCCGGATTCTGTGCGAATCACCGCCGCGCCGCTCGCGATGAGGGACTCAATCCCTTCGAAGGCCTCATTCGTCAGCGCGGACACATTGGGCAGCACAAGCACCCGCACGCCGCTCCACTGGCCGCTCGCCAATTGCCGCTCCGTGATGAAGCCCACGTTCTGTCCGCTGAACGAGCACCCCTCGTATGCATTCGTTAGCGCCGTCAAATGCGCTGCGCCGCCATCGAGTATCTTCGACGAGTCGCTCCACAATATCGCCACCGGCACAGGATCCGCGTGCAACGCCGCAATCGCTTCCCGCGCGCCGCGAATTTCACGTAACGCATCCGCGAATCCGCCCACCGCCTCCGGCGCGCCCTGCACGGCATCCGCAAACGCCGGTGTCTCAATCACCAGCGTCGAGACGCCTTCGATCGCCGCTTCCACCGCCAGCGTGCGCACCTGCGCCGCCGAATTCATCCGCAATCGATCGTTCAAATCGTAGTCGAGCGACTGCAAGGCCACCAGCGGCCTGTCCGGTGCGAATGAACGAAACATCGCATACAAAATATTCGCCGCCGGATACCGCTGTGCGTAGCGCGCATCGTCAAGCGGACCCGCACTCCGCACCGCCACCACCGCCAGCGTCGGCGCCAGCGTCTCCGCATCCAACCCGAGGCGCGCCTCGCCCGGTGTCAACACGCCGTCCGTAAACGTAATCGTCGCCGCAGCCGGCGCAATCAGCTCCTGCGCCTGGCGGATTCCATCTGAAATCCACTGGCTCGTGCGCTGCCGCTCGAAACTCTGCACGTCGTACTGATAAGCCCGATTGTCGACCCCCGGCCAGAATTCTACTTCGTCAAAACTGAACAGGTGCTGCTTCCACGCACGATTCATTTTCGTGCGATCGCCATAGATCTCTTCGACATACCGTCGGAATTGCGTAAGGGTTTCCGCATCGTGCGCAGGCGCGCGAGGCGCCGTCCAGAGGCTCACAAGGGAAACATGGCCCGCCTCTTTGACGCGCTGTAATTCTTCTGCCGAACGTGCGCGCGTGCTGTCGTCCGTATCTTGCAACCACACCATCACCGGTAAATGACCGGCAGAGGACGACGCATCCACCGGGCTCACCCACGGCAGAAAATCGAAACCCAAACTCGCCGCCCGCGCTCCCGCATTGGCTCCGGCGCTCAGCACCACCGCTCCGCGGAGCGGCGATCCCGGCGCGAACGCATTTTCGGTATCTGGACTCGGCTCCGCTATCGGCTGTGCAGGTTCCGCGAATCGTCCAAAGGTCAGCCCGGCGCGCACATGCGACGCTGTTGTCATCGCAAAAGCCGCATTCTCATCCGCCTCGATCAGCGGTCGATCCTGCGCCGGAAAAACCGCCAGGGATTCCAGCGCCAGTGTCAGCGCCTGGCGCGCAGCTGCGGGCATCGTGTCGCCAGCCGTATCGCGCGTTCGTTCAACCTCCTTGCGCGCCGCGTCCACGCGCGCCGCTACCGCAGCAGGGTCCCGCAGACTCACGCGCCATTCCACTCGCGCATCTTCGCCTAACACCGGATCCAACACCACGAGTCGCGCAACATAGTCGCCTTCAATTGCAGCATTCATCGGCCAATCGAAACCAAAAGGGATCGAACCAGGCTCCACTTCGACGGTGAGATCGACCGACTGGACTTTTTCTCCGCTTGGCGCCGTCACATCGAAAGTCAGCCGGCGCGATCCTGTGGTCGTCCGGCTCAGCAAAGCACCCCGAACGGCAAGCCCCACTCCCGCCGACACACCCTCTCGGGGCTCCGTCGGCGCAAGAAACAGCCGTCCCTCGGACAGACGCCCCGTCTCCACGACATATGTTTGAAGAACAGCCGGAGCCGTAAGCGCCTCGGTCGGTTTGGCCTCTTCCGAAGCCCAAGAATCCTCCAACGCCCCCAAGACGCTCGCCCAAAAAGCGACTACCCAGAAACCAGCCGTTCGGACGGACTTGTACCGTATCGATGACTTTGTCATACGTTTCGGCTCCTAAATGGAACCTTTATCCCCCTTTTCAAAAAATTTCCACCTTTGTCGGGAACCCTCAAGCGCCTCCAGACATACAACGCTGGAAACGACCTCTTGGGTTGCAGCACGGGTCAGGCTTTCGGATGGTACGATTGGAGGAGCGCTATTATTCTTAGTTAGTCCGTTATTCGCCGTGTTGAGGGGGAAACAAGGCCAATCGAGGCCATCGGGGATGGCCGGAAACTCCGGGGTTAGAACGTAATCCGTTGCCAGAAAAGAAGTTATACGGGTTGTTCGGCTCGGGAAGGAAGGGGCAGAGATGCGAAGACGAAACTTATTGAGCGTTCTCGCGTTTGTTATCGTAGTTCCAGCCATCGCAGTTGCCGCGCAGTCCATTCCAGATGCTCAAGTGGATCCCAGCCGAGTCTACTACGGCTCCACCAATGGCTTCGACAACCCCGCGGAAGTCGATACAGAAGCTGCCATCCAGTCTACTCCTGAATACCAGGAAATCCTAAAGAAGAAACTCGACAACGGAACTGGCAAATACTGGATCCTGATCAGCGAAGCCACCGACCGCGTCCACCGGGCCATCTCCGACGTTGGCAAGGTCAAGGAATACGACCTTATCGCGGAGAAGGGCTACCTCGGAAAACTGGATCCGCCGGTCGCCTGCGCGGACATCACCGAGCGCGTCCTCGAAGCCATCGAGAAATAACGCAACTGAATGAGGACGTGGTTGAACGGTGTCTCGAAATCTCACGCACTTACTCTGTATAGCCGGCTTAATCGGATTCATCAGCGCATGCTCGACAGGATCGTCGCCCCGGTATGAAGCCGGCAGCAATTCTTTCGACGCGCCCGCGCCAAACCAAGCCGTCGCCGAAGCCGATCGCCTGATCCAAAACGGTGACTCCGCCGTCGCGGTGGGCCGTCTGCAGGAAATCATCGCACGCTATCCCGGTACCGCCGAAGCCGCCGACGCGCAATACCTCCTCGGCGTGGCCTACGAAAATATCGGCGGACTCCGCGACGCAATCACCGCATACGATGATTACATCGCGCTCGCGCCGGATGGCGAATGGGCCGATGAATCGCGCATCGCCGGTGATCGCCTCCGCCACCAATACACCTCAAGTTTCCCCGCGCCCGAGGCGCTCGATCGTGAAATCGATGCCGCGCGCGCCGCGCTGCAGGCGCAGCCGGATTCCGCCGAAGCAAAACTTCGTCTCGCCGATACGCTCTGGAGACGAGGGATATACGACGAGGCCGGCGCCCTGTATCTCGATCTCGCGAAACGCGATCCAAATTTTGCGGCCTCCGATCATTTCCGCACGCGCGTCGAACGTCGTACCGACGGTTCGCATACCATCCTCACTCCAACCGAAATCAGCCGTCGCGCCGCAGAAAAAAATCCGATCGTAGTCACCAATCTGAATTCCTTCTCCGCCGTGCGCGATTCCTTCACCCAGATTCCCCTCTTCTTCGTCGTTACCGGCCAGGCCGTGAACCGCGCTGAGAGCATCATCTACGGCGTAAATGTCACCGTAACCACATTCGGTTTCGGCAGCACCATCTACGACACACAGACCACCACCTTCGGCGACATGGCGCCCGGCGAAACGCGCGCCTTCAGCATGCGCTTCAGCAACTTTCGCGAACTCAACAGCATTGACCGCTATGAATACGCCGTCTCCTTCCGGAGATAGGCGGTAGTACTTTTAGATTCGACCGGTGGCAGGAGAATGAAGTGAAGGCAACCGAACGAAACCTCGCGCGGCGTGTAATATCCGCCCTCGCGCTCGCTGGATGCGCCGCAGCCTTCGCGCAGGATCCCGCACCTGCACCCGCGCCGGCCACTCCTGCGCCGGAAGCCGCCGCGCCGGCGCCTGAGGCTGCGCCGCCCGCCGCTGCACCCGTTGCTCCCACCGAAAGACCACCCGAGCAGGTCGTCGTCTCTGTAAAAATTATCGAGTTTCAGACCACCAAGGGCGTCGAGACCGGCCTTAGCGCCTTCTTCTCCTCCGCTTCACGTGGCCCCGCCGGTGAAGTCGTGCCGGACAATGGCGCCGGTATCGGTTCAGTCGATCTCACGTTCCCCACCACCACCGCCGCAGGTATCACCGTCTTCCTGGATCAGATCAATTTTAGCGGCGGAGAACTCGAAGTCCTTCTGCAAGCCCTCGTCAACGAGAACCGCGCCTTCATCCTGTCCCGGCCTCATGTAATGGTCAAAGTCGCTTCACCCGTCGCCAGCGTCGTCGAAACCACGCAAAAAATCCCATACGAAACCACGCGCGTCGTCGGTTCGACCACCATTCAGGTCACAGACTTCGAGGACACCGGCGTCAATCTCTCCGTCTTCGTGCCTGAGATTATCGATGACGACGGAAATTGGTCGACGCACGACGACACCTACATCCGCCTTGCCGTTCGCGCGATCGTCAAGGAAGAAGGTCAGCGCATCGTCGTCGCGCTGGATGACCAACTCGCCACCAGCGATCAAAGTTTTGCTGAGGGCGAAAATGCGATTACCGTGCCCGAGTTCATCTCCCGCAGTATCTCGACCAACGTCTGGGTTCGGCACGGCCAGGTACTGCTCCTCGGTGGCCTGTATCGAAATTCCGAATCCAAGAGCATCGCGACCGCTCCCCTCCTCGCCCAGGTTGAAAATGCCGCCATCGGCGTCGTGCAGGGCATCGCTTCGGGCAATATCGCGGCCACGCCCATCTCCGCCACGCTCGGCAGCCGAAAGGCCGACGAAACGCGGCGCGAACTCGCCTTCCTCATCAAGGCCGAAACCTGGCGTCCCGCGTTCTCCATCTCCGACGATCTCGGATTCGTCCAACAGGAGGCCAACAAACGCCGCTCACCCACCGACGTCATCGTCGAAGTCGCGCAGGGCCTCGCAGGCATCTTGACCCCGAACGACGACGCCCTCGAACGCGGCATGCCCGTGGGCGTCGAGCCGGAAGAGGGCAAGAGCGCTGCCGAGGCTGCCAAGGCGAAGTCTACCGACGCAAAGTCGAAGTCCGCCCCACCCAAGGCCAAACCGGCCGATGCCAGCCCGAGTAAGACACCATGAACCGTGTGCTCCTTCTCACCGCCGTCTCTGCACTCATCGGCGGCCCTGTCATGGCCGCCGATGAAACATCCACGCCGCAGTTCGCCGCTCCAGCCCCCGGACCCGCACCATTCCGGCAGGTCCAGATGCATGTCTGGATCAGCGAAACAAACGAACAAGGCCTGCGCGACATCGGTACCAATCTCTCGTACAAACGAGACGCCGACGGCGGTGGTCCAATCCAGCAGATCTCGACCAACGTCTTCGACCCGCTCAATCCCGACTTCCGCGTCACGCTCCCCGCGCCAGACTCCTCCGCGTTTCCGCCGCCCTTCCGGCCCGATCTCTCGGGCACTGTAGGCGACGGTATCCAGACCCAAAGCGGTGCAGGAATGACCTTCTCCATTGTCTCCGGGGATTTCGGCCGAATCGACGGTGTCTTCCGCAGCATCGAACGCAATAACGACGTTGACCTCATCTCTAAGCCCGAGCTCCTCGTGATCGAAGGCATGGCCGCGGACATTCAGGCAGGTGGAAAAGTCCCTTATCAGAGCATCCAATACGACAACCGCGGTACACCGCAGTTGCTCGTGGCCTTCCAAAACATCGGGGTGAACATGAACATTACCCCCACGATCCGCCCCGATAATCTCATCGAGCTCAGTATCGGCACGCTCAACGTAACCGATGTGACTCGCATCGACAACGTCCGCGGTGTCGATCTGCCCGTCTTCGCCAAACGTTCGCAGACGGGAAACGTGCTCGTGCCCAACGGCCAGGCGCTCGTCATCGGCGGACTCTCCAGCCGCGTCACGCGCCGCACCGAGCGCCGCGTCCCCATCATCGGCAAAATCCCCGTCCTCGGCATTCCCTTCCGCGGACGCCGCTCGGAAGTGCAAAACGTCCACCTGCTCATCTTCGTCGCACCCACCATCGTCGACCTGCGCAAGATGACGCCGTCGTCGCAAACGGCCCTCGACTTCTGGAAGAACAGCAACTGGCAGAATCAGTCGACCCTCGAAACCGAAATTGACTTGATGCAGCAGGAACGCTAAGGTCAATCAGGGGGCCGCAAGGGCCGATCGCTGGGGACCGCCGCGACGATGAGGGGGATGCTCAAAAACTTCGGCCCGGCCATCGTGTCGGCCATCACGCTGTCGTTCTGTTTCCCGCGCCTCCACCTCTTCTATCTCGCATGGTTCGCCTTGGTCCCGCTCCTCTGGCGAGTGCGCACCCTTCCACCACTTAATGCCGCGCTCCACTTCTTCATCGCAGGCTTCGTCTTCCACGCAATCCTGCTCCAGTGGCTCCTCGCAAACATCATGTGGGCCGGCGGATGGGCTGTTCTCGGGCAACAGCTCATGTGCGTTGCCCTCTCCCTCTTTTGGGCCGTCACCGGACTGGTCTGGCGCTGGATCGGTGAACGAAACGCCCGCCTCGGCGGACCGCTGACTTTCGCCTTACTGTGGGTCGCCATGGAGCACGCGCAGTCGACCCTCTTCACGGGCTTTGGCTGGAGTTCTCTCGCCTACTCCCAGGGCCCCGACTTGTGGTTTCTTCAACTCGCGTCGATTGGCACAGGATTGTTCCTGTCCTTCTTGCTTGCGCTCGCCAACGCCCTGCTCACCGAGTCGTTCGCATCGCGCCGTCCGCTCCCCATACTCGCGGCCGTCGTCGTCTGCGCCGCCGCGCATGGATCCGGCTTTCTGCTGCTCAAGCCCACTATATGGCGAGAAGGAAATCTCAGGATCGGCCTGTTCCAGTCCAACTACTCGCTCGAAATGAAGTGGGACCCGGAGTACAAATTCGAGACCATTCGCAACGCGTCGGAGAAATCGCTGGCGCTTGCCGATCCACACAACGACAATCCGCAGGCTCCGCGGCCCGTCGATCTCATGATCTGGCCCGAGGCCCTAATCCTGGCCGACGTCGACGATCCCGCGGTCCAGGATCTCCTCAAGCGCACTGTGCGCGAGGGACGCTTCGAACTCTTCGCCGGCGCCGGACGCTTCGAGTCCGGCAAGAACTACAACTCCGCGCTCCTAATGCGCCAAAACGGCGAAATCACCGACTGGTATCACAAGATCCACCTCGCGCCCTTCGGCGAGTATGTCCCCTTCGCAAAGTATTTCCCATTCATCGACAAAATGGTGCCCAGCATCGGCGATCTAGATGCCGGCTCGGAACCCAAAGTAATCCCCGTCGGCACAGCCGACGACGGCGACCGAAAGCTCGGGCCACTGATCTGTTTTGAGGTCCTCTTCGCGCCCATGGCGAATCGCCTCCGGAGCGACGGCGCGGATTTCCTCGTCGTCATCACAAACCTCGCCTGGTTCGGCCGCAGCACCGCCATCCCCCAAGAACTCGAAATCGCGCGCGTGCGCGCCGTCGAAACGCGCCTCCCCCTCGTCCACTCCGCGAACACCGGTATCGCCGGTGTCTTCGATGCTTACGGGCGCTTCCGTCCGGTCAATCTGTGGGCTGCAAGCGGATCGCGATTGCAGCCACTCAGCGAGGACCTGCCGCTCGACGCACTCATCATGTCCCGGCTCGCCGGCATTTTCGGGCTGCCAAACGCCGAACCACAACCCCTGCTCGCTGCTCACCGCTTCATCCCCTGGGGCGTCGACGCACTCTGCGCCGCACTGCTCATTCTCGCAATGCTGATCCCGTCATCCGTACGCCCCGGGTCCGCGCGTCGTGACTGATTCCCGCGCGCAGCACTCGCGCTACGCGGCCATCTTCGCCCTCGGCACGATGCTAAGCCGGGTCCTCGGCCTCGTGCGCGAAATCGTCGTCACGTACTTCATCCCCGTTGCCGCCTTTGATGCCTTCGTCGTCGCGTTTCGCCTGCCGAACATGCTGCGTGAAATCGTCGGCGAGGGCGCGACCAATGCCGCCTTCGTCCCCGTGTTCTCGGAACGTCTCGAGAAAAAATCCAAGCTGGAGTTTCAGCGTCTCGTCGCTGCCGCCTTCGGCGTGATGATCATCCTGCTTCTCGTCATGACCGTGGTCGGTATGCTTCTGCTCCCCTATCTGCTCAGCGCGATGCACGTGCTCGACACCTTCACGCAGACTGGCCCGGTTGCCCCCGAGCGCGTCGGCTATATGACGCATCTCTCCTTGCTCACCTTCCCCTACCTCTTCCTCATCGGCCTCGCCGTCTTCTGCGCCGCGCCGCTCTACGTCCTCCACCACTACTCGACGCCGTCCTGGACGCCCGCGCTGCTCAATGTCGCCATCATCGCCACCTGCCTGCTCGCGCATGACGCCTTCGCCGACCCCGCCTACGCCCTCATCGCCGGTGTGTGGCTCGGCGGCGTCGCACAACTCGCCGCACAATATGCCGCCATGGGTCGCATTGCCGGTGTCTGGGCGCCGCGCTTCGATTTCAGCGATCCGGGCATCCGCCGCGTTTTTCTGCTGCTCGTTCCGGTGATCTTCGGCCAGGCCGCGGGTGAAGTGAATCGCCTCGTCGGCACTCTCTTCGCCGCGGGTCTCCCCACCGGCACCGTCCGCTCGCTCTACCTGGCCGATCGCCTCGTGCAGCTCCCGCTCTCGGTCTTCGGCGTCGCCACGTCGATTGCCATCCTGCCCACGCTCGCCAAGTCCCGCGCGCGCGGCGCGACAGACGAAGTGCGCACGGTCCTGCTCAACGGTCTACGCCAGAGTTTCTTCCTGACCGTCCCCGCGATGGCCGGGCTCGTCGTTCTCGCGCAGCCGATTGTCCAGCTCATGTACGAGCGGGGCCAGTTCGACGCCGCCGCGACTCAGATGACCTCAACGGCCGTAGTCATCTACGCCCTCGGCCTGCTCTCGTTCGCGTGGTTGAAAGTGTGCGTCACCGGATTTTACGCCGCGCAGAACACGCGCATCCCCGTCGTCATCGCCAGTGCGAGCATGCTCCTGAACATCCTGCTCAATTTCGTGCTCGTCGGCCCCTTCGGTTTCAAGGGCCTCGCGATCGCCACCACGTTCAGCTTCACGCTCAACGCCGTGTTCCTCTACGCACTCCTATGGAAGCGCGTGGGACCGCTCTATGATTCCGAATTCGTCTTCGCGCTCATCCGCATGCTCTGCGCCGCCGCGCTCATGGCCGGAGTCGCATGGGTCGTGCATAACCGCCTTGAAGCCGTCCTCGGCGATGAGACCCTGCTCTCCCGCGCCATCGCGACGCTCTCCGCCATCACCGCCGGCGCAATTGCCTACGCTGCCCTCTGCCGGGCCATGGCCGTCCCCGAACTCGACGCCTTCGCCCGCGCCCTCAGCCGCCGCTTCCATTCGTAGCGCCGCCGTCCCGGCAGCAAAGGCGTGCTACCACTCGCGAGCAAAACGCCAACTCACCTTGTGACTACTTTTTATCCGAATATGCCTCTTTTCCTCAGGTCGCCAATCTCGCTCGCGGTATACCCCGCGTCCAGCAACACTTCATCCGTGTACTCGCCCAATTCACAGCCGATATGTTTGTATTCTGGCTTCATCCCGGAGAACTTAATCGGAAATCCCACCTGCTTCTGCGTGCCGCCCTTCGGCTTGGGAACATCCACCACCATCTCGCGCGCAGCACACTGGGGATGCTGGAACGCCTCATCCAGCCGCAGTACCGGCTCAACGCAAACATCTTCTTTCGCAAAAATCGCCACCCACTCGTCAAAGCTCTTCTGCGCCATCACCGCACGAATCTCTTTTTTCAGCGCATCCATCTTCGGCCCCGGCAAATCAACACGCTCGATAAAATCCGGATGTCCAATCGCTCTACAAAAACCTTCCCAAAACTTCGGCTCAAGACTCCCCACCGACATATAGCGCCCGTCTTTCGTACGGTAGTAGTCGTAGTGCGTCCCGCCATTCAGCGGCATGCCCTCGTAATCCGGTGGCACGCCTCCCACCAGAAAATGTGCCGCCGCGTATGCGTTCCACGCCATCGCCGCGTCGTACATAGACACATCGACATATTGCCCGCGCCCGGTCTGCTGCCGGTACACCACCGCCGCCAGAATCCCGATGATCGAACACAGTGACCCGCCGCCGATGTCCGCAATTTGCACGCCCTGCGGCACCGGTCCGCCCTCTTTTCGCCCGCAATGGCTCATCACGCCCGCCAGCGACAGATAGTTATTGTCGTGACCCGCGCGATCGCGCAACGGCCCGGTCTGCCCATACCCCGTCAGCGAGCAGTAAATCAGCCGTGGGTTCTCTTTCTTCAGCGCCTCATACCCAATCCCCAGCCGATCCATCACGCCCGGCCGAAATTGTTCGATCACAATGTCATACGCCTTCACCAGCCGCTTCACGATCTCCGCCGCGCCGGGCTTCTTCAAATCCAGCGCCACCGACTTCTTGCTCCGCGCCAGCATCGCATGCCCCGCCGACACGCCGTCGTCAAACGGCGGCCGCGACCGGCCCATGTCCCAGCGCCCCGGCGCCTCCACGCGCACGATGTCCGCGCCCATGTCCGCCAACATCATCGTGGCAAACGGCCCCGGCAGCAGCGTAGTAAAATCCAGAATCTTCAGTCCCATCGCGTTCATCGCAAACCTCTCTTTGGACTGCGGCAGCTCGCTGCCGCTTTCACCGGGTGGAGCTCGCTCCACCCTTCACTCCCGCGGCCAAATCTTTCTTCAGCACTTTCCCCGTGCTATTCCTCGGCAATCCGCCGTCCATCACCGTGACACCTTTCGGTGTTTTATATCCCGCGAGCCTCTCCCGGCAATGTGCGATCAGCACTGCCTCATCCGCCTTCACGCCAGGCCGCAGCCCCACCACCGCATGCACTTCCTCGCCCCAGTCCGGATGCGGCACGCCAATCACCGCGGCCTCCAGCACCGCCGGATGTTCCATCAGTACAGCCTCAACTTCACTGCTATATACATTGAATCCACCGCTGATGATCACGTCTTTCTTGCGATCCACGATCCAGTAGTACCCATCCTTGTCGCGGTACCCGACGTCTCCCGTCGCAATCCAGTCCCCGCGCATCAGTTCCGCGCTGCTTTCCGGGTCGCGCCAATACCCGCGCATCGTGATCGGCCCGCGCACCCACAATTCGCCCACCTCGCCATCGCCCGCGTCGCTGCCGTCTTCTTTCGCGACGCGCAGTTCGCACAAAATCGTCGGCTTCCCAATCGATCCCAATCGCTTGTTCCCCGGCACATGCTGCTCGCGCTTCAATGTGGTCACCGGGTGCAGCGCCTCGGTCAGTCCATAAATATGCAGCAGCTTCCCCGGCAATCGTTCAATCACCGGCTTCAACACCTCCGGCGGAGTCGGCGCCGCGCCGTACGACACGCTGCGCAGGCTGCTCAGATCGCGTGTCCGAAAGGCTGATGATTCTCCAAAGCGATGCAACACGGTCGGGACTGCGAACATGATCGTGATGCGTTCGCGCTCGATAATCTCCAGTGCTTCATCTACATCGAATTTCGACACCACTACGCTCGCCCCGCCGCACCACAGCATGGGATACATATACGCCGCAGACGCATGCGTGAGCGGCGATGCATGCAACACGCGATCCGCGGGCGACAACGGCGGCAACACATCAAGCATCGTCTCCAGCGAAGCGAGATACGCCGAATGCGCAATCATCGCCGCCTTCGCCTTCCCCGTCGTGCCCGAGGTGTAGCGCAACCGCAACAAGTCTTCCGGCCCCACCTTTACGCGCGGACGCGCCCGCGATCCCGCTTGCAGCGTCGATTCGTAGTCGAAGCTAGCCGTAGCCAGTGGATCGCCGCCAGCCACCAGCGTCGTCAACTGATCCAGCATCTGCCGCGCATCAGCATTCGACGCTGGAATCTTCTCGAGCAGCGCCTTCGACACCACAAACAGCCGCGGCTCCGTCGAGGCGATCACCGCCGACACCTCGGGCCACGTGAGCGCCGCGTTCAGCGTCACCCACACGCCCCCCGCCTGCAGACACGCCAACTCCGTCTCAATCGCCTGATAGGAATTCGGCAGCCATGCCAACAAGCGCTCGCCCTTGCGCAGCCCCGCCATGATGAACGCATTCGACAGCCGATCGACGCGCTCCCACAATTCCGCATGCGTCAGCCGCACCGGCCCATCAATCACCGCCACCCGCGCCGCATGCTCCCCCGCACGTGATCGCACAGCTTCGATAACATTGGGAAACGGCAGCATCAGCGGGACCTAATAGAAGTTATGGGAGGTCTGGGAAGCATAGGAATTCGTCAACCTTGAGTGCCTGCACAATTCGGGCTTCCTATTCTTCCCATACTTCTCATACTTCCCATTCCTGCCGGATCACCCGCCCGCCAATAACGTCCGCCCAATCACCTTCATCTCAAGTATCGGCTCGACGCCTTCGAAAATCGGCAGCACCAGCGCATCGCACACGTACCGCGAGATCGCATACTCCTCGGCATATCCCCAACCGCCATGCAACACCTGCGCCGCCTGGCTCACTTCGACCGCCACGCGGCACGCGAGTAGTTTCGCCATCGCAGCCAACAGCGTCGCGCGCGGACCCTTCTCGTCCATCGCGCGCGCCGCGGCATAGGTCAACTGCCGCGCCGCCTCGACTTTCACCGCCATCCGCCCGATTTCATATTGCGTGCTCTGATATTCCACGATCGGCTTCCCAAATTGCGGTCGTTCCTTCGCATACTTCACCGCGACTTCCAAACTCGCCTGCGCCAGCCCGGTCGCACGGCCGCCGGTCTGCAAGCGTCCCGCCGCGAAACCGCCCATCTGCAAATAAAAACCCTTGCCGCGACCCAACTCTCCGCCGACCAAATTCTCCGCCGGCACAAAATAGTCCTGTAGTTGCAGCGTGAAGGAATGCATCCCGCGATATCCGATCGTCGCATCGGCCTTCCCCTGCATCACGCCACCGCCCGGCTGCCGCATCGTAAACTCGTGGCCCGTGAACGCATCCTTCTCGACGATAAAAAGCGAGAGCCCCTTGTGCCCCAGCGCTGCGTCCGGCTCCGTCCGCGCAAGCAACGCCAAAATATTCGCGCGCCCCGCAAACGTGCACCAGGCCTTCGCGCCATTCAGCACGTATCCGGCCTTCCCCCCAACCGTCTTCGGTTCCGCGCGGCAACTCAAACTCGCCACGTCCGATCCCACATTCGGCTCGGTCACCGCAACGGCCACCATCAGCTCGCCGCTCGCTACGCACGGCAACCATTTCTTTTTTTGTTCCTCGGTGCCGCCCTGCAACAGCGCTTTCGCAAGAATCTCCGGCCGCGTGATCAGGCTGCCCGCTGCGGGTAGCGATGCGGCGCTCAATTCCTCCGTCGCAACCACCATCGCGAGGTTCGACATGCCGACGCCGCCATACTCTTCCGGAATCGACATGCCAAAGTAACCCAACGCCGACATCTCGCGAATGAAATGCTCCGGCACCAGCAAGTCTTCTCGATGAATCCGCTCGGCCTCCGGAGCAACCACGGTCTGGGCAAACCGCCGCGTCGATCCACGCAACTCCGCCGCCTCACCGGCATCGTGCGCGATGGGTCGGTCACTCGCCGCGCCGCGCTCGATGAGCAAGGCGCCGATCGCGCGGTATCTCGACTCTTTTACAGACGCGCGCACCTCATCCAGTACGCCCGCGTCTTTCAAACCGGAGAGATTGTCCGGGGCTAGCCCAAATTCCGCGCCGTGCAGCCAGTATCCTTCGGCAGCCGAAAGCGCAGTCTCGGCCTCCCACACACTGCCGATTTCCGCGAGCGTACCGGCGACCGAACTACCCGTTTTCTGCAACGAATCGGCCGCATCCGCAATCGCCGCCGCCGCTTCATATCGGGTAGCCAGTCCCGCCAATCGTCGCGTCGCAACTTGGTGAGCGTCTATCGCATCGCCATTGCGAGTGGCCTTGCGCAAGGCATGGGTGAGTTCTTCGATTCGGGCGCGACATCGCGTCAACACCGGGTCAGCCGACACGTTCATCCCTGCGCTTTCGCCGCGCTGCGATTCGGCACGAACACGTAATAATCGAGATCAAGTACAACATTCGGATGATAGGTCCGCTTCGGTTCGGGCTCACCGGCCTTCGACGTAACCTCTACAAGCTTGACCGTTTCACCGGGATGGATGTTCTTAATCGCATACAACTGCACCCGAAGAATGCCGCCAAGTTTGGCGAAGGTCGTGTGTTTCTCGCGTACGATGGTTCTCGCATAAATCGTGTCGCCCGCATAAGTCGGGTTCGCATGCGTCCCGCCATTCCACCCGAGAATCCGCTCCGCATTCTCCAGCCCGTCGAACTGCAGTGCGCGCGCCACGGAAATCACGTGCCCGCCATATACGAGCCGCCGCCCGCCTTCTGTCTCTTTCATCGCGTGCCCATCGAAATGCACCGCTGCTGTATTCTGATAGAGCCGCGTCGCCGAGGCATGCTCCGCCTCTTCAATCGTCATTCCGGCACCGTGAATGATCGCCTGGCCTTCCTTGTAGTCCTCAAAGAAACCGCCCTCGGCTGCATTGCCTGCCGCCGGCGGAATCGTCGCCGCGCAGTGCACCAGCTGAAACGGACTGATTTCCTTCCGAAGATTCGGCACATCCTCTTTCGGCGCGGGGGACTTCTCGTCGCGCTTGCGCACCATTACCCAGCGGTAATACTCCAGCACAGTCTCGCCTTGCTGGTTCGTCGCGCGCGATTGCACATAGACGATGCCCGATTTTCCGTTCTTATTCTCGCGCACCCCGATGACTTCCGTGGTCGTGCGCAGCGTGTCGCCGGGATACACCGGAGTGCGAAAGCGAACGTCGGCATACCCAAGATTCGCCACCGCATTACGCGAGACATCCGGAACCGTCTGTCCGAATACGACATGAAACACGAGCAGGTCATTCACAAGCATCCCGCGATACCCGCGCAATTTCGCATACTCGGCATCGCAGAACAGCCGGTTCCGATCGCCCGTCAGCGACAGATATACCGCGCAGTCGCCCTCGGTGATCGTGCGTCCGCCGCGGTGCTCGAGCACCTGCCCCACGCGAAAGTCTTCGAAGAAATTACCTTGCGCGCTTCCTTCGGCCATTGCTTAGCCCTGTAGCTCGCGCAGTTCCGCGTCACTGATCACGCCCAGCGCACGCGCACGCGCCGGATCGATCCGCCGCCACGCCGTCGCCCGGCGCAGTCGCGCGCGCAGGTGCCGGTCCGTTGCACGGTCCGCCATGTACGCCCCCGCGCCCTCGCCCATCACCGTCGCGCCCGTCCCCGCCTTCACGCTGACGCTATAGGCCTCTATCTCGCGGATGTCCTTCTCAATCTGCGCGGCCGGCAGCGTCTCGCGGTACGCCGCCATCACCATCAGCAGCTGTAACGGATGCCCCACCCACTTCCCGCTCATCCCCAGCGCAATACCATGTCGCGCGTCGTCATAGACTTCTTTGAGCGCGCCCAAGATCTTCTGGCGATTGTCTTCTTTTTGTTGCGCGTTTAGATCCGCATTGCGGTGCATCGGCGTCGGATAGTTCAGCGTCATGCTGTCGATCGCGGGCACATTCGCCGCGCCCGCAAGGTTCACAATCTCATATCGCGCCCAATCGCACAGTGGATGGTCGTTCTTGATCACCGGCAGGTTCGTATCCGCGCTGTAATCCGCGATGCCCCAAATGATCCCCGCCAGCCGTCCGATCGACGCCTTCACAAGGTGTGGAAGCTGCGCAAGCGCATACCCAGACTCCACCAGAAACTCCATCCGGATCGAATTCTCCGGCACACCCAAATGATCTTCGATCCCAGACAGCGTCTCGCACACCCATTTAATCTCGTCGGGATGTTCCGACTTCGGCCAGACAATCCCCGCAATGGGAAACGTCTTGCCGCTGGCGCGCTGCGCCACGCGATCGAACACACTGGTCAAATCCTCGACACAGGTGTCCAGCCGTAAACCTGCCGGCCGGTAAAATGGCAGCGTCGTCCCCCATTCAGCTTCCGTGAAACAGCGCACCGCGCCGTCCCGCGCCTTCGCTATCGTCTCAGGCGTAAGCGCCACCGCGTCCTCAACATCCACCATCACAAATGGCGAATGTTTGTCTGCACCCTCGACCAGCCCCTGGAGAATGGCCAGAGGCGCGCCCGCATGTTCCGCGATCGATTCCGGCGTCAGTCCGAATTTATCCAACAGCCCGGCCACCGACGAAAGCCCGCGGATGGCTTTCTCCGGCGTACCGGATGCCGGCGTCGTAAAGTGCGCCTGCTGGTTCCAAAACCGCAGTGGCAGCTCCGCGCTCAGTCCGCGCCGCTGCTCCAAAAGTCCGCGCCGGGCCGTCTCGGCCATCTCGCGGACTTCCTGCAATCGTATCGCCTGAGTCTCCTTAGTCCGCGGCGCTGTCCCCATGCGATCCGGCTCCTCTGGGCTCTAACTTTCGGCGGACGATAATAGCATTTAGCCAGATACTCCCCAGAATCAGCCCAGCCCCCGCATAGAACCCGGCAGACATCAGTTCCGACTCGCCGAAAACAAGCAACGCCAACACGATTCCGTACACCGGCTCGAGGTTGGTCGTCAGCATCACCGTGAAGGGTGACAGCCGCCGCATCACGAGTGTGCCGCCAACAAACGCAAACGCCGTGCAGACCGTCCCTAGCACCAATAGATAGACCCAGTCCGAAACCGGCGGAAGCGGAATCGACCCCATCGGGCGGTTCCACAGCATCGCAACGCACAGCATCACCGCACAAGCACTCAGCAGCTCATAAAAGGAAATCACCTGGGAGTCATAGCGCGCCACCAACCGGCCATTAATCACCGTAAACAGCGCCCCGATGAAGGCCGCCGCCAGCCCCACGGCAATTCCCGCGGCATACTCCGTCTCAAACCCGAATATCACAGCCACCCCAACCGCAGCGGCAAGGCCCAGCATTAACTCATGGGTCCTCGGTCGCCGCCGGAATACGATGGGTTCCAGCAATGCCGTGAAAAACGGAGCCACCGACTGGCAAACCAGTGCAACAGATACCACGGATATCTTGATCGACTGAAAAAATAGCGTCCAGTGGAGCGCCACCAGAAATCCAATAGCCACAAATCGAAGCAATCCAGCACGATCAACGCGCAACGGAACCCTGGTCAGAAAAAAATATAGACCAATGGCAGGGACAGCGATTGAAACGCGATAGAACACCAAAGGAACGCTATCGAGTGAGATAAGCCGACCGATAATTCCGGTGAACCCCCAGATTAAAACGACGAGATGCAGCAGTGCGTTGTAACGGACCAGTTCCGGCACGCGGTCAACCGCCCGCGCCAGCGGCCCTCCGGGAATCAGCGGCATATCACACGAACGGGATCAATCGCGCGATCCCGGCAACCGCGGCTCATCGTCATCGTCGCCCGCTCCCGGACGGACCCGCGTCAGATAAAGGATCGCCGCCGTCGAAAGCAGGGCCACCAGAAGGATCGCCGCCGGCATGATCAAGCCCGGCATATACGACCCTCCGGCCCCGCCTGGCAACAGAAAGAACGTAATCTTGTCCATGGCGTGCCGGACCCCGCGTTGCGCGCTCCTCGCGCGCCGGTATTCTACCTGACCCAGCCCTTACTCGTTCCCCACCGTCATCCCCGGCTGCTCGTCCGTCCGGAATGGCGATGCCGGCAAGCCCGCACCGTTATACAGCGTGCACTCCGGATTGTCCGCCCAGCCATAGCGCACCGCCACCGGCCGAGCCACCGCCGGCGATGAGACAACAACGGTGTCTCCGTCAATGCGCGCATCGGCCCAGACGAACTTATAGTCCGCGCCCGCAATCGCGAAGCCCTTCACCGGCGCGTTATTCATCGTCTTCAGTCCCAGCCGTGCATTCGCAAACCGCACCCGCGCTTGGCCGCCGCCGTACGTCACAGAATCATACAGCGGTCCGGTTTCCGCAGTCGCTTTGTTGCCATACGCCACGCGCTCCGCCGCGTACCACAACCGCTGTCCGACATCCTGCTTGTTCTTTGGGTGAATATCCGCCGCATCACCGATATCGATCGCGACCGCCATGCCCGTATTCGGCAGCGACAACGTCATCAGCTGCGCCTCGCGCAATTCCGCCCATTCCGACTCCACTGGCTCGGCCTGGCGATCGCGGAAGTTGGCCAACTGCACGAACACGAATGGAAACGCTCCCTGGCCCCACGTGTCTCGCCAATTCAATATCATCGCAGGGAACAACTGCCGATACTGGTACGCTCGTCCCGCATTCGACTCGCCCTGATACCAAATCGCTCCGCGAATGCCATACGGCGCCAGTGGCGCAATCATTGCGTTGTACAGAAACGTCGGTCGGTATTGGTCCTCCGGAACCGCCGGTGCTTTTGGTTCTTCTGCTGGCTGACGTCCCTCTGCGACTGCTTTGTCGCGTTCCCGCCCCCAAGCCGCATGCGCCTTCTCCCAGTCCGCGCGCGCCGCAGAATACGCCCGCGACGTCTCGTCCGACCGCACCAGAATCGGGGCGAACTTCCGATCCGCATCCAGCGCCGGACGGCTCATCCACGCCTCGGCCGGCGTACCGCCCCACGACGTGTGAATCAATCCCACAGGCACGCCCTGACGCGTGTGTAATTCGCGGCCGAAAAAGTACGCGACCGCCGAAAACTCCGCGGCCGTCTCCGGCGTGGTGTGTGTCCATTTCGCATTGCAGTCGTTTTGCGGCGTGCCGGCCGTCTTGCGTTCCACGTAGAACAACCTCAGCCGTGGATAATTCGCTTCGGCAATTTCTTTTTCCGGATCGCGCGACAGACTGATAGGCCATTGCATGTTCGACTGGCCGGAGCACACCCACACCTCGCCCACCAAGACATCGCTAAAAGTCTTCGTTTCACCGCTGGCCGTCACCGTCATCGTATATGGACCGCCCGCCGCAATCGCCCGTAACTGCACCAACCAGCGTCCATCGTCGCCCGCTCGCGTCCGCTCGACTTTGCTCCCAAGCGAGACCCGCACCTGCTCGCCCGGCGACGCCGTCCCCCACACCGGAATGCGCTGGTTCTGCTGTAACACCATGTGGTCGCCAAACACCTGAGGCATCCACAACGCCGCGTTCGCATCGCTCGAAACCGCGACTAGAATCGAAATGACAATCGAACCTATTAACTGACGTCTCACCGAATCCTCTGCTTCCTCTTCAGCGCAGGCCGAAGTGTGTCTGCCCGATAATCTCGCGGAATTCTAATGGAGGTTCGTCGTCAATCCATAATGCGATGAACACACATTAAAAGTGCTCTTGAAATGAAATGTCCATCATCACCCAGACCACGACAATGCGGTTGTCCAAGAAATCCGGCCCCTGCCGCGCGACCAGCCGAGGCACTTGGTGCGCGACGATGCCATAGTTCGCCACAGTCTGGACAGGGCAATTCAGCTCGTAAGCGAGATTCGGGCCGATGTCGGTCGCGGTACCCTTAAAGCGCTCGTAAAGCGTAAAACTGTCACCGACGACAACAACCGGTGCCGCCAGTGGTTCGGCGTACAGTGTTCCTTCCGAATTGAATACTTGGAGTCGTTCGATTTCTTCAGGCATATACTTTTGCGGATCCGCTCCCTGGGCCAGTTCGCCGCGCCAGTTCTTCGCGACCACGCCCTTGCGAGAGTATCTCGCGGGACGAGCCTTCACCTCAACGATCACCTCGTACCGCGATAGCCGCTGTGCAATCAGCGACGCGCCTAGCGCAATCCCCCGTCCGTTCCAATGATGATCCGTCCTGTAGTACAGCATCTCATTTCCGTCGAATCGGTTCTCGATAAACGGTGTGTACAAGTCGATCACTTCAATGTCGTTCACCAACAACTCCGAAACCAATCGCATATATTGCACACCGACCTCCGCGGGCGGTGTCGTTCCGCTTCGCTCGGGATAGATCGATAGTTTGCACGGCACGGGCACGACGATGAGATCGATCCCGCGCGCCGCCAATTGCGACGACAGCTCTCGCGCCGCCGCAACCGCGCTCGCCTCCCACGGCTGCGTCGGTGCATCTTTGGAAGTCATCAGATTGAGGCCGCGCTTCAGAAAACCAATCGTTCCCCCGTGAAAAAGGGTCGCTTCGATACCCGCCCGCCCCTTGCCCTCAATCGGCAATGCTCCAATCGCCTCTCGCCATCCCGCCAGCGAATCGTCCCACGCTTTCCACCCATGCAATCCTTCGACACGAGTATTAATACGTTCGATTTCGCTCTCGATTATCTTGCTCGAATCGTCTGCTTGCACAACCTTCGCGTTAAGGCACAGGCAAAGCCAGACCATACACAAGTGTTTCGCCCAAACAGGACAATAAAATGCGCCTGAACTGGTTCCGTACGGCGTCAAAACAATACCCTCATTATCTCGCACCTCATCGCACCTCAGGCAGGGCAGCCGGATCATGAAACGAGATATCAAACATAATCCACACGACAACCACACGATTGTTTAAAAAGTCCGGCCCCTTCCGGGCCACCAGCCGAGGCATCTGCGCCGCAGTTAACCCATAGTTGGATATCGTCTGTACAGGGCAATTGAGCTCGTAAGCCAGATTGGCCCCGATCTCCGTCGCCGTTCCTTTGAACTGCACGTATTGCACGAAGCTATCGCCAAGAAGCAGCACGGGGGCGCTTTTGGGTTCCGCGTAAAGCGTCCCATCCTGATTCAAAATCTGGGATCGCTCGATGTTTTCCGACGGATACTTCTCCATATCTGCCTCCGGGCTTAACGCTCCCCGCCAATCCTCCAGTCTCAGCTCCTTGCGTGTGTATAGCGGAGGATGAGTCCTCGCTTCCGTAATCAATTTGAAACGGGCCAGCCGCTCGGCAATCAGCGAAGCGCTCAATAAAATTCCGCGCGAGTTCCAGTGGTGATCCGTCCGGTAATAAAGCGTCTCTTCGCCGTCGAAGCGATTCTCCAGAAACGGGCTATACAAGTCGATCGTGTCAACGCCATTCGCCAACAACTCCGAAACCAAATGCAGGTACTGTACGCCGACCTCCGCCGGCGGTGTTGCTCCACTGCGCTCCGGATAGATCGATAGTGCGCACGGCACTGGCACGACGACAAGACCGATCCCCCGTTCCGCCAATTGCAATGAAAATTCCCGCGCTGCTTTTACTCCACCCGCTTCCCACGGCTGCACGGGCGAATCTCCGGGACTCTTCAAACTGAGACCACGCTGCAGAAAGCCCACCGACCCCACATGAAACAAGGTCGCTTCGATGCCGCCCCTGCCCTTCCCCTCCAAGGGCATCGCATCAATCGCCTGCCGCCACCCCGCCAGCGAATCGTCCCACGCCCTCCAGCCGCCCAAGGCCTCAACCCGGCCACGAATACGCTCGGATTCGCTCTGGATGATTCCTTCTGTCGCTCCCGTTTCAGTACCAGCATTCTGGGCGGCGCAAACGCCACTCACACCGCAAACAAACATCAACGCAGCGTATAGATGCCCCGCCCCTGCGCCTAATCTCATACGATTTCGCCTCTCTTGAATCGCAATGCCATGCAATTCTCCACTCAAACACCGGTCAATACAACCCAGCGTTTTCGGGCCTGCTACAGCACGTTACCCCATTGTTTGTCGAGAAATGCCTCAGCTTGCACCGGCTCGCCGCCTCCTTTCATACTCACGCCTTTCAACTGCCTCGATGATGGCAGTTAGGTTCGACTCCGGCGGCCGCGCATGCTGTTTAATACCCTTACTTTTGTCGTCTTCTTCAGCATCTTCTATTCGCTGTATCTGGTCCTTCGCCACAAGCCGCAGAATCTCCTTCTCCTCATCGCCAGCTACATCTTCTACGGATGGTGGGATTGGCGCTTCCTCGGGCTGCTGATGCTCTCGACCGTTGTCGATTACTCATTCGCCCTCGGCCTGGAATACCTGCAAGACGAGCGCAAACGTCGCGCGCTCATCACGGCAAGCGTCGTTACCAATCTTGGTTTCCTCGGTTTCTTCAAGTACTTCAATTTCTTCGCAGACAGCACTGTCCACGTGCTGAATGCTCTCGGCATGGAAGCCGACCCTGTCACGCTGCACATCGTGCTGCCCGTCGGCATCTCGTTCTATACGTTCCAATCCATGAGCTACACGATCTACGTCTACCGGCGCGTCATCAAGCCGACGCGCAATTTGCTGGACTTCGCCACCTACGTCGCGTTCTTTCCGCAGCTCGTCGCCGGGCCCATCGAGCGCGCCGATCGCCTCATCCCGCAAGTCAACCATCCGAGAACGGTCACCTACGAGAAAATCCGCCAGGGCGCGTGGCTAATCCTTGTCGGATACTTTTACAAAGTCGTCGTCGCGGACAACCTCGCCGTCATCGCCAACGAAGTCTTCAATCATCCCGATCAACACCACGGCCTCTCCGTACTCGTGGGTATCAATGCCTTTGCGTTCCAAATCTACGGCGACTTCGCCGGCTATTCGTCGATCGCTCAGGGCCTCGCCAAGCTGATGGGCTTCGAACTGATGATGAATTTCCGCATGCCCTACTTCGCCCAAAATCCCCAGGATTTCTGGCGGCGCTGGCACATCAGTCTTTCCACCTGGCTGCGTGACTACCTGTACATCTCACTCGGCGGCAGCAAATACGGTACGTTTAAAACCTATCGCAATCTCTTCCTCACGATGTTCCTCGGCGGACTTTGGCATGGCGCCGCGTGGAACTTCGTCGCCTGGGGCTCCTACCACGGTCTGCTGCTCATCGCCCATCGCTTGTTAACGGGAAAGCTCCGCGAAAATCGCTCCGCCTCGGCCTGGTCCTCCCTGCTGAAAATCGCCGTCATGTTCCAGTTTACGTGCCTCGGCTGGGTCCTTTTCCGCGTCAATCACCTTGCCGATTTCCCCGTACTCATCTCCAATCTCTTTTCTGCCGGTTCCGCGCCGCAGTATTGGTATGTCGCCCTGCTCGTCTTCGTGCTCCCTCTCTTCGTCCTGCACATTCTCGAGGAACGCGCCGACGATCAACTTTTCGTGAAAAAATTCCGGGCGCCCGTCCGGTTGTTCATCTATAGTGGACTCTTCGCCTATATCCTGGTGTCCGGGAGGACCAGCGGTGCGACATTTATCTATTTTCAGTTCTGAAAATATCCTCGCCCTCAAGCACCTGCCTCTGCGCACCTGGCTATGGCTGGCCTTCGTGACCGCATGTCTCGCCGTCGTAACCCTCGTCTCGTCCATCGGTACCGATCGCCTCTCGACGCGCTTTAAGCGCCCTATGCCCGCCTATCCGGAAAGCGGCGAAGTCATGATTCTCGGCGACTCCACACTCCTCTATCTCAAGAACTGGGACTATCCCGTCCGGGATTTCGCATTGCCTTCGTGTGGGTACCTCACGCAAAAAAGTCTTTTTGACGCCATCTCGCCAGAAATGCCGGATCTCCGCGTCCTTCTGCTCTCCCTCTCGATTCTCGACTATTACAAACGCGACGTCGAAGGTCGCGCAGGAGACTATCGCGATCTCATCGACTGGGGCGTGCCCTGGCACAAACTCCCGGGTCTCACTCCCGTCGAACGCACTGTCGCATTTACTCGCTACAACCGCCTCACGGCCCCGTTCTTCGTCGGTCCAAAATTCGATATCCGCACACTCTCACGTGTCTCGGTATTTCCTCTCGAGTTTAATCCGGACGAGTCGATACCGAAGGATTTCGAAGCGCAACAGGAAACTCCCGTCGCACAAGAAAAAGCGGCAACTGCCGAATCGACTCAAAAAGCACCTCCCCTCATCAGCACTCCGCAACAGCCCAACCCGATCTTGACTCCGTCCCCCAGCGCCGGAAAATCTTCGCTTACAAAAGAAGAGTCCGCCACGCTTACCATCTACGCCCGGCATCTGCTGCCCTACGTAAAAGAAGCCACCGGAGAGCCTCTGCTGCACCAGAAGCAAGCACTCTTCGAAATTCTCGCCTCATGCCGCGATCACGGCATCCAACCTGTATTCATAAAGGTCCCCTCGCCCGGCGGCCTCCTTCGCTCCGCACCCATCACCGACCAGCGCATGAACGATCTCTATGCCGAAGTCTCTGCTGAATTCTCCGATCTCGCAATCCCCATCTGGGACGCCGAAAAAGAACAAGGCATCTACGGTGTCGATCTATTCAAGGACCATCTGCATCTGAACGACAAAGGGCTTGCGCAACTCAATCAATTCTTTAACGAAAAACTCGCCGCGCTTCCGCTCCCCGGCTCCAATGTCCCCTTGATGGACTCGATTCGCCGGACAGGTAATCTCCTCCTCCCGAACAGTCCCGCGGATCGGCCATCCCTTTGGGTGAAAAGCGCAGGCGTGAAAGTAGCCGCTGTCTCGGTGCCCTTGTCGCTCCGCAAGATCGCACACTTCGCCACTCGCATCGTCCTGCCGCCCGGCGCTTCAATCTATCAACCAACCGAATCGCCCGTGCTTCCCGGCACGACCTGCGAGGCACACGTCTGGATCTGGGCCAATCGGCCGGGCCCCTCCGATGGTCTACGAATCGTGCTCGCTCGCCACGGCGACACCAGCAGTTTCGAAGGTGCCGCCGTACCGATCAATCAACTCTCCAACAAACCAGAAAAATTCTCGATCGCCGCCAAATTCGTGCATCGTCACCCGATGATGCGCCTCGACATTCGAAACGACTCCACGCAGGAACAAACGTTCTTCATCGCGGGGCCGTCCATCATCAATCAGTACCCGGAAAGCGCCCCATCCGAAACCAAAGAGAAATAGCCGCTCACAGCATCTCCAACATCAAAAGGGAAACACGATGGACCTCGCAGCCGCCCTCCAGGATCGCATAAAAGGAATGTTCCCCGATCTCCTCGGAATCCGCTTCCTCGAAGCAACCCCCGATCTCATCCGCGCCGAACTCCCCGTGCGCGACAACCTCTGCACCATCCCCGGCATCCTTCACGGCGGCGCCATCATGGCTTTCGCCGACACTCTCGGCGCCGTGGCCACCGTCTTAAACCTGCCCGCCGGCGCAGGCACCACCACCATCGAATCCAAAACCAACTTCATGGCCCCCGGCCGCGCAGGCACCACCGTCACCGCCGAAACCACGCCCCTCCACAAAGGAAAACGCACCCTCGTCTGGCAAACCCGCGTCCTAAATGCCGAGGGAAAACTCGCCGCCGTGGTCACTCAAACTCAGATTGTTCTCGATCCGAAATAGTCGGAGCCGTGCTATTATTTCCCCGCTGCTGCGCTGGCCCCACACCCCCGGCGCCCAAGGAGTACTCCATGCGCCACACCTTCCGGCTCACCCTCATTGCCCTCGTTTTCTCCGCCACCGTCGCCATTACGGCCCAGGTGGTCAGGGCCCAAATCATCTTCCCCGATAGCACCATCCAGGACACCGCCTTCACCGGTAAAACGGCCGTTGCGCCCGGCAACGCCTTCGTCCGCACACTGCAGATCCCGGCAAACTCGGCTATCGCTCCCTTTACACCGGACATCGTTCCCGCCGGAAAGGAACTCGTCGTACTGAAGCTCGTCGGCTACAACGCACCCCTCGCCACGCTCGAAAGCCGCCTGCCTTCCCCCAACCAGAACACCGGCCCCATCACCCTCGCCGTCCTCGCCCCCAACGCCTCCACCGGCGAGCAATTCTCGATGGAATTCCCCGATGGCGCGGTGGTCGTCGCCGCCGGACGCCAACCCTGGCTCGTCTACCGCAACGGCACCACCTTCGCCATCATGAATAGCCCTACAGGTTTTCGCGCCGTGACTCTCATCGGTTATCTGCGCAATATCGTCTAAGAGGGAATTGCATCAATTGTTCCTGCTCGTCCCGAAGGGACTTCCGAAAATAATCCAGCGCTTTAGCGCTGGGTTGGCCTTAAAAATCGGTAGCCCTGAAAGGGCGATACAGACTAGCCCAGGGCGGAGCAAAGCGGAGCCCTGGGTTTTCGACGCCCCACCGTTAGAGCCCTGAAAGGGCGGCACAAGGACTTGTGAAATGACTTCCAATCAAAAAAAATTCACCGCCGCTCCAAAATCCGCTACCCTATCTCCGCGCACGGCCCCATAGTTCAACGGATAGAACGGGTTCCTCCTAAGAATCAGATCTGGGTTCAATTCCCGGTGGGGCCGCCACGTGTACTCAACCCTGCGAATTCCAGCGAATTCGGCGCCATGCATCCGCAATCTGCTTCATGCCCCTTTTTGGCCTTCTCTCTTAGTTATTGATACTAAAGACACGTAATGTCATTCAGCATTGAGGAGAAAATAACGATGCGATCCAGTAACCATCCCAATCGCTACCGGGAAGCGCTCGCGGAGATGGAAAGCTACGTTTTTCTACGCGCAATCTTCGCCACACTTGCCTTCGCATGTTGCTTCATTCCCGCGCACGGACAGGATGCCTCCAACTCCGGAAAAGAAGTCGTAGTATTCGCCGCGGCCAGCATGGCGCCGGCCCTCAATCCGCTCGCTGAAAAATATCAAAAAGAGAAAGGCATCAAGTTAGTCATCAGCTATGCGTCGTCGTCAGCGCTCGCGCAGCAGATTCAGAACGGCGCACCCGCCCAAGTCTACATTTCCGCCGATCCTGTATGGGCGGCAAAATTACAGGAGACCAAACACGCCGCGCAAAAGGTAGACTTTCTCGGCAATACCCTCGTGCTCATTGTTCCCGCCAAAGCCCGTGCTATCGTCACAAAACCCGAAGACCTGCAAAACGACGCCGTCAAACACATCGCCATCGGCGATCCGGCCTCGGTGCCTGCTGGAAAATATGCTAAAGAAGCCCTCGAAACGCTCGGACTATGGACGAAGCTTGAACCCAAGTTCGTACCCGCCGCCGATGTGCGCCAGGCGCTCCTCTATGTTGAACGCGGCGAGGCTGAGGCGGGAATCGTCTACGGCACCGACGCAAAAAGTAGCGAAGCGGTCCGTCCGGTAGCGGTACTCGATGACCACCTCAAAGCACCGGTGAAGTATTCGCTCGTACTCACGACTCTCGGTGATAAATCGCAGGACGCTAAAGATGTCTTCGCTTTCCTGCTGAGCGACGAGACCCTGAAAGCCTTCGAAACTGCCGGCTTCTCGCGGCTTTCGGAACCCAAAAACGCTGGCGCATCTAAACCGTGACGCACACCACACCAGCAAACCCACACGATCAATTCCTGTAAATCCTGTCGATTACTTTTCGCGCCGAGCCCCCAGCAGCGCCCAATCCCAAGGCTGCCGTCCGCGCGTGACCGTCTTCGTCGCTTCGACTCCCTCGTCCTTCCACGGATACGGCACACGCACCAGCTTCACCACCCGAAACCCCGCGCGCTCCGCCGCCTCACGCAGTTCCTTCCGCGTGTAATGTTTCTGCCGAGCCTTGCCGCGATTGACCACCGTCCCATCGCCGCTGCGCGCGCCGCTCGATCCCGGACGCAATTTTTCTTCCACTTGTGCCACCAACTCGGATGATTCCAGCGATGGCAGCACAACAATCGTGCAACCACCGGGCTTCGTAATTTTCCCCAGCGCTTTCCACTGCCGGCGCCGCAGCGCCGCATCCGGCGAGGTCAACACGTTCATGCACACGGACAGATCCGCCATCTCCCCCACGCGCTTGGGCGCTTCCTCCACGCTCGAGCACACCCACCGCACCCGTGGCACCTTCGCGCACCGGCGCCGCGCGCCGCGCAACATCCGCTCTGCGAAATCGGCGCCTATCGACTTGCTGAACCGGCGCCCATACCGCCGGATAAACGTCCCCATCCCGCATCCCAGATCAATCACTACAGGACGCGGCCGCCGCTTCAGCGCTACCTCGACCAGCCCATCGACCACCCGGTCTCGGTCACCCGCGACAATGTCGCACACCGAAGAATTAAACCGCGCCGCCAGCCGGTTCCACTGCGCCCGGCTTACCGCATACCCGCTCTTCGTCACCCCCATCCGCCTCCCTCCATCTCGTATGCCACCCATTACGAAGCGAGATTACCCAACTTGTCATTCTGAGCGCCAGCAAAGAATCTTTCCGTCAGCCGACACGACTTTCCAATTGCGGTGACAATACTCAGCTATCGGTTTTAATCACTTTCCATCGTGGTTAATACGCCTCTTGTTGCATTTCTGAGTGAATTTTTACACCACTCCCACTCGCGTCAATCGAACCACCCTTGTTCCGCGCCTCAAGGTTATATCGTATCTCGCTGCTTGATCTTGTTTCGCAACTACGCTCCATTCGACAGTGCAATAGTTCGCGCATATCTATAGGAGTGTTTCGCGAGGCTAGAGCGGAGACCGGTACGGCACCCAGATCTCCGTCTCCTCAAGGCACCGTAGAAACCACGCGGCGCGCGGCGACGGAATGGCGTCCGAATCACGGGAATACCCCCACCCGGCCGCAATGACGTTTGGCACGCTGAGTGAATCCCGCTGCTCGGGTGACAAAATTTCCGTAAGGTCGAGTTCACGCGGAAGCGGGAAGGACCACGCATTCGCATGCAGCATCGCCAGAATCGATCCCCCCGTGCCTTCCAGAGGATCCTGACCGACCACGAGACCTCCGCCGGAATCACCGACAGGAAGCGGTCCTGGCGCAAGCATCGTCGCGCTTACGGTGCCGATCCGGTTTTCGAGGGACATCGCACGCGGAGGATACACCCCCTTCAATACGGTAAAACTCGCCACGCCCGCCATATCCTGATTTGTGTACACCCTTCCTTGCCCGGCATAGCCCCAGCGTTTGCCACGCAACGCAAGCACGTCGCCCGGGCGGAGTTTACGCAGTCCAAGCCGGCCGCTTCGGGTCATCTCGATCGTCGCCGTTGGCGCGAAAAATATCGACCCATGGATCGAGTCGATTTCCTTCCCGGTCGCATCCCACATATCTTTCTCGATGTCCGCCTGATACTTCTGCGCCACGACCACCGGAAACGAATCTGGCGAATCCGCCAGCGTATACATCCGGGCGATCTGGAGCGTCACGCGCATCTCTTTCGTGCCCAGCCGCTCGCGCTGCGCACCCGAGTCCAGCAGCGGATCGCCGCCGGCATCCGCGTATTCAACCACCTGTATCGTCCCCGGCCCCGTCCAATCGACGATGAACTGTTCCCAAAGATCGTCGCCCAAGCGGCGCTCCACCAGCACGCCGGAGACCGGAGACCAGCCGATGCGCCCGGAGGCAAGGTCGCGATCAAATGCCCACGAGGGAAACACCGTGCGAGCAACAAGCGGAGCCAGCGCGATCGCAATCACGATCACAATAACGAGAATAAGAATCTTGCGAATGGCGTCCATGGCGATCCCATCGTAACACGGGCCGTTCGGCTATGCGCGCTACAGGATAGAGTGCAACAAACTCCAAATCATATAGATGCGACATCAGCCAACGGACGCTAGCTGGAGAATGCGCGCAAGCCCTGAAAGGGCGGCACAGAGTAAGTATGAAGTGACTTCCACTACTTAGGCGAGACCCGGATAAATCGCGGATAGTACAATCGCTTGTTCCGCAACAGTTTCTCCGGATCGAAGTGGTTCGTCGCATACGTCACCACGAGCGGTGCGCCGCTGAGCTCCGGATGCGCCTTGCCCGCGTAGACCATCGTGTCTCGCCACCCCGACTCGCGCGGCCGAAACAGCTCCTCTGGCTCCGACCACGGGCCCTCGGGCCGCGCGGCGAAGCGCGCCTCAACCACCGCCGCGCCAAAGCCAACCGTTTGCACCTGTATATAGCGGCCATCGAGCTGCCGGTGAACGGAGAACTCGGTAGCGGCCGCGGGAATCACCGCAGCCGGCGGCCCGGAAAGATCGCGCTGCGCCGCGAAGCGCGTGCCGTCCCACCACTCTGGCGCGGAGAGATCGCCGCGATCGAAATCGACACTATGCCAACGCAAAAGATACGCAGGATGAAACTCGGTATCGGCGACGCAATACGCAAGCACGCTGTCTTGCTCTTGAAGAATCGCGACTCCGACCAAACTCGCACCGGTAAAAGGTGCCTTTGAAAGCGCCAGCGCCCGGAACTTCCAGCGCTCGGGCGGTTCCTCCGGGTTCTCGCAGCGCAGCGCCGCACTCCCGTCGATTCGGAATCGCAGTCCCTCCGGCGTATGCCCAAGGCGCATGAAGAACAGCGTGAGCGCACCATCGCGGTGCACGCCGTGCAGAGGCCACAACCACGCATCTGGTGTCGCGGGGAAAAACGAGGCTGGCGCCTCCGCGCTACCGCCCCAATAGAAGTCGATGCGCGCAAAGGAAAGATCCCGGCCACGCTGCACCGCGATGCTATTGCGAATGAACGCAGACTTCGCGCGTTTCACCTTGCCGTCGCCAATAAAGGTATCGCCGAAGAGCCACAGGATGCGGTCGTCGCCCAACGACACCGAAAAAGCCGCGTCCGATCCCAGCCACCGCGGATCGGACCGGAACAAGCGATCGGCGCTGCGCCACACATCGGCATCCCACGACTCCGCCCGCGATGCAACAGATGCACCCATAAGAAGGAGGAAGATGGATGCGACTCGCAGACGCACGCCAATCACCGGCGAGAGACCCGGATCTCGTAGGTTCCGATGACCGCCGTCCGCGATGTAATCCAGAGCCGCTGCGCCGCTTCGTCATAACGCCAATCCACCCCCGCGGCGAGCACCTTGTCGTCGCGGCGAACTTCGCTCGGTGCACGTTCGGAGTAAATCCGAAGGATATGCGGCTGGGCGACTCCGGACATCGCAATACGAATCGTATTCCCGGCGCGCACACGCACCGTTGTCTCTCCGCTGCCATCGGTCTGGTGCAACGTGAATTCGCCCGCTTCACCGGGATATATCAGCCACGTCATCGCACCGGCAGATTCGCGATCACCGAGCTTTGTGTAAGGTCGCGTAACGTTCATCGGCACGACCGCTCCCTCGCGGATGTAGACCGGCGCCTCATCCAAGGGAAAATCCCGTGTAAATGTCGCCGGACCGTCGATGACCTCCTGGTCATTGAAAAAGTAGCGCCATTTCCCTCGTGGCAATGTCACGGTCCGCGAAAGCGAGTCTTCAAAGATCGGCGCCACCAGAAAATCGTCGCCAAACAGATATTCGTATTTCGCATCGATAGGCCGCATGAGCGGCTTTGCGCCGTTGTGGCATTCGACCACGTGCGAATAAATATATGGCACAAGTTCGTTGTGCAGCCACGCAAATTTCCGGACGATCTCAAGCTCTTCCGGCGACCGTTTCCACAGCATTCGCTCGCCGTGTCCGCCATTCAGGAAAAGCCCACAGAACGCCGAGAATTGCGACCAGCGGATATACAAGTTCGCCGGGATATCGCGTCCACCGTATCCGCCCACGTCGGACCCGATGACCGCATAACCCAATTCCGCGCTCCGCAGAATATACGTCAACGCTTCTTCCAAGCCTTCTTCTTTCAGGCCCCAAGTGTGGTCCTGATCGCCCACCCACGTTACCGGCGCAGCATCCAGCGGCGCGAATCCGTTCTTGTGCACGCCGGCGTCGATCGCACGCGCCAGCGTAATGAATTCAGGGTTCTGCGTAAGCCCCCACAGATACTCGTCGCGATAGTAGTGGTCCGCAAAGCCGCGCACATTCATCATCCCGGAGCGCGTCCGCTGGTTGCCGAAGTACGGATCGGTGCCATCCAACTTCCACCCGTCGAGCCCCCAGTCGAAGACCTGCTGTTGCAGGCCGCGCCACCACGTCATCGCATCTGGATTCGTGTAGTCGATGAATCCCCCGCGGCCCTTCCACCAGTCCCGCTGTTTGCCCGGCTCTCCCGCGAGATAGCCCTTCGCGTTTGCCGATTCATACCAGTCCGCCGATTCCGGAATCCGCGTATCGTCGCTCTTGCTGTTCACCATCGGCGTCATCCACAACACAACGCGGTAGCCGCGCTCCTGCAAGCCGCCGAAAAACTCCGCAGGATTCGGAAAGCGCTCCTCATCGACGATGAAGTCGTTGTAGCGCGTGCTCCAGGGCGAGTCGATCAGAATGGCCCGAGCAGGAATGTCATGTTCTTCGTAGCCTTTCAGCAATTCGAGTGTGTATTCGGCCGTGTTGTGGTCATCTTCCCACACCCAGCATTCCAGCGCCCACGGCGGAGTAATCGGAACGCGCAAGCTCCGATCCTGCTGCGCGACAGCCGGAAGACCAAGGGGAATCAATACTATCCATACGATCAGACAACGCGCGCCCAACACTCGGCTCCCTCGGTGGTTCTGTGTTGATCGTCCAATCACGCGATGCGCGCGACCGAAAGATTTGCTGCCAATGCTGCATGGTCGGAGAGCTCCGCCCATTTTCCGCCGGAATACACTTCCGCATCCACCACGTCCAGCCCTCGCACAAATATCCGGTCCAGACTAAGCACCGGCGCGAACGACGGAAACGACAGCGCCGGCCTTCCACGTACAGACTCGTATGCGTCGAACAATCCGGTTTCTGTCGTAAACTTCCGCGTCGGCACGCCGGACCAGTCGTTCGTGTCCCCTGCAACAATAAGCGGAGCACCTTCAGGCACTTCCGCGCGGATGAAATCGGTAATCATCCGAAGCTGCTTGCGGCGGCCAACGGCCGTCAACCCAAGATGGACGCAAATGGCGTAAAGCGGTCCGTGAACCGGCAACTCGATCTCGCAAAAAAGAAACCCACGCTGCTCAATCCGGTTCGTCGACACATCAACCTGCTCTGCGTGAACGATCGGATAATGCGAGAGCACGGCGTTACCGTGGTGGCCATGCTGATAGGCTGCGTTCTGACCGTAGGCAAATTCTTTCCACACCTGATCGGCGAGAAACTCGTACTGCGCAGCCTCGGGCCAGCGTACTTCGCGCGCAGCTTTTTCACGATGCTCGCCCTGCACTTCCTGGAGAAACACGAGATCCGCGCCGACCTCGCGGATCGCCTCCTTGAGCTCATGCAGCATGAACCGCCCATTCAGAGCGGTATAGCCTTTGTGAATATTCAGCGTAAGTACGCGCAAATCGGCAGCAGTTCCACCCGGATCGGAGGTCGCTTTTGCTTTACTCTGAGGACTGCATTATCCTTCTCCCGGTCTGTGGGCGCAACTGACGCCCTGCCGGCCGGGAGGAATGCCTGTTGACTCGGGCCGCACTGTTCGTGCGTTGGATGCTCGGAATCAGCGCCGCCGTGTTTCTGGCACTTGGTCTCGCTTTCATGTTCGCGCCCGGCATGATGATCGGCGCCATGGATCTCAAGGCCGAATCTCCGAAGGCTTTGGCGGATGTGCGCGCCGTGTACGGCGGGCTCGATCTGACGATCGGCATCCTGCTCATCTTTTGCTTCTTCCGCAAGTTCTGGGCGAACGGCCTTGCGATCAGCGCGCTCGCCTGTACCTGCATCTTCTGTGGACGCCTCGTCGGCATCATTGTCGATCCGGCGCGCGACATCCTCACGTATGGACTCTTCGCAGTCGAAGTGCTCGGCGCGGTACTCAGTGCAATAGCGTGGTTCCTCGCGCGCCAGCCAGAGCCTGTGGCGGCCATCGCTGTTGCTGCGCCTATTACGGCCGCACCTGTGCCGGCGGCTGAAGCACCGGCACCAACATCTCAGGAGGGTTGATGGAGACCGACGAGATCCAAAATTTGCTCTGCGGGCTGCCGTTTATGCTCGACATGCCCGAGAGCCTCAAACAGCGCGTCGGCATCATCTTCCTCGACATCTCAGACCTCGAAACCATCGAAGCAGGTGCGGAACTCTTCCGCGAAGGCGACCGCGCCAGCCAGGACGGATACATCGTGCTCTCTGGCTCTGTTCGCGTAGAAAAATCCTATGCGAAGTCTTCGACGGCCTATGCGCCAGTACTACTAGGCGAAGTAAAGCAATTCAATCCGCGCAGCGAGCGCACCGCGACCGTACTGGCAAATGAAGACCTCGACGCGCTCCATTTCGACTGGACAAAATTTAACGCCGCCGTTCAGGCCCGCCTCGACGCTACCGACCAGGACGTACTCCGCAAATCGCTGCTTAACTACGCCTGGCTGCACCTTCTGAACTAAATCTTCGCGTAAAGCCCCACGCTCACGGATTCCAAGTCGCCGCGCAACGCATGCAGTGCGCTTCCCTCACGGCTTCGTGCCGGTGCACACCCACGGCAAGCAGCGCCAGCCCGCCCGTGAGCACACCCGCGATCAGCTTTGGCGTGCTGATACCCAGCCGCCGATGTGCCATGCGCGCATGGACTCCTCCCTGCTCCGAGCAGTACGGGCACACGGAAGCGGGATCGAGCGGACCGTAGCGACGTACCTCAGGCGGCGTGCCGGACCGGCGTGCTCCGGCTGCAGCCGCAAAAATCGCCGCGACAGCGATGATGAACATGGATGCAGCAAACTCGAACACGACAGGCGCGCCTCTACTTGCCCCTTACTTCGCCGCCAAGATCGACTTGGGATCGCCAGTCCAACCATTGAAAGTCTTCAGACCCTCCCAATAGCTGCTGTTGCTGAGTCGCGTAAAGAGATCCAGCGCGACTGCGTCGCGAGCAGCAGCGCTTCCCTTCCACGTCTCGCGAAGCAGGGCGATTGCGGCATCGCCATTGCCGCTGTATATCAGTGGGACCATGCGCTCGATCAGCGCACGAGGGACGAAAGGCGGCTCGCCGTTTTCAGGGTCCTGCATCCATCCTTCCTTCGACGCAAATGCCTGAGAAATGTCCGCCGCGAATTGGGCGCGCTCTTCGGGTGTTGGCGGATCGCGCCTCATCCACGCCTCAGCCAGAACCACGCGATCTCGATCAATACTGATCAGCACTTCGGAAAATATGCTCTCGGCAAAGGATGAGTGCCAGTACTCGAGCACACCATCGCTCGCACGAAACACGGCCTGTGGAGCCGCGTTTATCAGTGAAATCTCAGAGCTCCCGCCTTCAAGCAAGGCGCCCGGCCGGAACTCCGATCCGAAGTTGAGCAGTTGATAGCTGTAACAACAATGCATCCCTCCGCTGTGCCCTCCGAGCATGACATCCGGCGCGCCGTCCTGATCAGCATCAATCCCCAACGAGGGCTCATAAACCAGCACAGGCATGGATCCGATCGTCTGCGTCACATAAACGACTTTGTTGTCTTTCAGCACCGCCACGATCCCCGTCCCATCCGCAAGATCGGCAAGCTGCAATTCGTAGCCGCCGAGTTTATGAATAGTGATCGACTGGCTCGGATCCTTCCCTCGCCAAACTTCCTTCTCCACTCGCGAAACGAGCGCCCCTTTCAGCTTTCCAGATAGAAGCGTGTCTCGCATCGCCTTTTCAATTTCTTCTTGTGTCTGTGCATCACACGCAGCAGCGCCCAAAAGCGCCATCGTCAAAATAACTGCCAACTGCGGCCTGGTATCTCCCAAGGGGAAAAACTGAAGGAAAGAGAATGAGGTCTTCACAATTATCCTCCCAATCGAAGCATGCACATTCTACGCCACACCGACAGCGGATTCCGATGGCCATAAAAAAGAAACGGTCCCAAGCAGATGCCTGGGACCGTTTCGTTACGTATCAGCCTAACTGCGCGTTCGGCTCAAGGTGTTGGATGCCGTGTTGGTGTTGCCGGCTGCATCTGTAAAACGGCCTGCCTGGATCTGCGCCGAGAACAACCCGGCTGCGACGGGTGTAAGCGTAAAGCTATAGTTCGTGCCTGAACCCGTGAAGTTGCTAATGTTGCAGTTCACGCGCGTAACGTCGCCCGACGTGAAGTTCGTACTCGATTCCGTCAGCACCACCGTCACCGTGATCGGTCCGGTGACCGGATCACCCGCGGTCGAGCTCAGGGTCGCCGTCGGCGCCGTAAGGTCTGCCGTGCGGGACAGGACAGCCGACGCGACGTTTCCGTTGCCTGCCGCATCCGTAAATGCCCCGGCAAGCACCTGCGCGCTAAATACGCCATTGGCCAACGGCGTCAGCGTGAAGGTGTAGTCGCGCGACGACGTACTTGCGAAGGCGCTCACGCTCGCGTTGACCGTCGTGATGTCTCCCGCCGCGAAGTTCGTGCTCCCGCCCGACGACAACCGCACGGTCACCGAAATCGGGGCGCGAACGAGTGAGGCCGCAGTACTGCTCAACGTGAGCGTCGGAGCCGTGACATCTGCGGTGCGCGAAAGCGTGTTCGACGCCCTGTTGGTGTTCCCGACCGCGTCTGTAAACCGGCTTGCTGCCACCGACGCGCGCGTCGTACCGTTCGCCAGCGGCGTAAGCGTGAAGCTGTAGGATGTTCCCGATCCCGTAAAATTACCGACCGTGCCGTTTAGTGTAGTGATGTCCTCGACCGCGAAATCCGTGCTCGGTTCGGAAAGTGTCGCGTTGATCGTGAAGGGTCCTGCAGGAACAGGACTGACCGACGCACTACTCAGCGTAATCGTCGGCCGCGTAATATCCGCCGTCCGCGAAAGCGTATTGGACACGACGTTGCCATTGCCAACTGCGTCGGTGAACACACCCGCATTGACCGTCCCGCTAAACACTCCGCTCGCGGTGGGCGTAAGAATGAAGGTGTAGCTCGTACCTGATCCCGCGAACAAGGTGATGGAACAATTGACCCGCGCGATGTCGCCCGAGGCAAAGTTTGTACTCGGCTCGGACAACGTTGCAGAAACCGAGATCGCACCGTTTACAGGATCCGCCGCACCGCTCGCAAGAACCACCGTCGGCGCAGTCAAATCCGCTGTACGCGACAGCGTATTGGAAACCAGGTTCCCATTTCCGGACGCGTCGGTAAACGCCGCAGCTGCAACCGACGCACTGAACGTCCCGCTCGTCACGGGCGTCAGCGTGAAGCTGTAGCTCGTTCCCGAACCCGTGAACCCGCTCACCGTCGCATTGACCGGCGCGATATCGGCTGCCGCGAAGTTCGTGCTCGCTTCGGACAAGGTCGCGGTCACGGTAATGCCGAGACGAACAATGCTCGCCGCAGTGCTCGCAAGTGTAATCGTCGGCGACGTCAAGTCCGCCGTGCGCGAAAGCGTATTCGATGTCGTGTTGCTGTTGCCCGCAGCATCCGTGAACCGGCCGGAGGGCACCGACGCACTGAATGTTCCCGCGGCGACAGGCGTCATCGTAAATGTATAGCTTGCGCCTGCTCCTGCGAAATCACTGAGAGTAGCATTCGTCAAGCTGACGTCTTCCGCGGCAAAATTTGTGCTTGCTTCGGAAAGTGTCGCGGTTACGCTGACAGCGCCATTCGTCGGATTCGGCGACGCACTGCTCAGTGTGGCCGTCGGCGAAATGTTGTCAATCAGAACAGGAACGCTGGTGACGCTCGATGCGAGTGGCTCCCCGCCGGCGTTCTGAATATCGGACGCGGTATTCACCCTCACGGTGAAAGAACCATCCCCCGTGATCCCGGTGATGCTCACAACATAGTTCATCGGGCCGCCGGTAATTGTTGCTCCCGTGTTCGCCGTGCCCGTGTGCGTGATAACCAGGTCCGCAGCACTATTGAAGTTTACAACGTTCTCGCTAAACGCCACATTAAAATTGACGCTGTCCGCCGTCGTAGGTCCTGTCGTCACTGGGACCACGCTGGTCGCCGCCAGAACCGTATTGAGCACAAAGCGCGAGACGAGAATGTCCCACTCCGTCCCGATCTGTCCACCCAGTGAGTCGTTTGTCTCCCACGTAGCGACCCAGTTTCCTGCGCGATCAGTAGCAACCTGCGAGACCAGATCGAAACCTTCGTCGACATTAGCGTTCGAATTCACAATTGAAGGCGGTGTCCACGTCAGGCCGTTGTTCGTCGAGCGCGCGATGAACACGTCGTAGTCATCGCCATTCAGGCCGCCCAGGCTCTCACTGGAATCCCAGATCGCGATCCAGTTGCCGGCGCCATCAGCCATAAGCCGGACGAACTCATCTTCGCCCGAATCGGTGTTGCCGTTGGTGTTTAGCAACCCGCTTGCAGTCCAGGTAGCACCGTTGTCCGTCGAGCGTGACACGAAGATGTCTGTGTCGTTGCCCGAGAGACCGCCGAGATTGTCGTTCGAGTGCCACGCGGCGACCCAATTGCCCAGACCGTCTGTAGACAGCGCCGGACGCGCGTCTTCGCCGACATCCACCACGTCGTTCGGATCCAGACGCGTCATCGTGGCCCACGTCGCACCGTTATCCGTCGAACGAGAAACAAAGATGTCATAATCCTCGGCCACCGGCGCACCCAGATAAGCGTTCGATGCCCACGCGACCACCCAGTTGCCCAGGCTATCCGTCATGATTTCCGTGCGAATGTCGTTGGCCGCGTCGACCGTAGCGTTGGAATTCAATAGTGCCGGCGGAGTCCAAGTCACTCCACCGTCAGACGACCTCGAAACAAGGACGTCATAGTCGGGACCCGCGACGCCCAGACCCGAGTTCGAATCCCACACCGTAACCCAGTTTCCGTTACCGTCCGCGGCGATCCTTGGAATCTCGTCGTCGCCAAAGTCCACCGTGCCGTTCGTATTCAGTAACGCCGGCGCGGTCCAGGTCAGGCCCGCGTTCGTCGAGCGCGAGAATAAGATGTCGTAGTCGAAACCAGCCGTGCCGTTGAGGTTCTCGTTCGAGTACCACACCGCGACCCAGTTTCCATCACGATCGGTAGCAAGCGCCGGCCGAAAATCGTCGCCCGTGTCCGTCGTGCCATTCGAATTGAGCAACGCCGGGGTGGACCAGGTCAGTCCGTTGTCTGTCGAACGCGCCACGAAGATATCAAGATCGCCGCCGGTCGGGCCGCCATAGACGTCCCATACCACGACCCAGTTGCCATTCTCATCCGTGGCAATCTGCGGACGTTCATCCGTGCGCGAATCCGTCGCGGCGTCGGTATTCAATGGCACAACCGGCGACGGTGAGAATCCGGCGCCGTTGGGCAGGTTGGCCGTCCGGGAAAGTGTATTCGAGGCCGTGTTGAGGTTACCGGCCGCATCCGAGAATGTTGCCGCGTTAACGGATGCACTGAACAGTCCGCTCACCACGGGCGTCAACGTAAAGGTATACGCCGCGCCAGATCCGGAGAACGCACTCACTGCGGCATTCACCGCTGTGATGTCGCCCGCCGCAAAATTCGTGCTCGACTCGGACAGCGTCACGCTCACGCCGATAGGCCCAGTCACTGGGTCGCCGGAGAGTGTGCTCAGCGTCACCGTCGGCACAACCAGGTCCGCGGTGCGTGCGAGCGTATTCGACACGATGTTCAGGTTACCGGCAGCGTCGGAGAATGAACCGGCCGGAATCGACGCATTGAACGCCCCACTCGTAATTGGGGTAAGCGTGAAGCTATACGCTGCCGCGGAACCCGTGAAGCCGCTCACCGTGGCATTCAGCGTCGCCACATCGCCGGCGACCAGGTTAGCGCTCGGCTCGGAAAGTACCACGTTTACGACAATCGCGCCATTAACGGGATTGCCCGCAACGCTGTTCAGCGCTGCCGTCGGCGCCGAAATGTCCGCCGTGCGCGAAAGCGTATTCGACGCAAGGTTCGCGCTGGCGGCCGAGTCTGTGAAAGTACCTGCCGCAACGAATGCGCTAAACAAGCCGTTCGATGTTGGCGTCAACAGGAACGTATACGACGTCCCGGATCCAGAGAATCCGCTGACCGTCGCGTTGGTGGGAGTGATATCGCCAACGGTGAAATTGGTGCTGCTGGCAGAGAGTGTCGCGTTGACGCTAATCGCGCCGTTCACCGGATCGCCGGCGCCGCTGCTCAAAGCAATCGTCGGCGACGTAAGCACTGCCGTGCGCGACAATGTATTCGACGCAGTGTTGTTATTTCCGGCTGCATCGCTGAATGCGCCCGCAGCAACCGCTGCGCTGAACAATCCGCTGCCCGCGGGAACCAGCGAGAAGCTATAGCTTGAGCCGGAGCCGCTAAACCCGACGACGGAGGCGTTCGTCACGCCAATATCGCCGGCTGTAAAGTTCGTGACCGATTCGGAGAGTGTCGCTGTAACGCTGATCGCCCCGCCCACAGGATCGCCGGCGGCGCTGTCCAGCGTGATAGTCGGGACAATGGTATCGATAAGCACGGGCACGCTGGTGACGCTCGAGGTCAACGCCCCACCGCCGCTGCTCGCCTGCACGTCGGATGTCGTCGATACTGCAAGCGTAAACGAACCGCTGCCGCTCAGACCGTTGACTGTCACTGTGTAATTCTGCGGACCGCCCGCGATCGAGACGCCGCTATTCGCCGTGCCTGAATGCGTGACAACCAGGTCCGCTGCGTTGTTGAAGTTCACCACCGCCTGGCTGAAGCCGACATTAAAACTGATGCTCGTCGCGTTGGTCGGGCCTGCTGTCGACGGCGTGATGTTCGAGGCGGTCGTTCCCAGCGGCGCGAGAGTGAATCGTGTAGTAAAGATGTCCCAATCCCGACCCTTCGATCCGTCGAGTTCGTCGTTCGACTCCCACACGCCTATCCAGTTACCTGTGCCGTCCGTCGCCAACTGCGGCACGAGATCGTACAGCTCGTCGTTGTTACCGTTTGTATTCAGCAAGGCCAAGGTCGACCACGTCTGGCCGTTGTCCGTCGATCGCGAGTACCAGGCATCGAAGTCGGTGCCGGATCCCGCGAAGTTTGCATTCGAATCCCACGTCGCCAGCCAGTTGCCCGTGCCGTCCGTCACTACGCGTACAAATTCATCCGCGCCGGAATCGGTGGTGCCGTTGGAATTAAGCAGTGCCGGCGCCGACCACGTAGCTCCATTGTTGGTCGAACGCGCCACGCGAATATCGTAGTCCGATCCAGATCCGCCGGAATTCAGGTTTGTATGCCAAACCGCCACCCACGCACCGGCACCGTCCGTGGCGAGCCCAGGCCGCTGGTCGTCTGCAGCATCACTGTTCCCGTTCGTATTCAGCAGCGCCACAGAAGTCCACGTCGCGCCGTTGTTCGTCGAGCGCGCGAACGCAATGTCGTTGTCGCTGCCGGACGTCCCATTGATGTTGGCGTTGGTATTCCAGGTGGCCACCCAATTGCCCGCGCTATCGGTTACCAGTTCAACGCGGCTCTCCGTACCCGAATCCGTCCCGCCGTTGGAATTGACTAGCGCCGGAGCGGTCCATGTCGCGCCGTTGTTTGTGGATCGCGCCGCGAATATGTCGTAGTCAGTACCGGAACCGCCGATGTTCGAATTCGAATCCCAGATGGCAATCCAGTTTCCTGCTCCGTCGGTCGCGATTTTCGCCAACTCATCTTCGCCCGTGTCCGACGCACCGTTCGTGTTCACAAGCGCAGGCGCCGTCCAGGTCAATCCGTTGTTGGATGAACGCGCCATGAGAATGTCATTGTCGTTGCCTGCAAACCGGGTCGCGTTCCACACCGCCACCCAGTTGCCGACACCGTCCGTCGCAAGCACTGGGCGCAAGTCGTGACCAGTATCGCTAGCCGCATTCGAATTAAGAATCAGCGCTGTCGACCATGTCTGTCCATTGTTCGTCGAACGAGCGAAAAAAAGATCTGCATCGTCCCCGTACTGATCGGCCTGCCACCACTCAGAGTCCCAAACCGATATCCATGTGCCTGCGCCGTCAGTAGCAATCTGAGGGCGTTCGTCGTTGCGGATGTCAGTGTTGGAGTAACTATTGAGGGTAACTGGCGCAGTGAGTGTCTGGGCTTGCGCCACCGATGCCAATACCACGCCCATAAGCACACTAAGGGCCGCGCGCCTTACCATCATCATTTCCTACCCCTTGCGTTCAGCTAGCCGCAGCGCTGTCCAACGACCCATGAAAAAACACACAGAAGCCATTGAAACTGCAATATTTGTGCCTGATTGCTAACATGATCTAAAAATCAGGTTCAGAACTGAACCTATAAATTCTCTTTTTTCGTAATTTACTGACACTAAACGGCTTAGGCCCTGTTCCATGTCAGGAATCGCTGTTATCACCTGGAAATAGTCCAAAACTCGAAAAACACATGTTTAGCGCCCGTGACAATGTTTTAGCGGTTCTGAACAACATTGTTCTCTCACTCAAGTGCCGGATCTAGGGCCTTAAATAATATTAGGTAGGCGCCGTCTACAATTATCCCTTCATCCTTGAATCCGCTTTTCCTTCCCCTTCCACTCTTTCTCCCGAAGCACAAACTTCTGGATCTTCCCCGTGCTTGTCTTTGGGAGCGCACAGAATTCGACCGCAGTCGGACATTTGAAGTGCGCCACGTTCTCGCGGCAGAACTTGATGATGTCGTCTTGCGTCGCGTTTTGCCCGGGCTTGAGTGTGACAAAAGCCTTCGGGGATTCTCCCCATTTCTCGTGCGGCACTCCGACAACGGCACACTCGAGTACCGCCGGGTGTCGATAAATGACCTGCTCGACTTCGATGCTCGATATATTCTCGCCGCCGGAGATAATAATGTCCTTCGAACGATCGCGCAGCTCCGCGTAGCCATCCGCATGCCACACTGCCACGTCACCGGAATGAAAGTATCCGCCGCGAAACGCCTTCGTCGTCGCTTCGACGTCGTTGTAATACCCTTTCATCACCATGTTGCCCGTCATCACGACTTCGCCGAGCGTCTCGCTGTCGCGCGGCACGTCTTTCATGTTTTCGTCCACCACGCGAATAGGATCGGACATCACATACGCGAGCCCCTGCCGCGCCATTAGCTTGCCTTGTTCCACCAGCGGCTTCTTTTCCCAACCCGGCTGCGGCGCACAAATCGTGGTCGGACCATAGGTCTCAGTGAGACCGTAGACGTGGATAATTTCCGCGCCGAGCGTGCGCACGTTTTCGATGAGCGTAGGCGACGGCGGCGCGCCGGCAGTCGTAATTGTTAGCGGGCGATCCAGCTTGGCCGGACGCGTCGCGGCATTGAGCAGCGCAATCAGCACCACGGGAGCGCCATTAAAATGCGTTACACCCTCGCGCGCGATCAGCGGCCATACGGCATCCGGCTCAAAACGCCGCAGGCACACGTGCGTTCCGCCAAGCGCCGTCACGCCCCAAGTAAAGCACCAGCC
>SXGT01588970.1_pt1 | contig 52972 bp, 38 predicted proteins | sample 3176221 | NCBI WGS metagenome assembly SXGT01 (sample SAMN11356862, study PRJNA531348) | freshwater metagenome | isolation source: freshwater sample F1-120 | place: China: Fuxian Lake, Yuxi | collected 2017-12-25
ACCGGCCGGCGGGGCCGAGCCGCAGCTGCCGGCCGGCGCGCAAGGCGAACGTGCCGCCACCACCGCCACCGCCCGCACCCGGCGCCCACTTGTCCTGGCTCGCGAACTGCAGCGCGAGACAGCCTTGGCTGGCGGCGCCGCCGCCACCCGAACCACCGACAAGATAGAACTCGTGCGGACGCAAGCCGGCGAGCACCACGGGCGTCCACGGCAACGCGGCACCACCTGCCGCGGCAGGCCCCATCACGGACGCGAGGCCGGGGGCTGCTGCGTGGTTGTTGCCGACGACGCGGCCGTTCGCGCCGGGCAGCACGAAACCGCCACCGGCACCACCCGCGGAGGCCGAGACGCAGTAGGCGCCGCCCACCGTCGAGCCGAAGAAGAGCTGCGCGCTGAGCCCCGAGGCCGGGAACACCGTCGAACCCGCACCCCCGGTGCCGAACGCCGCTGCCGCGTACGCGTGGCCCGCGAGCAGACGCACATCGGCGCCGCGCTGGCCCTGGTTTGCCGGCTGGGCGCCGATGGTCGTGCCGTTCAGGTTGCTGATCCGGTCGCCACCGCGGCCGCCCGCACCACCGAAGATGCCGCCCGCGGCACCAGGCTGGCCCGTGCCGACGAACACCGAAGGCACGCCCGACTGCGACAGGCCCGAGACGTCGATGTCGCCCAGGATCTCGCAGCGACCGGCCACCGTGAACACCGGTGGCCGACTGCCGACGAAGCGCAGGCGCACGTCGCTCGGCAACGTCATCGAAGTGAAGAAGAAGCGGCCATCGGTGACCGCGATCGGATTGCCGGTGCTGGTGTTCGATGCCGGCACCGTCGTCAGGTCGCAGTTGAGTTCGAACACGCGCTTGCCGTCGACGACGACGTTGGTGTTGGTCGCCAACGCCAGCGCAAACGCACCGTGGCGGCCGTCGCCGCCGATGCGATGGAACCGCGCCACGCCGTTGCCCCACGTCGCCGCCGACACGTCTTCGTCGAGCCACTGGGCGTTGTCGAACGTCTCGTCGAACGCATCGTCGACCAGGTCCTGGGGCTCGGTGCGGAACGTGAACGTCTGCGGCTGCGACGGCCGGCCGGAGAGATCGGCGACGCCGTCGGTGACGTTCACTTCGATGCACAGGTTGCCGGGCAGCGGTTGCGACGGCCGGAAGGTCAGCACCGAAACACCACGGCCCGCGTCGAAGTCGATCACCTGGGTGCCCTGCAGCGTTTGCAGCGGCGAGTTCGGATTGCACTCGACCCCGCCGTTGTTGGTGGCGCGCGTGCGTCGCACGGCGAACGTGACCGGACTCTGCGAGCCGCCGAGGAACGGCGTCGCGTCGACCATCTCGTTCCACTCGATCACGATCTCGCCGTCGCGCGGGGCCGCTTCGAGCTGGGCCTGGGTCGGCGACACCAGGTGCGCGCGCGGCGCCACGCCGTTCAGGTCGACGATGCCGCGCGTGACCTGCAGCGAGCAGGTCAACTGCTTCTGGAACGGCTTGCCCGACGTGCTGCGCACGACCGTCGGCGACGCGTCGCCGGCCGGCAACGTCATCGTGTACGTTTCGCCGGCGGTGAACCCGAAGTAGGTCACCCCACCGCTCACCGCCAACGTCGGCACGAACTCGACCTGGTTGCCGTGCACTAAGAACTCGCCGACCGGCTGCTCGCCGCTGGCGGTGCGGAAGCGGATCGACGACGGCGTCACCGTGGCCGGATCGACGTCCTGGCTGAACTGCAGGATCACGATCTCGTTCTGCGCGATGTCGGTGCGGGCGCACCCGGTCTCGCTGCAGCCGAGATTGCAGTTCTGCAGGCAGATGACCTGCGCGTCGTTGCCCTGGCAGTCAAAGCCAAGACTGGCGGCGCCGACCGCACTGCTGCCGCAGGCAGCCAACCCGAACAACGGCCAGGCCAACAACCAGCGCGCGCGGCCGGAGCGCGGGTGGGGAAGCGTGGGCGAAGTGACCACGAAGGGGCAGCGGGCACGCATGAGCGATCTCCAGGACGCTGAGGGGCCTTGGCGTCAGCGCACTGACGCCACGCTGCGGGGGCAGGCAGCGGCGGCGACTGACCAAGTTCCATGCCGCCCGGGCGACCTTGGACCGCTTGTCGCGCATACCGCCCCCTGGCCACGGGTTGCGGCAATACGAACCCACGCGAGCGAGGTCGAACAGCCGGTGTGCGGTGAGCGGGTCGCGGGCAGTTTCGTTCGACTCCGAACATGCCGTGACGGCGGCGCATGCAGCCAATAGCTTCGCGTCATGAGCGCGCCTTCGCCGTCTTCGCCCGCCACCGCCCATCGCTGGTTCGCCCCAGCCGCCGTCGCCGGCGTGCTCGGTGTGTTCGGCTTCCTGCAGTGGCAAAACCAGTCGTCGGTGCGGACCGAACTCGCCGCGCTGACCACGGCGCAGAACGACGCGCGCAAGGTGCTCGACGAAGTCCTCGGCGAAGTCACCCGGGCGCGCATCGAACAGAGCGCGGGCACCAAGGGCCCGCAGGCGTTGCTCGAGAAGCTCAGGCTCTACGCGCCGCTGCTGTCCAACGCGCGCGTCAACGAACCCGACTACTTCACCACCAAGAAGGAGATGGAGTCGATCCTGCGCGCCTTCGGCACGCTCGGCCAGGATGCCTGGAAGCCGTTGCAGGAGCGGCTGGCGCAGTGCAAGCCGGAGAAGGAACACGACGAGATCAAGTGGCTGTTCGAAGCCTGTGCGCGCATCGATGTCGCGGGCACCGCGACGCTGCTGCGCGAAGTGCTGCTCGGCCGCACCTTCCCGTCACCGCGCCTGCGCTGGTTTGCCGCCGAAGTGCTGACGCGCATCGACCAGCCGCAGGCGCAGAACCTGCTGCGCCAGATCCTGCTGACCGAGTCGAGCCGCGGCATCGATCCGGCCCGCGCCGCGCACTACGGCGGCGGCATTCCGGACAAGCAGGCGCTGGCGACGAACGGCTTCAACAACTTCGTGGTCGCCTACGTGCGCGCCGGCGATCCGAAGATGGACGAGGTGCTGCAGCAGGTGATCGCGCGCAGCGAACACGACGCGATCACGGTGCAGGAATGCGTGAAGGTGCTCGGCGAACGCAAGTGCGCGGCCGCCGTGCCGCAGATCGAGAAGCTGTACCGCGAACCGCCGCTGCAGCAGCAGAACCCGCTGTTCCTCAACTACTGCCTCGAAGCGCTCGTCGACATCCAGGGCGCTGCGGCAAAGCCGTTCCTCGAGCAGGCGCTGCCGAACGCCACCACCGACGTGGTGGCGAAGAAGATCCAGTACCTGCTGCACCGGATCGACACGGGGCAAGAGACGCCGCCCGCCGTGAAGGGCCCCGCCGCGAACGAGAAGAAGTGAACGCGACGACGCGCCGCTCGGCAGACGCCGCCCTCTCCGTTCACGTCGTGAGGAACTCGATCGCGCCGGCGGGCAGGAAGTAGAGCACCAGCATCTCGCCGCCGCGCACGGTTGGGACGTGCACCGAGCCCTTGCCGTAGACGACCCAACCGGCGGGCTGGCCATCGAACTTCGGTTCGCCCTTGGTGGTGATGCAGAGGTCGATCTCGCCGTTGGGGTGGCGATGGCGCGGGCCGGGGATGTCCATCAGCACGGCATCGACCGAGAAGCCGAGCAGGTCCTTGGCGACGCGGCCGAAGCGGATGCCGGCGTTGGCCTTCGGCAGCAACCACTCGGACCCGATGTTGGCGACGGCGGCCTGCTTTACCGCTTCCACCGCGGCGCTGGTGAATGGCAGCAGCTTGCTGCAGTTCGCGGCGGCTGTGGCGTGGTCGACGTCGAAGCCTTGCAGGGCCTGGGCGAGTGGGCGCAGCAGTTCGGTGAACTGCTCCTTGGTCATGGTCGGCGTCGTCATGGTTCTGCGACAGCGTGCCCGCCGGATGGCGCCGGCGCAATTCCGACGTGCGCGGCCCTTCATCTCCCATCTCGCCTCGTCGAATAGCGACTTCTATGTCAGACATTGCTTGGTTTTACGTCTGGTATAGCCGATACTATCTCCGTGACGTCCAAGTCCACTCTGCCGCTGCCGGCGCTGCGCGCGCTGCAGAAACTCGGCGCCGACCTCGCACTCGCCCGCCGCAAGCGTGGCCTGTCGACGGCGGACATGGCGACGCGGCTGTTCGTCAGCCGCGACACGCTGTGGCGCCTCGAACGCGGCGATCCCACCGTGGCGATGGGAACGCTGGCGACGGCAGCATTCCTGTTGCAGGTGCACACCCGCTTCGCCGACCTTGCGGCCCCGAGCAGTGACACGGTGGGACTCGCGCTCGACGAAGAACGACTGCCCAAACGCATCCACCGACCTCGGAGCCAGCGCCCGTGAGCGTCGAAGTGCACATCGAGTTCGCGGGGGAATGCCATCGCCTGGGCACCCTGCACCAACCGGGCCGAGGTCCCGCCGTGGTGTTCGAATACGCCGCAACCTGGCTCGCGCAGCCGACCGCGTTTGCGATCGATCCCACCTTCCTGCCGCTTGTCGCAGGAGCCCAACACGCGTCGGCATTGTTCTCGGCGCTGCAGGATTGTGGGCCCGATCGCTGGGGCCGCATCCTGGTCGATCGCGCCGTGCGCAAGCAGTTGCTGCCGCAGAAGCCGCTGCACGATCTCGACTACGTACTCGCACTGGACGACGCCTCGCGCATCGGCGCCTTGCGCTTCCGCCGCGACGGCGGGCCGTTCCTCGCCGCGAGTTCGGGACGCTTGCCTAGCGTGGTGCGCCTCGCGGCGCTGCTGCGCGCGACCGACGCGATCCACCGCGAAGACGAAACGGCGGCCGATCTGCGCTTCCTGCTCGGCGAAGGCTCACCGCTCGGCGGCGCGCGCCCGAAGTCTGCAGTGGTGCTGCCGAACGGCGCGCTGGCGATCGCCAAGTTCCGCAAACCGGACGATCGCCGCGACATCGCCGCTGGGGAGATTCTGGCCCTGGCGCTGGCGAACGCGGCCGGCGTGCGCGCGGCGGAACACCAGCTGGTCGCCGTCGGACGCAGCCACGCGTCCGTGATTCACCGCTTCGACCGCCAGGGCACTCACCGCGTGCCGTTTGTTTCGGCCGCCACCCTGGTCGGTGCCGACGAGCGCGAACCGGGCTCGTACGTGGCCATCGCCGAGGCCATTCGCCGGTTTGGCGACGACGTGCTGGCCGACCTCGCGGAACTATGGCGCCGCATGGTGTTCTCGCTGCTGGTAAGCAACTGCGACGATCATCTGCGCAACCACGGCTTCCTGATGCATCGTCGCGGGCGGTGGAGCCTGGCGCCCGCGTACGACATCAACCCGGTTCCGGAGACGGAGCGCGGCGCGAGCCACCAGACACCACTTGGCGATCGCACCACCGACTTCTCGATCGAGCTCGCCCTCGACCTCGCCGGCAGCTTTGGCCTGCAACCGGCTCGCGCGAAGGCGGTCCTTGTCGAAGTCACCACCGCAGTTGCTGGCTGGAAGCAGGTCGGCAAACGCTTGCGCTTGCCGGCAACGACGCTGGCGGCCTACGACAGCGCCTTCGCCAATCCGTGTTTCGACGCAGCCCGCCGGCTGCTACGGCTTTGAGCTGCGGGCGGCGACCGCATGCGCGCTACTTCGCCTTCGGCCGAAACACTTGCACGACCGCCGGATTGCCTTCGAGACGCGGGCCGCCGATCAAATCGATGCAGTACGGAATCGCCGGGAACACCGCATCGAGGCAGACGCGGATCGACGCCGGCTTGCCGGGCAACGTCACCACCAGCGTGCGGTCGAGGATCGCCGCCGTCTGCCGCGACAAGATCGCGGTCGGCACCCCCGCGCGCAGCGACGCGGCGCGCATCTGCTCGCCAAAGCCCGGCAGTTCCTTCGTGCACACCGACCGGATCACCTCGGGCGTCACGTCGCGCGGGGCGGGACCGGTGCCGCCGGTCGTGCATACGAGGCAGCAGCCGCTCGCCGCCAACTCGCGGAGGGCGCGCTCGATCAACGGCGGCTCGTCGGGCACCACGCGCACGTCGAACGTGCACGCAGTCGCCAGGTAGTCGCGCAGCGCCGCTTCGATCGCCGGCCCGGACTCGTCCTGGTACACACCGGCACTCGCACGATCGCTGATCGTCACGATGCCGATGCGAGGCTGCGCCGCCGCGTTCATCTCACGCCTGCGGCGGCGTGGGCGCCGCACCCGGCGCCGTGGCGTCTTCCTGCGGCTGGTCCTGACCCGAGGCGATCAACCGCTTGATGTGGATGCGGAACTCGCCGCGTTCCTCCGGCTCGGCGAGGCGCCAACGGCCCTGCTGCCGCCGCCGGTCGATCGCCTGGCCCTGCATCGACACGCTGGTGACGTGCTTGCCTTGCGGTGTGAAGATGTGCACGCGGCCCTTGCCGCCGAGCACCACCACCGTGTTCTGGTCGAGATCCCACAAGATCGCTTCGTCGTTGGCCTCGCCCGCGTCCGGATAGGCGCGCGACGTCGGCCGCTGCCCTTCTTCGGCGCGTTCGAGCCCGTGCTGCGTGCGGCGACCGGTGTTGCGCGTGCGGCTTTGCAGCCGCTCCGCGAATTCCTGCAGCATCGGCAACACGAAGGCTTCCTCGTCGACTTCGCCGTTCTGCAGCATGCCCTGCAGCCGCAGCGCCTCGAGATCGAGGTGGCGCTGGAAGCGGTTGAGGATCTGCAGCAGCGCCGGATCGGCGAGCTCCATCGGATCGACGGCGCCGACCGGGTGCAGCCGCAGCCGCACGCGGCCTTCGAGCGTGGTGCCGCGCAGCAACTGGAAGCTGAAGGCGCAGCGGCCGGCGCTGCTGAGCACGCGGAACAGGCCGGCGTCGACCTGGCCGAGGATCTTGAACACCGGCGAGTTGTTGCCGAACTCGGCGAGCTGCTGTGTGCGCAGCACGCGCCCCATGGTGACGCGCGTCAGCACGATTTCTTCGCCAGCGAGCAGGCGATCGATGTTCGGATCCTTGCGTTCGATCGCCATCGTCACGAAGTCGGCGAAGATCGGCTTCCCGGTCGAGCTGTAGCCGTCGAACACGTGGCGCGGCTCGATCGGCCGGCAGCCTTCGGCGTGCGACGAACCGGCGAAGTAGCAGTAGACGGCGCCGGGCCGCAGCGCCTTCTCGTGCTCGCGCACTTCGCGCACGCGCTTGCTGATCTGTTCGACGGCGGTGCCGGCGGCGTGGCGGATGTCGTTGCCGCCATCGAGCGGCACGCGCAGATTGAGTTCGAGGTAGCGCGGCATCGACAGCGGATCGACGCCTTCGACGCGAAGCAGCGCATGCGCCATCTCGGCGAGGGCGGCGACGGCCTGCATCGCCGCATGCTGTGAATCGCCGCGGCCGCGGTTGCGGTCGTTGCCGCCGTGACGGTCGTTGCGATCGTTGCGGTTGCGTTCGTGGCGTTCGTGACGGCCGGGGCGATCGTTGCGACGGTCGCCCTGGCGTGGACCACCTTGGCCTTGCCGCGGTTGCTGCTGCTGCTGCGGGCGCGGCGGCGCCGCGCCATCGGCGCCTGGTGCGGCCTGGTCGTCGCCAGCCGCGGCTTCGCCGTCGGCCGGTGCGTCGACGCCGGTTTCGCCCGCTTCGCCGCCGGCAGCGCCTTCGGGACCACGGCCGCGGCCGCGACGACGACGGCGGCGGCGACGACGCTCGCCTTCGCCGCCTTCGCCCGGCGCACGACCACCTTCCGCGGTTGCGGGCGCACCACCTTCGACCGCCGGCGACGCTGGAGCGGGAGCGGCATCGCCGGATGGGGCGTGCACGGCGGGTTCGGACGGCGGGACGGCGGGCGTTTCGGACTCGTTCACGGGGCGGAGAACGATGCGCAGAAGAGGCAGCGCCTACAAGGCCGCAGCGCGCATTTCCCTTCGGTCCTGCAGTCTGCTTTGATGCGGGCAATCCGTTCCATGGCCCGCATCCACGACTCGATCCTCTCCACCGTCGGCAACACGCCGATCGTCCGCCTCGCCCGGCTTGGCCGGAAGCTAGACCAGGAACTGCTGGCCAAGTGCGAGTTCCTGAACCCCGGCGGTTCGGTGAAGGACCGGATCGGCGTGCGCATGCTGCTCGACGCCGAGAAGGCCGGCCGCATCAAACCGGGCGACACGTTGATCGAGCCGACCTCGGGCAACACCGGCATCGGCATCGCCCTGGCGGCGGCGGTGCGCGGCTACCGCGTCATCATCACGCTGCCCGAGAAGATGTCGCGCGAGAAGCAGGTGGTGCTCGAAGCGCTCGGCGCCGAGATCATCCGCACCCCCACCGAGGCCGCGTGGGACGCGCCCGAGAGCCACATCGGCGTCGCCCGCCGCCTGCGCGAAGTGATTCCGAACGCGCACATCCTCGACCAGTACGGCAACCCGTCGAACCCGATCGCGCACGAGGAAGGCACCGGCACCGAGATCTGCGACGCGCTCGACAACCAGTGCGACGCGATCGTGATGACCGCGGGCACCGGCGGCACCATCACCGGCGTCGCGCGCGCCGTGAAGAAGCGCATGCCGAAGTGCCAGATCATCGGCGTCGATCCCGAGGGCTCGATCCTCGCCGGCCCGGGCCCGATCAAGAGCTACAAGGTCGAAGGCATCGGCTACGACTTCATCCCCGACGTGCTCGACGTGAAGCTCGTCGATCGCTGGGTCAAATCGAACGACAAGGACAGCTTCCGCGTCGCGCGCCAACTGATCCGCCAGGAAGGGCTGCTGGTCGGCGGTTCGTCCGGTTCGTGCGTTTGGGCCGCGATGCAGGTCGCCAAGGACTTCGGCAAGGGCGCGCGCATCCTGACGCTGCTGACGGATGGCGTGCGCAACTACATGACCAAGTTCGTCGAAGATCGCTGGATGCGCGAGAACGGCTTCCTCGAAGAGGACTGGGCGGTCGGCACGATCGCCGAACTGCTGCGCGCGATGCCGCGCCGCGAAGTGATCACCGTCGACGTCGCCGACCCGCTGAGCAAGGCGGTGACGACGTTCAAGGAACGGGGCTTCTCGCAGCTACCGGTCACCGACCACGGCAAGCTGGTCGGCATCCTCACCGAAGCCGACGCGCTGCGCGTGCTGGTCGATGGCGACGCCACGCCGAAGACGTCGATCGCCGAGGTGATGGTGCGCAAGGTCTCGACGATCGCGCCGCATGCGCCGGCCAGCGAACTGCCCCGCATCTTCGAACGTGGCGAAGTGGCACTCGTCGTCGACGACAACCGCCAGGTCGTCGGCATCGTCACCAAGCTCGACCTGATCGAACACCTGACCCGGAAGCCATCCGTATGAGCATGAACTTCGCACGTGAGCAGTCGCTGCTGCGGCAGAAACTGCAAGCGAAGGCCTCCCCGGACCTCGCCGCGTCCCGCCTGCAGCAACTCGGTGAAGGCAACGTGACGTGCCTCGGCGCCGACGACGCTGCCGTGGCGCAGGCCGCGGTCGAACTCGCGGCGACGTGGCCGGCGATGGGCCGGGCGCAGATGACGGCGTTCGTGCGCACGCTGTGGAGCAGCAAGATCCACGAACTGCGCGACGTCGGGGCGCGGTTGCTGGCGATGCGCGCGGCGCTGATCGAACCTGCCGACCTGCCACTGCTCGAAGGCTTCCTGCAGGACCAGGCGCTCGACGCCGTGCACGCGACGCTGGCGCGCGACGTGGTCGGCCTGCTGGTCGCGAAGAACAAGAAACTGTGGAAGGACCTGAAGCGATTCGCCGGCAGCGCCCACGACGGCATGCAGCGCGCCGCGGTGCGCGCGAGTGCGTTGCCGCTGGTGGACGATGCGGAAGCGTTTCCGCGCTTCGTCGAACTGGTGACGCCGCTGCTCGCGAGCGCCGATGCGCTGGTGCAGTCCTCGATCGATGCGGTGCTGGTCGCCGCCGCCGTCACGCACGGCGATGCGGTGCGCGCGTTCGTGCAGCAGCATGCGCGCACGGTGACGATCCCGAAGGCGACGCCACCGCCCGTTCCACTTGTGGTGACGAAGCCAGCGCCGACGCCGGCTCCGGTTGCCGCAGTCGCGAAGGCCAAGGCCGCCCCCACCGCGAAAGCCGAAACGAAGAAGGTCGTGCCGCCACCCGCGAAGAAGCCCGCGGTGATGAAGAAGCCCGCCAGCAAGCCAAAGTCGAGCAAGCCCGCAGCGGCGAAGCCGACGCCGAAGAAGGCCGCCGCGAAGCCGACCAAGAAGTCCGGCGCGAAGAGCCGCGCGCGCTGATCCGATCAGGGTTTGGCGACGTCGCCCGGCGGCCCAACCGGCGGCGGCGATACTTCTTCGAGCGTCTCGGCGTCGACCCATTGGATGCGCCCATCGCGCCAGATCACGATGGGTTGACCGAGCGCAATGTGCATGGCGCGCGCCTGCCGCACGCCAGCGTTCATCGCTGCCGTTATCCGACGCGTCAGGTCTTCCATCTCAGGGCTCATCGTTGGATCTGCTGCCACGTCATCGGCTCGATGACCGAGAGACTATCGGCCTCGCCGAAGGCAACAAGTCGCGCGCCCAATTGGCTGTTGTCGTAGCACCACCAATGCCGTGCCAAGGGGCGGTACATCCGATGGAAGTTGTCGAGCCCTCGTTGGTATCGCCGGCGGATCGTGTCGGCAGGGACGTCATGGCCGCCTGTCCGCACTCGCTCCGCAACCCGTTGGATCGACAACTCCGGACTCTTCACCCAAACGAACACGAGCAGCACGTCGTAGCCCTGCTGCTGCCGCGCCAATAGCCACGGCGCGAACGTTCGCGACGCCAGCGTGGTCTCGAACGCGAAATCGCTCGCGGCCGCAGCCAACGCCGCCATCTGCGCAAGCATCAATCGACCTGCCGCCAACGCTGCCGCAGCCGGATCGAATCCCGACAGCCCCTGCGCGATCACATCGGCGTTTACGAACGTGGTGATGCCGAGTTCATCGCGAACCAGCGGGCGCGCCACCGTCGTCTTGCCGGCCCCGTTCGGACCAGCGAGCACACAGACTCGCGGGCGGCGCGTCACGCGTGGACTCCAGGCATGCCGCGCGATTGTGCCGTACGCCCACCGCGGCACAAGTCCGGCGCGAAGAGTCGCGCGCGCTGACGCGCGCGGTCACTTCGCCTTGTTCACGAGCTCCTGGTTGTCGGGGTGGCGCCGCGCGCCCCTCGCCCACATTTCCTTCGCCTTCGCCGGATCGCGCGTCTCGAGCAGGTTGCCGAGGAAGAGGTACGTCTGCGCCTCGTGCTCCTGCACCGGCATCGACTCCTGCTGGTTGACGAGCGTCTCGAAGTGCGCGATCGCGTCCTTCTTCTTGCCGAGGAAGTCCGGCCAGAACGTGTAGCTCATCGCCTTGGTGAAGCGCGCCTCCCAGTGCTTCTCGTCGAGCTGGAGCACGTTGTCGAAGACCTTGTCGGCGTCGATCGAGTACTGGTACTTCGTCGGATCCATGTTCACGTAGGCGAGGTAGGCGTTGGCCAGTTCCATCTGCGCCTTGGTGTCGTTCGGGTTCGCCTTCGCCAGCGCCTCGAACTGCTTGATCGCCTCGTCCATCTTCCCGGCAGCGAGCAGCCGCTTCCACAGCGTCGGGTCCTCGAAGAAGTTCGTGCCCTGCAGCTTCCCGAACTCGGTCTGGAGATCGAAGCTCGCCGTCGCGGCGACCGCGGCTTCGGCGGCGCCTGCACCACCGCGCTTTTGCAGGTAGGCCTCGACCGCAGCGGCGACCTGTTCGGGGTTGAGCACCGGCGCCGCCGTGCGGTCGCTGGTGCCGGACGTCGACACCGCCGGCGCGGGCGCCTGGGCGATGGTTTCGAGTTGCCGTTGCAGGCCCTGGCACAGGGTCCTGAGGTCAGCGAGCTCCTTCTGCACGTCGGCAGCCGGGGTCGGATTGGCGAGCGCTTCGGGCGGCCGCAGCAGGAAACCGACACCGACGGCAGTGCAGGTGGCGACGAGGGTCGAGAGGACGAGGATGGCGGACGTGTTCATTGCGTGGTTCGCCGCATTGGGCAAGGGAAGCCTATGCAGCGTGGCGCTTACTGTGGCCAACGGCGAGTATTTCCCGTTGCGATGCAGGTCTACGACACCCACTGCCACATCGGCCTCGACGGCAAGGCCACTCCCGACGACGACCATGCGCGCGCCGTCGCCGCCGAAGTCACGGCGATGCTTGTCGTTGGCATCGATGCGACGACAAGTCGCGAAGCCTGCGCGCTGGCCCGTTTGCCCGGCGTGCGCTGGAGTGCCGGCCTGCACCCCAACGACAGCGTGCGCTTCGCCGAAGACTGGCCGGCGATCGTCGCATTGGCGCGCACGCCCGGCTGCGCGGCGCTCGGCGAAACCGGCATGGACTGCTTTCGCGACCGCACTCCGCTCGACCAGCAGGAACGGTCGCTGCGCGAGCATCTGCAGCTGGCGCGCGAACTCAGCCTGCCGGTTATCTTCCATTGCCGCGATGCGTTCGCGCCGATGTTCGCGGTGCTGCGCGACGCGCCGTCGGTGCACGGCGTGATGCATTGCTTCTCCGGCGGGCGCGCGGAGGCCGAGCAGGCGCTCGATCTGGGCCTGCACCTGTCGTTCGCCGGCCCCCTCACCTACCCGAAGAACGACGCGCTGCGCGCCGTGGCGGCATGGGCGCCCGCCGATCGCATCCTGGTCGAGACCGACGCGCCGTTCCTGCCGCCGCAGCGACGGCGCGGGCAGCGCAACGAACCCGCGTACCTGGTGGAGACGTTGCAGACGCTGGCGCAGGTTCGCGGGGCCTCGCTCGCCGATGCGGCGGCGCTGACGTTCCAGAACGCGATCCGCCTGTTCGGCTGATCCGCCCGCAAACGACCTTGCGCAGGGCTGGCGTGCGACGGCGCGATACCATGCGCCGATGGCCCTCCCAACTCGTCCGTGGCCTCGCCGTGGCCACTTCCTGCCCGCGCTCGCAATCATCCTGGCCGTCAGCGCCGCGCCAGGCCAGGACAAGCCCGATGCTGCGCGACTGCGAGAGCTGACCACCCAGCTGCAGGATCAGGACGCCGGCAAGCAGAAGCTGGCGGAGGACGAACTGACCAAGCTCGGTCCCGCTGTGCTGCCGGCGCTGCAAGCCGAAGTAGACGGCGCCACGGAACCAGCGAAGGCGCAGCTTCGCACCGCGCTGCAGCGAATCGAACGCGTGCACCGGGCCGCGATCGCGAATGGCAAGGCGCTCGTGGTGCCCGTCGCCGCGACCGGCAAGCCCATCGCCGAGTTGTTCGCCGAACTGCGCGCGGCGACGGGCGTGTGCATCGACGGCGCCGCGATTCCCGCCGACGCAGTGACGACGCTGCCGCGGGCGTCGCTCGCCCTCTGGGACGCCGTGGACCAGGTCTGCCGCAAACATGGCAAGCTCACGTGGGACGTCGGCACCGACGGGATCACGGTCCGGGCTGAGCCCCATGCAGCACCACGGCTCGCGACAGCTTCCGGCTACGGCCTCCTGTTCCGCGGTTTCCATCGCATCACCGAACGCGGTGAAGAGATCGTGCGCAGCAATGCCCTGGTGCTCGGCCCGCCTGGCTCCGTGGTGGCCGTCCAGCATCTCACCTACTCGGAGTTGATCGACGACAAGGGCACGAACCTGCTGAAGTCCAGCGGTCCGTGGCGACTCACCGGCAGTTCGACGTTCGGGAATGCACGGCGCCTTGGCGCGCCCGACTACGGGCGCGTGTTCTGCGAAGCGCCCGCGGACCTCGTCGCTGCAAGCGCGGCCGCCGGCGCGACCAGGATCAAGTCGTGCAAGGGAACGGCGATTGTTCGCGCTGTGGTCGAGCTGAAGAAGACCGTCGAGATCGCGGGCAAGGACTTGGCAAAGGGCGCCAAGGCGAATGCGGGCGGCGCCGCGTTGGCGATCGAGTCGCTCGACACCTCCGGCGAGCGCGTGCGCATCGTGGTCGAAATCACCGACCAGCGCCGGGTGTCCAAGGACAAGGCGCTGATCTACCCCGAGACGCCGGGGCGCATCGTGTTGCGCGACTCGACGGGCGCCGAAGCACTCGACCTCACGTTGGATCCGAGCACCGGCTCGGCGACGTTCGAGCTGGGTGGCGGCAGCAGCGAGACGGCGACGTACGAAATCACGGCGCGCCTGGCGGACAAGGCCACGCTCACGGGCATCGAGTTGTGGGAACCGGGCACCGTCGAAGAAGTGAAGATCCCGTTCGCCTTCAAGGATGTGCCGATCACGAACGGGCGATGACCGAAGCGCCACCCATGCTGCGTTCGCTCGCGCTCGCCATGGCGCTGGCCGCGCCAGGTACGGCCCAAGGCTGGCAAGCAGTCGTCGTCCAGGCGCCTCCCGCCAACGCCCGCACCACGGTGACGGAAGCCAACGGTGCCGAACTGGTGATCGCCGATGGCAAGGTTCGGCGACGCAGCAACGCCGGGCTGCACGGGCTCGAAGCGACCTTCGGCGAAGTGGTCGGCGCGCACCACCTCGAGGCCTCGCCCTGCGGCGCTACCTACATCGCCGCCGCCAACGGTGTGTTCCTCACCCACCCCGAAGTGAGGACGCTCGATCGCTGTGCGTTCGGCCCCGGCGTCCCGATCGACGATGTGGTCGGCCTCGTTTGCGACCGCATCGACCGGCTGTGGTTGGCGACCCGCAGCGGGTTGTTCGTCGTGCAACCTGGCCTTGGCTGCCACCGCCAGCACACCGCCACCGACGGTCTGCCCGAGCCGCCGTTCCACAGCCTGGAACGCGCCGACGATGGCGCGCTCCTCCTGCACCACCAGCTCGGCACGCACTGCTACCGGCCTGATCCAGCAGCGCCGACCACGCCACGTGCCATCGGCCACGAACTCGGCGCGCAATGCACCGTGCGGCTCACCCTGCCACACGACCCGCCGAGTGTCGGGCGCGAGCATCGGTATCGCGAACGCAGCCACCATCTGCTGCGGCCCGCCGGCGGCCTGATCGACCTGCGCAAACCGGGTCGGCACGAACTGCTGGTCTACGCCATCGACCGCGATCTCGACCTGTCGCCACCGCACGAGCTCACGATCGACGTGCCGTTCCCCGCCGGCTTCGATGCTCGCGCAGCCGCCGCAATCGGCGCCGCACTCGGACTCGCCCTCGGCGGATGGTGCGCCTTCCGAGCGCGACGACGCGGACGCAGCTGGCGCCGCGCAATGCTCGACGGCGTGCTCGCTGGCGTGGTGCTCCTGCAGTTGGCGATGGCGATGACCGGCGTCGGCCGCACTTACCCGTTCATCGGCTTCACGATGTACGGCGAGGTCTACCGCGAACACGACGTGCTGTTCACGCCCGAGCTCGTGGCGCGCACTCGCACCGGGACGCGAGTGCAGAGCGACGGCACGTTGTCGTTCGCCACCGATGGCGTGTGGCGTCACTTGACGTCGTTGCTGTTCGCCGACGCAACGACGCGACAGCGGTTCGTGCAGGGCCTCGGGATCGACGTCGATTGCCTCGAACTGCGCATCCGCCGCTGCCGGCTTACTGCGGCCGGACCACGCGACGTCGCGCCATGGGTCCTGGCACGCCTGGAGCGCGGCCCACGATGAACCTCACCGCGTGGGAACGCTTCTGGTACCCGCAAATCTCGCTGCGGCGGCTCGCCGCGTTTCGCATCGCAGTGGCGTGGCTGTGCCTCTACGACGCGTTCCTCTACGACCCCACGCATCTGGTCGCCAACGCCGAAGGCGTGGAAGTGACTTGGAACCCGCTCGTCGCCTTCGATCTGCTCGGCCTGCGTCCGCCGTCGGTGGCGACCACCGCGTGGTTGGCGACGCTGTACCAAGGGGCCGCACTGGCGATGTTGCTGGGCTTCCGCACCCGCACGTGTTGCCTGCTGCTCGCGTTGCTCGCCTTCTGGCAAGGCGGCCTCTTCTACTCGCTGACCAAGGTGCGCCACGACCGGGTCGCGTTGTGCTTCGCGACGTTCGCTTTGGCGATGTCGCCGAGTGGCGGCGCTTTCTCGCTCGACGCGTGGCTGCGGGCCCGGGCCGGTCGCCCAGAACCCGACGCGGCGTGGGCGGCGTGGCCGATCGTGCTCACACAGGTGACGGTGGCGATCGGCTACAGCGCCGCCGGGCTCACCAAGCTGCTGCACGCGGGCTGGACCAATGGCTACACCCTGCAGGGCATCGTGCTTGGCCATCGTGGCCACTTCGCCGACGTCGCCGCCGCCCACGTGGGCGTGTGCCAAGTGCTCAGCGTGCTGACCATCGCCGCCGAACTGCTGACACCGTTGTGCCTGTTCTGGCCGCGCTGCGCCTTCGTGTTCGTACCCGCCGTGGTCGGCTTCCACTTCGGCACCTGGGCGACGATGGACACGGGTCCGTACATGACCCTGTGGTTTCTGTGGGTTGCCTTCGTGCCCCTCGACCAGGTGGGCGGTTGGCTGCGCCGAACGTGGACAACGAAGCCGACGGCGGCCGTCGCCGTGGGCACATGGGCTTTGGCCATGCTAGCGGTCGTCGCGGTCGTGATGGCCCGCGTCGTTCCGTGGTCGATCCTTGCCCTCGGCATCGTTCTGCACGAGCTCGTGCGCCGACTCGATCGAAGTGCGCAACGCTGAGTCGGAACGCCTGCGCTCAACGACCCGGCGCTGCGAACGTCTGCAGAGCCTGCATGACCGCCGGATCGAACGGGGCCTCGCGCTGGGCGCGCAACAGTTCGGCGCGCGCGTCGGCATGGCGGCCAAGTTCGCGCAGCAGCACCGCGCGTTCGAGCCGCACACTCGTCGTCGCCAGTCCACGCGCGATGCTGGCGTCGAGATGGACGAGCGCCCCCGCCGCATCAGAAAGCCCTCGCCGCGCGGTCGCCGCGAGCCAGTAGACGTAGCCCTTCGCCTCGGCGATCGCCAAACACGACAACGCCAGTTGCTCGGCGCGTTCGAAGTGGTCACGGCCACCACGCAATCGACCCGCCTGCAGTTCGGCCTGCACTTGCAGCGTGCGCACCCACGGATCGCGCGGCGACGACGCTGCCAACGCCGCGCACACCGCCAGCGCCCGTTCCGGCTCGGCGATGCCATCGGGCAACGACACCAGCGCTTCGGCGAAGTTGCGGTGCGTGTCGAAGTGCACCGGATACAGCGCATGCGCCTTCGCCAACGGCTCCAGCGATCCTGCCACGTCGTTGGCCCGCAAACGGGCCGTGCCGAGTCCCCACCACGAACGGAACGACGTCGGGTTGTGTTCGAGTTCGGCGCTCCACAGGTCGCGTTCATCGCGGTAGAGCAACGAACGGTCGGCGGAACGCACGATCGCGAGCACGGCGAGCGCGGCGACGCCAGCGACCAGCGCCCGGTTGCCGATCGCGCGCCGCAGCAGCGCCTGCAGGCGCGGCCACATCGACGCCAGCACCAGCGCCGCGCCCAGCATCGGCCCGTAAAAGCGATGCTCGGCAAGCGGCATGTTGAGCGGCACGACGATCCACGGCAACGCCACCACCCACGCGAACACGATGCCGAGCCGCCGCAGGCGCGCATTCGGCCCCGGCCACAGCAGGAGCACCGTGAGAACCGCGAGTGCGCCCCAACCGAGCAGAACCGCCGGCGCGTAGAACGAAGGGCGGAACACCACCACGGGATCGAACGACAGCCGCAGCGGCAGCAGCATCTGCTGCACGACACCGGGCAGCAGCGTGCCCATCGTCGCCAGCTGCGTCGCCAACGAGCGGCCGTGGCCGCTGGTCGGATCGTCGCCGACGCGGCCCAGCAACTGCACCGTCGCGGTGCCGAGCAGCAGCTTGCGCGCGATCAGGTAGCCGAGCACGACCGCCACGACCGGCACGAGGCCGAGCAGCAGCCGTCGCCACGCCGCCCGGTCGGGCCACGCGTGCCGCAAGCACACCGCTTGCGCGACGCACAGCACCGGCAACACGACGCCGGTCTCCTTGCTGCCACACGCGAGCACGGTGCCAGCCACCATGCCGAACATGGCCCACGCGCCCGACGAGCGGCGTTGCCACGACAGGTGTGCGTGCAGGCCGACGAGCAGCCCGACCGCGGCGAGCAGTTCGCTGCGCGCCGACACCAGATTGATGGCTTCGCTGGCGAGCGGATGCACGCCAAACCACAGCGCTGCGATGGCTGCCGGCCACACGCGCCGCGCCAACCGCCAGATCCACTGGAACGCCAGCACGGCGACCAGCGCATGCAGCAGCACGTTGCCGGCCTTGCACGACCACGCTTCCGGGCTGATCGCCAGGTTGAGTGCGAAGGTCGACAACAACGCCGGGCGGTACATCTTGCCGATGCCGACACTGAAGGCCGCCGGGTCGATCCAGAAGCTCGGCAGGTTGCCGAGGTCGTGCAAGGCCGGGTTCGCCGACACGCTGTGCACGTCGTCGAACACGTAGTCGCCGCCGAGCGCGGCCCCGTAGGCCAGCACCGCCAGCAGCGCGATCCCCAACGCGACCAGCCGCTGGCGCCGCTGCACGATCGCGCGCGCGGCGACGATCACGACGGCACCGCCACCGGCTGCAACCGTGCGAGCACTTCGCCCCACCGCCGCGCCAACGAGGTGGTGCCGAAGTGGCGATCGTAGGCGGGCCGCGCGGCGTGGGCCGCGGCAGCGATCCGTTCCGGCGAAGTCGCGAGTTCGCGCAGCATCGCCGCGAGCGCGTCGACATCGCCGGCGGGCGACAAGAACACGGCCCCGCTGCCGTCGAGCCACTGGCAGATCGCCGGCGTATCGGCGGTGAGCACCGGCCGACCCGCCGCGAGGGCGTGCACGACCTTGAACGGCACCACGCGCTGCGCCTTGCCACTCGCTCCGAACACGCCCGCGACCAACTGGCAGTCGGCGAGCAACTTCTGCAGACGGCGGCGGCCGACGAACTCGGGCTGCAGCGCCAGCCGCGTGCCGAGTTGCGCCATCGCCTCGACGCGATCGGGCTCGGTGCCGCCGACCAGCGTCAGGTGCACATCCGGCGCCTTCGCGACGGCGGCGATCAGCACATCGAGACCGTGCAAAGGCACGCCCGTGCCGAAGAACAGGAGCCGCAGCGGCCCCGATGCCGTCGGCTGTGGTGTGGGCGCTGCCGCGTCGGGATCGTGCACCGGCAAGTACGTGAAGCGTTCCGGCGACAGCCCGGTGAGTGCGGCGGCGTAGGCGGCGTTGGTCGGCGTGTCGACCAGCACCAGATCGGCGGCGCGGCACGCGTTGGTGTCGAGCTGCTGCAACCACCACGCACCCAGCGACCCCGGATGCACGATCTGGCGATCCTCGACGACCGTGTCGTACGCCGACAAGAACAGATCGAGCACGACGGGCACGTCGGTGGCGCGCTTCACCGCCTGCACGATGCCGTGGCCCGGGTAGGGAACCACGATGCAGCGCGGCCGTTGTCGCGCCACTTCGGCCTGCAGCTCACGCACCAGCCGGCGCCGCTGCTGCCGCTGTTGCCAGTACGCCTGCGGCCATCGCCACGGCGAACGCAGCAACCGTTGCTTGTCGCGGCCAGGGCCCGGCGCGCGGCATTCGCGAACCGTCACCCCTTGTGCCTGCAGGCCCATGCGCAACGAGGTCGCGCGCGGATAGCCCGGGCCTTCGTCGAAAGCCCCGACGAACAGCACATCGCCGCCGTTCACGCGCCCTTCCCCTGGTCGCGCGAGAGGTTCTGGAAGCGCAGCGCCGCGATCTGTTCCGCGATCAAGCCGAGCGCGAACAGCAGACCCGCCTGCGTCATCAGCAGGACCGCCATGTTGGTGAGCCGGCCTTCGGTCCACCACGTGTGCAGGTACCACGCAAAGCCGAACGCGCCGGTCACGAGCGACGCCGGCAAGAACACGCGCAGCGGCGCGAACATCGTCGCGATGCGCAGGATGATCAGGAAGAAGCGCGAGCCATCGGCGAGCAGGCGCACATGGCTCTTGCCCTTGCGTTGGCGCACCTGGAACGGATGGAAGCCGACCGCCCAGCCACCGCGCAGCATCGACATGGTGATCGTGGTCGGGTAGCTGAAGGTGTTCGGCAACAGCCAGACGAGGTCCTTGACGACGTCGGCGCGCACGAGGCGGAAGCCGCTGGTGAGGTCGGGGATGGTGCGGCCGGAGACGTAGCTGGCGAGGCGGTTGTAGACCTGGTTCGCGAAGTTGCGGTGCAGAGCGCCGCCGCGGCCACCGCGCGAGCCAACCACCATGTCGTAGCGTTCGGCCATCGTCAGCATCGCCGCGAGTTCGTGCGGCGGATGCTGGCCGTCGCCATCGAGCAGGAGGATCCAATCGCCCTTGGCTTCGCGGATGCCGCGCTTCACGGCAGCACCGTTGCCGAGGCTCTCGGCGTGGCGCACGACGCGGGCGCCCTGCTGCTGCGCGATCGCCGGGGTGTCGTCGGTGGAACCGTCATCGACGACGACGATCTCGTGGAACGGCAGCTTCGCCGCCGCGAGCACCGGCTGCAGTTCGGCCAGTAGGGCCGGCAGGTTCATCGATTCGTTGCGCGCCGGGATGACGACGGTCAGGCGCTGGACGCGGCGGGCGTTCGCAGTCGTCGGCGTCGGCGTCGGACTCGCGGGCACGGCATCGAGGTGACGGTCGGGCAGCTCGCCCACCGCCATCAGGGCGCTGAGCGCGTCGGTACGGGTAGCCGGATCCTTGTGCTGCAGTGCTGCCGACATCGCCCTTGCTATCGACACATCGGCGCCTCCGACCGAAGTTCGAGTCGACCATGGGCTCCCTTGACAGCGGCGGCAGCTGCGGCCGATTCGTCACCATGAAGGTCGATCTCACGGCAACCCAGCTGCGGCGCATCCGGCGGTGGATCGCCCTCGGCAAGTTCACGACCCCGACCGAGGCCGTAAACGCTGCCTTGCGGCAGTTCGACGTCGAGCAGCCCAATCGCAACCAGAGATTGAGGGAACTGAGGGCGTCGCTGGCACTTGGCCTGGAACAACTCGACGCCGGGCAGACGTTCGATGGCGCGTCGGTTGTGCGCGAAATCCGGCAGGGCCTGCGCAAGAAGCTTCGTCATGGCGACCGTGCATGAGCCGGTACACGCTGTCGGCAGAAGCCCGACGCGGCTTGCAGAGCATCATCGACTACGTCGAACGCGAGTTTGGCTCGATGGTCGCCGATGAAGTGCTCGCCCATTTCGAAGTCGCCTTCGATCGCCTAGTGCGCCGCCCGATGCTCGGACGCAGCCGCACCGACCTGAGCAAGGACCGAAGCCTTCGCTTTTGGTGCGTGGGGCCATCCCTCATCGCCTACCGACGCAGCCCAAATGGCATCGAAATCGCGGCGATCGCACGGGCCGAACAGGACTGGTCTCGGCGCCCCTTGTGAGGTGCACAACGAGGATCGAGTTCGGCAACCTTCCTAGACCCGCGCGGTGGAAACGACGACGCCCGCGTTCGGCATCGCTGCCGGACGCGGGCGTCGAGGCGCCAGAGGGCGCGGCCGGGCCGCGCGGCTCAGGCGGCGTGCATCACTGCACGACGACCCACGTGAGGCCGTCGATGGCGACCGTGTTGGCCGCAACCGCGACGCCGAGCGAGCCCGACGTGCCAGCGCGGAACGCCGCCGTGGCGAGCGGGGCCGTGGTCGAGCCGTTGTAGGCGGTGCCGCCGTTGTGGTTCGTCGACAGGACGTCACCGGCCTGGTTGATGAAGAACGTGCGCTTGCCGCTGTTGCCCTGCACGGCCGGCCACGCGTAGCAGCACCAGAGCGTCTCCGCCTGGCTCGGGTCGACGGCCTGGCCGTTGTCGCTGTCACCACCGGCCGCGTCTTCCGTGACGCCCAGGCCCGTGACGAGCGGCAGGTACATCTGGAACAGGTAGCCCGAGCGCGTGACGCGCGCGGCCGCGATGTTGCCGAACGCCGTCGACAGGACCGGCGGGCTGATCGTCTGCGTGCCGTTGCGGACGGCGACCTTGCCGGACAGCTCGCCGAAGAAGCCGTACTCGCCCGAGCCGTTGCTGTTGACGTCGATGACGCCCGAAGCCTGGCACTGCGACTGGCCCGACGAAATGTTCTTGAGCGTCGCGATCGCCGCCGACTCGTTCGCGTTCAAGCGAGCGCTCAGCAAGTTCGGAATGGCGATGGACGCGATGATGGCGATGATCGCAACAACGATCATCAGCTCGATGAGGGTGAAGCCCTTTTCCCGATTGGACATGATGTTCTCCGTGACAACTCTCTCGTGATTGACCGACGACCGACGCGGCCGCCGTTCCCCTTCTCTCTTCGAAGCCCCGGTTCAGCGCACAGGCGTGGCTGCCGGAGGTCTCTTCAGTTCCTGAAAGCGCGCGTCCGCAGCGATGGCCGACCAGGCAGCGGCTTCTTGCGAAAGCCGGCGCCTCACCTCGGTCGGCTGCACCTTGGCAGCACGTTCCAGAAGACCGAGGGCTGTATCGACGTCGTTCTGCTGCAACTTGAGGCGGGCCAAGTAGTAGGCAGCGATCGGCACTTCCGATTCCGCCCGTGCCAAGGCTACTTCCGCAGCAGCCAGATTGCCCCATTCGAGCAGTTCGGTGCCCGCTTGCAGCGATGCCATCGGCATCGCCGCCGTGTCGGCGACGACCGCCAGCAGCCGTTGTTCCGATTCGGGACGACGGCCGAGTTGGCGCAGGATCGCAGCCTCTTCGAGGGCGCGCTGGTGGCCGTAGCGGCGGTCGAGGCGCGGTCCGTTCTTGGCGAAGGCGGCGAGCGCCTGCTCCTTCTGGCCGGCTTGCGCCAGCATGCGGGCCTGATTGAAGGCCAAGACGTCGCGCTGCTCGTCGGCGCAGTCCTTGCACTGCTGGGCGCGCTCGTAGTGGATGGCCGCATCCGCGAAGCGACCACGCAGCATGTGCGCAAAGCCGGTGAACTCGGCGGCGTTGGCGAGGCCTGGTTCGAGGCGCTCGACGATGGCCAGGTTCTGTTCGGCGGAGGTGATCATCTCCAGCCGCGACGCCAACGGCTTGCCGTCGAGGTCGAGGGCTGGGATCGCATTGGCGAGGCGCAGCTGCACGTCGACGCTGGAGAGCAGCGTCATCACGTCGGCGTCCTGGCAACGGTTGGCCCAGGTGTAGCCGATCGCCGCGAGGATGAGGGTGGCGCCGCCGTAGAGCAGCCCGCGCTTGTGCATCTGGTTCATGGTTCCCTTGGTTGGCTCAGCCGCCGGACAGCTTCTCTTGCAGCTTGAAGATCGGCAGGAACACCGCGAGCACGATGCCGCCGACGATGACGCCCATGATCGCGATCATGATCGGCTCGATCATCGACGTGAGTCCCTTCACTTCGGCCTCGACCTGCTGGTCGTAGAACTCGGCGATCTTCTCGAGCAGCGAGTCGAGCGCGCCGGAGCGTTCACCGATCGCCATCATCTTGACGACCATCGGCGGGAACACCGTCGACTTGGTGAACGGCTCGGACAGGCTGTCGCCGTTCTTCACGCTGTCGCGGGCGCCGTTGACGATGTTGGAGATCACCAGGTTGCCCGACGTGTCGGACACAATCTCCATGGCGCCGAGGATCGGCACGCCGCTCTTCACCAACGTCGAGAAGGTGCGGGCGAAGCGCGACAGCGCGACCTTCTTGAACAGGATGCCGAACACCGGCAGCCGCAGCATCACGTGGTCCTTGATCAGTGCGCCCTTCGGGGTCTTGACCGCCGCGCCGGTGCCGAAGATCAGGGCAGCCATGCCGCCGAAGATCAGGTACCAGTAGTCCTTCATGAAGAAGGCGATGTCCATGATGAACACCGTGAGTCCGGGCAGCTCGACTTCGAGCGATTCGAACACCGGCTTGAACGACGGCACGATGCCGATCATCAGGAACGAAGCGATGCCGATCACGAGCACGAGCGAGATGACCGGGTAGGTCATCGCCGACTTGATCTCGTTGCGCAGGTGCGCCGCCGCTTCCAGGTAGTCGGCGAGGCGCGTCAGGATGATGTCGATCTGGCCGGAGACTTCGCCGGCGCGGATCATGCTGACGTAGATGTGTGAGAAGACCTTCTTGTGCGGCTCCATCGACTTCGACAGGTCGGAGCCGGACCGGATGTCGTTGACGACGCGGTCCAGGCAGAAGGCGAACCCGGGGCTCTCGGCCTGGTCGGCGAGGATCTCGAGCGCTTCCAGCATCGGGATGCCGGCGCTCAACATCGTCGACAGCTGGCGCGTGAAGACCTCCAGCTCGCCCTTCTTGCACCAGGCGCGCTTGGCCATCACCCGCTTGCCGGTCTTCGGCTTGCCGCCGCCGAACAGGCCGGAGAGGAAGCCGCCGGCCTTGCTGACGTCGATCGGTGTCAGGTTGCGGCGCCGCACTTCGGCGACTGCGTCAGCCTGCGACGCGGCCGAAACCGAGCCCTTGACCACCTTGCCGGTGCCGTCCTTCGCTTCAAATTTGAACGTCGTCGTCATGTTCCCCTGTCCCTTGTTCCCCGCAGATTCCACTCACTCCACGGCGATGGCCTAGTCGGCCATCGTCGTCGCCTCGATCTCCTGCAGGCTGGTCTTGCCGCGCATCGCGTTCATCAGCCCGCAACGGCGCAAGGTCAGCATGCCCTCGGACAGGGCCTGCTTCTTGACGTCGCTGATGTGGGCCTTCTCGACCACCATGCGCTTGATCGGTTCCGTCATGCGCATCGTCTCCAGCAACGCGAAGCGGCCCTTGTAGCCACCGTTGCAGCGCGGGCAGCCGACCGGCTCGTAGAGGTCCATCGGCTGCGTCAGATCCGATTCGAGGTAGCCGAGGCGCAGCAGCGCGTCCTTCGACAGCTCGACCTTGCGTTTGCAGTTGGCGCACAGCTTGCGGCCGAGGCGCTGCGCGGCGATCAGCAGCGTGCTGCTGGCGACCATGAACGGGTCCATGCCCATGTCGACCATGCGGGTGATCGTCGAAGGCGCGTCGTTGGTGTGCAGTGTGCTCAGCACCTGGTGGCCGGTGAGCGCGGCCTTGACGGCGATCTCCAACGTCTCGTGGTCACGGATTTCGCCGAGCAGCACGACGTCGGGGTCCTGGCGCAGGATCGAACGCAACGCGGCGCCGAAGGTGAGGCCGGCCTTCACGTTCACCGGCACCTGGTTGATGCCTTCGAGCTGGTACTCGACCGGGTCCTCGACGGTGACGAGGTTGATGTCGGGCGCGGCGATGTGCTTCACCGCCGAATACAACGTCGTCGACTTGCCCGAGCCCGTCGGGCCGGTGACCAGGATCATCCCGTAGGGCTGCGCGCAGGCCCACAGGTAGTCCTCCATGCACTTCGCCTCGAAGCCGAGCGACTTGATGTCGAGCGCCAGGTTGCTCGAGTCGAGGATGCGGAACACGGTCTTCTCGCCCCACACGACCGGCAGGATCGACACGCGGAAGTCGATCGCCTTGTTGCCGATCTTCATCTGGAACTTGCCGTCCTGCGGCTTGCGCCGCTCGGCGATGTCCAGCTTGGACATGATCTTGATGCGCGAGGTGATGTTGTTCTGCATGCGCTTGGGCAGCGTCATCGCCTCGGACATCGAGCCGTCCTTGCGGTAGCGAACGATCACCTTCTTCTCGAACGGCTCGATGTGGATGTCGGACGCGCCGGTGTTGCAGGCGTCCAGGATCATCTTGTTGACGAGCTTGACGATCGGCGAGTCTTCGTCGCTGATCGCCGACAGGTCGGCACCTTCTTCCTCGAGATCGGCTTCCTTGAGTTCGACATCGGCGTCGTCGAACGAACCGAGGATGCCGTCGACCGATTCGGACTCCTTCTGGTAGCCCTTGCCGCGGATCTTCTCGATCTCCTCGGCAGTGCTCACCACGAGCCGCAGCGTGCAACCGGTGACGATGCGGATGTCGTCGAGCTTGACGACGTCGAAGGGGTTGGCGACGGCGATGGTCAGGATCGAGCCGATCTTGTCGACCGGGTAGATCTGGTACTCGCGGGCCACCGCTTCGGGCACCGAATCGAGGACTTCCTTGTTCACCGCCAGCTTGGCCAGGTCGATCGGCGGAATGTTGGCCGCCTTGGCGATCAACGCGAGCAGCTCGTGCTCGGTGGCGATGCCCTTCTTGACCAGCACCTCGGTGAACGGACGCTTCTGCGTCTGCGCCTCCGCGAGCAGCGTGTCGCCGGTCGCGGTGTCGAGCTTGCCGGCCTTCTCGAGGATGCCGCGCAGTTTCTTGGCGAACTGGGTCATGGCTCAGCGCAGCGATTTCTTCGCCGTGGTTGCCGAACCGCCGCCGCCCGCGCGTTCCATCAGGCGCTGGAAGTCGGCTTCGTCGGCGGTGTGGTCGAGCGCGTCCTCGTAGCTGATGGTGCCGGCGCGGTAGAGCTCGTAGAGCGACTGGTTCATCGTGCGCATGCCGGCGGCGCCGCCGGTTTGCACGATCGACATGATCTGGTGCGCCTTGTTGTCGCGGACCAGCGCGCGGATCGCCGGGTTGGCGATCATCACTTCGGCGGCGAGAGCGCGGCCCTTGCCGTGCACGCGCGGCACCAGTTGCTGGCAGACGACGGCCTGCAGCGTGAACGACAGCATCGTGCGGATCTGCTGTTGCTGGTGCGCCGGGAACACGTCGACGATGCGGTTCACGGTCTGCGTCACGTCCGACGTGTGCAGCGTGGCGAACGTCAAGTGGCCGGTCTCGGCGAGCGTCAGCGCCGCTTCGATCGTCTCGAGGTCGCGCATTTCGCCGACCAGCACGACGTCCGGATCCTGGCGCAGCACCGACTTCAGGGCCTTCTCGAAGCCGAGCGTGTCACCACCGACTTCGCGCTGGTTGACGAGGCAACCCTTGTTGCGGTGCAGGAACTCGATCGGATCCTCAATCGTGATGATGTGGTTCTGCCGCGATTCGTTGATGAAGTTCACCATCGAAGCGAGCGTGGTCGACTTGCCTGAACCGGTCGAACCGGTGCACAGCACGAGGCCGCGCGGCAGGTTGCAGATCCACTCGCAGACCTTCACCGGCAGGCCGATGGTCTGGAAGTCGTAGACCTCGAACGGAATCACGCGGAGCACCGCCGCGACCGTGCCGCGCTGCAGGAACGCGTTGGTGCGGAAGCGGCCGAGGTTCGACACCCCGAACGAGAAGTCGAGTTCGAAGTTCTTCTCGAACTTCGCGACCTGGTCGGCGCCGAGCACCGAGTAGACGAGTTTCTTCGTCGCCTCGGGCATCAACGCTTCGTACTCGGTGTCGACGAGCTTGCCGTCGATGCGGATCTTGGGCGGCGAACCGACCGACAAGTGCAAGTCCGAACCACCACGCTGAACCATCAGGTTCAGCAGTTCTTCCATCGAGACCATGACAAGGCGCTCCTGTGCTGACCAGCCGGCACGACTGGTCCTCGCCTCTATCGGTCCCGGTGCCGATGCCACCTGAGCCCGGAACGGACCTCAGCACATTGCGACCGTGGCGATCGCCGCGCGACTGTCGAAAAGTGCGTCAGTCCGCGCTCGCCGCCGCCGTCGCGACGCGCGTCGTCAGTGCCGTTCGGCGTGGTGCTGGTCGGTGACCGCCTTGCGCTTCAGCACGATCTCGGCCTGCAGATGCGGCGGCACGGCCTCGTAGTGCGCGAACTGCATGGTGAAGGTGCCCTCGCCGGCGGTCATCGAGCGCAGCAGCGTGCTGTAGTCGAGCATGACCGACAGCGGGCACTGCGCCTTGATCGTCTGCACGCCGTGTTCGAGTTCCATGCCCGACATGCGGCCACGGTGGCTGCTGAGGTTGCCCGCGACGTCGCCGGTGAAGCGGTCGGGCACGTGGATCACCACGTCCATGATCGGCTCGAGCAGGATCGGCCGCGCCTTCTGGTAGGCGTCAAGGAACGCGCGTTCGCCGGCGATCTGGAAGCTCAACTGGTCGCTGTCGACGTCGTGGAACTTGCCGTCGTGCACTTCGACCTGCACGTCCACCACCGGGAACCCGGCCAACGCACCCTTGACCAGGAAGCGCCGGGCGCCCTTCTCGACTTCGGGGATGAACTGGCGCGGGATCGAACCGCCGACCACCGAATCGACGAACTCGAAGCCCGCTCCGTGCGCCAGCGGCGCCGCCCGCAGGTAGACCTCGGCGAACTGGCCGCGGCCGCCCGTCTGCTTCTTGTGCCGGTGATGGCCTTCGGCGCGGGCGGTGATCGTCTCGCGATACGGGATCGTCGGCGGACCGTGGTCGACGTCGACCTGGTGCCGGCGATGCAAGCGCTGGAACGTGATCTCGAGGTGCAGCGGGCTCATGCCGGTGACCAGGAACTCGCCGGTCTCCTTGTCGCGGTTGTGGTGCAGCGTCGGATCTTCGGCGGCCAGCTTCTCGATCGCATGGCCGATCTTCTGCTCGTCGCCGCGCGTCTTCGGCCAGATGTGCCGCGCGTAGGTCGGCTGCGGGTACTGGGGACGCGGCAACAGCAAAGGCGCTGCTTCGGTCGTCAACGTGTCGCCGTGCGCAAAGTCCTCGATCTTGCTGATCGCGAACAGGTCGCCGGCCTGCACCGCCGCGATCTCCTTCTGGTCCTTGCCGTGCACGTCGAGCAGATGCGCCACCTTGTGGGCCTTGCCGCTGCGCACGTCGAGCACGGTCTGGTCCTTCTGCAGCTTGCCGCGCAGACAACGCACGAACGTGAGGCGGCCGACGTACGGATCGTGCATCGTCTTCCAGACCTTGCCGACGAAGGCGCCGGCGTCCGGCTCGACCATCTCGCCGAACGTCGCGCTGCCTGGTTTCGCGGCGCCACGGGCCCCGAAGCACACCGGCGACGGAAAGTGCTCGGCGGCGATTTCGAGAAACTGGGCCACGCCGAGCCCACGCTGCGGGCACACCGCGAACACCGGCACCAGCTTGCCGCGAGCGATCGCACGCCGCAGGTTCTGTTCGAACTCACCGGGCTCGAGGTGGCCGGTCGACAGGTAGTGCTCCATCAACGTGTCGTCGACCTCGGCTTCGTCCTCCTCGATCATCTCGTGGTACCTGGTCGCGTCCGGTCCCTCGTCGTGCGTGACCATGTGCACCGCAGTGAACGCGGCCCCGGCCCCGTTCGGGTAGGTGATCGGCACCACCGCGTGACCGAACGCCTCGCGCAGTTGCTCGACGATCGCCGCAAAGCTCGTCTTGTCATGGTCGAGGTGCGTCACCACGATCGCACGGCCGACGCCCAACGCGGCGGCGCCGGCCCAAAGCTGGCGCGCGTGGAAGGTCAGCGGATTGGTGGCGTTGACACACAGCACCGCCGTCTCCACCACGTCGATCGCCGCGATCGCTTCGGCGGCGAAGTCCGGATGGCCGGGCGTGTCGAACACGTTGAGGCGCTGCTTGCCGACCGGAATGCGGAACAGATGCGACGCCAGCGTCTGCTTGCGATCGCGCTCCTCCGGATCGGTGTTGCTGATGCTCGAGCCGTCGGCGATCGAGCCGAGCCGACTGGTCAGCTTGGCGTGGTGCGCGATCGCATCGACCAACGCGGTCTTCCCCGAATGCCCGTGCCCGAAAAGGGCAACGTTGCGGATGTCTTCTGAACCATGAGCCATGGGTCACCTCCGAGTAGAGGGCGCCCGACGACAGGCGCCGGTTTCGTGACCCTGAGACCGCGGGGCCTGACGGAAGAGTGGCCGTCGGAGGTCCGAGGCAGCAGGGACGTCCCGGTTATAGCCGGCTCGTCACGAGGCGGAAGCCGCAGCCGCTACGCCGATGGTCCTCTTGCGGAAACCGCATCGGCGTGGGTCGGGGCCAACCGGCCGCTGCCAAGGCCGGGTCATGCTACGGGCCGGGCCGGGCCCAGGGCTTGCCCCCGGGCGCCACGGAACCCGGGGTTCGTCAGAGCTTGTCGCCGACGACGATCTGCACGCGGCGATTCTTCGACTTCGCCTTCGCGTCGACGGGGTCGAACTGGCCGTAGCCGACGACGACGATCGCCGATTCCGGCACACCCTGCTGGATCAGGTAGGCAGCCACCGAGTCGGCCCGCTCCATCGACAAGTGACGGTTGCTCCGGAACACGTCCTTCGTCTTGGTGATCGGGTCGTTGTCGGTGTGGCCCTCGATGTAGTACCGCTTGCCGGAGAACCGGTTCTTCAGCACCGACGCGACGTTGCGCAGCACCTTGTGCGAGGAGTCCTTGAGCTTCGTGCTGCCCGAGTCGAACGTCACTTCGTTGGCGACGCCGATCGAAATGCGACCACCGCGGTCGTAGCCGATGCTCGCGCCTTCGCCGAGTTCGCCTTCGATTTCCTTCATCATCGAACCGGCGCCCTTGTCGGCGTTGGCTTCGGTCGGCGTGACCGCCGGCGTCGCGGTCGCGCGCCGGTTGAGGTCGTCGATCTCGCCACGCTGGCGAGCGACGGTACCGCTGAGGTCGCGGATCTGCTGATCGCGTTCCTTCAGCATGTCCTGGTAACGGGTGGTGCAGCTCGTGGCCAGCGACGTGGCGGCGAGCGAGAGGATGAGGAACAACTTGCGGATCGACATGGGTGCCTCCCTGACGGGATCGAACGGACTCGAGCAGTGGTTCGTTGGTTGGTTTTGGGTCGAAGTGGATCAGCTCTGGCGCCGACTGCGGCGCACGAGCACGAAGAGCAACAGCAGCGACGCCGCGGCGGCGACGCCGAGCACGAACGGCGCCGCGGCACTGCCGCGTTGCCACTCGGGCCAAGTGGTGAACAGGAACGTGACGATCGCGTCGCGCGCGAACATCGCGATGACGGCGCCGATCGCCAGGTATGGACCGAACGGAATCTGGGTGTTGCCGCCGCGCAGCGCGCCAATGCCGCCGATGACGGCGCCGACGATGCAGCCGAGGAACATGGTCAGCAGCGCGCTCTGCCAGCCGAGGAACGCGCCCACCATCGCCATCAGCTTCACGTCGCCAAGGCCCATCGCTTCCTTCTTGAACACCCACGAGCCGACGGCGCGGATCGTCCAGGTGACGCCACATCCGACACCAGCGCCGACGAGGCTCGCGAGCACGCTGCGCAACGCCGGCGACGTCGAAGTGTCGTCACTGATCAGGCCGGCGAGGCCGGGCCACAGGCCACCGAGCAGGCCGAGCGCGATGCCGGGCTTCGTCAACACGTCGGGCAGCAGCTGCGTGTCGAAGTCGATGAACGACAGCGCGACGAGCAACGACAGGAACACCGCGTGCAAGCCGAATGCAGTCGCGGCCGCGGCATCGATCGAAGTCGCGCCGTCGATGTCGACGAGCATCACCGTGCCACCTGGCAGACGCATCGCGAGCAGGAGGAACAGCCCGGCGGTGAGCGCTTCGACGAGCGGATATCGGATCGCGATCGGCTTCTTGCAGCAACGCGCGCGCGCACCGAGCACGAGCCACGACACGATCGGCACGTTGTCGAACCAGCGGATCAACGCACCGCAGTGCGGGCAATGCGAGCGGCCACCGAGCGAGCGGCGGCGCGGATCTTCCTGCGGCAGACGCCACACGACGACGTTGAGGAAGGAGCCTATGCAGGCTCCTAGCAGGGCTGCCCCCACCTCGAACAACGTGCCCATGGAAACGCCAAACCGTCGTCGGTGGACGACGCACACGAAGACACCGCCATCACTGCCGAATGCGGCCCCATTGGCCGCCGCGCTCCGTGCTGACCCACGGACCACGACCATCGACAGCGCGCCGCAGCATACGGCGAGGCCGGACGGATTCCATCCTCGAGGCCGTCGGCGTGCGATTCCCGCCGCTGCGCTCAGCGGTCGGTGAGACGCAGTTCCCGCAAGCGCGGCAGCGGTTGTCCGGCGCGGGCGCGGGCGGTGAAGGCGAACCGCACGAAGGAGCCGGCCGGGAACGCGATCGGATCGCCGTGGCGCACGGTCTCCAACCGGCCGACGCGGCCGATCGACAGGTCGGGCGCGTTCTTGCGCACGGCGTCCGCCGGAGCCTGCTGCCACGCGACTTGCAGGTCGCGGTCCTGGTCGAGCAGGGAAACCACGCCGCCGTCGCGATCGGGCGGCAACGGCCGCCACGGCGTCAGGGCGCGCAAGGCGAAGTCGGCGCCGGCGGCAAGGCCATAGGTGAAGGCCGGATCGAACACGATGCTCTGGCCGCGTGCGCCGCGAATCGCGGCGGTACCGGCTTCACCGCGGGCTTCGACCGCGAGCAGGGTCTGGAACGGCAAGGCGCCGCGCAACTCGATCGACGAGGCACTGGCGAGCAACAGGCTGGTGGTGCCTTCGACCGGGCCGGCTGTGGCAAGGATGCGCCCCCCAAGCTCGACGTCCCCGGCGGCGATGATCGCGGCCGGCACGGCGGCGGCGAGTTCGGCCAGGGGCTGTTGCAGCTGCCGTGGCGGCACCGGGGCCGCCGCGACATCGAACACGAGGTCGCCAAGGATGCGCACGGAACCTGCGGCCAGCAGCTGGACCGGCGTGGCGCCGGGCTCGACGCGCACCGTCACGCCTTTGGGAATGTCGATCGCCAGGAACGCGAAGCGCCCCCGTTGACTGACGACGATCTCGCCGTCGCCGCGATCGAACGGCTGGCCCGGGCGGAGGACGAGGTCGCGAAGCGGTCGCAGGATGCCAAGCGATCCGTCGCCCGCTTCGACGCGCACGCGCGGACGCAGCTGGCCACCGCTGGTTTCGAAGCCGGGCGTGAGCTCACCGTCCCCGTGCAGCTGGTTGTCGCCACTGGGCCACTCCAAGAGGGTGATGCTGTTGCCGGCGACCACGCCCCACAGTTGCGCCGGCGTCGGCAGCGGCGGCGCTCCCGAGTAGTCGACGACGCTGTGGCGCCCACGACCCAGTGCGACGCTCACGACTTCGCCGGGCTTCAGCGGCTGCGATGGATCGCCATTGGCGCGCGCCGGCAGGGCGCCGAGATCGATTTCGACGGTGCAACCCTGGGTGTCGAGACGATTGCTCAGCACGCGCACGTGGCGCGGCAGCAACTCGATCGGCGGCGTTGCGATCAACATGACCTGGAACGCTTCGGGCACCACCGAGGACGGCAACACCGGTTGCGTGAACTGCAGGTGCAGACGCGGCTCGCTGGCAGGCAGTTGGCCCCCGGCAAGCGGTGGCAACATGAAGGGCAACTCGTTGGCGGACGGCCGCAGGATCGCCGGCAGGCCCGCTGGACGTTCGTCGAGGCGGGCGATGCGTACCGGGAACGCGGCTGGTGTCGCCAGGCGGCGACCGTCGAGCGCGCGAATCGCGTCGGGGCGCGGCGCACCCGCCACCAGCAGGCGGTACGAGGCACCCGGACGGTACGAGCCATCGTCGAGGCTGGGCGCCAACGGCGACACGGGTTCGAAGGTGATCCAGTTCGAGGACACCCGCAGCGAGCCCGGCACCTGCTGGCCGGCTTCGTCGACGAGGGTGACCGAATCCGAAGTGACGCTGACGGGGAGGATCGGCTCGGAGAAGTAGATCGTGATCGCGTCGTTGAGCAGCAAGGGCGGCGCCGACTCGTCCAATGCCGGCGACGTGCGGGCGATGGCCAGGGGCGGCTTGGCCGCCGGCGTGCGCGTGCAGCCCGTCACGGCCATTGCGACCAAGGCGACCGTAGCCCCCCATCCGATCCAGGCCGACGAACGAATGCGTCCGCGTCGACTTGCGGCACACGCGGCCCGAGGTTTTCGCCTAACCAGATCCATGCTGCCGTATCGGATGCTAGAGGGTCGCGAGGCCAGCTGCACGGGACATCCGTGCAGCGCAGCAGCCACTGACGCAGTGCGCGGGCCAAGGCTCCGCGACGGCGCACGAAAAACGCCACCGGGGCGGGCCTTGGGCCCACCCCGGTGGCGTTTGGCTCATCGAAGCCAGCAGGCTCGCAGACAGCCTTTCGATCCCGACCTTACTGGTTGGGTTGCATGCGGTAGACGATGCTCATGCTGCGCAGGGAAGGCGACAGCGCCGGCGTCACGTCGACGTTGTTCGTCATGACGATGCGCATGTTCATGTACTGCGGCAGCAGCTGCGTCGCCGGGTTGCGGATCAGGGCGATCTGGTCCTCGGTGACGTAGCGCGTCAGGCCGTCGGCGACGACGCGCGCCTGGTCCGGCACGAGCGGCACCGGCAGGTTGTTGGCGATGACCGGCTGCGAGTAACGGTACGCCTCGCAGGCGTAGTTCGCGTTCAGCAGGTTGCCGCGCGTGTTGAACTGCTCGACCCCGGTGGTCGGCGGGTTGTAGAGCGTTCCCGAGTTGGCGAACGTATCGGCGCCGCGCATCTCGACGACCACCGACGTGCCGGCGGGCTGCCGGGCTTGCGGCGGGTCGATCTGCACCACCAGGTCGCTGATGCGCAGGTTCGGGCTGACCGCGGCCATGTTCGGGAAGCCGTCCTCCGGCGACGCGAACTCGGCGCGCTGCGGCCGCAGCGTGTCGAAGAAGCCGAACGTGCACGTCGAGTGCTTGCGCACGAAGTCGGCGCGCGCCCAGTTCAGCATGCCGTCGCCCGGCGGCGCCGTGAACAGCGCGGTTGCTGGCGCGCCGAGGCCGGCGTCCTTGACGATGCTCGCGGCGGCCGTGAGCGTGTTGGCGACATCGACGGTGATCTGGGCACCCGAGATCAGGTCGAACCCACCCGAGGCATGCACGCGCGTCCGCGGCCACTGGGGTGCGGGCGCGCAGCCAGCCCCGATCACGTCGTAGTAGCCACCCGGATTCGCCGGGAAGCCGGCGCTGGGCGGACCCAGCGTGGCGACCTGGAAGCCATTGTTGCCGTTGGCAAAGCCGTTCACCTGGTTGTCGGTGAACAACTTGAAGTCCACCAGCAACGGCAGCGCGATCGGATCATGGTCGCGCTGGGCGTTGCCGAGGAAGTCGGCCGGGTCCATCACGTAGGTCGACGCGCCGCTGGCGAAGAACTCGGGGTCGGGCACCGCCGGATTGACCGTGTTGTCGAGCGGGTTGCTCTCGATCCACGGCGAGTCGATGCGCGCGGTGAAGTCGTTGTTCGGCGGCAGAGCCGTGGGCTCCTGCGCGCCGCCGAGGCCGATCACGTTGCCGCTGCCATCGACCGTGACCAGGCGCGAGTCACGCCAGGTGTAGCTGCGGTCGAAGCGCGGGAACGGCACATACTTGACGTTCTCGGTGGTGCGGAACGCTTCGTTCGGGTTGATCTTGTAGACCTTGTCCTCGAACACCGGAACCATCGAAGTGCCTTCGAGCACGTTGTCGCTGAACACAAGGGACAGCGAGCTGTTCATGCTCTCGCAGGCCAAACGGCATTCCGGCGGGTCCGTGAACACGATGTCCCAGAACTCGTCAGGACGACGGCGGCTGTGCGCCAGCGACATCGTGAAGCGATCGAACACGTCGTAGAGCACGGTCTCGTCGTTGAACGGCGACCAGTAGAGCTGCTCGACGTCGATGCCGAAGTCCGTCGGCTGACGGTAGCTCAACGAGAAGTCATCCTCGATATAGCGCATCTGCATGCGCGAACCTTGCGGCTTCAACGGCTCGACGAGGCGGCCGACGGGCTGCGGCAGGGTCTGGTAGTACTCGTAGACAACCGGCACCGCTGGCGGACCGATCGCGTCCGACATGCGCGGGTTCCAATACAACAGACCCGGGTGCGTCTGGCCGAGGTAGATCGGCAACAGCGGCAGCACGAGCGAGTTGCCCGTGGCCGGGGTCGGAACCGGCGGCACACCGACCGGAACCGGGTTGCGCGGATCCCAGCACTCGCCGCGGGTGATGCGGCTGATCGACGCCAGGTTCTGGTTGTCGGCCGAACGGCTGACGCGGTTGCCCGCGGCGCCGATCAACCGGCCATTCTCCAGGCGATACTGGCCGAAGATGTCCACCGAGTTCGAGGTGGTGCCGTCTTCGTCCTCGGCTTCGAAAACCCAGGAGTGCCAGGCGACATTGTTGGTAGCCGCACTCGGAGCCATCGAGAAGTCAACCGACCAGCTGTCCTGCGGATTCGACGGGTTGTCGAACAGGTTCAGCGTGTTGCCGGCAAGGTCGGTGACACCCTGGGAGCCGAGGCGGACGTGCGCACTGTAGGATTCCGTCGCACCATTCTGGTGGAAGAAGCCCATCGGCGGCTGCAGACGCAGCACCGTGCCATCACCACCGAGGTCGGTGAGGCGCGACGGAACGACGCGCGTGGTCGCACGCTTCGGGTCCGTCATCTGGGCCGCGAAGGACTCCAGGCTGATCGGCCGGCTGGTGATCAGGAGGTTCTTCGTGCTGTCGACCTGGTCGAGGTCCATCGGCTTGGTGAACTCGATCGCGATCGACGAGTTCGGCTGCACATCGACCGCCGGTTGGGCGGGCTTGGGCTCGATGCGAACGAACAGGTTGCGCCAGCTGCGGTCGGTCAGGGGACCGCCACCGCCGGAGAACGGAACCTCTTCGTAGTAGCGCACTCGCAGCACGCAGTCCTGGCCAGCCGGCAAGGTGTTGGCCTGGAAGCTGCGCAGCGTGCCGGTGGAGTCGCGGCCGGCGAACACCGAAGCGACGCGCACTTGCACGACCGGGACCCGTTCGCCCTGGCCTGAGTCACCGGCCGGCAGCGGCACCACGTTGCACAGGCCGAGGTTGGTCGAGCCTTCCGCCGAATCGATCGACAGGTTCTCGAGCACTTCGGCGCGCAGCGTCACCGCTTCGAACACACCTGGACGAATCTCGGCCTGGATCGTCTGCAGCAGGATGTCGCCGTTCTTCAGCGGACGCGACAACGGCGACTCGAGCGGGCCTTGCGCCACGCCGGCCGTGTCGAGCGCGCCATCGACGAACGGGTAACGACCGCGGACCGGAACAAACTGGTTGCGCTTGTTGAGCGTGATCAGGTTGTTCGTCGTGTCGACGGACGTGATGCCCATCGCCATCGAGCTGACGATCATCGGTGCTTCCGGCTCGCGCATGCGACCGGCAACGCCGTCCGCCAGGTTGCCCGAGCGGAAGTCGCGAATCACCGAAGAACGACCGGCACTGTCGACGTCGTTCAATTCGTCGATCGGGTCCTCCTTGACATAGAAATTGGACGCGACCTGACCGCGCGTCGGCAGCGCGATGCGAATGTTGGCCGTGATGTTGTCGGCCGACAGCGGCAGACCAGGCGACGACGACGAAACCGTTGCCTCACCGCCGAGGATCGTGGTGTCGAGGATGACCGAGTCGCCAAGCGGCAGGACGCGGTATGGCAGTACGCGGAACGCGTCCACCGGCGCCACGACGTTGGGATCACCCTTGAACTCGAGCAGCTGGATCGCGGCCGGGCTGGCAGCGAAGAAGTCACTGGTCACATTGACAGGGCCGGAGAACTTCAACCGGATGCCGGCGTTGCGCGGCACGATCGGGATCGGCCGCGTGAAGGTGTTCTGGCCACGGTAGGCCGAAGGCACCGCCGCGAGTCCCGACTGGGCGTTGGTCAACGCAGCACTGAAGTTCGCGGCTTCCGGGCCGCCTTCGGTGTCGTCCCAGAGAATCACCAGTTCCTCGTGGCCGACCGCCTTGTCGAACGGCAGGAACTCGTAGTTGGCGCTCGGCACCACCTCGCCCACCGCGTCGAACATGTTCTGCGACTCGATCGACGCGTTGACGAGGACGTTGGACGCGATCCGTTCAAGGCGCCGGTTGGTGCGCAGGCGACGATCGCCCTTCGACTTGTCGACACGCCGGTAGGCGTAGATGTCGACCAGACGGCCAATCTCAACCGAGAGCAGTTCCGGGCTGGCGTCGCTACCAACTTCACCGACCTTGCTGCTGCCATCGCATGCAGACAAGCCGGCGAGCACCAGCGCTGTCAGGAGCGCACTGGATCGATTCATCGCGTGCTTCATGTGTGTGCCTTCAGTATTCGCTGCCGACGAGGTGCGTCGGCGATTCCAATCTGCGTGCTGCAAGGATGTATGTCGCATCCCTGCGGCGGTATCGGATGGTGGAGGGAATCAGCAGTGTTGGGTGTGGATCCGCCGCTGACACCGGGTCGTCGGCCATGCGCCGGCGCCCCGATCCAGCGTCGTGGTTTCAGAAGCGGTAGGGCAACCGCAGGAAGTGGAGTTCGGGCCGGGCCGTGTCCGGGGTCAAAGCCGGCGGCGCGTCGGCCGGCATCGATTGGAACGCGTTGTCGAACAGGATGTCCCACTGCACGAACGGCATGTGCAGTGCGCGGATCTGCTCCTGCACGGCCGGGTCGGCCAGGTTGTAGAGGAACGACCCTGCCGCAGCCGGGAACCGCTGGGCCGTCGCACTGCCCGGGTCCTGATGGAACGCGAAGCCGATGCGGACGTTGGCGACCGGCACGCGCGCGCCACTGGCGCCGAGGTAGGTCGGACCGAGGCCCTGGTTGCCGTTGGTGATGATCTCGTAGAACTTCGCACGGACGCGAACCTTCGCCGCCGTGGCCGGGAATGCACCAGATTCCGGCGACAGCACCAACTCGCGGTCGGTGTGCGACAGGATGCGGAACGACCCGACCTGCAGGTTGTTGGCGGCGAGAACTTCGGCTTCGTAGTTCACCAGGCGATCGACCGTCGAGCCGAGCGCCGAGGACACCAGCTCCACGCGATAGGCCGGCTTGCCCAGCAGCGTCGAGTTGGTGTTTGAGCTCAGGATGTCGGTCGAGGCCACCGTGATCGGGAACAACGTCTGGGCCGTGCTGCCGACCAGCTGGTAGCCCGCGTAACCCGTCGTCGGGACCGTACCATCGAACTCGTAGCGCGGGCCGGCGAGGATGCCGAGACCAGCCTGTTCGATGATGCCGCGCGGCAGGTTGTCGTCGCCGGGGATGCCACGGCGCGCCGTCGAGCCGGTGTCGATCCACGACGAACGCAGGCGGCTCTTGGCGGCCACCGGAGTCGGCAGCAGCGTCGGAGCCGGACGGATGTCACCTTCGTTGTCACCGATCGTGATCACGGTGCCGTTGTCGTCGACGCCCTGGCCGAGTTGGTTCGGGAAGCCGCGCCACGCGATCAGGTCGCGCTTGATGATCGCGCTCGTCTGCAGCGAGCCACCGCGGAAGATCCGGATGTTGTCGTCGAGGACCGTGTTGGTGCCGTCGGCGTTCGTGCCGGGCGGCGCCATCAATTGGACGACGCCCATGCCGCCAAAGCCACCGCGCGGCGCGGCGTCGTAGTTGGTCGCGTAGGCCGCGCCGATCTCGTTGGTCGTGACGTTGGTCGGCTGGTACTTCTTGAGGATCGTCGGGCTGCCGAAGGTGCCGCTGATGCTGGCACCACCGTCCGCCGAGATCGAGAAGTCGTAGTCGTCCTTGTCCGTGCCGGTGAGTGCACCGTAGCGCCAGCGGTTGTTGCTGCCGCGCACGTTGATGTCGATGCGGGTCGCCGACATCAGGATGACCATGCCGCCGGCGCCGCCGCCACCGCCACCACCGCGGTTGGACGAACCGGACTGCTCGCCACCACCACCATGGCCGCCGTCGGCCGTGATCTTGCCGCCGTCGGCGACGATGATCGGGCCGAGTGCCTTCACGATCAGCACACCGCCACCACCACCGCCACCACCACCCGAACTGTCGTTCGAGAAGTTGACGTCATCGATGTCGCAGTCCGAGTAGGACAGGTCACCGCCACCGCCACCACCGCCGCCGCCGACCGGAATGGCCAGTTCGCCGGTGATGCGCAGCGGAGTGCCGTCGAAGCGGACGCCGGTGCCCCAGAAGTTGTTGTCGGCGCGCGCGTCGGTGAACACCGTGGGCCCAGAGACCGAACCTTGCAGGCTGCGCGTCACCGCGCCAGCCGCGCCGGCGCAACCGTTGCCGCCGATGCCCTGCTGTTGCTGGAACACCGAGAAGGTGGTCGTGGGCGGCACCGGTGCCGCCGTCTTCTGCTTGAAGTTCGGATCACCCTGGGTCGCCAGCGAACCACCACCGCCACCCGAGCCACGAGTGCAGCCGCCGGTGCACGCCAACGCGCCGCCGACGCCGCCCTGACCCGAGACCTGCAGCGGTCCGTTGCCGGTACCACCGACCAGGTCGCGCTGGGTCGTGCTCGGCGAACCCGAGCCACCATCACCGCCGCCGCACGCGCCCGCACCGCCCACCTTCGGGATGCTGGCGTTCGGGGACGTCATCACCAGCGTGCCGTCGCCGCCGCGAACGCTGAGCGTTCCGGCAACTTCGAACGAACCGCTGACCAACCACACCATCGGGTTGCTGCCCTGGCCGCGCACGGTCCTACCGGCCGGGATCTTGACGTTCTTGAAGTTGAAGACGCCGCCCGAAACGTTGTAGGCCGCGCCGACCTTCGGCGTCACCTGCGTGAAGTTCGTGTTGAGGATCGTCTCCGGAACTTGCGGTTCGAACTCCGCACCGGTCGTCGATCCTTCGAACGCAAAGCCGGCCTTCAGGTAGCCCGGGCCGACTTCGGCCGTCGGCTCCGCGAAGGCTGCCGCCGCATCGATCGCCGAGCTGGCGAGGAAATCGTCGACCACCGCATCGAACTGCTGTTCGTAGGCGCGCTTCGTCTTGAACGTCGCGAACACGCGGTCGTAGGCGGCGTTCGACACGTTCGACTCCCCGCTGATGTCTTCGAGCGTGCGTTCGACGATGACACGCACGGTGGCGTTGTTCGGCAACACACCGAGTGGACGCAGCACGACGCTGGAACCATTGACGGCGTTCGTCTCGAGCTCGACTTCGGCGGGGATCCAGAAGTTGTCGCCCAGGGTCGGATCGTCGTATTCGAGGAAGATGCGGCCGCGATCGTTGCTGCTGCGCAGCACCGGGTCGGTCTCCACCGCGACCGGCACGTTGGCGCCAGCAGGGTTCAGCGGCTGGTCGAAGCGCAGGCGCAGTTCAACCTGCGTGGTGCCCAACTTGTTGAGCACGACACCCGTCACATCGGGCGTCGGCGAAACCTCGAACGCCGTGCGGCGCGGACCGCCGGTCGCCGTGTTGCGGAACAACTGCGCCGGCGTGGTGCCGTCGGCGGTCACGAAGCGGAAGCTCTTCGGCTCGGCCAGGGACTTGCCACCAACGTCACGCATCACCGTGCCGTTGACCCGGTCGCCACCTACCAGTTGCACCACGTAGGTGCGACCAGGACGGAAGCCGCCGTTGGTGTAGAGGTCGTTGGTCGGCAACTTGGGCAGGAACAACAACCGGCGCCCCGAATCCGAGTCGCCAGGACTGGTGTCGAGGGCGAACGTGCCGGCCACCGGCTCGGCAACGGTGTTGCCGATCTGGTCGCGCACTTCGAAGCTGAAGGTCGTCAGGTCGACCGAGTCGAGATCGACACCATTGCTGAAGTCGATCCGGATCGCATCGTTCAAGAACAGCGTCGCGTTGTCGCTCGGCTCGGTCTTGAGTACGACGAAATCACCGCCGGTCTTGATGCCGGAAACGGTTCCGCCGCCACCTGAGCAGGCGGTGACGGCAACGAGAATGGCCAGGGAGAACAGCCGGGCGGTTTTCACTCGGTTCATGGCGCTAGAGCATTTGCAGCCGACTGGGCAATCGATGTCGGCCACACGGGAACATGCAGAGGAGAGGGGTCCGCAGGATACGGAACGAAAGAGTCTACCCTCAACAGGCGGCGACGCCGCAAGGGCGTGTTCGCCAGGTGGGTCCGACCGGTGCCATGGGGTACACCGGCGGGACTAGGGCGGGGGTTTTCTGGAAAAGAGCAGGCGACCCTGGGGGCAGGGTCGCAGCGAACTGACTACAGCTGCTGGAAGCGGTACGACAGCGCGAAGGTCTCGATCGAGGGGGCGATCGGCGGAATCGCGTCGACGTTGTTGCTGGTCACGAAGCGCCAGTTGACGTAGCGGATGTCACGCGGCGTGAACGCTTCGTTGGGACCGGCGTACTGGCTGGTGAACGCGGGGCTCATCAGGTCGTTCGGATCCTCGACGTAGCGGGTAACCGTGCGGTTGTAGAGGTAGGTCCACCAGTTGCGCGCCGTGGCCGTGCCCGGGATCGCCCGCGTGTCCCACTTGCGCATGTGGGCGTCGCCAGCCTTGTACGGATCCAACGCGAAGTTCGCGGCGGTCGGCTTGAGCTGGGCGCGCATCGGCGCATCGAAGCCAGGCGTCGGCGGGTTCGGGGCCGGGAAGATCGGCGTCGGCACGTTGATCCACGCGTTCCAGTAGAACGGCGTCGGATCGACGATGCTGGCGCCACGGAACTGCGGCACGAGCGAAGTGCCGACCGGCAGCTGCGACAATGGCGGATCGAACTCGTAGGCGAACGACGGCAACACCGTGGTCGGCATCGTCGAGTTGCCGTTCGCCAGGTAGAACGGACCAAGGCGCGGATCGGCGAAGCCTTCCGGCACGCGGTGCGGGTTGTTGAGATCGACGAACCCGTTGGTGATGACGCTCTGACGCTTCAGCACGTCCATCATGATCCAGTAGAACGTGTTGTCACCCGGCGGGGTCGAACTCGGGGGCGGACCGGCGATCAAACCGCCCGAGGGCGTGTTCCACTGCGTGTCGCTCGGCGAGCGGCAGACCGCGGGGCCCGTGGACGTGGCGGCACGACCCGCGCTGAGCACGCGGAAGTTCGGACGCGGATCCGATTGCACGGTGACAGCGACCTGCCAGCCGTTGGTGCCCAGCGCGACGTAGCCGCCGCCAGCAGGCAGCTCCGAGGAATCGCAATAGGTCCAGAAGTCGGCGAGCAGCGGCAGCGCGACGTTGCCAACGAGGCCGTGCGTGAAGTTGTCCGCACCACTGGTCAGGCTGGTGTTCGGCGCGTCGTTCCAGAACGAGTTGACGAACGTCACGTTGCCGGGGTTGCCACCGACGTCGACCCACCGACGGCCCTGGCCCATCGGGAACGGCGACAGGATGTAGGGCGGGAACCCGCCGGCAGCGCTCAGGTCCGAGCCACCACCCGCATTGCCGCCTTGCTCGATGACCGTCTCATCGCGGTAGACGAAGTAGGGCTTCTGGAACTTAGGCAGCGGCAGGAACCGGTTGACCTGGTTGTTCTCGAGAACGACGGTCGACGGATCGATCTTCATCGGCGCGTCGACGTAGGCGGCACCGCGCGGCGCTTGCGTCTGCAGCGTGGCACCCGTTCCGGTCGGCGCCGGATTCCACACGAAGTTGCGCTCGAACGACCCCGTGCGCAAACCCGACTCCGGCAGCGACGGCAGCGAGCTGAAGTCACCGACGCACGGGATCGGCCGATACTCGCTGTGGCCGAGCCACATGCTGGTGCGATCCAACTCGTCGAACGTCAGGTTGGTGCCGGTGAACGGCGCCCAATACATCTGCTCGATGTCCAGGTTGAAATCGAACGGGTCGGTGCGCGACAGGCTCAGGTCGACTTCGCGCCACAGCATCTGCAGGCGGCAACCGTAGGGATTCAGCGGGTTCTGGATGCCCTGGTTCAGGATGTTGTTGGCCGAGTTGCTGCCGACCTGGTTTTCCTGGCCACCAACGGCAACGTACTGCGGGCACCATCCCAACGGCGCCGGCAGCGCCGGCGACGGCGGCTGCTGCACGATCGGGGACTGGTTGAGATTGTCGGCGACAACCCGCGTGCGAGTCGTCGGCCGCGCCTGCAGCTTGGCGTCGAGATACACGAAGCCGCCGAACAGGTCTTCGAGCGGATACGCCGCCGCGATCGAGCCGGTCGTGGCACCCTGCACTTCGCTGGGCAGGAAGTAGCTCGGGTTCGAGTCCTCGTCGCGCGACGCAAAACGCCGCACGATCGACACCGCGAGGTTGTCCGGGAACAGCGGCTGGTTGCCGTTGCTGCGGGTATCGACGGTGAACGGGATGACGACGCTGTTGCTGCGATCCGCCGTCGTGCCTTGCAGGTCCAGCGGGTTGCCCGCGAGGTCGCGGATGCCGCCGTCGGCCGAGCTGGAGATGAGGTGCAGGAAGTAGCGGTAGTCAGCCCCCGCCGGCGGATTGCGCATCGTGTCGTCGAGGTAGAAGCCGGTCGACGGCTGCAGGCGCAACGACGTTTGCGAACCGTCTTCGTCGAACACTCGCGACGTGATCAGGTAGGGCGTGCGGTACTTGGCGAGGTTGAACGTCGCCGGGTTCATGCCGTTGCCGGTGGTCGTGCCGTTGACGAACGGACGATTGGCGATGAAGTCCTCGATGCTGTCGTTGGTCGACAGGTCGCGCATCGCGAAGAAGAACGTGTCGGCCCAGCGGACCGTCGACAGGTCGATCGGCTTGGTGAAGCGGACCACGGCGCCGGCGAACGGCGAGACGAACTCGTTGAGCGGCGGCTGCACGCCGTTCAGCGGCAGCGGCGTCGGCGAGAAGGCCAGGAAGTTGCGCGGGTCGTCGCGACCGGCCAGATCACCGGCGGTGAACTCGGCAACGCAGATGGCGCGCGGCGCATTCTGGACCAGCCAGGGTTCGAGCTGGGTGATGTTGGTCGGGTAGCCCGGCGTGTTGCGCGGATCGATCGAGTCGAGGCCTTGGACGCGGCGAACGCGCACGCGCACGTGCTGCGTGGTCGGGCTGTTGAAGTCGTCGACCGGGTCGACCACGACTTCGGCGCTGCCCAGCGGCACGCCCGAGCTGTCGGCGATGAAGCGGATCACGTCGCCGCGGTCGATCTCGTGCGAAACGCCGTTCTTGAACAGCGTCACTTCCTGCGTGAAGGAGTTCACGTTCTCGACCTTCTCGAGATACATCCCGATCTCGCCGACCACGCGCAGCGGCAGCGGGTCGCGCACGAAGCCGCGCGAGATGTCCGACGACGAGTCGGCGGAGTTGCCCGAGCGGAAGTCGCGTACGATCGAGTTGCGACCGCTGTTGTTGAGCCCCGTGATGTCGTTGGCCGCGGTGCGCAGCCGCGGGATCGCCAGCGGGCCTTCGAGGGCAACCGCCACGCGGATGTTGGCACCGACCTGGTCGGGTGCCTCCGGCAGGCCGGCGGCGTTGTTGACCGTCTGGTACTGCAGGCCTTCGGTGCCGAGCAGCACCGGATCGAGCACCAGCGACCGATCGCTCACGATGACGCGAACCGACATCGGCACGAAACCATTCGGTTGCGCCGGGTCGCCGACGACCTTCAGCAGCTGCACGGCCTCGGTGTTGCGAAGCCCGGTGACGACGCCTTGCGCATTGCGTTCGACGAAGAACGAATCATCGACGCCGAGGTTGTTCGAGAAGGTCAGCCGAATGGCGCCGTTGCGCGGCACGACGCTGAATGGCAAGCCCGGCGCATTGGTGCCGAACAGCATCGGCGTCACTTCGCGCAGCTGGTCGTCGAGGGCCGCGTACAACGCCTTGAACTCGTCGCCCGTGACGTCGCGCGGAATGAACAGGCGCGGCTGCAGCGTGTCCGGATCCGAAGCGATGAAGTCGTAGGTGATCTCGTCGTCGCGCAGCGTCGAGTTGGTGGCGCGCTGATCCTGGATGTCGCCACCGATCACGACGTCACGCCGGAACAGCGCGATCGACGAACCTTCCGGCGTCACCTGCAGTCCGTACACATCGACCAACCGCCCGAACTCGACGCGCGTCAGTTGCGCTTGCGACGAGGCGTCCGGAGTCGTGGTTCCTGTCGTGCCACCGCTACTGCCGCTGCACGCGGCCGCGATCGCGACGGTCAGAACACCAAGATGGCGCAAGGGCGTGAGACCGGAACGCGTTTGGACTGCGTTCCCAGGTGCGCGGTGGTTGTCAGACATGATTCGTTTCAAGGACTGGTTCGCTCACCGTCAGCGACTGACGGTCGGGAGTGAGAGCAGACGAGACAGTGAGGCGCTCCACCGTTCCACCCGCGATCCGGGGCTGACCCAAAAATCGCGGGAGTGCAGTAGAGACAACCTCTTGGGATGCTACATCGGGAGGACGGACGTGCCGGGGTGAGCACGCCAGGACCAAACCGGCTGAATTCGAGGGGCTATCAAACATCATGCCGCCGGATCGAAGTACTGCAAGTCACCTCAATTCGCTCCCTGACAACGGGTTCTGGCATCGGCCCGAACCCCGGCCGGGGTCGCCGGGCGCCAATCGCGCGCCTTCGGCGGGCGATTCCGCTCGGCAGATGTGGCGACTGCCCCATCCCAAGGCCGTCCGCTAGCCGCCTTGGCACTGGAACCCGGCCGCCAGCGCCTGCGCCTCGGACTCGAAGTAGACGCGGTTCTCCGGCTTGATGCGCCGCGCCTCGGCCGCGTTGTAGCGATGCACCAGGCGGCTCTGGGTGTGGCCGACGAAACGGGCCTCGATCTCCCGTTCGCAGTAGGCGCACGACAACACCGGCGGCACCTCGGCATCGCGCAACCGGAAGTCGCGCGTGAGGTAGCGCACTCCCTCGTTGTTGGTGATGCAGCGCTCGTTGCGGCAACGCAGACCGGCCCCGGCGGTGATTCCCGGCGTCACCGACAGCACCGCCGGGCGCGCCGACCGCAGCTGGATCTTGCCGAGCAGGAACGACATCAGCGCCATGCGCATCGGCACGCCAAGCTCCGCCTGCCGGAAGTAGACCGAGCGCGGATCGTCGTCGACGTCGTAGTCGATCTCGTCGACGCGCGGCAACGGGTGCATCACGCGCGCATCCTTCGCGGCGGCGGCGCCGAGCGTGTTGCGCGTCAGGCGCGGGTAGTTGGTGGTGTCCTCGCCCGAGTGACGCTCGCGTTGCGCGCGGGTCATGTAGATCGCATCGATGCGATTGACCTCGATGTTGGTGAGGTTGGTGAACAACGCCAGCTGGTGCGGCTTGCTCGCCGTCAGGTACGCAGCGGCATTGCTGCTGCCGGCGAGGCCCGGCAGATCGGCCACCGAAGCCGCCGCCGCCTGCACGCCGAAGTCGCGCTTCAGGCGATGCAGCACGTAGTCCGGCAGCTCGAAGCCCGGATACGGCATCGTCACGATGTTCGCGTGGAAGCGGGCCAGCGCGTAGCAGAACGAGTGGATGGTGCGCGAGTAGCGCAAGTCGCCACAGAGCACGACCTCGAGACCTTCGAGTTTGCCCTTCTCCTTCCACAGCGTGTAGAGGTCGCAGAGGGTCTGCGTCGGGTGCTCGTGCGCACCATCGCCGCCGTTGATGACCGGCACGCGGGCGTAGCGTGCGGCGACGCGCGCGGCGCCGTCCTCGGGATGGCGCACGACGAGAATGTCCGCATAGCTGCCGCCGACGACGCGCACCGTGTCGGCGAGCGACTCGCCCTTGCTGCGGCTGGTGTTCTTCTCGTCCGCGGCGGTGATCACGCCGCCGCCGAGCCGCAGCATGGCCGATTCGAAGCTCAGCCGCGTGCGCGTGCTGGGCTCGAAGAACAGCGTCGCCATGATCGTGCCGCGGCACGATTCCGACCATTCGCGCAGATTGGCGCGGAACTCGTCGGCGTGCTGGAACAGTTCGAGGATCTCCGCCGTGCTCAGGTCCTCGATGGAGACCAGGTCGCGCTTCTCGAGTTCGGCCATCGCGGGTACGGATCATGCCGGCGTTGGCGGCACACGCAACCGCCGAATGCAGGCGTCGCGATTCGCCGGCGTCGATGACTCAACCGGTGCCGAGCAGCAGTTCGAGCTGGGTGCGGTCGAGTGCCGCAAACCCGCCCACCGGGCCTGCGAGCGGCAGGCAACGGTGCTGGCGCAACAGTTCGCCGATGGCATGGCGCAACGACGACTGCGGCTCGGTCAACGCCGACACCACCACATCGGGCCGCCACGGCGATGGCCACTCGGCGCGACCGAGGTCGGCTTGCGAAGCGACGAGCACATCACTGCCGTCGCGCAGGGCGGCGTCGATCGCCGTCGGTTGTCGATGGGCCGCGACCACGAGCACGACGAGCGCCTGCGAGCGCAACCCGCGACCGGCCTCCACTGCGGCAGCGTCGACGGCGGCCGGCGTCGCCCCTTCGCCGGCGGTGTCGACCAGTTCGTAGGGATACCCGGAGAGCGTGGTGACCTCGTGCACGGGGTCGCGGGTCAGGCCGGGCAACGGTCCGGTGAGCGCTCGCTCGCGCGCCAGCAGGCGATTGAACAACGTCGACTTGCCGGCGTTCTGGCAACCGATGAACACGACGCGCTGCGGCTGCACCATCGCCATCGCGGTGCGCGAGCGCACGAGCGCCGACGAACGAAGCCGCGCGCACGGCGCCGGTCCGTGTGAGGCGAGGGCCTGGACTTCGGCAGCGAAGTCGAACTCGCGCTGTTCGAGTGCCAGATCGAGTTGCGCGTCCGACAACGCCTCGCGCAGGAGCAACTCGGCGGGAGTGCGCGGCGCGGCTGGCGCGAGCCCGAACTCGCGCTGCACGGCAGCCAACACGGCCGGCGAACCGTGCAGATGCAGTTCGAGCCCGGCGGCGCCGCGATCGACGACGAGCACGTCGTCGATCGCCATGCCGCGGAGATGCAGGATGGCTCGGGGCGCCACGCCGGCGCTCGCGAACGGCGCTCCATCGCGCGTTTGCAGCGCCGCGAGCGCGGCGCGCCGCTGCGCCGGCGGCACCCGCACGACGGCGACGCCGGCCGTTCCCGAGGGCGTCAACTGCTCCATGGCACGGTGTCGGCCAGGAAGCCGAGGCCCTGGTGCACGAGGTCGGGTTCATGAAGCACCTGCAGCACGGAGTGCGCCAGCAGACGCTCGGCGTTGCCACCGGTGACCAGCACTTGGGCCGGGCCGGAACTGGCTCGCAACGACGCCGCCACCAACTTCTCGACGAGGCCGCAGTAGCCCAGCAGGACGCCGGTGTCGATCGCGGCCTGCGTGTCGCGCGGCGGCATCGTCGGTTGCGCATCGAACCGCGCCGGTGGCAACGCCGGCGTCACCGCCGCCATTCCTGCCGCCATCGCGCGCAGTCCCGGTGCGATCGCGCCGCCACGGAAGGTGCCATCGATGTCGACGAGGTTCACCGTCGTCGCCGATCCACAGTCGACCACGACGGCGCGCCCGAAGCGTCGATGCGCCGCGAGCGCCCCCACCCACCGGTCGGCACCCAGCGTCTGCGGCGTGTCGTAGTCGAGGCGCAACGGGCACGGCACGTCGATGCCGGCGAGTCGCACCGGGTCCGGCAGGGCTGCGGCACGCAGTTCCGCCTGCACCCACTGCAGTGCGGGCGGCACGACACTCACCAGCATCGCGGCACGCGCGGCGGTGCGCCGCGCGAAGTCACGCAGGGCACCCGCGGCACGCGGCGCGGTCGGCAGCCGCAAGCGCGTTCCGTCGGCAGCGCGACAGTCGATCGTGCTGTTGCCGATGTCGATCGTCAGCAGGTTCGGACGGAGCATGGCACCATCGCAGCACGGTTGCGCGGTGGCGTCGAGCACCGACTCGCCAGGACCTGGGCGCGTCGCTGCGAACCGCGACGAACAGCGGGCTACTTGTCGCGAGCCTGGAAGACGCGTTCGACTTCCTGGCCGTTCGACAACCACGTGGTCACGAACGTTCGCACGCCCTGCTTGTACTGGCTCTTGCCGATGGAGTAGGCCTGGGCCTTGCCATCGACCTTCTGCCCGTTGACCTCGAGCAGGACGTCCCCCGGGTTCACGCCGTAGTTGGCCGCCAACTTGGGATCGACCTGGCGAACGATCAGCCCCTTGCGCCCGGCCTTGGTCACGTAGGTGTCGACGTTGAGGCTCTCGAAGAACTCGTCGGAGTCGCCGAAACGCTTCTCGTCCTCACGACCGATGTTGACGACGCCGTTGATCTTGGTGGTCTGCTCGACGTCCTGCCACTGCACAGGGCCCGCGGTTGCGGCCGAGGTCGTCGTCGCCGTGGACGTCGTGCGGCCGTTGCGGCCCTGCAGGGCCAGCAAAGCGTGGAGCACGTCCTGCGGCAGCCCCATCGAAGTCTTGATCAGCTCCTCTTCCTTCCTCTCGGGCGGCGTCTGTCCTTCCTGGACCGGGAACTCGCGCACGAACCAGGCGGACTGCGCATCCGGAGCGATGCGCACGAGGCGGATCGTGCCGAACACCGGCGGCGGCGACTGGCCGTCGCTTGCGGTCGCGGGCTTCATCGGCCACACCAACGCGGCCCGACGTGGGTCCTCGGTCTCGGACTTCGCCCAGATCTTCTGCAGGACTTCGCCACGCCCGGTCGGCACCATCGGCATCGGAGTGGCGCCGCGACCACCGCGATTCGCGAGTGGAACGGCGGGCTGGTTTGGGCGGGCCGGCTGCCCATTGGCGGGCTTGGGCGTAGTGTCGGTCGGCGCTGCCGTCATCGGTACGGACGGAGTGGGTGGCGCGTTCTCGCGCACATACCACTCCGGCGGCGTCACGTTCGCCTCCGGCTTGAACCGGACGATCACATGGCTGTCGCCACCTTCGCCCTTGTGCTTGCCGTCGTAGACCAGGCAGACCAACTCGAACATCTGGTCGAGGGGGGTGCTGTCGAAGCGGTTCGGCGGCGCCTTGTCGTCCTCGTCCCCAGGCCGCTTGGGCTTTTCCGGCGGCGGCGGCAGCGTGCCGATCAGGTTGGCGTTCTTCAGCGACTCCCACCACGCAGTGGTATCGGGCGTGTAGCGCCAGACGTCGTTGATCGGCCCCTGGCCGCGCCCGCGCATGATGCAGTCCTTGCCCGCCTTGCTGCCATTCTCGTGTGCCTGCGTGCGCACATCCTTCTTCCACTGCGGCAGCATCTTGTAGACCGTCCATCCCGAGAACCCGAACAACCCGAGGGCGACGACGTAGAGCAGGAAGGGGATCGGCAGTTTCATCGCAGTCCTCAGAGTAACGGCCCGTGGCAAGAGCGGAAGGGACTCGTGACACGCGCGTTCGACGGGGTCGGAGCCCGTCTATTCCCGAACTGGCGCCCCCCCGTTTGCGAGCTGGCCCTGGAAACGACGCGAGGTCGCTCGCGCGACCTCGTGTTGCGCACTCGGCAGCGGCCAAGTGCAGGTCCCAGCGACGGACGCCGGGACGATCGTTCGGTTTCTACTACCAGGCGAAGTGGCTGTAGGCGCTGTTCGCCTCGGCCATCTTGTGCACGTTTTCCTTCTTGGTCACCGCGGCGCCCTGGTTGTTGAACGCGTCAAACAACTCCTCGGCCAGCGACTTGCCCATCGGCTTGCCGCGCTTGCTGCGCGCCGCGTCGACCAGCCAGCGGATCGCCAGGCTCTGCTGGCGGCGCTTGTTCACTTCGCGGGGCACCTGGTAGGTCGCACCACCGACGCGCTTGCTGCGCACTTCGACGCGCGGCTTGATGTTCTCGATCGCCTTGGTGAAGACGTCGACCGGCTCACTGCCTTCGACCTTCTTGACCACGGTGTCGAGGGCTTCATAGAAGAGCCGCTGCGCGGTCGTCTTCTTTCCCTGCAGCATGATCTTGTTGATGATCTTGCTGGCGAGCTTGTTGTTGAAGCGCGGATCGCCCTTCAGGAAAACTTCAGTGGACTTGTAGGAGCGAGGCATCGGAGGCTCAGGCGGAAATCCGAATCAGTGCAAAATGTGGGTGGGAAACTACTAGCCCTACTTCTTGGGGCGCTTCGTGCCGTACTTGGAGCGCGAACGGCGACGGTTCTCGACACCCGAGGCGTCGAGGCAACCACGCAGCACGTGGTAGCGCACACCGGGAAGGTCGCGCACACGGCCACCGCGGATGAGCACGATCGAGTGCTCCTGCAGGTTGTGGCCTTCGCCAGGGATGTACACCGTCGTCTCCTTGCCGTTGCTGAGACGAACACTAGCGATCTTGCGAAGGGCCGAGTTCGGCTTCTTCGGGGTCATCGTCTTGACCTGGAGACACACACCACGCTTCTGCGGGCAGGCATCGAGGATCGGCGACTTGCTCTTGTACGTGATCTTCTTCCGACCCTTGCGGATGAGCTGGTTGATCGTGGGCATGCTGGGCTACGCGGTCCGAGAATTCAGGGCGCGACAGGATAGAGAATGAATCGGTGAATGCAACCCCGCCGATGGCCAGTTCGTGGCCGCCAGCGGGTTTGCCGGAGGTCAGGCCTTGTCGGCCTCTTGGCTCTTCGGCGGCGGCGGCGGGTCAATGCCTTCCAGGCGGATGACCGGGCCCCCATCGTCGAGGAAGCCCTGCTTGCTGAGCCGGCCGATTTCTTCGGCGGCGGCGTGCAGGTCGACGTTCTTGCGCACGCGGGTCTTCTGGTAGTTGCGGAAGCCCGTGCCGGTCGGCACCAGGTGGCCGAGGATCACGTTCTCCTTGAGACCGACCAGTTCGTCGCGCTTGCCGGCGAGGGCGGCTTCGGTCAGCACCTTGGTCGTTTCCTGGAACGACGCGGCGCTGATGAACGAGTCCGACTGCAGCGACGCCTTGGTGATGCCGAGCAACAGCGGCGAAGCCGTCGCCGGCTTCTTGCGTTGCGTGCGCATCAGCGCATTGGATTCGCGGAAGCGGAACTTGTCGACGACGGCTCCCGGCAGGAAGTCGCTGTCGCCCGGATCCTCGACCTGCACCTTGCGCATCATCTGCGCCAGGATGATCTCGATGTGCTTGTCGTCGATGCTCACGCCCTGCGCGCGATAGACCGTCTGGACTTCGCGCATCAGGTACATCTGCACCGACTTCTCGCCCTGGATCGCCAGGATGTCGTGCGGGACGAGCGGACCGTCGACGAGAGCCTCGCCGGCCTTCACGTGGTCACCGCGGTGGACACGCAGGTTCTTGCCCTGCGGCACCAGGTGCTCACGTTCGAGACCGCCTTCGCCCTTGACGATGATGGTGCGCTTGCCGCGGCGCTTGTCGCCGAGTTCGACCATGCCGTCGATTTCGGACAGCACCGACGGATCCTTCGGACGGCGAGCTTCGAACAGCTCGGTCACACGCGGCAGACCACCCGTGATGTCCTGGGTGCCCTGAATCTCGCGCGGCGTCTTCGCCAACAGCATGCCGGCGGTGACGCGCTGCCCGTTCTCGACCTCGATATAGGCCTTCTCGGGGACCGGGTTGATCGCCAGGCGATTGCCGTTGTCGTCTTCGATGATGATCTGCGGGTGCAGATCGCCCTTGTGCTCGATCATCACCTTGCGCTGGACCTTCGTCTCGGCATCGCGTTCCGTGCGGAACGTCTTGCCTTCGAGGATGTCCTCGTAGCGGATGATGCCCGTGACTTCGGCCAGGATCGGGTTGTGGTGAGGATCCCACGAGCACAGAGCCGTCGGTTCCTTGACCTCCTGCCCATCGGTGACGTGGACCACGGCACCCAGCGGCACCGCGTGCCGTTCGAGTTCGCGATCCTTGCTGTCGACGATCAAGACCTCGCCCTTGCGCTTGAGCACGATGTTGTGCCGCGTCGCCTTGCCCTTGGCCTCGTCGGCAGCGACTTCGACCGTGGTCAGGTTGGCGAACTGCACGCGACCGGCGCGCTTGTTCTTGATCTCGGACTCTTCGACCTTCTTCGACGCCGTGCCACCGATGTGGAACGTGCGCATCG
>SXGT01272325.1_pt1 | contig 52948 bp, 48 predicted proteins | sample 3176221 | NCBI WGS metagenome assembly SXGT01 (sample SAMN11356862, study PRJNA531348) | freshwater metagenome | isolation source: freshwater sample F1-120 | place: China: Fuxian Lake, Yuxi | collected 2017-12-25
CCCGCGCTGCAATCAAAGCACCTGGGAAAGAACAGCACCTGTTGCGTGCCGCGCACCGTGGCGGCCTGACTGAAGTGAAACGCGAATCGGCGCGGGTCCTCGCGGCGGCACGTAGCAGTGAGGAAGAAGCTGCGCTTGCGAAACGGCAACGGGCGGCGCGGTCATTGACCTTCTGGGTCGACGACGAAGGAATGACCTGCGGGAAGTTCCGGCTCGAACCAACAGCAGGGATCGTATTTCGGCGGCGTATCGAAGCCGACGCCAAGAAAATCTTCGATACGGCACGACGCCAGGGTGTTCGCGACACCCAAGAGAACTACGCCGCGGACGCCCTCATCGCACACATCACATCACCAACACCCGCAGCTGAATCAACGTCGGAAATGCCAGTCGTTGCGAAACCCTCTGCGAATATTGATTTGGTGGTCGTGATCGACTTCGAAGCACTACTACGGGGCGAGTTGAACGACGGTGAACGTTGTGAGATCCCAGGAATCGGGCCAATACCTGTCGTTCAGGCACGCGAGTATCTCCTCGGCGGCGCGTTCCTAAAAGTTTTGATCGCCAAAGGCATAGATATCCGTACCGTCTGTCACTACGGCCGCAACATCCCCGCCGAACTCAAAACCGCACTCACCTACCGCGACCCCACATGCGTCATCGCAGGCTGCCACCGCACCAAAGGCCTCGAACGCCACCACGTCGTAGCCGTCGCATCCAACGGCCAGACCAGCCTCTACAACCTCCGGCGAGTCTGTAGCCACGACCACGACCTCGTCACCCACCGCGGCTACACCCTCAGCCCCACCAACGAACACGGCAAATGCCAACTCATCCCACCCAAACCACAACCACCCAGCGAATAACCGCGACGGTCGAGCTCTCGCATGGCCACATCAACACGTTTACAACGACGCTAAAGACGCACCATTCCCAATGCCCGGTCCGCGATCGCCGCCGCGGACGGAGTAGCCGCTGAAAACAAGTGGGCGGTAGAGGACTCGAACCTCCGACCTCGTCGGTGTGAACGACGCGCTCTAACCAACTGAGCTAACCGCCCCTTATGGGAGCCGGGACTGTAGCGCCCGGTCCGGTGTCACTTCGAACACGCGATCTGTAGTGTGCCGAGCTATGGAAAAGCTGATGTACCTCGTTTGGCTCGATCCAGAGGTCAGCCCAACGGCAGTGCGAACAACGATGTTGGATGTTGTGGCACCACAGATCCTTGCTCTGGGAGTGCACGGCCTGACGATGGATCTTGATGATGAGGACGCGCAGATTCCTCCGCTGATGCCGCCACCGCAGGGCGAGCCGCAGGTGCGGGCCATCGTTTCGGTTTGGGTGGACGCGTACGATTATCGCGGCGATATCGAAGCGGTGTTGGGAGCACATGCCCCGCGCCTTGCTGGCTATCAGGCCGTGGAGTCGCTATATCGCGACTATGGCGGCAATGCATGGTCAGCGCCTCGAAACTGGGCCGATGGCGAGAGATCTCCCGGCGTTTTAACCGTCTCGCTCATTGAGCAGAAACGCGGGATGGAGTTCGAAGACTGGATCCGATTCTGGCATGACAAACAGTCGCCAATGTCTGAGGCGATCCAACCTCGGTGTCGCTATGTGCGCAACGCGATCTTTCGCTCGATCACTCCCGACGCGCCACCGTTTCGAGCGATCGTCGAGGAAGGTTGGCCTACAACCGATCATGTGACTGATCCGATGAAGTTCTATTGCGCCAACGGCAGCGCCGAAACGATGAATGCCAACATCAACACGATGATGGAACACGTCGGCACATTTATCGACTTTGATTCGTTTCGAAATCTCACGCTCAGCGAATGGATTCTGAAAAGCGTTTGAACGCGACGTCTTAGTTCGCGAGGTAGTCAAGGGCGATCGCCGCATACATCGCAATGCCGTTGCGCATCGCGGTTTCATCGATCGTCATGCGATTCGAATGGCATCCATGGGCTTTTGAAGGCGACTCCCCGGCCGGACACACGCCGAGGTAGGCGAAGGCACCCGGTCGTTCGTTCAGCAGGTAGGAAAAGTCTTCTGCGCCCATCACCGGTGCTGGCATTTCAAAAGCGCCGCGATCGCCGAACAGTTTGTGGGCTACGTCGAGGGTAAAGGTCGCAAACTCCGCATTGTTCACCACAACGGGGTAACCAGGTGCGTTAGTGAAATCGGCAATCATTTCGTGGGCGGCTGCAATGTTGGTGACGATTCGCTCGATTCCTGCGAGTGCCTGCATGCGACTCTTTTCGGACACTGATCGCAGCGTTCCTTCCAGTGTGACAGTTTCGGGGATCACGTTGTTGGTAGTGCCGCCGCGGACCTTCGTAATGCTGATAACGACAGGATCGAAGGTATTAATGCGGCGAGTGACCATCACTTGCAATGCGGTGATGATCTCGGCGGCCACGGGCATCGGATCGTTCGCCAAGTAAGGACTCGACGCATGCCCACCCATTCCCGTGACCGTGATGCGCAACACATTGGCCGCGGCCATGATTGGCCCTGGTTTCGTACCGATGACACCCGTAGGTGCGTTAGGTGTGATGTGCAACGCAAATACGGCATCGACGTTGGGGTCGTCGAGCACTCCTTCTTCCAGCATGACGCGCGCTCCGAAATATCCCTCTTCTCCAGGCTGAAACATAAATCGAACGTTGCCGGCGAAGGTATTGCGACGATCGGCGAGCAGCCGCGCCGCGCCCGCGAGCATCGCGGTGTGGGCGTCGTGCCCGCACGCGTGCATCGACCCAGCGACCTCGCTAGCAAATTCAAGACCTGTGTCTTCGGGCATCGGGAGCGCGTCCATGTCGCCACGCAGCAATATCGTCTTGCCTGCGCCAGCAGCTCCGCGAAGATCTGCGGTCACCGAAGTCAAACTCGTTCCAGTCGTTACTTCGAGATCAAGCGGGCGCAGCGCTTCGAGCACCGCGGCTTGTGTTCTCGGCAACTGCAGGCCTTGTTCAGGGTATTGGTGGATCTTGCGCCGCAGCGCGATCGCATCGGGCAACAGCGCTTCAGCACTTGCGAGTAGTTCGTCCACTACATATGGGGCCATGATGGAAATCTACGCCGTCGAGCGGAACCACTGCTTCACATCGTTTCCAAACCTGTCGGCCTGGCGTTGGTATTCGCGTCGCAGCGCGTCGCCTGGCCAATCCCTCGCCAACAGCTCGGGTGGAAGAATCGGATCAGCGCGCAAATGCGCGAGCGCCGCCGTCGACAACAAGAACACGTCGCGTAGCCCCTGGTCGCCATCGACAGTGTCAAGTTGCGCGTAGCCGGTCAACATTCGCTTGGCACGGGCGCTCCACCGGGAGGTGTCAAACAGTTCCGACGCAAGCTGGCGAGCATCGTCGCATGGAGTCGCAACCCAAATTCGGCACTGTCGGACAATTGCAGGCATGGATTCAATGTCAACGTTTTTTGGACGCGTCCACACGCCCTCTCGCTGTTCACAAAAGTGATGACGCTTCATTTCGTGACGCAGTTGGTTCCGGTCGTCGACAGAGCGATCTTCAGCAGTGATCACGCACACGTACCACGTGCCATCCCACTCGATATGCTGCGGAAATCGAGCGGCTTCGTGCTCCGCCGACCGATCACGGAGTCGGCCCGCGAGTTCGTAGCTGCCACTTCGATTCGACAGTTCACCGCGTTCCGTCATTCGGCTCAGCGCGACTCGCGTAGTACCCGGTGGTATATCGAAGAGCGCGCACCATCGCACGAGTTCCGAACCAGATCTGGCGGGCTTCTCCATACCCATGAGCAGCGACGCGATCAGCGATCGAGCACCAAGGGGTCGCTCAACGGCGTCGGGGTATTTCAGCGCACGAGGCATTGAGGCATTACGTTTTGCAGACATCTAAAGAAATAGTGTAACATTACGAAATGGCTGACCTTACGATGCATCCCGAACCCGCGGCCTTGACCCCGATTCGTTCAGAACTGCTCCGAGCCAATGGCAGACCCACCGGAGAACTCCGCGACACTCTGCGTCGGATCCCTAATACCAAGAACGCGCTGAGCATCATCAGCGTGTGGAGCCAGACCTGTGGGCTCATCGTCTGTGCGCTGTGGCTGAATACTCCGGCGTTTTGGATCCTTGCCTTCTTGCTGATGGGCCGAGCCCATGCGCAATTTGCCGCGCTCATGCATGAGGCTGCACATCGATTGTTATTTCGCAATCGACGATTAAACGATTGGGTCGGCCGTTGGGTCGTGGGCTTTGTGGGCTTCACGCCAATTGATCTCTACCGCCGCGGCCACATGGCGCATCACCGCGACGAGTTCGGGCCCGATGAACCGGATATTCCGATATATCGCGGCTACCCGATCACCAGATCATCGTTCCGGCGCAAACTGTGGAGAGACGCGACCGGCCGTACTGGTTGGAAACTGTTTCAAGGGCTACTGCGAGGTGCAAACAGCGAACATGCACTGGTGCGCTCGCAGGCTCGAAGCATCATTGGCTACCACCTTGTGTTGATCGCAATCACAGTTGCGTTGGGCTATCCGTGGCTATGGTTCGTAATGTGGCTCGCGCCCCACTTGACGGTCTGGCGGGTCATTAACCGGTTGCGCTCCATTGCGGAACACGGCGGGATGCAGCGTTCGTCGGATCGGCGCAATACCACTCACTCAGTGCGACAGCACCGACTGACTCGCTTTTGGCTTGTGCCGAATCAAATCGGATGGCATCTCGCCCACCATGTCGATTCTGGAGTCCCGATGCGAAACCTCCCTCGCTTGCATCGTGAGCTAACTCGCGCCGGATACGTCAATTCCGATTTCGAGTATCCGAGCTACCGCGCTTTGTGGCGAGCCCTCAGCGCACGCCCCGAAGCCGAAGAATTATGAAGATGTCACAACACGGTTCGCGCCGAGGGAATCCCCTACTACCCTTGACGGAGTATGGGTCAACAATCCACATCGACGCCTGACAACTCGGGGCCGAGAGATGTCGATCCCGCCGTCGCCAACCCACTGCTCGATCTATTGCGGATCAGCGGCGAACCTCTGAAGCTGCGCCGCGAACCGATTGGCAGCGAAATTCTGGAGGTTTGTCTCGATGCGGCGGCATTGGGGCACCACCAAACCCCGCGATACGAACTCGTCGTCGTGCAAGATGCGTACCGAAAGCACCAGCTTGCGCGTATTTACCGCCAGGGATGGTCGGTGTATCGGCGAATCGTGGCCCGGGGCGGATCTTCACTCGAAGCGCGCCAGTGGGAAGCCGATCATTTCGAAGATGTGCCTGTCGTGATCGTCGGATGCGCCAAAGGGCTGCGACCAGGACTGCCTGCGATTGGCGAGGCCCGCTATTACGCGTCAGTGTTGCCTCCGCTGCACAATCTGATGCTCGTTGCCCGGGGGTTCGGACTATCCGCGAGTATGTCAACATTGGCAGTCTGGTCGGGTTGGCAGGCTCGCCGGACCCTCGACCTCCCCTATCGGATGACCCCAGTAGCCGTCGTCACACTCGGATGGCCCAAAGAACACCTCATACAAGCCCCCGAACGGCGTGGGACCGACTTTGCGGTGCTGGATCATCACGGTACGCCTTTTCCCGTTTCCCCCAAATAGGTAGCAACTACACAAAAGTCAGGCGCTACGGTCCGGCGAAACGCGTCCGCGTAAGGCATTATGTATGGCTTACGAAATCGTTCATACTCTCTCCCCAGACGCCCAGGATGGTGAACCGTGGCGAGGAAAGGCCGAGCGCGCCGCTTTCGCGAAGCGCGCCAACTCAAACAAGGCTTTGACGACGGTCTGTTCAAAGAAGATGAGCGCTCATCGCTCGCAGATGTGCCGTGGGAACCCGGTTCCAGCACCGCCGCGGCCGATGACGACTTCGACGACGAAGACGACTGGGACGACGAAGACGACGAAGACGAATACGACCCCCTCGATCATTAGCCAGCCTCAACCCGCGCCAGTGGGCAGTCCGTCCGGACTCCCCCGGGCGGGACGAGGCGTCAGTGTGCAGTTCGGGGCTCGCTGCGGCTAACGCCGACGAGGATCTTCGGCTTCAGTGTCGATCTCGAATCGGCGAATCGCGCTGTCGACGACATCTGCTGTGACCAAACCGAGTTGTGCCAACCCGTCGAGCGTTGCAACGACGATATGGGCGGCGTCGATTTCGAAATATCGACGTAGCGATTCTCGCATATCGGAAGCGCCGAATCCGTCGGTACCCAACGGCACGAATGGCTGTGGCATAAAGCGGGCAATTTGATCCGGGACCGACTTTTGAAAGTCTGTGACCGCCACAATCGGACCGTCGGTGTGGGCAAACATGCGCGTCACGTACGGGGTGCGCGGCGGCTCGTAGGGATGCAGACGATTCCATCGCTCGCATTCCAACGCCTCTTCTCGCAGCGCCTTGTAACTCGTCACGCTCCACACGTCTGCGGCAACGTCAAAATCTGAGGCCAATATCGCTTGCGCGTCAAGCGCGGCGCGCACCAGCGGGCCACTACCGAGCAGTTGTGCTCGATGCGTGCGCGGTTGCTGGGCAGCCTGATACAGATACGCGCCCTGGATGATCCCCTCCTCAATGCCCAGTACGTCCGGCATTGCGGGCATCTCGTAGTTCTCGTTATACAGCGTGATGTAATAGAAACAATCGACCGGATCAGCGCCGTACATCGCGCGAATACCGTCACGCACGATCACAGCCACTTCATAGGCGAATGCAGGGTCATACGCTCGACAATTCGGCACGGTCGAAGCCAATACGTGTGAGTGGCCGTCGCAATGCTGCAGACCCTCTCCACTCAGCGTCGTTCTCCCGGCGGTAGCGCCCATCAGAAACCCTTTACCGCGCTGGTCTCCGAAGGCCCACACGAGATCGCCGATCCGCTGAAAACCGAACATTGAATAGAAGACAAAGAACGGAATCATTGGCTGACTCCAAGTGGCATACGCCGTGCCCGCCGCAGTGAACGACCCCATCGCACCGGCCTCAGTAATGCCTTCTTCGAGAATTCTTCCGTCGGTTGCCTCGCGATACGACAACAGAAGACCAGCGTCGACGGGCTCATACTGCTGGCCGTGCGAGGCATAGATCTTGACATCATTAAACAGCGAGTCCATCCCGAAGGTACGCCCTTCATCGGGGATGATCGGAACGACTCGGTGCCCCCATTCGGGCTCTTTGATCAGTTGCTTCAATAGCCGAGTGAATGCCGTTGTGGTCGACGCGTGCACCTTCGGGCCAGTGCCCGCTGCAAGCTGGTCGATGACCGAATCTGCTGGAAAAATTACAGTTTTCGAGCGTTCAACCCGTTCCGGTAGAAACCCATGCAAGGCGCGGCGCCGCTCCATCAGGTACTCGAACTCCGGCGATTTGTAGCCCGGATGAAAATACGGGGCAATCCCATCAGCAAACGCCGCATCTGCAATGTCTAGGTGCAATCGGTCACGCAGGGTTGTGAGCTGTCCGGTTGTCATTTTTTTAATCTGATGAGTTGCGTTGCGAGCCTCAATGTCGGACCCGAGCGTCCAACCTTTCACGGTCTTCGCCAGTACCACAGTCGGCGCACCGACGTTTTCGGTGGCGGCCTTATACGCGGCGTACAGCTTCTTATAGTCATGACCGCCGCGCGGCAAGGTTTCAAGCTGTTGATCGGTGAGGTGTTCGACCATCGCTCGTAGACGCGCATCCGGACCAAAGAAGTTTTCGCGGATGTACGCACCAGACTCGACGGCAAACTTCTGAAACGCACCATCGACAGTTGCATTCATCTGCGCAACCAAGACGCCGTCAATGTCGTCGGCAAGCAATGCGTCCCATTCGGTGCCCCATACCACCTTGATCACGTTCCAACCCGCACCTCGAAACGTCATCTCAAGTTCTTGCATAACTTTGCTATTACCGCGAACCGGGCCATCGAGGCGCTGCAAGTTGCAATTCACGACGAAGATGAGATTGTCGAGGCGCTCGCGTGCGGCGAGGCTGAGCGCAGCCTTCGATTCGGGTTCGTCCATCTCGCCATCGCCGACGAAACACCACACCTTCGACGCGCTCGTATCCGCGATGCGCTGATGCTCCAAATAGCGATTGAATCGCGCTTGATAGATGGCGTTCAGTGGACCCAACCCCATCGACACCGTCGGGAACTCCCAAAAGTTGGGCATGCGGCGAGGGTGGGGATAGCTCGACAGACCCCGGCCATCGGTTTCGCGACGAAAATGGTCAAGTTGATCCTCGGTCAGGCGGCCTTCCAGAAACGCTCGTGCGTACATGCCCGGCGCAGCGTGACCTTGGATCCAAAGGAGGTCGCCAGTAGTGCCATCGGCTTTGCCGCGAAAGAAATGGTTGAATCCGACTTCGTACAATGACGCTGCACTCGCATAGGTAGAGAGGTGGCCACCAAGACCGTCGAAGCGATGGTTCGCACGATCGACCATCGCCACCGCGTTCCATCGCACGAAAGCACGGATTCTCCGCTCGATGAATTCGTCACCGGGGAACCACGGTTCGTCGGCCGCTGGGATCGTGTTGATGTAGTCGGTCTGCACCATCGCAGGGACCGATACGCCCTTGTCGCGGGCACGTTCAAGCAAGCGAGCCAAGATGTAATGCGCCCGAGATTCACCTTTCACGTCAATGACTGCGTCGAGGCTCTCAAGCCATTCTTGGGTTTCGCCGGCGTCGATGTCGGGGAGTTGGCGAATATGGGCATCTAGAAACACAGGCGCTCCTACGGTCGACGATTCGAATGACCGAACGCCATGAGCGTACGGCCGCGGTGCGCTACGAGTGGGTCATGTTGACAACGAAAGTAGTTGCAAACCGCGTCAAGTGAGCTACAGCGCGAATCGCCTTTACCGACGGCCGCGAGGCAAACGATTCGTCACAGCCGCGCCACCTGTAGGGACATTCGCCGCGGTGATGGCGGCCGAGCGGGATCGACTTTCTGCAGTTGTGAATCGCGCTGCGTGGCTATGTAAACGACTCGCTCGCCACGCCGAAGTAGTTCTGATAGCTCTGAGCACGATCACGCCATTCATCGCGATCCAAGCCCGTCGCCTCCCAGGTGTAGTGATGTCGACCGTGCTCATCCTGTCCGTGCGCTGCAAGAAATTTTCGCATTCGATCTTCGGCGGAGGTAGTGAACGACAACCCGAGTTGATCGTAAATCGCTGCGATGGCCACGAAAGGATCGTTCATGAATTGATCGAAATTCACATCAACAACTCGCTTGGGGTCGACCACGCCCGATCGTCGGGCATTCACCGATCGGTCGAATCCTTCCATCGTCCATTCCGCCCAATCGCCAGCAATATCGGCAATATCTGTGGTATCGCTTCCTAGCTTGCGTAGAACTGCTTGCAACGACGAAACCGACGCGATTACCCGCAACGGATCGCGATGAGTTTGGACGAGTATTGCTTCGGGATACTCCGCGAGCAACGCTTCAAGACACCAAATGTGGCCGGGAGTTTTGAGCAACCATCGTTCGCCATAATGCCGAGCTTGCAGGTGTTGCAGAAACATGCGGTGCCACCGGTACGCCGGGGCCATGTCCGCTTCGTACAAGAGCCACCTGCCGTACGACGGCATCCGATACACCGTAGGAAACATCACGCTTCGAAACGCCGAAGCTGTGATCGTCACACATTCCTGGCCTAAACGAGCGCCCATCGGGTGAATCGCACGAAAGCCCGGAATGATCATGTCGGTCGCAGCGCTCGATGCCTCGACGATGTCAATGCGGGGATCGGTCTCGTAGGTCGCGGTCTCGGGCGGTGGCGACGGCATGTCAACCTCCCAAGTGCGAGGCACACGCACTGCGGGGTCCTGAGCCAAAAGATCGAAGAGAATCGTGGTTCCAGTCCGCGCTTGTCCGACTATGACAATCGGCGGCGTAATGTCTCGAGTTGCGATCTCGGGGTGCGTCTTTCGATACTCAACGATATTGAGGCGGTTGGCGAGGAACTGAACAGTCGTGGATTCGACCATGACCCGTCCGATATCGTTGAGATTGCTTTCGTGATGCCACGCCTCAATCATTCGATCGAGCGCCTCACGCCATTCCATTGTTTCGAAATCGTCATAGCCCGTTGCGGCGATGGCTTGCTCGATAAGGTGCTCGGCGACGATTGGTTCCACGGGGTCCTCGGAGATTCTTCGGCAGCTAACGGGTGACGACAGATTTACGACGACGACGCAGGACAGCTTCGCGTTCGGATGTGGTGGTCGAGGGATGACTCTTTGGTACAACAGTACGAAGTTGGTCAAGTCGCACTACAACCGATTCCGGTACTGGCTTCGTGCGAGTGCCGACGTAGCGATACACCAACAGCCCTTCTGGCAGACTTCCAACGTCGATCCAGTTAGGCACTCCAGGGTCGGTCGCACTCACGACGATCCGCACCAACCCGTCGTCATCGACGAATACCTGGCGGTGGTTCAGGCTCGTTTGGCGATTCGCGAAGTCGCCCGAATCAAGCCAGAACCGAGTGTGAAGAGTCCATGACCAATAGTCGGCGTCTGGCACTTCGCTGGTGATCACCAGCGCCAGCCCATCTTGTAGCGACCACCAACCGGCTCCGTACGCAATGTTCGCAGCACCTCCGGGTGGAGTGGTGGGCGCACCGAATGTATTCGCTTGCATCGCGGAGCGCGCGCCGTCGACGTAGTTACGCCAAAACGTCAATGATTGCTCTACCCAATGCATGGCGGCATCGAGTTGTTGAGCCATGGTAACGCCGGAATCCTGAGCCGCACCTTGTTGCCCGGCTTCGTCGAGACGCTCGATAAACAATTTCGCAGGCACTTCATTGTCCCAGTCACTCAAGTATTGACGAATCAGCAACATCGTGGCGGTCGGATGCATCGGAATCCAATTACTTGGTTGCTCTTGCGGCGAAATCACAACCTCCAGCAACCTGTCGGGCCCGATCTCAAACTCGTTCAGTGTCTTTTCATTGAACACTCCGAAATGCCCTAGGTGCATATCGCCATCAACAACCGAAACAATGGCGTTGTCGATGGTTGCCACATCACCGGACAGCCGATAGGTCCCAAGTGGATCGATCGCGCAGCGCTGGTACACGTTGTCCGGGTTCGGCCCGCCCCACTGCAGCCAGGGTTGTTCGTAGGTATGCAATGTCGGGCGGCGCGGATCGCCAAATTCAAGGTTCGACTGCAGCGCCATCACTACTTGGCGTGTCACATGTCGAACGCCGTGCGCTTGGGCAGCGTCGTCACCCGGAAAACCAGGTCCGTCGAGCACATCGGCCAACAAACTCAACCGGCGCGAGAAGTCGCGGAGTCCTTCGACGGCGCTCGTCACTGGATCACCTCCAAAGGTAAGTCGAACTGCTGCATGTAGCGGCTAAAGCGGTGTCGCGTTTCGTCGTAATCAAGGCCAGTTTCAGCGAATGAATAGTCATGCGACGGCTGCGAGGAACGCGTGGCATTGCGCTGCGCCACATAGCGCTTCATCGCCGTCAGGGCACCTGGCGTGAGTTCGCGATCAAGATCTCGATAGACAGTGCGCACCGCACTGATCGGATCCGCGACAAGATCGCAATACCGAACGTCGTGGACTTGGCTCGCGGGCAATGTGCCATCATTTCGCCAACGGTCAACCAATTCGAACACGAGTGCGGTTCCCGTCGCCACCGTTGTAACAATGCGTTGGTAATCCACATCGTCGGTCTTTTGCCACTGCAACGTCGCCATGAGATCCGTGATCGAGCCGAGAACGCGCAGAGGATCCCGGTGAGTCACAATCACGTGGGCATCCGGGTACACCGCAAAAAAGGCAATGAGTTGCGATAAATGCGACGGGGCTTTCAAGAGCCAGTTCACACGCTCATCCGAACCCTGGAGATACTGCAAAAACTTCTTGTGAAACCTGAAGCTTTCCTTCCGGTCCGCTCGCGCAAGCCAACCGCCGTACGAGGGCGTCGGGAATGTACCCATCCAGTGATCTGACACGAACGTCGGCTTCGTCATGAAAATACATTCGTTGGGATGGTCTCCCCCGTTTTCGTGCATCGACTGATACTCAGGCGTAACAACGTTCCAAAAGGTGGCATCTCGATGCGCGTCCTGCAACGCCAGTGGGCCGCGAGCCTGATCGTGCACCGACTCCGGGTATTGCATTTCCCACGTCAACGGCGCACGCATGTGCGGATCGCAATTCAGCAATTCAAGCAGCAGCGAGGTACCAGATCTGCCAGTCCCGGTTACGAGCGTCGGCGCCGACACCGAGCGAGACTCGATTGCGGGATCACGTTGCCATGTATCGATGAGATACAGGCGGTTGATCAAGGTTCGCACCAACTCGGAACGCGCCAGCAACTTCCCTGTTGTATGCAGATTTCCTTCGTCGTTCAAACTCGATAGAAATACGCGAAACGGAACCAGCCAGTCGTCGCCACCGAAGTCTTGGAGTTCAGCCGTCGAAATTGCCGACTCCAGCAGTGACGCCTCGTCGAGCGCCACCAGCAAGGATTGGTCACCGCTATTGCGGCCCATCGCATTCAGCTCTTCAACCCACAATGGCCGAGGCCGAGGTTGCCACGTCACTGCGGAACGAGCTTTGTGTAACGCCCGCCGATCAGCCACTCCGCCACATAGATGTTGCCGGCCGAGTCAACACACACACCATGGGGGCTATGAAACCGATTATCTACGAGATCAGCAGATCTCGAAACGCGATCATGGGCATCCACGGCATTAGGCCAACCTTTGACTCTGCAAACGTCGCCGTTCTCGCCAACGTAACCAACCAGTTGATCGCGCACGTCGAGCACGGCAAGCCGGGCGTTGAGCTCGGCAATCAACATCCAGTCGCCTCGGACCGCAAACGAGCTCGGGCTGTTGCAGACACCTTCGATGGTTCGCGAGAAATTGCCATCCATGTCAAACACCACAAGTCGTTGGTTGTTGCGGTCGGCGACATATAGCTCTGGAGAAGCCTTACGCCGATCAATAAACACTGCATGAGGACAGCTGAACCGAGACCCATCTTCTGGTCCATCCATGGTTGCGATGTGCGCGCCGCTGGCGTCGAACCGGTGAAGCTGGCTACTTCCGTAGCCATCTGCAACCCAGACATCGCCGGTCCCCCCATAGCGAACCTCATTCACTGCGACGCTGGTCGGAGCGTAAAAGGCAACGCCGGGTGGAGTATCCAGCTGCTGCACAATGTCGCCGTCAAGTGTGGTGACAACGACGCGCGGCGAGTGCGCGAATCCGGTGCTCAAAGCGTCGTGCAACGTCTTGACATCGTTGCTTCCGTGCACTGTGATGCCCCAACTGCCGTCCAGCATTGGCGACATGCAAAAGCCCGGGTCTGCAATCCACAGGAATTCAACACCCGTTTCATCCCTGACAAGTGTGATTTGGTGCCCTTCGCTCAATACTTTCTTTCCGACGAAACTCAACGTCCCGTCGCGACTAAATCGCACCACCTGACCCGCGTGGACTCCGACGATCTCGTCAATACCGGTGACCGCGAGCCCATGATGCGCCCAACTCTCGCTCGCTCCCGGGACCGCTGCGACGTCCGCCCAGTTGTTGTGCCATACCCATTTCAACGCCACGCGATGTCCTTTGCGGGAAACTGTCAACTCACAAATCTAGTGGCGGTGAGATGCTCCGAGACTTCCCACAATCGCTGTGCATAGCTTGCATCGCGGGCCCAAGGCTCGGCGGTAGCGATTGCACAGTCGCTGCAATACGCGCCGCCATGCGTGTCGAGCTCCGGTGCAATACAAGCCCAAATTGTTGTGGCTGCCCCTTGCGGAATCGATTTGAATGATGGCATTCCAGTTGCCGGCCTATCGGAGTCGTCGTCGACGCCATCGTGCGTCGCTCGCGACTGTGCGCGTTCGATCAAACGGTTGAAATCCTCGGTGTCCATATGGCGAGCGAGATCGGTAGCAATCATTCCCGGATGCAACGAAAACGAATGCAGACCGCGGTCTTGGTATCGACGATCGAGTTCCGTTGCAAATAGCACATTGGCCGTCTTCGACTGGCCGTAGCCAACAAACTTGTCATACTCCCGTCGGTCAAAGTTCGGGTCGTCGAAGTCAACGCCGCTCATTGCGTGGCCCGCCGAACTCACGTTGACGACGCGAGGCTCCCGTGCGCCAAGCAACAAGGGCAACAGCCCAGCAGTCGTCACGAAGTGACCGAGATGATTCGTGCCGAATTGCAGTTCGAAGCCGTCGTCTGTGCGCGTCAGCGGAGGGAACATCACACCTGCGTTGTTGACCAACAAGTCAAGCGGCACGTCACGGCGCCGAAGTCGTTCACAAAATTCTCGAATGTTCTGTAACGACGCGAGGTCAAGGGCTTCCTGATCGACCTGGGCATCGGGCAGCTCCGAAAGGATCGCGGCGACGGCAGCTGCGCCTTTTGCCGGATCGCGCACTGCGATGGTCACGTTGGCACCTGCCGCAGCCAATACGCGCGCGGTTTCGAGGCCTATCCCGCCGGACGCTCCGGTGACAACCGCGTTGCGGCCATCAAGGCGAAGCGGGCCGATGACGTCGGTGGCGGTCGCGGTGGCTCCTTGGCTCATGCCATGTGCTTAGCCGCCCGCATCCCTCCATGTCGACCCGCCGTCGCCGCCAAAGCATCGGCACGTTGTAAACAACTTGACACAGTTTAATATGATGTTATATGTTGACAACGCAGTCTCAAACCTACGCAAAGGAGTCCAACGTGTCGCAGATCAAGGTCACCTCAGAAGATCTCATTTCCACGGCCCAGTCGCTCAGTTCGGGGGCCTCACACGTCGCCGACGAACTCGCCAGCTTGCGATCCAAAGTCGAATCGCTCATTGGAGCGCAATGGAATGGCGCGGCATCTCAGTCGTTTCACGAGTTGTGGCAGAAATGGCACCAAGGCGCGGCGCAAGTCCACGATGCTCTCGATGGCATTTCACAAATGCTCAGTGGTGCGGCTCGCGTATATCAAGACACCGAAGACCAGCTCGCGACCAACCTCCGCGGGTAGGTGCATCCGCGATGAGCCTCACGATCGTCGACCTACAACGACTCCAAGAATTGCGACGACAGTGTTCGGTGCTGAACGATGCTTTCGCGTCGCGTGACCACACGATCGACTCCTACGCAGACGACATTGGCTCGCCGCGCCTCACGAACACGATCCGCAACTTCGAGTCGCACTGGAACGACGGGCACAGCAAAATCCGTAACCACCTCGACGCGATGTTAGCCAGGCTCGATACTGCCATCGCGGCCTATCGAGATTGTGAAACCGCGCTCATCGAACAAGTCCGAGCCTCGCGATGACACCGCAAGCATCATCGATTGACGGGGTTCCCATCCTCGTCAACCTCGTCCCCATCCAGAGCATTCAGTATTCGTATGAAGCCACGGAACACAACGCAACCGAAATTGCGCACGCGTTGAGATCGCTCCTTACCCATAGCGATCCGTCACTATGGTCTGGATCAGCGGCCGACGCGTTTGTTCGTCATTGCGAAGAGCTGCCGAAATTGGTCGACAAAGTTTCGCGGTCGTATCACGATGCCGCGTACGCACTCGCAACACTTGCAAGCGCCGTAGTCGAGCTCGATCCCCGCAGGAGGGCAGCGACATACGGATTGGAATTCGAACGCGTCACGGCGTCGAACGCACGAAGTGCCGCTCAGGCAGCACCCAACGACGCTGCCCTAGCCGAGGCTGATCAGCAAGCGCAGGTCGCGCTCCGTCGCAGACAATCAACCGCGAACGATATCCACAGCGAATATTTGTTCGCTGAGGCCCGATGCATCAATGCACTCGAACTCGCCCGAAACGAAGCAATCCCGCCTTTGACGTGGTGGCAGAACGCGATACGTGTCGCCGCGCGCATCGTCAGTGTTGCAATAAAGGTCGTGGCCGTGATCGCAACCGTCTTTGCTGCTATCTGCGTGGTCGCATTGGTGTGCGCAAGCCCGACTGTGCTGCTCTTGCTTGCTGCGGCACAAGGCGCAATTCTTTCGGCAACGACAGCGGCCGCGACAACGCTCGGCCTTGCGTACCTGGGTCTACGCGTTCTCGACAGAACCACCATCAACGACGAGCGCAGTCCTAAATACGGCCAACTTGCTACCGAGACGGCTTTCACCTTCGGTCCGTCAATCGCTGGAAAGCACTTGCTTCGCCACAGCGGTGGAATCATCGCTCGATTCAACGTCGCTCGAACCGGCGTCCGGTTCCAACGGACGGCGACCCCAATCATTGCGTTGCGATACAGCGCCACCGCCGTTTCCAATCCTGGCGAGCGATACATTGCTCTGGCTGCCCTCACGGGCATGCCGACGCGAGCGATGCGGGCACTCAGGATTCAAGACGACATTGAACAAATGGTGAGTCGAGATTTTCCTGATGCAATCGCCAAGCTCCTCGCACGACACAAAGACATCGTCGCTGTCGTGGCACTCGCTCAAGCCGCGCCTGGCGTGACGGGGTTTTGCATCTCGATTCCCAACAACTCGATACGCAACCAGTCGATTCCCGATCGCGAGAAGCAACAATGAGCGCCGGTAGTTTTTGGATTGGGCTGCCCGATGGTTGGAATCGCACCGCACTCGACCCGGAATATCAACAACGGGTCCGCACCACACTCGCTGACACTGAGCGCGCGCTGCCACAACTCGCATCGCAGTGCGCGACGTTGCAGGACCTCCTCAATGAGGCTGCTTCACACGACACCGAAGGAGTGCTGTTTGCGGCCGAATATTTTGCAAGCCCGGAGGCGGGCCAATGCATCCACTGTGTGCTGGCAATTTCGTACCTACCTGCCGACGAGCTTCCAAACATCGAACCCAATTGGTTCGATACGTCAGGCGATGAAGAGGACGCGAAGACCAAAATACGGGCTCATCGATTGATTGGTCGCCGAACATCGTTTGAGACTGGCGCCGAAAACCTCGGCATCGACACAACCGCAACGGTTCAATACTTCGTGGAATCCCCTGATACATGCGACGCCCTTGTGATCTCGTTTAGCAGCACCTCGGTTGGTTACTGGGCCGAACTACTCGAAGTCTTCGACGCCATCGTCAGCACCGTGGATTTCATCGGTGCACGCTGAGACCGATCCAAGGACTTCACGGATGCGCTTCGATGTGACGATGAGAAACGCTGCTGGCGATCTCAACGTGTTGGTGGACTGCGACCCATCGTCCCCAGTGCTCAATCTTGTCGAGCGGCTCGTTGGCGAGGCGCTCGCGCACGTACTCATCGACGGTAAGCAAAGGTCACTCGACCACGCGACAGTTGATGAGATCCTGCACCATGGGTCGATCATCTCGATCGCACCCGCGACGATGCGCCACGAAACCGGCTCCCGCCCCGACGAACTCGACGTGGTCGAAGTGGTCGTGACCCAAGGCGTTCAGTGTGGGGCCACAGCGATGCTCGGCGTCCAGGATTCCATGGTGATCGGGAGCGCGCCAGATTGCGATTTCGTTGTGTCCAACAGCCATATCGCGCCTCAGCATCTACGATTGGCAACCTTCAACGGTGCACTCGTCGCCGTCCATCTCGCACCTGGTTTCTCAAGTTCGATCAACAACACGCCGCTACAAAGTGGATCACCAGTAATGGTCGAAATGGGCGACCAGATCCAAGTAGGACCAAGCGCGATCACCGTGCAATCGGGCAAAAACGCTTGCGACCCCCACTGCACCCTTGCGCCGACCCGTAACGGGCGGTTGGTGTTCAATCGGCCGCCGCACCTGCGACCGATTGCGCGCAGCGTAACGGTAACGATGCCGCAAACACCCCCTAATGAAGAACGATCAGAGTTTCCGTGGATGCAATGCTTGTTGCCGCTGGTGCTGGCTCTCGTTGCAGCGTGGCTCTTCGGCCGACCGGAAATGCTGTTGTTTGCATTGATGAGCCCGGTGCTGACACTGACCAACGCCGTGGGTACCCGCCGGCTCGCACGACGGAGAGGGCGAATGGCTCGAACGACCTACGACGGGCAGGTGATCGCCGCGCACGCTCGCATTGATGAGATTGCGCGGCATGAGGTCGCGACCCAGGCCCTTTTCCACCCGCGCTTCGATGAACTTTTGGATTGGGCGGCGCAACGATCAGAGCGCCTTTGGGAACGACGCATCACTGACGACGACGCACTCGCGGTGCGGGTCGGAATCCATGACCGCCGTTCGCACATCGTGGTCGAGCCCGCAGCACAGAGAGACTCTGCGCAGATTCCCTGGCTACATGGTGTAGCAGCGACGCTCGATCTTCGGGCCTGTGGGGTTGTCGGCGTTTGTGGGCCAGCCAAGGTGGCCACGGCTCATGTGAGTGCGCTCCTTGGCTCGCTCGCGGCGTTGCTGCCTCCCAGCGAACTTCGGTACGTGCTGTTGTCTGACGCCGAACAATCCGAGTGTTGGAGTTGGTTGCAATGGCTCCCACACGTGTCGAACGACTCCGCGCAGACACCGTTCAATATCGGCAACACAGACGCAGCAATCAGCGCTCGACTTGACGAGCTAGATGAAATCATCGCGGCGCGCTCAGCGATCGCCAACGGAGCGGATCGTGTACCGGCGTTGATCGTGGTCCTTGATCATTGTGCCGCTCGGAGTAACGACAGACGCATGCGGGCCATCTTCGAGCGCGGACCAGCCGTGGGCGTGCATCTGATTTCCATTGAAGATGCGGCATGCGACTTACCGCAGGAAGCGTTGGCGATACTGCGACACCTCGATACGAAAGGGTCATTCAGCCTCGAGATCGATGCCCAGGCGCACGACGACACTGTTATTCCCGATCTTGCAAGCGCGCAATGGTGTGAACGTATCGCTCGGGCACTCGCTCGAATCACCCACCAACCAGAAGATCACGCAACGGTGCTACCGGACGCGACTGCGCTTGTCGAACTCCTGAAGATCGACTTCACCTCACCAACTGAGGTCGCGAACCATTGGAGTCAAACGTCTCCTTCAACCGTTGCGGCCGTCGGCGTAGGCTTCGACGGCGCGTTCACGATCGACTTGCAACGCGACGGTCCACACGCGTTGGTTGCGGGAACTACGGGCTCAGGAAAGAGCGAATTTCTCCAGACGCTCATCGCAAGTTTGGCTGCAACCAACCCACCCGACATGCTGAATTTCGTCCTTGTCGACTTCAAAGGAGGCTCGGCGTTCTCGCTATGTGCGCGGCTTCCCCACACTGTCGGCATGGTGACCAATCTGGATCAGCAACTCACTCAACGAGCGCTCGCAAGCCTCGACGCAGAACTTAAGCGTCGCGAGGCCGCACTCGCCACGCTGGCCGTACCGGATGTTGATCGTGCGTGGCTATCTCATCCCGAGCAAGCCGCGCGCGAAGGCTTAGCTCGCCTTGTGATCGTGATCGACGAATTCGCGGAGTTAGCGATGGAACTTCCGGCGTTTGTTTCCGGCCTGGTGCGCATCGCCCGCGTCGGGCGATCGCTCGGTATCCATCTCGTGCTCGCAACCCAGCGTCCAGCCGGCGTGATTACTCCAGAAATTCGTGCGAATACAAGTTTACGAATCGCGCTGCGCGTCGAAGATTCTCAAGACTCCCAGGAAGTGATCGGTTGCGACAACGCGGCGTCCATCGATCGCACCAAACCCGGACGAGCCTTCGCAAAGCTTGGCGGCGCGCGCACCATTGTCGAGTTTCAAAGCGGACGAGTGGCTGGGTCGACTGCGCCCAGAAGTCCCAGCGATGAGATCTTCCTCAAAGCCCGCGAATGGAACACGATTGCGGCACCGGTCGCTTTCGGCATCCAAGTTGGGACACCCGGGCCCGCGATTGCCGACATCGAGGTGTTAGTCGACACGTTGACTGCTGCCTCAGTGATGACGAATCGACTCGCAACCCATCGACCCTGGCTCGAACCCTTGAGGGCCCGCTACGTCAGCGACGACGCAACAATCGCGATCATCGACCTCCCACCGCAGCAGGCGCAATGGCCGGTTGTGTTTTCACTTGATGATCCTGAGCACTGGCTCATCGCGGGCGCAAGCCGCAGCGGACGCACAACAGCGTTGCGAGCAGTCTGCGCGGCGATCGCTCGAACTGTTGGGCCCGACGACTGCCACCTCTATGTATTCGACGCTGGCGGTGGAGCGTTGCACCCCGTTTGTGATCTCGCTCACTGCGGCACCTCAGTGCGCTGCGGCACCGATGATCCGCTGCGGATCGAACGCCTCGCACAGCGCCTCGCCGAGGAGGTGCGGAAGCGACTGACAACGTTGGCGAACGAGGGATACGGCACGATCGCGGAGCAAAGAACCGCAGCGGCGCCAACCGATCGAATGCCCTTCATCAGCGTATGCATAGACCGCTGGGACACACTGGCCGCACAATTCCCTGCACACGGCGGATCCGAGCTGATCGACAATCTGCACCGAGTCGCACGCGACGGCGCGTCGGTAGGAATCCGCATGTTCCTAACCGGTGACCGGTCGATTCTGGGCGACCGCATCACAAGTTGCATGTCACGACGTTTCGTACTGCGACTGAATGATGCAAACGACTACCGCATGGCAGACATCAATCCGCGCTTGGTTCCGGCGGAGATTCTGCCGGGCCGCGCCATCGAAGCTGGCTCACACGCAGAGGTGCAATTCGCGCTGCTCGACGAACAGGCCACGACTACGGCACAGCTCCAACAGCTTTGTCAGGTTGCCCGACGCAGCCACGACACAGCCAATGGGCTCAAACCATTTCGCGTCGACGCGCTTCCCGAGTTCATTGAGTTCAAGGGGTTGTCAATCGCACTCCAAGATCACAGTTACCGTGACGGGCTCACCATCGGAGTCACAGGCGACGAACTTGCAACCGTCCGGTTTGATCTCGATGACATGGCAGGAATCATCATCGCAGGCCCTCGAAGCTCGGGGCGATCAAACGCGATCCTGGTGTTCGCGCAAGCCGCCAGCTCCGCCGGCCTCGCGACAGTGATCATCGCTCCGAAGCTGGCACGCGGCACACGCTGCAATAACGAGCGGACCACGGTTGTAACTGGCGACACCGCTTCCGATCTTGACAACGTGCGCAGCGCGATCCTCGCTGATCGTTGTCTCGTGCTCATCGATGACGCCGCCGAGATCGCGCGCAGCCCACTCGACGATTGGCTACTAGAGCAGGTGTCGTCTCACAGTAGCCACATCGCCGGAATTGCCGTTGCTGGTGCTGTCGAATACATCCGCAACGAAACGCGCGGTGTCGTGGGTTGGTCAAAACGAGCGCAGTGCGGCCTGCTCCTGAGCCCCGCATCGACCCTGGACGGCGATCTCCTCGGTACGCGCCTCGACCGTTCGCATCTCGGCGGTATCGCGGGCCGAGGGATCTACAAGAACACAAGCGGTGTACACATCGTCCAGATGTTCCACAGTACGCTCCGCTACGCGGCTCCGCTGCGTGATTTCTCGCACAATGCCGCGTCGTGAGTTGGTCGTAGTCTCAAGTGGTGAGCGAACTTTCGAGACGCAGTTTGCATGAGCCGCACGTGGATCGGCTCCCAATCAGTCATCGCTACCGCGACGAGATCCTGGCAGCACATACCGTTGCAATGAACGACACCCGAGAGGGTTACCTTGATCCTGGCACTGGCGCGTTCGTATTCACGGCCAAGTACCTGGCCGAACGAGGCAACTGCTGCAACACCAGGTGCCGACACTGCCCATACGCGAGCTAGTGACCGCGTGGCACATACGTAGGGATACCGCGCACACATGGGACCCAATACCTGCGATCGAGCTTGACAGGTACCCCTTTGGAGGCGGCGATGGGATTCGAACCCATGTACAAGGTTTTGCAAACCTCTGCCTGAACCACTCGGCTACGCCGCCAGAAGAGCGCACGTTACTGGAACACCCACTCGCGATCTCCAACTGTTGCGCTGAGTAGCATCGACGCGATGGCTGTCTATATCCATTCAGTGGGAGTAGGAGTACCCTCCCGTCGACTAGCAGTCGCGGACATCAACTCCGCATGGAATCGCACGGGCGGTCGCGGCACCGTGGCCGTCTGCGCCGACGACGAAGACGCACTCACCTTGGCCTGGTCAGCAGCTAATTCGGCGATGCAAGCTGCGGAAATCGAACCGGGAAGTGTCGACGGACTCTGGTGGGGCGTGACCCGCGCTCCGTTTGCCGAAGGTCCATCACACTCAATCTTGGCGGCATCCCTGAGCCTGCGGCCCACTGCCGCAGGTGCGCTGACCAGCGGGTCGACACATTGCGGCATCGATGCGCTCTTCGCCGCAGCCGACGCCGTCGCAGCCGGCACAGCCAGAATCGCTGTGGTTGTCGTCTCCGATGCGCTCCGTGCTGGTTTGGGGACTGCGTCCGAAACTCGGTGCGGCGCGGCGGCTGCCGCGTTCATATTGCGCAGCGACGAAGGCCCCGCCGCGCTCGGTGCGCGAACAACGCATAGCCAACCGTTGCTCGACCGGTATCGCGGCGACACCGAAAACGACACGAGAGACCTCTACGACGGACGGCTCTTTCGCGAGGAGATCTTTGTACCCATCGTCAGCGAAGTCGCTGGCAGGTTGGCGACGTCGAAACCAACGGCATGGTCGCTCCCCGACCCCGACGGTCGTTTGGCTGCAGCGGTGGCCAAGAACGCGAGTGTTCCGCCCGACTCCATCACCTCGTCGAACGTCTTCGCCACGCTCGGGGACACCGGCGCCGCCGCGTGCCTCTTGGGGTCGGTGGGCGCATTCACGCGGGTAGGCAACGTCGCCGTCGTTGCCTACGGCGGAGGCCGAGCAAGCGGCATAACTATCGACGTCAACCGTGCAATACCTGGCGCGGAAACTGCAGCCCGCGACTTACAGAGCGACAACGCCTCGTCAAGCTATGCAGATGTTTTGCGCTTCCGTCGCCAGCTCACCCCGACCGGCGAGACAATCGCGATGGGAGTACCTCCAGAGGCTGCACTGTTCACGCGTGGCGCGAATGAAATGCTCCAGCTCCTAGGAGGCCGATGTGACGATTGCGGAACCATCAACACGCCGCCGTCAATCCACCCGCATTGCATCGCCTGTGGTGGACCGAAGATGGAACCGGTCGAGTTAGCTCGGACCGGAATCGTGCATACGTTCGTCATCAATTACACGATGCCAGCGCCGTTCGTAGCGCCGCTTCCGATCGCAGTGATTGATCTCGACGACGGCTCACGCGTCATGTTGCAAGTTGCCGATGACGGAAGCAACGTTGAAATCGGCGCTCGCATGCAGCTCCTACTACGACGCTACGCATACGAACGCGGCGCTCCCGTCTACGGCTTTAAGGCCGTGCCGGTCCGAAAGGAATCCTTGTGAGCTGGAACAAAGTTGCCGTCGTCGGCGCCGGTCTCATCAAGATGGGCGAGCTCTTCGATCAAAGTTACGAAACGATGGCAGCCGGCGCATTCGCGGCGTGTGTCGAATCGGTTGACAAGGGCTTCGACCCTTCGCAAGTAGAGGCAGCATTTGTAGCAACCCAACGCGGAACGCTGTGGGGCCAAGAAGGAATTGGGGGCAACACCATTCCTACCGCGATTGGGCTGGTCGGCATTGCGTGCACCCGCATTGAAAACGCGTGTCCGTCTGGCTCCGACGCATTTCGAGTCGGCGCGATGGCGGTCGCCAGCGGCGTCCACGACGTGGTGCTGGTGATCGGCGTCGAGAAGATGCGCGATAAATCCACCGAAGAAGGGCTTCTATCTCGAGCCGCGGCAGGCCACCCAATTTTCACGCGCGGAGAAACTGCCCCAGTTCTGTTCGCCCCGTTCGCAACCCGCCACATGGCCGAGTTCGGCACCACCCGCGAAATGTTGGCCAGCGTCGCGGTGAAGAACCATTTCAACGGCGCCCGCGATCCGTACGCGCACTTCCAGAACGAGATCACCATCGAGCAAGTGCTCGCATCGGCACCCGTGTGTCATCCGTTGCACCTCCTCGACTGCTGTCCGCAAACCGATGGAGCCGCGGCCGTACTGCTGGTCAACGCCGATCGGGCTCATGAATTCACCGACAAGCCAGTGTTTGTTGCCGGTTTCGGCCTTGCGACGGACCATCCCTACCTTCATGAAAAAGCAAGTTTCACCGAAATTAAGGCTACGGGTATGGCCGCTGAACGCGCCTACGCGATGGCGGGCATCTCACCGACCGATATCGATTGTGCCGAAGTCCATGACTGCTTCACTATCACCGAGATTCTCGATATTGAAGACCTTGGGTTCTTCGCCAAAGGTGACGGCGGTCGGGCATCACTCGAAGGCGACACTGCGCTGGCGGGGCGAATTCCTGTAAACACGAGTGGCGGGTTGCTCGCGAAAGGCCACCCGATTGGCGCGACCGGAGTCGCACAAATCACCGAATGCTGGTGGCAACTACGAGGTCAAGCCGATAAACGCCAAGTTGAGATCCGCAACGGGTATGCGCTGCAACACAACGCCGGTGGGCGCGGCAGCGGCGTTGCAGTCGTGAACATCCTGACGAATCGAAGGTAGCGATATGGACGACGAACTCCAAGTCACCATCTCAACCAATGGGGTCATGCACATTCAGCTCAGTCGGCCCGATGCCAAGAATGCGCTCACCATCGCCATGCGCGACGGCATTGTCGAAGCACTCACAACCGCGCGCAGCAACTCTGAGGTGCGTGCGATATTGATTTCCGGCGTGGGCGACGCATTCTGTGCCGGCATGGACCTCTCTGCTTCAACGGTCATGCAAGCCGGCCGTGACGATTTTCGGCCTCGAATGACCAGCGAAGCGCTTCGCGTCGGAGTCCAATCCTTCATCAAATCATTGTGGGAACTCGACAAACCAACAGTCGCAGCAGTTCACGGAGCGGCGGTTGGCCCCGGCGCACATTTGGCGTTGGCCTGCGATTTTGTAATCGTCCAGCCCCGCACAAAGTTTGTGTGGACGTTTCCTAAGTGGGGTCTGGTAGTCGATGCGGGCGGAGCGTATCTACTGCCGCGTCTCGTCGGTCTCGCCAAGGCCAAAGCACTTGTGATGTTGGGAGAGTCGATCAACGGCGAAGACGCAGTCAACCTTGGATTGGCGTACGAATGTGTATCCATCGATGCCGTCGCAGCCACGGCACAGCAGCTTGCATCCCGGCTCGCAGCAGGCCCAACAAGGTCACTCGGTCTTTCGAAGCGTCTACTCAATGCCAGCTTCGAGACGAACCTCAACGCATCGTTGGAACTCGAAGGTCACTTTCAGGCACTTGCGACTACGAGTCCGGATCTCCTTGAAGGTATGGCCGCGTTTCGCGAGAAGCGCGACGCAACGTTCAGCGGGGACTGACCAATGTTTCGCGATCAGGATGGTCGAGTCCAACGAGTCGCGGCCTATGCCGTGTGCGACAACCCACGTCGCGAGCTATTGCTCTGCCGACTCAACGACAGCACTTTGAACCCTGGAGCATGGACGTTGCCCGGCGGCGGAATCGAATTTGGCGAGCATCCCGATGTAGCGGTAGTGCGCGAATGTGAAGAGGAAACCGGGCTCGTCGTTGCAGTGCGAGAGTTGCTGACGATCGATTCGTTACAACGATCCATGCACAGCATCGGCGGAGATGCAGTGGTGCCGTATCACGCGGTACGGATCTTGTACCGGGTTGAAGTCGTGGGCGGCGAGCTCCGCCATGAGATGGACAACTCCACGGACATGGCGGCGTGGCACAGTGCCGAATCCATGGGAGCTATTCGTCGCACCGACGTCGCAGACCTTGGGCGGTCCTTCACCACCATCTGAGGTTTCACAAATTCACAACGCGACATCCTTCAGGGCTCCCGCTCCCACGAACCAGAGGCCTTAGCGTCGCGAACCCGAATTTGAGTAACCGTTACTCAGGACAAGCCCAACGGGCTACGTGATACTGCTAGCAAGCCGCCACGGTCGGCATCAAGGGAGCACATCATGGGTTTGTTCAAGCAAATGAAGGACATGAAAAACGTCGTCGCAGCTGCGCCAGAAATGATCAGCAACGCGCAGGCCCTTGCCGGCCAGGCACAACAGCTCCAACAAGCACAAATGGCAGCCATGCAAACCGGTTCGATGCCAGGCATGGCGGGAATGGGAACCCCAGTCGATCCAGCTCAGCTGACACCGATTTCCGGAGTGAGCATTGAACTCTACGCACAACTGTCCAAAACCATCGGCGAACAGCGACTCGACGCCGACGGTATTACAAGGCTGCTAACGACGCAGGGGCTTACTTACGGCCAGTGGGACGAGGCGTACACGGTTTGGAATGAGCGATTCAAAGCCAACATGGCGTTGTCGGCTCATTTCGCAATGTTGTTCCAGCAAACGACCGCGCTCTAATCAGCACCTGATCGGACCACCCACCTATGGGTTTTTTCAAAGACCTCAACAAATTGAATAAGCAAGCCAAACAGATCTCACAAGACTGGGACCCTGCAGCGCAGATGCGCCAAGGCATGGCGTCGATGCAACAGGCGTCGGACATGATGGCACAGCAAACAGTTGCGGCATCGCTGGCGGGGAGCGGCACTGCCGAACGCGCCAGTGCACAGATCACCGCCACGCGCGACACCGGAATGCTTATGAACCTCCAACCAGTGCTGGAGATCAACTTGCTGGTATTTCGGGAAGGATTACCTCCCTACCCAGTGACGTTGCGCCAGTCCGTTGCTATGGCGGCTCTCGCGCGTATCACACCGGGTGCCACAGTTTCGGTTGACCTCGATCCAGTAAACCCAGAGACTGTGGTCCTCAACACGTTGTTGTAACTCACAACAAGATCTGGTGCCGGGCGGCACTCGCGGATTTGACCATTGCCCCGGTCAGGTGCGACGACCGCGATCAACGCCCGGCACCTGAACCAAGTTGCCGCGAGCGGCCCATGTCTGTTCAACTTCGTGAACATCGAAGTTCCGAGGAGTGTCATGGGTCGATTCGAAGGCAAAGTTGCGATTGTTACTGGTGCCGGGCGCGGTATTGGTCGCGCCCATTCGCTGCTGCTCGCCTCTGAAGGCGCGTGCGTGGTTGTCAACGACTTCGGCGGCGGCATGGCTGGAGAGGGCAACGACGCCACGCCGGCACAGCAGGTGGTCAACGAGATCACCACGGCGGGCGGGACTGCAGTGGCCAATTTTGCGTCGGTATCGAATTGGGCCGAAGCAGAGGCGATGATCGCTCAGGCTGTCACCACATTTGGCAGGCTCGACATCCTTGTAAACAACGCGGGGATATTGCGCGACCGCATGAGTTTCTCGATGACCGAGCAGGAGTTCGACTCCGTCATCGACGTTCATCTCAAAGGCCACTTTGCACCTTCGCGCTTCGCAGCCGCGTATTGGCGTGAACAGTTCAAAGCCACCAACGCGCCGGTCAACGCCAAGATCGTCAATACCGCCTCAGAATCAGGCCTGTACGGCAACGGCGGCCAGGCGAATTACGCCGCAGCTAAGGCTGGCATTGCATCAATGACCATCGTGATGGCCCGCGAACTTGAACGCCTGGGTGTTCGGGTCAACGCGATCGCGCCGGTCGCGCGCACTCGCCTCACCGAGGCCACGCCCGGGGCTGGCGAATACATGGCGAAAAAGGACGGGCTACCAGATCAGTTTGCCCCAGAAAATGTCGCCGCGGTCATGGGTTGGCTCGCGTCGGATCTGTCAGCCGGCGTTACAGGCCAGGTGTTTAAGGTGATGGGTGGCATGGTGCAATTGCTAAAGGGCTGGCGACCAATCACGCAGTCCAGCGATGAAATGGAATGGTCGATTGACTCGATCGACTCGGCTTCGGCCACACTCTTCGATGGTCAACCGCGCGGCGTTCCACCGTTCATGCCCGACATTGAGTAGCCAACGAACTAGTTCATCGCAGTAGCGCTACTGCCACCTTGAAAGGTGTCGGGTGGAGTTTGACCCGAACTCGATGCAGTTGCGATCAGACACAGCCAGTCAAGAGCAAGCGTCGCGGCGGCCAACGCGGTGATTTCGGAATGGTCAAACGGAGGCGACACCTCCACAATGTCCATCCCAACGAAGTCGATTCCTTGTAAGCCGTACAAAATCGCTTGAGCCTGAGCAGTGGTCAAACCGCCGACAACGGGCGTGCCAGTGCCGGGCGCATACGCGGGATCAAGACAGTCGATATCAAAGGTGAGGTACGACTTCGTGGATCCGACGCGATCACGCACAAACGAAGCGACCGCTGCCGCACCGTGTTGATGGACCCATGGTGCCGTGAGAATCGCCATGCCCCAGTCATCTTCATTAAAGGTTCGTAGCCCGATGTGCACGGAGTGCTCAACGTCGATCAATCCTTCGCGGATCGCGGTCAGGAACATCGTGCCGTGGTGTTCATGATCGTCGTCCCACGTATCAGAATGCGCGTCGAAATGCACCAAAGCAATGGCGCCATGCTGCGCGGCGTACGCCCGCAACAACGGCAGCGTCACGTAGTGGTCACCGCCCATCGTGAGCATCTTCTTGCCCGCGGCGACGATCGCGCTCGCATGAGCTTCGAGCACGGCACTCATTGTCTGCCAGTTACCTTCCGGAAACGTGACATCGCCCCAATCGATCACCGCAAGTGTCTCAAACGGATCAATGTTCCAGGGCCAGACTCGACCGAAACACAGATTCGCTGACGCTTGGCGAATCGCTCGCGGCCCAAGCCGAGCGCCAGGCCGGTACGTCGTGGATCCGTCCCAAGGGATTCCGCTCACGACGATATCGGCATCGGTGAAGTCGCGGGTATAGCGCCGGCGGGCAAAACTGTTCGCGCCGGCAAATACCAATTCGGGGGCACTGCCTTTGAGTTCGCCAGTGAACGCGTTATCTCCGACAGTCGATTCCATACGGCGACGCTATCTTCGCCGTCGGCACTCGCACTACGTTTCTTGCAGCGAGACCTTTCGCTGGGCGCGTGTAGCGCCCACCGCACAACCCAAAACGCACATCGCAAGGCCGGACCACACAACCTTGGCGCCAAACTGCCCATACAGCGGAGCGGCGACACCAGCCGAGATCGCGGCCACAAGTAGTCCGATGCCTTCGAGTAACCCTTGGCTTGCGGCCAACAGCTCTTCAGGGACCGAGCGTGCGACTTGGCTTTGGCTCGATGGCACCACACCCGCATCAAATGTCGAGTGAAAAAAGGCCAACGCAGCGATGAACCAGACGTTGTGCATAAATGCGTACCCGAAAACAAATGGTGCGCTACCTAACAACGACAATGCGCCAATCTTTGCCGGGCCAACGCGGTCGGCGAGACGGCCGGCCGCGCCGGAAAAGATGATGATTGGGAGTCCGAAAATTGTCAGGCTGACACCCACAAACTTCGTCGAGGCTCCGAGGTCTTTCAGAAACCGGGCCCATAGCGAGTCGTAGACGCCGATGCTGACGGTCATACCCACACCAATCCACACGCCCACGCGCACTCCCGGATTGCGAATGAGAGCCCGCAACACCGCAGGATGAGGTTCGTGGATCGAACCCGGCACGGCGAAGCGAAACACTGTCGGCGTCATTGCGGTCATTGCCACCGCGAGCGCCGCGAAGGGCACCCACAAAGCGGTGGCCTCGGCAAGGTACGCGGCGAACGGTGGGCCTAACAGGAACCCTGCGGTTTGCGCCGCACCGAGCCGCCCTAAGGCAGCGCCGACCGCACCAGGATTGCGGAGAATCACCACGCGCCGAGCCGCAGGAAGAAAAATCCCTTCGCCGATTCCCAACACGACCCGCCCGGCGAGGAGCACCACGAGGCTGTTGGCGAGCGCCACTGCAACACACCCAGCGATTGCCAACATAATTCCGAAGCGCAACATGAATTGTCCGTAGCCCTGGTCTGCGTACTTGGCGAACCCCATCTGGACAACAAATCCTGCGGCGAACGCGGCGGCAGTGATCGCTCCGAGCCACCCGTCGGAGAAACCAAGTTTGTCTTGGAGATCTGCAAGCAACCCGAAGATCGCGCCGAAGCTGATCGTCACTACTGCACTCGATAACAGCAACGACACCGGCACGTGGGCCCGAGTCTCGGTTGTGGTTGCCATCGTTACGCCTTGGTTCAGTGCTTCGCTCCTAACGCTACCCGTCATAGTGTGCCCGGACCTCGCCAATATTTGGAGAATCAATGCACACGCCAACTACGGACCTAGCAATCGACGACATTCACCTCGGGTCGACCGATATTTTGCTGCGGCCCGATCGCGATGCCATCTTCGCCAAACTTCGCGACGAACGCCCGGTGAGCTTCCACGCGGAAATGTACCCAATTGGCTATGACGAGAGTAACTCCATGTTGCCATTGGGCCCCGGGTTTTGGGCACTTACCCGCCACGAAGACGTCATGAAGGTGTCGCGCGATGCCGATAATTTTCGCTCCGCACCCAGTACCAACATCTTGGACATACCTGCAGAAATCGCCGAGTGGCTCGGTTCGATGATCAACATGGATTCGCCGAAACACACGCGCATGCGCTTGATCGTTAATCGTGGTTTTACACCTCGGCGCGTCGCTCAGATTGAAGAAAATGTGCGGACTCAGGCTCGCGACATAGTGAGACGAGTTGCTCCACTTGGGCACTGCGATTTTGTGAGTGAGATCGCCGCGGCGCTTCCACTCGGAATCATCTGCGACATGATGGGCATACCTCGCGAGGATCATCATCGCATCTATGAACTCACCAACATCATCCTTGGCGTGGGCGACCCCGAATATGCAGCAACCATAGAAAAGCTCATGGCTGCAGGTATGGAACTCTTTCAATATGGGCTCGCGCTCGCAGAATCGCGGTTAAGCCACCCGACCGATGACATTGCATCGTCGCTGGTGAACGCCGAAATTCCCGATGAAAACGGCGAGCTGCACAGCCTCACACCAAGCGAACTCGGATCATTCTTCTTGCTCCTTGTGGCTGCGGGCAACGAAACCACTCGCAACGCGATCAGCCACGGTATGCGTGCGCTGACTGACCATCCCGAGCAACGAGCACTCTTGATGAACGACTTTGAAAACGTTGCGCCCACCGCCGTTGAGGAAATTGTGCGTTGGGCGACACCGGTGATTCATTTTCGACGCACTGCACTCGCCGACGCCGAAGTTGGGGGCCAGCTCATCAAAGCTGGTGACAAAGTCGTTATGTTCTACAACTCCGCGAACCGTGACGAGCGCAAGTTCGCGGACCCCTATACGTTTGATGTGACCCGCTCACCCAACGAACACGTTGGTTTCGGAGCAGGCGGCCCCCACTTCTGTCTTGGTGCAAACTTGGCGCGGCGCGAAATCACGGTCATGTTCGATGAGCTATTGCACGCGCTCCCCGATATTCACATCAGCGGCGACGCCGACATGCTCCAAAGCGGCTTCATCCACGGCATCAAACGAATGCCAGCAGAATGGACCCCCCGCACTCTGTAACAACAAAGCGAGCGTCACGGACGGGCACCGCGTCGGCGCGTTTGTGTACCGCCCGCGGTCGACTAACGCGCCATCGGTCGGGACCGCGTCGGAGCGGGTCGAGTTTCACCTGGTCTAGTCGGCTGGGGCGTCGGCGATGATCTTGCCGTCACGAAGTTCGATTCGGCGCGTGAGTGAGAGCGACTCCAACAGCCTTCGGTCGTGGCTCACCACGATGACGGTGCCGGCGAAGGATTCCATTGCTTGTTCGAGCTGTTCAATGGCGATCAGATCGAGGTGATTGGTTGGCTCATCGAGCACGATGCAATTCACGCCGCGTGCCATGAGCAACGCAAGTTCGGCGCGCGTACGTTCACCGGGCGACAACGTCGCGGCCGAACGCAACACGTGTTCCGACGTTAACGAAAACTTCGCAAGGAGCGCTCGCGCCTCGTTGATCACGAACCCGGTCTCGGCTATGAAACCGTCGAGCAACGTTGCAGCCCCGAATCGCGAACGCGATTGTGCAAGCGTGCCGAGTACGACGCCAGGGCCGAGGTACCGACCGCCACCATCAAGTGGCAGCGTGCCAAGTACGGCACCCAGCAGGGTTGTTTTGCCCGAACCATTTTCGCCCAGGATCGCGACGCGTTCTCCGGTTGAAATCTCTAATGAAATCGGACCGAGTGAGAACTCTCCTAGTCGCACGATGGCCGCGTCGAGTCGAGCGGTCACCGCGCCAGCCCGCGGCGCGGCAAGTATTTCGAAGCGAAGGTCCCAGCCTTCCCACGGTTTCTCGACCGCTTCCAGGCGATCAATCATCTGTTCCGTACGCTTGGCTTTGCCCGCAAGTTGTTCACTCGAGGCGGTTTTGAAGGCCTTGATGAATTTGTCCGTCTCGCCACTCTTTTTAACCTTGTTCACGCCCTGGGTAGCCCACTGCCGCTCCCGCTGAGCACGCCCTAACAACGACGAACGCTGGTCTGTATAGGTGGCATAGGCCTCCTCCTCGTGACGTCTGGACGTGGCGCGTTCTTCGAGATAGGCCAACCAGCCTCCGCCGTATTCTTTCGCGGTATGCGTGTGATCATCAATTTCCAACACCGCGTTAATAGTGCGTTCGAGAAACGCGCGGTCGTGGGAGACGATTGCCACCGCGACCGGGAGTTGCCGCACAAATGTCTCCAACATTTCGAGCCCTGCGAAATCGAGGTCATTGGTTGGTTCGTCGAGGAGGAACACATCGAATCGCGACAACAACACGCTCGCAAGCGACGCGCGTGCAGCTTGGCCGCCCGACAACGCATTCATCGGCACTCTCAGCAACTCGACATCGAGGCCAACTTCCGCGCAAACCTCACCCGCGCGAGCATCAAACTCCGCGGCTCCAAGTGCGAGAAATCTCTCCAGCGCGTCGGAGTACCGGTCTTCGGCACCGTCCACACCCTTGCCCAATTCAATCGTCGATGTTTCGAATTCGACGGTGGCGGCTGCGATCCCCGTTCGACGGCGCAAGAACTCTTCAACAGTTTCATCGTCTCGACGGTCCGGCTCCTGTTCCAGATAGCCAACTGTGGCCGTGAGCGGAGCCCGTTCGATCTTGCCGCTATCGGCAACATCAGATCCTGAGAGCAACCGCAGCAGTGTGCTCTTGCCGGTGCCGTTGGCAGCGACGATGCCAACTTTGCGACCCTCCGCAAGGAGCAACGACACATCGTGCAATACCTGGTGCGGACCAAAACTTTTGCTGACGTTGCGGGCCGACAGTGTGGCGCCATCACGCGGTCGCACAGGTCGAGCATCAGAATTGCGGGATTGGGGAGCCATATAGATACACCTCACGCCAATGTGCCGCGGTCATCACGACGGGCACCGGTCGATTTGAACTCTTTGCAAACATCGCTGTTTGGGTGTGAATCAACCTGCCACGACGGAGACTGTAATCCAGACAACCGTCGACCGGTGCACCTTTACCAATCGACCCAATCCGAGGCAAATATTGCGAGGGCGATCGTATGCGGGCGACCGGGTAGCGTGCGCGGCGTGCTGCACGCATCCGACTTTGCCGAACTCGTGAATACCCCGACCGCGCAGGTTTTGGAGCGAGCCGGTGCGATTCGAACGGCCACGTTTGGGCATCGCGTCACGTTTTCTCCGAAGGTGTTCATACCCCTCACGATGTTGTGCCGAGACCGGTGTGGTTACTGCACATTTGCGAAACCGCCCGCGCGCCTCGACAGCCCGTATCTGAGCCCCGACGAAGTTCTCGCGATTGCCCGGCGGGGTGCGGCGATGGGCTGCCACGAAGCACTATTTACCCTTGGAGAGGCACCCGAGGATCGCTATCCGCAAGCGGCTGAATGGCTCGCCGCGCACGGCTACGCCGACACAGTCGAATACCTGGTCGCGATGGCCAAGCTGGTTGTCGAAGAAACCGGGTTACTCCCCCACGCGAACCCTGGAGCATTGTCCGAAGATCAACTCCGAGCGCTACGGCGTTGGTCGCCGAGCCAAGGCATGATGATCGAAACCCTCGCCGACCGACTGCACGACGTCGGAGGCGCCCATCACGGCGCGCCCGACAAGACTGCGGCCCGGCGCCTCGCCACACTCGAAGCGGCCGGGCGCGCGCGCGTGCCGTACACAACCGGGATTCTCTGTGGCATCGGCGAGACTCGACAGGAGCGCATCGAGGCACTCGTCGCGATCGCTAACAGTCATCAAGTGCACGGCCATATCCAAGAGGTCATCGTGCAGAATTTCCTGCCCAAAGCCGGAACCTCGATGCACAAGGCCGAACCCTGCAGCCACGACGATTTCCTCTGGTCGATCGCGGTTGCGCGTATCATTTTGCCTACCGCGATTCATCTCCAGGCTCCGCCCAATTTGAGCGACCCCGATCAGCTCGCCGATTTGCTGCACGCAGGTATAGATGATTGGGGCGGCGTTTCACCGGTCACTATCGACCACGTGAATCCCGAACGACCCTGGCCCGCGCTCGAAGCCCTGCGCGATGCGACAGAAGATTGCGGACATGTGCTCGCGCCGAGGCTCACCATCTACCCCGAGTTCGTGCGCGACCCCCAACAATGGATCGAGCCCGATCTGCAATTTTCCGTCCTGTTGCGCAGCGACATGGAAGGGCTAGCTCGCGACGACCATTGGTCGTCAGGAGGCGAACAAGAGCCCTCCACCATTTTGCCGTTCGACCGAAAAGCCTCTCCCACCGAGACTGTCGCAAACGTGCTGGCAAGAGTTGCGCAGGGCGATGAAATCGACGCGGCCGGCATCGTCACGCTGCTCAGCGCCCACGGTAGCGATGTGGCGGCTGTCTGCGAATTCGCGGATCAACTCCGTCGCGATGTTGTCGGCGACGAAGTGACGTTCGTGCGCAACCGCAACATCAACTACACCAACGTCTGCACGTTCAAATGCAAGTTCTGCGCGTTTAGTAAAGGCCCGCTCTCGTTGAACTTGCGCGGAAAGCCGTACTTGCTCGAGCTTGAAGAGGTACAGCGCCGAGTCGTCGAAGCGGTCGAATGTGGCGCTACCGAAGTGTGTCTCCAAGGTGGAATTCATCCAAGTTTCGACGGCGACTTCTACGTGCACGTCGCGGAGTCGATCAAGGCTGTGACCCCCAACATTCATATTCATGGCTTCACTGCGCTTGAAGTCACTGAAGGCGCTCGGCGCCTCGACATGCCATTACCCCAATATCTCGAGCGCCTGAAAGCAGCGGGCCTTGCGACGCTGCCCGGTACCGCAGCTGAGATTCTCGACGATGATGTGCGGGCCGTACTTTGCCCCGACAAGATCAATACACAGCAATGGCTCGATGCCCACGAAGCCGCGCATTCGGTAGGTCTCCGTAGCAATGTGACAATCATGTTCGGGTCGATCGAACGCCCGGAACACGTTGCCAACCACCTCGTGCGCACTCGCGAGCTGCAGAAACGAACGGGTGGCTTTACCGAATTTGTTCCCTTGCCTTTCGTGCATATGGCTACTCCGATTTTCTTACAGCACATCGCTCGCCCTGGGCCGACGTTCCGCGAGGTACTGCTGATCCATGCCGTGGGCCGCATCGCGTACCACGGTTGGATTCACAACGTTCAGGCTTCCTGGGTCAAGGCGGGAGTCCACGGTGCCCAACAAATTCTGCAGGCGGGCGCCAACGACCTCGGCGGCACACTGATGGACGAAAACATCTCCCGCGCGGCGGGCGCAAACCACGGACAAGAGCTTGACGACACCGAGTTCAGTGCCATCGTGGAGCCGATTGGGCGCAGGCTCGTGCAACGCACCACCCTGTACGGCCGCACCCAGACGGTGGGCAAACGACTGCGCCCAATCGACGACGACGGGCTAATCGCCCGTGACGAGGTACACACCGTGTCCTTGATCGCGAAACCTCAAACCCTTCCCGTCTAGCAACCACTTCCACGAAAGATTGCCATCTATGACTGCTCGTTTTGATGTTGTTGCGATTGGCAACGCGCTTGTCGATGTGATCTCCCACGAATCCTTCGAAACGGTCGCTTCACTTGGCCTCGAACTCGGATCGATGAGCCTCGTAGACGCCGATCGCGTCGCAGAGTTGTACACCTACCTCGCGCCTTCCACCGAGGCGTCGGGTGGATCCGCGGCCAACACGATTGCGGGAGTCGCCAGCTTTGGCGGCACGGCCGCGTTCATTGGCCGAGTGGCTGATGACGACTTTGGTCACATTTACGCGCATGATTTGCGGGCGATCGGCGTGCACTTCGACGCCGTCGCCGCTCCGCAGGGAAGCACGCCAACTGGCCGTTGCCTTGTGATGGTCACTCCCGATGCAGAACGCACGATGAGCACATTCCTCGGCGCAGGCACCGACCTCGATCCCACTTACGTCGATGAGTCGGTTATCGGCGACGCGCAGGTGCTGTATCTCGAAGGGTACCTGTGGGATCAGCCCGCGGCGATGGAAGCATTTCGCCTCGCAGCTTCGGTGGCTCACGGGGCAGGTCGCAAGGTGTCGTTGAGCTTGTCGGATTCTTTTTGCGTAGATCGTCACCGCGCGGCGTTTCTCGAACTGATCGCCGACGACGTCGACATTTTGTTTGCCAACGAGAGCGAAGTTCTGGCGCTGTATCAAACCGATGATTTCGAAACCGCAATCAAACACGTTCGCGGACACTGCGAAATCGCCGCGATCACACGTGGCGCAGACGGGTCGGTTGTTATCACCGCGGATGCCGTTATCGCAGTGCCCGCGGCAGCGGTAGACCAAGTCGTCGATACCACTGGCGCTGGTGACTTATACGCAGCCGGTTTCTTGTATGGCTACACCCACGGCAAAAGCATGGAAACCTGCGCCGTGCTTGGCGGAATCGCCGCCGCCGAGGTGATTTCACATATCGGGGCGCGCCCCCACGTCGCCCTCGAAACACTGGCGATACCCCACCTCACATGAGCCCGATCAACCTGGTCTGTCTCGACGCTGACGACACATTGTGGCGCAACGAGATCTACTTTCGAGCGGTCGAAGCCGACGTGGCCGTGCTGCTCTCGCAATGGACTGACTCCTCGAACGTGGCATCGCATCTCCTCGATGTCGAACGCGCAAATATTGTCCGATACGGATTTGGCGTCAAAGCATTCGCGCTTTCGCTTATCCAGACCGGCCTCGAACTCAGCGGTGGCGATATCTCGGCGGCGACCATCGGCGAAATCTTGCGCCTCACCAACACCATCCTTGATCAACCAGTAGAACTTCTCGACGATGTAGTGGATGCCGTCGAAATCTTGAGCGCCCAATGGCCGTTGGTGCTTGTCACCAAGGGCGACATCGTGCATCAAGAGGCGAAGATCATGGAGAGTGGTCTTTCCCACCACTTCCGGAGCATCGAAATCGTCGCGCACAAGGACCGCGGCACGTACGAACGAATCTTCAGGCGGCACGGCGTTGATCCAGGCGCGGTCGTCATGGTTGGCAACTCCGTAAAGTCCGACATTCTGCCAATCGTGGAACTCGGCGGATTCGGGATCCATGTACCGCATGACCACGGTTGGGCACTCGAACATGCAGAACTTCCCGAACATCCTCGGGTGTACCACGTTGACAGATTTGCGGCAGTCGCCGGGGCGCTGCAGCAGATCTTGACCAGCACCTGACGCTTGCACCCCATAGCGTGACGCAATGGAACGAATGCCCCGGTACCGCACTGGCGACCCGCAACTCGATGAACGCATTGTGGATCTCATCAATTCGATGGGTGAGGTCGCAGACCCCGACCTCATCTTTGAGATGATGGTCTCGGCGGCCCGATTAGCTCGCGAACGCGCAAACCGCGGCGACCTCAAGATCGCCAACGCAGCGCTCAAAGAAATGCGGCATGCGTTCGACGTGTTCGCGCCCTACTACTCCACCCGCAAGGCCGCGATTTTCGGATCCGCGCGCACCAAACGAGACGACCCGTTGTACGAACAGACGGCCAAAGTCGCCCGCAAACTCGCCGAAAACGACTGGATGGTCATCACTGGCGCAGGCCCCGGCATCATGGAGGCAGGTATCGAAGGCGCGGGCGCCGACAACAGCTTCGGAGCCGGCATCAGGCTGCCATTCGAGGCCGCAACGACACAGTTCCTCGCCGATGATCCAAAGCTTGTGATGTTTCGCTACTTCTTCACGCGCAAAGTGACGTTCATCAAAGAAGCCGATGGGTTCGTGCTGCTGCCTGGCGGATTCGGCACACTCGATGAAACATTCGAATTGCTCACCTTGATCCAAACGGGCAAAGCCCAAGCCGGGCCAATCGTGCTTCTCGATGTACCGGGAGGCACCTATTGGAAGACGTGGATCGAATTCGTGCAATCAGAGCTCGGGGCCCGCAACTACATCAGTGATCATGATCTAGCCCTTGTGAAAATCACCGACGACTGTGACGAAGCGGTTGCAGAGGTCTGTGGATTCTTTCGCAACTACCACTCGCAACGGTATGTCGACGGCAATCTCGTGATGCGCATGGAACGACCACCAGACGCCGACGAGTTAGCCCGTGTGAATATCGAATTCGCTGACATCGTCGAACGCGGGGCTATCGAACGCGGTGCCCCATCGAAAGCCGAACTGAAAGAACGCGACGTGCATGAACACGCGCGGCTTCGATTTCGCTTCGACCGTCGGAGCCATGCACGATTGCGAATGCTGATCAACGAAGTTAATCGTTGGTGACGATACCTAACAGCGTCTGGCGTGCCTTGGCCACCGCTCGCCGTGCGGAAACCAACGCTCGTTCCTCTGCTTTGATATTCGCGGCTCCGTCCGCGTCGGGGTCACGCGCAAGTGATCGAAGCCGCTCGTAACCAACATCGGCGAGTTCTTCTTCGATTGCTTCGAGCTTGTCGGTGATGTGTTCGTAGGGCGCATTCATCGCGGACCTTCCTTCAAAGCGTCGCGCAGCAACTCGGCGGGATGTTGTACTGAAAAACCGGCTTGGGTGAGCTGCATCGCACATCCAGGGTTCGCGCTACATACCAACACACCGGGACGATCCGCACCCGCGGCCCGCAGTGCCGCCGATTTGCGCATCGCGATTTCACGGCTCAGATCGGGTTGCAACACCGAATACGCGCCACCCGCTCCGCAGCACAGGCCATCATCGTCGGTATCAACCAATTCGTAGCCATCGCTCAACAGCGACCGAACCGCCATGTGCGACTTTTGCACGTGCCGAAGGTGGCACGGATCTTGTACGACAACTGTTCGCCCAGTGGCTCGTGTTGCTGGCACGCCACGCTGCACCACAAACTCGCTGAAATCGAACACGCGTCGTGAAAAATCTGTGGCAGCTTCGGTGCCGAGAAGCCGACCGTACTGTTTCAATGCGGCCCCACACCCGGCAGAATCGACAACGATCGGCGCGTCACCTGGCATTGACTGCATCACTTTGCGCGCAAGGTGCTGGGCCTCTGCTCGACGGCCCGCGTGCTCATGCAATGCACCACAACAATCGCCCCCGCGTCCCGGCACTGCAACCCGCAATCCTGTCGCCTGTAGTACTTGCAACGCCGCAAGATGCGTCGGCCGTTGCCATGCGTCCATCACACAACCAGTAAAAAGCCACGCGTCGCCAAGCGCGCCGCTCGACACATCAAGTTTCGTCATAAGTGAGGAGCGAGTTAGCAATGGCGGCCCGAAACGCTGGGGTCCAAAGCGCTTTGGAACAAGGTGCAATCGCTGTGCGACAAGCAACAGCCACGATAACGCAATCAGCACCCGGTGGTTGGGAAGCACCACTCGGTACCCGATCCACTCGAGCCCGCGTCGAACTCGCGCTGCCAGAGCAGTCGGTCGTGAAGCGGCATTTAATTCGAGTGCCGCGCGAGTGTCTTCCATCAGATGGCCAAATGGCACTCCCGAGGGGCACGCAGCTTCACAGCCTCGGCATTGCACACACTCCTGCATGGCATCAACAAACGGGGCGTCTATCGGCGCGACTCCAGTTTCGACGGCACGCATCGCTGCGATCCGGCCACGCGGCGACGCGATCTCCAACCCGGTGACGCGATATGTGGGGCAATGCGGCAGACACAAGCCGCAGCCAACACACGAAATCAGTTCGTCGTCATCGAGCCCGAGAATATTCACACGTCCACCATTCGTCCCGGAGACAACTTTCCGAGCGGATCGAACGCGAGCCGTACCCGTTCGGATAAGGCAGGATTCGCGATGTTGCTCCCGAATCCACCGAATCCTGGTGGCCCACCGCATTCCCGCAACATCCATCCACCTTCGGCAACGGCTGCCGCGCGTGCGGCAACGAATGCAAGGTCCTCGTCGGCGGCAATGTGCACTGTACCGACGCCAAATTCGGCGACGAAGCGAACGCCATCAAGACCGCCCAGCCGCTGAGTTAACGCAGCCAGACGACGAGGATCCACCGATATCCGGCCCCGATTGGCGCCGTTTGGAAACAGCGGTGGCGATGACAGCATGCCATCGAGATCTGCGGATTTCGATTCGCTCGCGATGTCGTCGGAGTATCCCTCCAGCAACACAGACGTGGACGTGCCATCCCAGAGCACAGCCGACGGGCGAAACAACTTTCGCCGCAAGTACGAAGGTGTTTCGCTCGAACAAAACCACTGCTGTTGTGCAGGCGCCGGACGGCACCGCAGTGTGGCCTGCAGAATCACGCCGAGCGTCCCAAATGAACCCACAACGAGCCGGGGCAGGTCGTAGCCCGTGACGTTTTTGACAACCGGCCCTCCGCCTTTTACCAACGTGCCGCGCCCGTCGATGAGGCGTACCTCCAACACAGTGTCGCGGATCGGCCCTAAGCGCAGCCGCCGAATACCGGAGAGTCCGCACGCCAGCACTCCACCCAGCGTCGCCGCATCATTGCGAGGATCCAGCGATACTTCCTGACGGTGCCCGCACAACACGCGATTCAACTCCGCGATAGGGGTGCCCGCGAATGCAGTGATCGTCATGTCGTTCGGGTCGTAGGAAACGATCCCATTTGGAATACGAATCTCGTCGCAGCCGTCGGCCACCGGATTCGCAACCTCGCGATGCGTTCCAGCTCCGATCGGAACGACGCCAACTTTGGCATCTTCGACCGCGCCGCGCACGATTGCAGCGACATCATGCAAGTCCATCAGATCCATGTGTCGTCCGGAATCGTGCCACCACGCTGTTGCACTTCGCCACATCGCCATCCGTGCGGCAACACCTTGCGCGGGTTCGCAAGACCGTCGGGGTCGAAGGCGTCGACCAATCGACCCTGCGCCGCTAAGTCGTCGGACGAAAACTGCAACGGCATCAGATCGCGTTTCTCCATTCCGACACCATGTTCTCCCGAGAGCACTCCACCCGCGTCGATGCAGGTGTGCAGGATGCGCGAGCCGGCTTCGTGCACACGTTCCCAAATTCCAGGCTCACGACTATCAAACACGATGAGTGGGTGCAGATTGCCATCGCCGGCGTGAAACACATTCATCATCGTCAGTTGTTCTGCTCGCGCAATGGCATACACAGACTCGAGCACTTGCACGAGCTTCGTACGCGGCACGACTGCGTCATGCAAGTAGTAGTCGGGTGCGATGCGAGCGATAGCACCAAATGCGGACTTACGCCCTTTCCACAGCAACTGCCGTTCAGCTTCGGTCTGCGCTATGCGCACCGACCGTGCGCCATGGCTTTGTGCGATACGGCGTACCTCCGAGACTTGGTAATCGACTCCTTCTATGAGGCCATCAATCTCACAAAGCAGCACGGCGGCCGCGTCCCTCGGGTAACCAGCCCCAACGAAATCTTCGACTGCCCGGGTAATTTCGGCATCCATCATCTCCAACGCAGCCGGAACGACACCCGCAGCGATCATCGCACTGACCGTTGCACCCGCGGCTTCCACGCTCATGAAATCGAGCAGCATCGTTCGCACTAGCGGAGGGTTCGGCATCAGCCTCACCGCCACCTTGGTACAAATGCCCATGGTGCCTTCGCTGCCCACGAAGGCACCTCGCAAGTCGTAGCCCGGCGTATCGGGAGCGAGGCTTCCAAGCTCCGCAATGTCGCCGGTCGGCAATACCGCTTCGACCATGAGCACATGCGCAGACGTCACGCCCGACGATAAGCAGTGCGGCCCGCCGGCATTCGTGCCAACGTTGCCGCCAATGGAACAGGCCTGCTGCGACGAAGGATCGGGGGCATAGTGCAGCCCCTGGGGTCGAGTGTGGCGCGACAAGTCGAGATTGAGCACACCCGGTTCGACGATCGCAATACGTTCATCGATATCGACTTCCAGAACGCGGTTCATCTGGGTCGTGACAATCACAAGCGCGTCATCAAGCGGAGTCGCACCTCCTGCGAGCCCTGTACCGCTGCCGCGCGCAACGTACGGAACACCGTGCACGCGAGCCGCGCGTACCGCGGCCGCTGCATCGGATGCGCTTCTCGGGAAACACACCGCCGACGCGCTCCCAGATTGCACACCAGCATCACGGCCGTACAGCGCGAGTTCCAACGGTTCGCTACGAGCACGATCCGCACCGAGGTCGCGTTGGAGATCTTCGAGAAGTTTCGTAATTGTGCCGATGAACGCACACTATTCGCATCGGTTGCTGTATGTTCACATGCGAACCGCTAGCGCGAAACGAAAGGTCGATCCGTTGACAGAACTTGTGCGTGAATGGGTGACCATCGCGGTACCTGGCAAAGAGCGCAAACGCTGGCAGATCGACGTCACGTTCATGACTTCTAGTTATCAGTGCATTTATGGGTGCGGGTGCCAAGGCATTCTTACCGAACCCACACCAGACTTAGTCGAAGGCTGCTGCTCATATGGAGCCCATGCGGACGACGAAGTCGACAAAAAGCACGTAGAAAAGACGGCGAAAAAGCTCCTGCCAGAAGAATGGCAATTCAAAGCGATCGGTGACAAGAAGGGCGTCTGGGCAAAGCTGGGCAAGGAGTCGTGGCGTACCCGCCTCGTCGATGACGCCTGCATTTTCCTGAATCGGCCAGGCTTCGAAGCTGGCCCGGGGTGTGCATTGCATCTACTCGCGTTGCGCAACGACGTACATTTCTCACAAACCAAACCAACGGTGTGCTGGCAGGTGCCGTTGCGGGCTATACCCAAAGACGAAGACGACTCATCAGAGACGTGGGTGCTCACCGAATTCGCGCGCGACGGGTGGGGCGAAGGCGGCGAGGAATTCGCGTGGTGGTGCACCGAAGACCCGGCCGCTTTCACCGGCGGCGACCCGGTGTACAAATCTATGGAGCCCGAAATCCGCCTGATGGTCGGTGATGCCGTATACGAACAGATGGCCGATTACCTCGACCGCCGCATGAAGACCGACACGCGCGTCGCACACCCTGGTGAAATTCCGATCACGCTCGGTAAACGCAAGACACGACAACTCCCCCACAATTTCGGCTAGCTGCGGACGCGGCAAACCACGTGTGCGGTCGAACGCTTGATGCGGGCGAGGTGCACTGGTGCACTTCTCGTGGGCCCGGCCCGCGGCCGCGACAGTATCTACGCACTCGGTCGCTCGGTTGTCCCGACCCGATGCCAGCGCAACAATCGAGCAATTGCCTCCAGACATCCCAATAACTTGCATAACGAGCGCGGACCGGGCATGCTCGACGTATTACTCAGAACGTGTTGATACTTGGTTGTGGGCGTAGTGGTTCGTCGATTTTCGGTGAACTATTCGATGCATTACCTGGATTCCGCTATTTCTCTGAGCCTGCTCTCCACGAGATTGTGCAACCTGAGGATGGCGATGCAGTCGCGGTCACGTCTGAACTACAGCAACGTGCCGCCGTCGATCACGACGGTTTCGCCGGTCATCCAACTCGACGCGTCGCTGCACAAAAACAACGCCAAAGATGCAATGTCGTCGGGGAGGCCGAGACGTTTCAACGCATGCATATTCGCGGCTGCTGCTTCGTTAGGTTCCCAAAGCGCACGTGCCATATCAGTTTTTACCAATGCTGGCGCAAGTGCATTCACCCGCACGTTAGGAGCCAGTTCCAAAGCGAGCTGCTTCGTGAGATGAATCAATGCGGCTTTCGAAACGTTGTACGCACCGATGTGCGATGACACCTTGATCCCGCCCACTGAAACAACGTTGAGGATGTTGCCACCGCGTTCGCGCATTGTTTGTGCCCATGCCTGCTGCGCAAAACGCAACGGACCTGCGATGTTTACGTCCCAAACCTTCGCAACGGTTGCCATCTCGGCATCGATCAACGGACCGAATTGAGGATTGGTCGCCGCATTGTTGACCAAGATATCGAGACCACCGTGCGTCGCAACACAATGCCCAACGCCCGCCACAGCAACCTCTGACTCACCAGCAGATCCCCGAAACGCTGATGCACATCCAGCACCGCCGATCGCTTCAAGCGCTGCGACTGTCTCTTCGAGTTCATCGGATTTGCGTGCGTTCACACACACTTGCGCTCCCGCAGCAACGAATCCTTGCGCAATCGCCCGCCCGATCCCACGAGTCCCGCCAGTAACGAACGCGACTTTCCCATCGAGGCGAAGCATCGTTGCAGGATCAATCATGAAACCCTCGTTTTGTGTTCATTCGCGGATACTTCGTATCTACAGGTACAAACCGGTGCCGCCTTCGGCTTTTCCACTCGCGACCGCGTGCACGTCGCGTTCGCGTAGGATGAGATACTCCTCGGAACGTATCTCCACCTCGAATCCGGTGTCAGGCGAAAATAACACGTTGTCATTCGATTCGATGTTGCGTACCGTTGGCCCCACCGCGATCACTTCGGCCCACATCAGCCGCTTGCTCACTTCGGCGGTAGCCGGAATCAATATCCCTGACCGCGACTTGCGTTCACCCATTTCTTTCGACGGGCGTACCAAGAGACGATCGGCCGTCATACGAATGGACTGTTTGACATCATCATCTGCGGTCATGCGGCCGGGAGGCTACCGGCGATGGCAACGGCGAAGCGAATGACATCGCCCACTGTGATCTCTCACCAACCGTAACCATTCCGGGCAGGCCCGATGCCTTAGCCCATGTGGTCGATCAGTAGCCTCGGAGAACAAGATCACGACCCCACGCAATGCCCCACGCCCCGCTTTGTAAAGGACCATTCAATGCGCAACGTTGCTCTTCGTACAGCAGCTACCCGGCTTGGTTTCGCAGCCGCGTTGCTGATGGTCACCGCAGGCGCGAGCGCCTGTTCCAGCGACTCCGCCAAGGCCGAACCCTGCCCGGCCGACGACCAAATCAATGTCGAAATCAACGCCCTCGACAAGTTTCGTTTTGACCCTGCGGCGCTCGAAGCCAAGGAAGGCAAATTCGTGGTGAAACTCCTGGAAGATGGATCACTTCCCCATAACTTCCGCATCAAGGGGTTAGACGGCGTCGCGACCGTCGACGCAAGCACCAAGTCGGCCTGTGCCACGTTTTCACTCGCCAAGGGTAGCTACACCTACTACTGCAGCATTTCGGGCCACGAAACTGCCGGAATGAAGGGCACGCTCACCGTCTCGTGAGTGCAACCGCAGGCATAGTGCCCATCGCCGACACATCAGCGCGAGCGCGAATCGGCGCGTACATACGGCTCACGAAACCGCGCGTGGTTGAACTGCTACTAGTCACGACGGTTCCTTCCATGGTCCTCGCCGCACAAGGTTGGCCGAGCACCTGGCTGGTAATCGCAGTCGTGTTTGGCGGCGCACTTGCCGCCGGCGGCGCGAACACGATCAATTCCTACATTGAGCGCGACCGCGACAAACTCATGAAGCGCACCGCAGATCGACCAATTCCCACAGGGCTGATCGCTCCGACCCACGCCCTCATCTTTGGTATTGGGCTCAACGTTATTGCGTTCGTTATTATCACCGCTGTCGCGAACCTGTTGGCCGCGTTGCTCACGCTGAGCGCCACGTTGTTTTATGTGTTCGTCTACACAATTTGGCTCAAACCGCGAACGCAACAGAACATTGTGATCGGCGGTGCCGCCGGCGCGGTGCCGGTTCTTGTCGGGTGGGCTGCAGTAACGGGGCACGTAGCCGCGGCCGCATGGGTAATGTTCGCGATCATTTTCACGTGGACGCCTGCACATTTCTGGGCGCTAGCGATGAAGTACCGCGACGATTACGCAGCAGCAGACTTCCCAATGCTGTCGGTGTTGCGGAGCCCTCGCGAAACCGCTCAACAAATCACGATCTATGCAGTCTTCACCGCGGCCGTTACGTTGCTATTAGGCATGGCGATCGAGGTTGGCCCCGTATATCTCGTTAGCGCAGCCGTACTTGGTGCCGCGTTCATTTTGCGAGCGTTGCGCCTCGTCAAACGCCCCGACCCAACCCTTGCGATCAAGTTCTTTTCGTTCTCGAATGTCTATTTGATGTTGGTGTTCTTCGCCGCGATGGCCGACGTATTCGTGCGCAACTAACGAATTTTATGAAACGTGGTGCCATCGTTGTGCTGCTCGCCAGCGCCATTACCCTCGCCGGGGCAACCGCGTACGTCGTGACCCAAGATGACACCGATGCGGATCCAACAACATCGAGCCCCCGCGTCGGCACGGTTGCGCCGAATTGGACCCTCAACACCATCGACGATGCTCCCATCACGCTCAGCGACACATTGGGGCAACCCGTGGTGTTGGCCTTTGGCGCCTCGTGGTGCGAACCGTGTCGCAAGGAATACCCGATGTTGGAGCGGGCACGGCGAACGCACGCGGAATTGCGCATCGTAGGAGTGATCGAAAAAGATTTACCCGCAAAGATGCGCCGGTTCATGAACAGCCTTGGCGCATCATGGCCGGTCGCCAACGACCAAACCGGTGACGTTGCCGCGCAGTATTTGGTGAAGGGCCTACCTGAAACGTTTTTCATTCATCGTGACGGCACTATTCAGTCGCACATCATTGGCGAAATGTCGCAAGATGTACTCGATAAACACCTTGCTGCGATCCTCGCCCAGGTACCGTAACGCTCCGCATGATGATGCATATCGCGGTCTTGTCGGCGACCGCCGTCTCGGTTGCCACCACAGTCGTTTCGCTCACCCTCGCATTCGGTTCAGCAATCGCCAACGGCGTCGGCGCCGCATTCCAGGGTGCCGGAGCCAAGAAAACTGAAAACGACACCGCAGGCGCGCGCGGAATGCTTGCAATTCTCCGCCACCCGTTTTCGATACTCGGCTTGTTCCTCGATTTTGTTGCGTGGGTCCTATCTCGCCTCGCATTGCGCAGCCTGCCGTTGTTCACCGTCCAAACTATTCTCGCGGGCAGCCTCGCCTTCACTGTGGTGCTGTCGCATCGCCTGTTGGGCACACCGAAACGCCACAACGACATCTACGCAATTGCTGCCACAGCGGTGGGCCTCGTTTTGGTTGGGGCCGCAGCCGAGTCGCAACTTGCTGATCCCCCATCAGTGCACTTCAAGGTAGTTCTCTGGGCACTGCTGCCCATCCTGAGTCTCGCCGGGTTGCTGTGCATCGAACGCAAAGTTGCACCGGCGGTGTTGGGCGCGTTGGGCGGCACCGCGTTCGGCTGTAGCGCCCTCGCGGCACGGGCGATTGTCGACGTCGATGGAATCATGGACCTTGTGCAGCACCCCCTCGTCTACGTCATGTTGATGAATGCCGGGTTGGGGATAATCTTTTTCCTACGCGGCGTCGAACGTGGTCATGTGGGGTCGGTGACCGCAGCAATGTGGGCAGCGGAGATCATCCCGGCGAGCATCGTTGGATTCGTCGTGTTGGGCGATTCAGTCCGCCCTGGTTGGGCGGTACCAGCCGTAGTTGGCATGATCATCACGCTCGCAGCCACTATCACCTTGGCCAGACCCGTCGAGATTCCCTAGCGGATCCGCGACACGCGGTTCACTCTTCCCAGCGAAACAGCCGCGCCGCAAGTGTTGGCAGCACAATCGCCCAAACGGTCAACATCACGAGGCTTCCAGTAGGAAATCCACGCCCCGCGGGACCATTGAGAACGCCGTGCAGGCATTCTGACAGCGAAGCGGCTGGCAACGCCTTGGCAAGATCACGAAGAAAGGTTGGCAGCGCGTCGAGCGGATACGCCATGCCGCCGAGAAACATCAGCACTAAAAAGATTCCATTCGCAAGAGCCAGCGTCGCTTCAGCCCGCAACGTCCCCGCCAACAGCATTCCGAAACCGGCAAACGCAATCGTGCCGAGCAGCATCACACCGACCGCACCGATCAAACCGCTCCCGGATGGCTCCCAATCCAACGCGATACCGACGCCAACGATGACTGCAAACTGAATCGCTTCGATGCCCACCACCATCGCAGTCTTCGCGACGATAAGCCCTGTACGCGAGAGCGGAGTGGCTCCGAGTCGCTTCAATACGCCGTACCGACGCTCGAATCCGGTTGCAATGGCAAGCGACACCATTGCTGCAGACATCACAGCGAGCGCCAATACTCCCGGCGCCAAAAAATCGACCGACTTCGTGTACCCCGTTGGGATTGCAGTATTGATCTTCGTGAAAAACACGAGCACGCCGACAGGAATCCCCAATGTGACCAACAAGCTTTCGCCCCGTCGAAGGGTCAGCGCCAATTCTGTGCGAGTTTGTGCAACTACTGCTTTGAATTTCAACGCCGACCTCGCCGGGTTCTGCGTGCCGGTTGGGTTTCAGTGGCCGCGATCACTTCGCTCTCGGCTGTTATTTGCAAGAAGACGGATTCAAGCGACCGTTCGTTGGCATGCAACGTACCAATCTCTACCTGATTGCGTTCGAGAAACGCCGCCAGTTGGGCGATGAGCCGCGGAGACCCTTGGGCACGAATCTCGTAACGGCCATCGCCTGCGGGGATCACCAACTGACGGTCAAGTTGGAGTTCGCGGGCGAGAGCAAGTGTGTCGACGGGCATATTCGCAGTAAACAACACGTCGGTGGTGACACTTCGGCTCATGAGTTCGCGCGGCGACCCGATTGCGGCCAAAGCGCCACGTGTCATGATCACGACTCGATCACAAAGCGCCTCTACTTCGTCAAGCAAATGAGTCGTGAGGACGACGGTCGTACCTGTTGCTTTGAGGTCACGGATGAACTCCCAAGTAGTGCTGCGGGCTTGAGGATCCATACCCGCAGTTGGTTCGTCGAGGAACACCAATTCCGGTTTTCCGATAAGCGCTGCGGCCAAACTAAGACGCTGCTGCTGACCGCCAGAAAGCCGTCGAACTGTGGTCTTCATCGACGGATCGAGGCCAACGCGGCTCAGCAATTCGGTCGGATCGAGCGCGTCGTCATAGAAGGCTGCGAACAGTCGAAGTACTTCAATTGGTCGCAACCCCGGATACAACCCGCCCTCCTGCAACATCACGCCGATGCGGGTGCGCAGCGCTTCGCCCTGTCGGTGCGGATCGAGGCCGAGCACACGGATCTTGCCGGCATCGGCACGGCGATACCCCTCAAGCACCTCAAGCGTTGTTGTTTTGCCGGCGCCGTTCGGGCCAAGCAAAGCAAAGATCTCTCCGGGCGCAACTTCGAAACTCAACCCGTCGACTGCGCGCGCCGCTCCGTAGTGCTTCTCAAGGCCAACGACGGAAATCGCGGACGTATCGCCAAGCGTCATGCGTCGCGCCACGCAACATAATTCGATAACTCGAGCAAAATGTCGTTTGCGGGCGCGCCGAGACCAGCATCGGCGATGTTGTGCTTGGCAAGATCTACCTGAGCTTGGATCGATCGCTCAATTTCGCGACGCGCTCCCGTGGTCTCAAACAGCTCTTGGAGATGTTTGATTTCCACATCATCCAGTTCGGGGTCGCCGACCCGGCGCAGCAAGGCAAGCCCCGCGGCGTCGGCATTCTTCGCAGCAATCGCGAGCAATGGTGTCGGCTTTCCCTCGCGGAGATCGTCGCCCACTGGTTTACCGGTCACCGTTGACTCACCGAAGACTCCCAAAATGTCATCGCGCATTTGGAACGCTGAGCCAAGCGGAATGCCGATAGCCGACAGCGGTTCACGCAACGCGTCGAGCTGGCCGCCAATCGCGGCGCCAAGATGCAGCGGCCGTTCGATCGTGTATTTTGCCGATTTGTATCTCGCAATCCGATGCGCGAACTCTAAGTCGGTACTACGGCGAGCCGCACCGATGAGATCCAGTGACTGCCCGACACAAAGTTCGATGCGCATCTCATCCCAAAGTGCGATTGCTTCTGCAGACGCCGCACGCATCAGTACGTCGGCGTAGACAAAGGCGAAATCGCCGACCAAAATCGCAATGCCTTCACCGAATCGCCGCGTTTCACCGCGTAGTCCCTGCTGACGGTGTTCGGATTCGAAGCGGGCGTGGACAGCTGGCATCCCTCGCCGAGTACTCGACCCGTCCATGACATCGTCGTGCACCAACGCGAAGGTGTGCAGCAACTCAAGTGCCGCGGCCGCGTCGACCAACCCATGGGCATCCAACGACCCTCCCGCCGCAAGTACCCCAGCCGCACAGAACGCTGGGCGGAGTCGTTTGCCGCCTGCAAGCACCAGGGCAGTGAGCGAATCGAGCGGACCCGTTAGCACCGTGTCGACCGCGGACCAACGGGTTTGCTCGGCCGACAACAGCGCCTCGATTCGCAATTCGGCTTGCTGTGCGACGTCGTTCAGAATCGCCGGAAAAGTGGCAGGAACGCGCGGCATCGCCCAAGGGTAGGGCGAGCCACCGGACTGCCTCCCACCCGCCCCGTGTAGCGTCCCCAAACGTGGCCGATTTCTTATCTGATGCTTGGTTCGTAGCAGTCAACGAACGACTCACTCAGGCGGCGCCAACCTTGGGGTCATCCGCTGCGAGATCATCGCGGAAAGCCCCGAAGGGTCTCACGCTGCCGATTGTCGTGGCAATTGAACTCAGCGACCATCTCGGTGTCGCCACCGACCCAGACGAAACCGAACCCAACGAAGCGCAGCCCGGGATTGCGGGTGTGAGATCGTGGCATCTTCGCATCGACGAGGATGGTGCTCGAATGGCGCCTGGAGTGCCGGAAGATCTCCGGCCGACAATCACGATATTCACCGATACCGCGACTAGTCGTGCACTTGCATCCAGCAAGACCAACGCTCAACGCTCAATTGATACGGGCCGGTTACGAGTGCGCGGCGACCTCAATGCGCTGGCGGCCATGACATCGGTCATCGAACAACTCGGTACGATCCCGATCGATGTAACCCATACTTCCACCTCGGAGACAGGTAGCCGAAAATGACGATTTCTCTCGAAGTATTTCGCAACGAGGCACTGGCGTTTTTCGAAGCGAACTGCGAGCGCAGGGTCGAAGAAGCCGCATTCGTATGGGGACGCGGCGCCGACTCAGTCGCGATGTTCGAAGAAATGAGCAAGGAAGCCGAAGCCGCGATGGTCGCGTCGGCGAAAAGATGGCGTTCAACAATGTTTGACGCGGGCTTTGGTTGGATTACCGGCCCCACTGAGTACGGCGGCCGCGGCCTCAGTTCTGAGTACCAGCGGGCCTTCGGCGAAACCGCCACTGACTTTCGAATTCCCAACGAATCGCCATTCACCATCGGTTTGGGAATGGTTGCACCAACGATCTTGGCCCATGGCATAGATGAAGTGCGCGACGCTTACCTCACAGCGCTCTGGCGAGGCGACATCGTTGGCTGTCAACTCTTCTCTGAGCCAGTCGCCGGGTCCGACCTTGCGGGTATCCAAACCAAGGCCGAACGCGACGGCGACGAATGGGTCATCAACGGTCAGAAAGTGTGGACGTCAGGTGCGCAGTATTCCGACATCGGTGAAATCATCACGCGCACATCTCTTGACAAACCCAAACACAAGGGCATGACGATGTTCCTGATCGACATGCACGCGCCTGGTGTAGAGATCCGCCCATTGCGCCAAATGACAGGCGGCGCCTCATTTAACGAGGTGTTCCTCACCGATGTCCGTGTGCATGACTCACATCGTCTCGGCGGGGTCGATGAGGGGTGGGGCGTTGCACTCACCACACTCATGAATGAACGTATGGCAATCGGTGCCGGTGGCGGAGGAAGCGCCTCGGGAAATCGCGGCGTCGAGCGGATTCTACAAATGGCCCAACATTTCGACGTGCACGCCGATCCAGTAGTGCGCCAAAAGATCGCCAACTATTACGTACATTCACGCGCCGCAGCGCTCACCAACCTGCGCGCAGTGAGCAAGATCAAAGCCGGACAAACACCAGGGCCTGAGCTTTCCATTGCAAAACTCGCTGGCACCAACAACATGCTTCGCCTTGGTCAGCTTGTCAGCGATGTGCTCGGCCCGAGATTGGTTGCCAATACTGGCGAATGGGGAACGTTCTCTTGGAGTGAAATGATCACCGGCACCCCGGGAGCCAGAGTTGCGGGCGGTACCGATGAGGTCATGCGCAACATTCTCGGAGAACGAGTTCTGGGCCTCCCCAAAGACCCAAGTCACCAAAAGTAACGACAGGACCGGCGACCAATGGGAAGTCCATTCGAGTGGCTGCGCTCAGTAGCGCGCGGTCGCAGCGACGAGGATCACCTACCGAGCGAAGCTGCATCAGCACTGGCTTCCCTGGCTCACGACCCTGCGCAGCTCGTTGTCGCATGCCGGCGTCTCCTCGACCACCACCGGTCGAACGGCGCACTGTGGTGGGTCGCTTCGCACATGCTCTCATCACCCGAGCCAGCCATCGCGGCTCGACGATGTCACGACCTGCTCACTAGCGACCGCACTGCATCTCGGCTTCGGGATGCGCTGCCGTTGTGCAACGAAGGCGAAACCGTTGGCGCAGTCGGATGGGCAGCAACGATTGGCACGGCGCTGGAGGAACGATTCGACATCGACGTGGTTGCAATCGTCGACCAAGACCACCATGTTGCCCGGCGGCAAGCCCGCGAGCGAGCCGCGCTGATCGAACCCTGGCAACTCGTCACTTCGCAGACAACGCTTTTGTTGGTCTCGGCTCTCGCCGCGACCCCAACGCAGCTGTTGGTTTCACGCGATGCGCAAGAGGCGATCATCGAAGCACCGTCGGCGGACGTGTGGGTGATCATGAGTGTCGGTCGCCTCGTGGCACCTCGAATATTCGAAGCTATTGGTTGCGCAA
>SXGT01916932.1_pt1 | contig 52918 bp, 55 predicted proteins | sample 3176221 | NCBI WGS metagenome assembly SXGT01 (sample SAMN11356862, study PRJNA531348) | freshwater metagenome | isolation source: freshwater sample F1-120 | place: China: Fuxian Lake, Yuxi | collected 2017-12-25
GACGAACCGATCGCGTTCGAGGGCAGCCTCGAGGTCGAGCTCGAAGACGGAACCCTCGTGCAGGTTCCGATCGAGCGCGCCCACATGGAGGAGGATGCCGGCAAGCTCACGCACGTCGGCGGGTCGACGGGCCGCATCCAGGGCGCTGAATACTCACTCGTCGATTACAACCGCGCCGGGGTTCCGCTCGTCGAGATCGTGACGAAGCCGATCTACGGCGCCGAGCACCGCGCCCCCGAGCTCGCCAAGGCCTACGTCAGCACGATTCGCGACATCGTGCGCGCCCTCGGCATCAGCGAGGCCCGCATGGAGCGCGGCAACCTGCGCTGCGACGCGAACGTCTCGTTGCGCCCGCGCGGGCAAGAGAAGCTGGGCACCCGCACCGTGACGAAGAACGTCAACTCGTTCCGGTCGGTCGAGCGCGCGGTGCGCTACGAGATCCAGCGGCAGGCGGCGATCCTGGCCAAGGGCGGCACCATTCAGCAAGAGACCCGCCACTGGCACGAAGACACCGGCACCACCTCACCCGGACGCGTCAAGAGCGACGCCGACGACTACCGCTACTTTCCTGAGCCCGACCTGCTGCCGGTGGTTCCGTCGCCAGCCCTGATCGATGAGCTGCGGGATGCTCTGCCCGAGCCCTCCGCCGCCCGCCGCCGCCGTCTTCGCGAGGAGTGGGGCTTCACCGAACTGGAGTTCCGCGACGTGGTCAACTCGGGCCTCCTGGTCGAAATCGCTGACACGGTCGCCGCCGGAGCCGCCCCCCAGCAGGCCCGCAAGTGGTGGACGGGCGAGATCGCCCGCATCGCGAATGCTCAGGATGCTGAGCCGCAGTCTTTGATCAGTGCAGTCGACGTTGCCGCCGTGGTTGAGCTGGTCGAGTCAGGTGCGCTCAACGACCGCCTTGCTCGCCAGGTGGTCGAGGGTGTCATCGCGGGGGAGGGAACGCCGGCCGAGGTTGTCGCGGCCCGTGGCCTGGAGGTCGTCTCGGACGACGGTGCTCTCATCGCGGCGGTCGATGCGGCGCTTGCGCAGCAGCCCGACGTGCTCGAGAAGATCCGCGATGGCAAGGTGCAGGCCGCCGGAGCCGTGATCGGTGCCGTCATGAAGTCGATGGGCGGCAAGGCCGATGCGGCGCGCGTCAGGGAGCTCGTGCTGGAGCGGGCTGCGATTCCCGCCAGCTAGCATTCGCAACGAGACCGGCCACCGAACCAATCGCACCCCCTAGTTGGCGGGCAGGTTCTGCTCCCGGTTCCACTCGCGCATGTCGGCGGTGAAGGCCGCGTCTTGGAGAGGCTCAGGTCTGCGTGCCGTGAAGACGATGCGCAGCCCCTGAGGACTGGTGACCGACAGATCCCGCGTGTTCCACGGGGTATCGGCCGGCCCGATGAGCGTCGTTCCCGTGACCGCGTGCGCGCGAGCGGCGAGCCCGTCGAGCTCGTGGTACTCCGCAGCGAGCGACAACTGCACGCCCCTACCGACATCGGCGCCCGTCTCGCTCCGGCGGAGGAGGATGTCTTGATAGCGCCAGCGCCGCAGGTGGATGAGCGCGGGTTCGTCGCCGGGAGGCATGGCGAAGAGCTCGATGAAGTCGAGTGCTTCGGTGAACCATCGCGCGGCCTGCTGCACGTCGGTCACGTCGAGGCTGATGAAGGCGGGCATCCCGTAGATGTCGCGCGTGATGCCGGTCTGAATCTCTGGTGTCGTTGTCATGCGGGTCATCGTTCCGGTTGACGTAACGTCAATGTCAAGTCGGGGGAGCCGTCTCGAGAACGGGTAGACCGAGAACTCGATGACCGGTCGCAGTACAGTCGAAAGCCACACGTTTGCCGCGCGGGGGAGGAGCCGCACCATGGCCTGGAGCACCCGCGAGCTCGCCGACCTGGCGGGCACGACGGTCAACACCGTGCGGCACTACCACCGGCTCGGGCTGCTCGACGAGCCCGAGCGGCGGGTCAACGGCTACAAAGAGTACGGCGTGCGGCACCTCGTGTGCCTGCTGCGCATCCGGCGTCTCGTCGACCTCGGGGTGCCGCTCGCGCAGATCGGCGACGTCAGCGGCGGCGCCACTGATCGCGAGCTACTCGGAACGCTAGACGCTGAACTCGCCGCGCAGATCGACCGCCTGACGAAGGCGAGAGAAGAGCTCGCCGCGATCGTGCGCGACAACGCCCCCGCCGACTCACCCGCAGGTTTCAGCGCCGTGGCGTCGCGACTCTCAGAAGCCGACACCTCGATCTTGCACGTGTTCGGCCGACTGTATGACTCCGACGCTCTGGCCGACATTCAGCACATGGTCGAAGACGACCTGGCCACGAATCCGGTCAGTGCCGAAGTCGACGCGCTCGCCCCCGACGCCGATGAAGCCACCCGCCAGCGCCTCAGCGAAGCGATGGCGCCGTTCTTGGCGCAGCAGTTGCGGGAGTACCCCTGGCTGACCACACCAGGCGCGCAGATGGTCGGTCGGCCCGACGTGAATGGGCAGGCGATCACCGACGCGATGGTCGAGCTCTACAACCCCGCTCAACTCGAAGTGTTTCTGCGCGCTGGCGTGCTGGCTCGCGAACTCATCGAGAACGAAGAAAACACCGCTTGACTGTGTGGTGAGAACACAGTTTCTACTGTCTGGTGGGCCGGTTTCGGCCTCATTCAGACAGGAGAAAATCACCATGAATCCCCTCGCGGATCTCATTGCACGCTTCCAAGAGCTCGTCGCGCAGGTGCCGGAGTTCATCCAGCCCTTCATCGTCATGCTCGCCGCCGCGATTCCCTTCATTGAAGGCGAAGTCGGAGCCATGATCGGCGTCTTCGGGGGCATCAACCCCTTCGTCGCGGCCGCCGCGGCGCTCATCGGCAACTTCGTGTCGGTCGTCGGAGTCGTCGCGGTCAGTTCGCGAGCCCGTGAGTTCGCCGTCGCTCGCCGCACCGGGACAGGCACCGATGTGCTCACCGAAGAGCGGCCCGAACCGCAGAAGCCGCAGTCGAAGGGCCGTCAGCGTTTCGCCCGCTGGGTCGTTCGGTTCGGCGTACCGGGAGCGAGCATCCTCGGACCGCTCGCGATTCCCACGCAGTTCACGTCGGCCATGCTGGTGGCATCGGGAACTCCGAAGGGCTGGGTTCTGCTCTGGCAGGGCATCGCCATCGTGCTGTGGACGACCCTCGCCACCATCCTTGCGTGGCTGGGCCTCGCTGTGCTCGCCGTCTGACCCGCCGGAGGCGTTCAGCGCGTCGAGTGTCGATCCACCCCTGCCTCGATCGTCATCTCTTTGACAGGATCGATCCACGGTCCGCGAGAGGAACGACACCATGCGTTACACCCTGCTCATGTACTACCCCGAGATGTCGGCCGATGAACTCGGGCCTGAGGCGCTCGCCGAAGGCATGCGCGCCTTCGACGAGTACGCCAAGGCGCTCGACGCCGCTGGCGTGCTGCAGAGCGCCGAAGTGCTGCAGCCCGTGGCCGCGACGACGACGATCAGCCTCGCGACGGGCGAGCTCGTCGTGCAAGACGGACCGTTCGCCGACTCGCGCGAGCAACTCGGCGGCACCTTTGTGATCGACGTCGCCGACCTCGACGCCGCGATCGGCTGGGCCCAGCAGGCACCGCCGGCGCACTACGGGCACGTCGAGATCCGCCCCGGGGCCACCCGTTTCGTTGACGGCGCCTGGACCACGTACGACCACCACTGATGGTTGACGACTCCCGCGCTGCGCACGCGGCCGCCCGCGCCGCGCGGGAGTCGTACGGCCGCTTGCTGGCGCTCGTCGCCAGTTCGACGCGCGACCTGCATCTGGCAGAGGATGCTCTCGCCGACGCCCTCGAACGCGCACTGAGCTCGTGGCCCGAGTCGGGAGTGCCGGACAATCCCGAAGGGTGGCTGCTGACCGTGGCCCGCAACCGACTGCGCGACCTGCTCGGCAGTGCCCCGCGGCGCACCTCGATGCCGATGGACGAGGCCGAAGAGCTGCCCGCCCCTGTGCTCGATGTCGATGCACTGCTCGAGCGCGCGGAGGGCATCCCGGACAAGCGCCTCGAACTGCTCTTCGTGTGCGCGCACCCGGCGATCGACGCGAGCATCCGCACGCCGCTCATGCTGCAGGTCGTGCTCGGGCTCGACGCCGCGAGCATCGCGCGCGCCTTCGACGTCGAGCCGGCGGCGATGGCCCAGAGGCTCGTGCGTGCGAAGAAGCGCATCGGGCTCACGGGCATCCCGTTCGCAGTGCCGAGTCGCGCCGACATGCCTGCCAGGCTGCCCGCCGTGCTCGAGGCGATCTACGGTGCCTACGCGATCGACTGGTTGCAGCAGGGTGAGCGTTACCGCGAATCGCTCGCCGACGAGGCGCGCTGGCTCGCCGTTCTCACCGCGGCGCTGCTCGACGACGAGCCCGAGGCGTGGGGACTCGCGGCGCTCATCACGTTCGCGCAGTCGCGCGCGCCTGCCCGCGTCGGCGACCCGTGGCCGCCGCTCGACGAGCAGGATGTTGAGCTGTGGGACCGCGAACTCATCGCTGAGGGGGAGGCCCTGCTGCACCGCGCCCAGCGGCTCGGCCAGCCTCTCGGGCGGTTCCAACTCGAAGCGGCCATTCAGTCGGCGCACTGCGATCGGGCGCGGTCAGGGGTGGTCGATGTCGAGGCGCTCGACACTCTCTACCGCGGCCTCCTGGCAGTCGCCCCGACGCGCGGCGCGATCGAGGGCTTCACCGCGCTGCGGAATCGCCCGGTGCCCTGACGACTGCCGTTGCGACGGTGACGCGAAAAGACTTCGCAGTTGTTCGCCGATCCAGCCGGCACCCTGATAATCTGCTGACAACCTTTCCCCTCGCGAAAAGAGCCTCCGCCGTGCGTCGTTCACCCCGCACCTCCCTCACGCTTGCCGCCAGCGGCATCGCCCTCGCAGCCCTCATCGCGCCTGCCGCCGTCGCCTCGGCTGCACCGCTCACCTACCCGGCCGTCGTCGACGAGGGCGTCACCGTGGTGTCGCCCTTCCCGAACTACGAGCTCGAGGTCGACTGCGACGCGTTCCTCGCGCAGTACGTCGTCGATGAGTTGGGCTTCTACGCCGAGCTCTACCACGTGCCCGGAGGCTCACTCACGGTCACCTTTGATTGCGACTTTCCTGAGTTCGCCTTCGGCGTCTCAAATCTCGCCGAGAGCGGACCCGGAGCCACGTTGGCTCTCAACGCGGAAGATGGCAGTACCACCGCCGAGATCGGCCCGAACACGAACTTCACCGTGGACAACTGGCCGAGCGAGGCGACAGGCTATTTCAACCTCGAGTACTACTCGACAGCCCTTCTCGCCAACCCTGCTGGTTCGCTGCTGCACGAGCTCGACGCGAGCCACGCCGGCGCCAGCGGACCGATCGCCAGCTTCGGCACAGGCGAAGACGGGCCGGTCTACGACTGCGTCAATGACGGCCTGAAGCCCTACACGACGCAGGTCTTCACCGTGCTGACGGCGGGTACCTACACGTTCCGTGTCACGGGCTACACGCCCTACGAGGGCGGTCTGTATTACGACTACTCGCCCACGGGCGACGGCGCTCCGCCGAACCCCTGGGGCACCTACAACCCGTTCTCTGACCCGGCACTGGTGCTCTACAGCACCTTCGACCCCGCCAACACCGACGCAGGCTTCATCGACTGCAACGACGACAGCGAGGCGATCGACGATCTCACCGAAGAGGAGTTCGACGGCTACGGTGGCGCGCGCGACAGCCAGAACCGCTTCCTCGACGAGTACTTCTCTGAGCTCGTCGTCGAGCTCGAGCCCGGCACCTACACGCTCGTGACGATTCCCTACGACGAGAACGACGTGCCCGACATTCTGATCGACGATGTCGACGCCAAGTTCGAGTCGGCCTTCGTGATCGACGACCTCGGCCCGCTGAGCACGCAGTCCGAGATCTGGGGCCAGCCGGGCGGCCTCGTACTCGGCGCACAGCTCGCAGCGACGGGCGCGGCCACGACCGGCGCGTTCGGTCTCGCCGGCCTGGCGGCGCTGCTGCTCGTGCTCGGCGTCGTCAGCGTGGTCGTGCACCGTCGCCGCGTCGCCTGAGTCGCACGAGGCAGCAGAACCGCACCGACGTCGGTGCGATCGGCGACACTGATCTGATGACGCCTGCCTTCGACTTCAGCGCTCCGCTGTGGGAGTGGGAGGGCAAGGCGGCCTGGTTCTTCGTGACCGTGCCCGTCGAGATCAGCGACGAGATCGACGCGCGCACCGAGGGCTTCACGAACGGGTTCGGCAGCGTACGGGTGCGCGTGCGCATTGGCGGTAGCGACTGGTCGACGAGCCTGTTCCCCGACTCGAAGCAGCAGGCCTACGTGCTGCCGATCAAGAAGGCGGTGCGGCAGGCCGAAGGGCTGCAGACCGGCGACGAAGCGAGCGTGCGCATCGAACTGGCCGACTTCTCATGACGCACGTCTTCCTCTTCCGCGCCGTGAACGTCGGTGGCACCGCGAAGCTGCCCATGGCCGAGCTGCGCGCCCTGGCCACCGAGCTCGGCGCCACCGAGGTGCAGACCTACATCGCCTCGGGCAACCTCATCGCCGCGCCGCCGGGCGACCCGCACGCCTTCGCCGGCCAGCTCGAAACAGCCGTCGAGACCCGCTTCGGGTTTCGTCGCGAGGTCATTGTGCGTGACGCGGCGGCGCTGCGTGCGGCGCGGGATGCGCATCCGTTCTCGATCGTCGACCCGCGCTTCTCGTACCTGATCCCGTTGAGTGCGGCGCCCGAGACGGCCGCGCACGAGAAGGCCGCCGAGGTGCCCGCAGGCGCCGACGAGTGGGCGCTTATCGGCGACGACCTGCACGTGCGCCACGAGCACGGCGCCGGCAGTGCCGAGCTCGACGTGGCGAGACTGCTGCGCGACCTCGACGTCGTCGGCACGGCGCGCAACCTGCGCACCGTCGACGCGCTGCTCGCTCTTCTCGACTGAAGACTCGTAACCGAACCGTGACCGCCGCCAGTGCGACACGCCCGGGATGCATGAGCTAGTGTCGTGACTCGCGCCTGCACTCGGCAGGCGCCGAATCACGAGCGCCCGCCCCGGGCAGGCGCCAGAACACCGCCCACGGAAGGAGCACGAGCATGAATACGGCCTATTCGCCGATTCGCGAACAACTCGCGCAGCGCCTCGAGCGCTTCCTTCCCGAACTCATCTAGGGGCGGTCCGTCGCATCCAGCGACGCTCCGTGCCGTGAGGCCCGGGGCGTCGTTCTCTTCTGCTGGCCACAGCAGGTGCTCCTACCGCGGGGGAGCAGATCGCGACTCTTCGGGACCGGTCGGTCGAGCATCCACTCGACCGGCGATAGAACCATACGAACACCGAAGAGAATCGAAAGGATCATGCAGAAGATCTCGAAGACCCTCGCCAGCTGGGCGAGCATCCTCGACGAGAAGACGCTCGAGCAGGCGCGCACGACCGCGACCATGCCGTTCATCTACCCGCACCTGGCCCTCATGCCCGATGCCCACTTGGGCCTTGGCGCGACGGTCGGCTCGGTCATTCCGACGCTGCGGGCAGTCATGCCGGCGGCCGTCGGGGTCGACATCGGGTGCGGAATGATCGCGGTGCTGACCGACAAGACCGTCGGCCAGCTGCCGGATGATCGCACGCCGTTGCGGCTCGCCATCGAGCGTGCCATCCCTCTGAGCGCGGGTGCGGCGAACAACCGCATCGTCGCGACCGCGCAGCCGCGCGTCGCTGAGCTCGAGGCGATGGCCGAGAAGGCTGGCTTCGACCCGTCGCAGCGGCTCGGCCGGTGGCGCGAGCAGTTGGGCACGCTCGGCAGTGGCAACCACTTCATCGAGGTGTCGGCCGACGAGCTCGACCGGGTGTGGCTGTTCTTGCACTCGGGCAGCCGGGGCGTGGGCAACAAGATCGCCCAGACCTACATCGACGTTGCGAAGAAGCTCGCCGCGCAGTGGTTCATCTCGCTGCCGGATGCCGACCTCGCGTACTTGGTGGAGGGAACGCCTGAGTTCAGCCGGTACATCGCCGAGTTGCGGTGGGCGCAGCACTACGCGCTGCTCAACCGCGAGGAGATGATGGATCGGGTCGTGCGGCAGTTCACCGAGTGGGTGGGCGGAGAGGTCGCTCAGCTCGAGCGGATCAACTGCCACCACAACTTCACGCAGAAAGAGACCCACTTCGGCAAGGAGGTGTGGGTCTCGCGGAAGGGAGCCATCTCGGCGAAGGCCGGAGAGCTGGGTCTGATTCCGGGGTCGATGGGCACCGCGTCGTACGTGGTCGAGGGCAAGGGCAACGCGATGGCGCTCGAGTCGTCGCCGCACGGCGCGGGGAGGCTCTACTCGCGCACCGCGGCCCGCAAGACCTTCACGCAGGATCAGCTGCGGGAGGCGATGGTGGGCATCGAGTTCCGCGACACCGACGCCTTCATCGACGAGATTCCGCACGCGTACAAGCCGATCGACGAGGTCATGGCCGATGCGGCCGACCTGGTCACGATCAGGCACACGTTGCGGCAGCTCGTCAACGTGAAGGGAGACTGAGCGGAGGGTTCGGGGTGCTCACGGCGAGCATCCCGAACCCTTTGTCGTTCTGCGGCTACCGCGATCGGCGGGGTGTCGGGGCAGGTAGCGACGCCGCGTGGTCGTCCCACGTCTTGACGATCGCCCAGGCCGTGGCGGCGATCGGCACCGAGAGCACGGCGCCGACGATGCCGCCGAGAATCGTTCCGGCGCTCAAGGCGAGCAGGATGACGAGCGGGTGCAGCTTGAGCGACTGCGCCATGACGACCGGCTGCAGGAAGTTGCCCTCGAGCTGGTTGACGAGGATGACCGCGATGAGCACGATGAGCGCGATGACCGGTCCGTTGGCGACGAGTGCGACGAGGGTGGCGAGAATACCCGCGAGCGTCGCACCCACGAGCGGGATGAAGGCCGTGATGAAGACGATGACGGCAAGCGGCAAAGCCAAAGGCACCTGCAGAATGACCAGCACGATGCCGATGCCGAGCGCGTCGACGAGCGCGACGATCGACGTGCCGCGAATGTAGCCGCCGAGCGTGGTCACGGCCGTTCGGCCGACGCGCTCGCCGCGAGCCTTGCGCACTCCGTCGAAGCGCCGCAGGAAGAACGCCCAGATGCGGTCGCCGTCTTTGAGGAAGAAGAACAGAATCACGAGGAAGAGGATGAACCCGGTGACGAACTCGCCCACCGCGACGACGCCGGTGAGCGCCCCCGAGCCGAACTGGGCGCTCGTGAGAAAGTCGACGGCCTGGTCGCGCAGCTCGTCGAAGTCCACGTCGTCGAGCGGCAGAGGCAGGGTCTGCACCCACGCGAGCAGCTTGTCGAAGCCCGTCTGCGCCTGCTGCCACAGCTCGGCCCACTGGCTGCGCACCGCGAACACGATCGCCGTGATGATGCCGCCGAAGATGAGCAGCGAGCCGAGCAGCGTGATCCACGCCGCGGCCATGGCAGGCAGGCCGCGGTTGCGCATCCACGAGATCACGGGGCTGAAGGCCGAGGCGATGATGATCGCGAGCAGCAGCGGAATGACGGCGATGCGCAACTGGATGAGCGCGTAGACGACGATGCTCGCGAGGGCGAGCACGAGCAAGATCTGCAGGCTGCGCGTGCCAGCGACGCCGAGGCGGTCGGTCCACATGCTGCGCATGGTGGGAGTCGCGGGGCCGGCAGGCGGCACGGGCTCGGTGCGGCGGCGGAAGAACATGCGGCTGGTTCCTTCTGGTGGGGTGGTCTGATGCGCCGAACACAACGGCGAACACCTCGTGGATGCCCGCCCAGCCTACGCGCAGGCCCTCGCCGCGCCCCCTGCCTTGACGGTGCTCGGCGCGCACGCTACCGCGACGCGCCGAGTCGCGCCCGGTACTGTCGGCGCATGACTGCTGCTCAGCGCGTGCTCATCGTCGTCGACCCGCAGAAGGCGTTCGCCGACCCGGCCTGGGGCCCGCGCGACAATCCCGACGCCGAGGCCAACATCGTGCGGCTACTCGAGGCGTGGCGGGCCGCCGACCTGCCGGTCGTGCTCGTGCGGCATGACTCGATTCAACCGGGATCTCCCCTGGCGCCGGGCGAGCCGGGCAACGCGTTTCACGACGGCGTCGAGGGCCCCCACGACCTGCTCGTCACCAAGCACGTCAACTCGGCCTTCTACGGCGAACCCGACCTGCACGCGTGGCTGCAGAACGCGGGTGCGACGGCCGTGACGATCTGCGGCATCACGACCGACCACTGCTGCTCGACCACCGCGCGCATGGCCGGCAACTTGGGCTACGACGTCGACTTCGTGCTCGACGCGACCCATTGCCACGACCGCGCGCTGCCCGACGGCACGGTGATCCCGGCCGAGCAGGTCGCGCGCGCCGCGGCCGCCAGCCTGCACGGCGAGTTCGCGACCGTCGTCACGACCGAGCAGGCGATCGCCGGGCTGACCGGGGCGCGCGCATGATCGGGTCGAGCGCGGAGCGGCAGCGCGCGAGCATCCTTCCCCGTTCCCTGCGCCCCGACCTGCGCCGCATCCTGCCCGCCGACCCGCAGAACTACCACGGGCCGCGGCTGGCCGTCTGGCTGCTCGGCGCCTACCTCGCGATCATCGTCGCGCGGTCGCTCGTGCACGTGTTCGCGCCCGACGGGGGAGCCGGGTCGATCGCGACGATCGACCTCGACGTGGAGGGCGGAGCGAACATCGTGGCAATGTTCGGCCAGTGGGGTGCGATGCAGCTGCTGCTCGCCGCCGTGCTCATTGCGCTCGTGGCGCGCTATCGGGGCCTCGTGCCGTTCGCAGCGCTCGCGCTCGGGGTGGAGCCCCTGCTGCGGATGCTCTCCGGAGCCCTCAAGCCGATCGAGACCCTCGGCACGGCGCCCGGTGCTGCCCTCAACGAGTTCATGGGCTTCAGCATGCTGCTCGTGCTCTGGCTGGCGCTCTGCCCGTCGAGAGCTCGCTCTGCCGCGTGAAGGTGTAAGCCGCTCGCGTTGTGCCGCTGGTCGCGCGCACCTAGCCTGGTGGCGATGTCAGGCCGGGGGAGCACGAGCGACGAGACGTTCGCGACCGTCCTCGCCGCTGCGCAAGCAGGTGCGAGCTGGGCGTGCACGCAACTCTGGAACGACCATGCCCCCGCCGTCGCCGCCTTCGCCCAGGCGCGAGGCTCGCGCGAGCCGGATGACCTCACGAGCGAAGTCTTTCTCGCGGTGTTCGATCGGCTGGCGACCTTCCGCGGCGATGCTGAGGCGTTTCGGTCGTTCGTATTCTCGATCGCATACCGGCGGCTCGTCGATGAACTGCGCAAGCGCGGCCGACGCGGTGAGACCGTTGAGCTGGTGGCTGAGGACGACCCTCGGCGAGCATCCAGTGCTGAAGACGAGGCGACCATGCGACTTGGCGAGCAGCGTGCTTTCACCCTCATCACATCGCTGCCGGCCGACCAGCGCGACGTGCTGATGCTGCGCATCGTCGCCGACCTGACCGTCGAGCAGGTGGCCGTCGTGCTCGACAAGCGGCCGGGTGCGGTGAAAGCCCTGCAGCGGCGTGCGCTCGAACGCCTGCGAAAGAAACTTGACGCACCCCGTACCCCTGCCGGGCCCGCTGACGATAGCGAGTAATGAGATGAGAAAACACACGATCACCGACGCCGAGGCGCAACGGCTGCTTAACGGGGATGTTCCTGACGGACGCCCCGAGCTCGCCGAGCTTGCTGCCTCGATCGCCGACGTGCGTCATCACGTGATGCGGGCCGAGCCGACACCGTCGGCAGCGCTCGCCGCTCATCTCGAACAGCCGACGCTGGGGGTCAGCGTGGGCGGAGAACCGACAGTACCTAAGGGGATCAAGAAGATGGTTGCATCGATTGCAGGGCTCGGAATCGCGGCGAAGGTTGCCGCAGCATCGGGCGTGCTCGCCCTCGGACTCGCGGGAGTGGGCGCCGCGGGCGCTCTGCCCGGGCCCGCCCAAGACGCGTTCGATGATGTGGTCTCGACGATCATCGTGACCGAAGAAGACAGCCTCGACGACGGTCCCGTCGACGAGTGCACGGTCGACGATGGCACGACCGAAGGCACTGAAGACGGTGCGCTCGAGAGCACCGTGGAAGACGGCACCGAGGAAGGCGATGAGGTCGTTGACGACACGTGCGCCGAGGCCGAGCTGCCGGTCGGCTCGAAGGAGTTCAGCGCCTGGGTGAAGCAGGGCGCGCAAGACCCCGACAAGGTCGGTGCAGAGTTCGGCGCCGAAGTCTCAGAGCAGGCTCGCGAACTGCGCGAGGAGAAGGCCGAAGAGCGCGCCGAGAACGGCACCGGCAATGGCGGGGCCAGCAACGGCTTCGGTAACGGCGGTCGCAGTGGCGATGATTCTGACGACACCGACGACACCGACGATTCGCCCCGTGAGGGTGGCAAGCCTGAGGGTGTGGGCGGCGGACGCCCCTAGCACTGCAAGGCGAGAACGCTGCTGACTCGCGTTCGCGATAGCGGCCCCACACTTCGGGTGTGTGGGGCCGTTGTCGTTGTTGCGCGCTATTCGCGCAGCCGCACGAGCCGCGTCTGCGTCGACTCGTCAAGCTCGACGACGTTCGCGCGCGACTTGAGAAAGCTCGTGAACGAGCTGTAGCCGAGGGCCTTCTCGTTGAAGGCGGGGTCGAGGCGCTTCATCTGCTGCTTGAGCGCCGAAGCGTGGGCCCAATCCGCATCATCCGCTTCGTGCACGAGGCGCAGAGCTCGCACGAGCAAGGCGCTCGCGGCACGCTTGGTTGTCGCCGTCTCGCCCGAGGAGTCCGAAGCGCCCTCGGTCGAAGCGCTCGTGGCGGCCGCCTTCGAGGCGCGGCGCGACGTCTTGGCAGGTGCCGCGGTCGGCTCGTCGGCAGCGGTGTCGGGCGCAACATCGAGCTCGGCGGCGATGTGGGCGGCAGGGCGGATGCCCGGCAGCGAGTCGTAGTCGGCGAACTCGTTGCACGCCGCCTTGAGGCTCTTGCTCGTGCCGCCCGCGACCCCGATGCCCACGATGTAGCGGCCGAGGCGCTTGGCGCGCTGGGCGAGCGCGATGTAGTCGCTGTCGCCGGCCGCGATGACGACGTGCGTGATGTCGGGCAGGCGGAAGAGGTCTTCAACCACGTCGACTGACAGTCTGATGTCGGCGCCGTTCTTCATCTGCTGCGTGGCAGGGAAGAGCTGGGTGAGGTCGACCGCGCGCTCCATGAGCTGCCCCTGGTAGCTGGCGTTGACCCCGATCGACCAGTCGGCGTAGGCACGCGAGAGCACGATGGTGCCGAAGCTCGACGCGAAGTCGAGAATCGCGCTGATGTCGACCTCGGCGTGCTTGAGGCGCGCGGCGATCTCGTCGGTGGCGCCGGCGAGCCCCGCGGGCAACCGGTAGACGTTGTCTTTGCGCCACGCGCTGCGGCCGTGAATCTGGTCGTAGCGCGAGATGACGATGTTGTCGAAGTCGATGTAGACCGCGACGCGGCCTTCGCCTGGTTCTGCCATGGGGTCGCCTCCTTCAGGATCGGGACCCGGTGACCCCATCTTGTCAGTGTCGCGGGTGAGCGCTGATCTGGCACGCAGACGGGGGGTGCCGTTCGCTTAACGAACCGTCCAGCGACGATCGGAGTGATCGGACACGACGGGAGCAATACCGTGTATTCACGCGCATGAAAACCATGGGGGGATTCATGTTGGATGCATGGCTGTGGCCGCTCAGCGGCTGGTACGCAGGAGCGGTTGTGGTCGCTCTCGTCGTCGCTGTGCTCGCCGCGCGCACTTCGGCGATCGCAGGCAGACGAGTCGCCCTCGTGCTCATCGCCGTGACCACCACGATCTACGTGACCTGGCGCCTGCTCGAGACCATCCCCACCGACTCGATCTGGTCGTCGATCGCCGGAGTCACCCTCATCACGGCGGAGCTGATCGGCGCCGTGCAGCTCATCGCCACGTTTGCGATCAGCTGGCGCACCTCTTCGCGCTCTGTCTCGTCAACGCCGCTGTCGACCGACCCGAGCAGGCTGCCGAGCGTCGACATCTTCATCACCACCTATGACGAGTCGATCGCGGTGCTCGAACCGACGGTGGCGGGCGCCGTGGGCATCCGGTACCCCGGCGAGCTCACGGTCTACCTGTGCGACGACGGCAGCCGCGAGTCGGTGCGCGCGCTCGCCGCCCGCTACGGCGTCATCCATCTCACTCGTGACGAGCATGCGCACGCGAAGGCGGGCAACCTCAACAACGCGCTCGCCCACAGCACGGGCGAGCTGATCGTCACGCTCGATGCCGACATGATTCCCCGCTCGTCTTTCCTCGAAGTCACCGTGCCGCACTTCGACGACCCACGACTCGCCTATGTGCAGGCACCCCAGGCGTTCCACAACGACGACCCGTTTCAGCACAACCTCTTCTCGGGCGCATCGCTGCCGAATGAGCAGGACTACTTCATGCGCAGCATGCAGGAGGGCAAGGCGGCCTACAACGCCGTCATGTACGTCGGCAGCAACACGGTCTTCCGCCGCACAGCGCTGGAGCACATCGGAGGCTTCGCCACGGGCGTCATCACCGAAGACATGGCGACGGGAATGCTGCTGCAGGCCGCGGGGTTCCGCAGCGAATTCGTGCCCGAGGTGATCGCTGCGGGATTGGCCCCCGAGAGCTTCGCAACCCTGCTCACGCAACGCACGCGCTGGAGCCGCGGCAACATCCAGACCGTGCGCCGCTGGAACCCCCTGACTCTGCCGGGGCTCTCGTTCATGCAGCGGTGGCTCTATCTCGATGGCATCATCTACTGGCACTTCGGAGTGCTCAAGATGGTCTTCGTCGTTGCACCCCTGCTGTACCTGCTGCTCGGTGTCACGGTGGTCGACGCAGATCTTGCCTCGGTGGCCGTGGTGTGGCTGCCGTACTTCGCCACATCGCTCGTCGCGATGCGCCTGGTCTCGGGCGGGAGACGAAGCTCGCTGTGGACCCACGTCTACGAAACGGCCATGGCACCCACGGTCGCTCTGGCCGTGGTGGCCGAGTGGGTGGGCCTCAGCACGACGGCCTTCGCCGTGACGCCCAAGGGCGTCTCGAGCGACAGCCTGAACTTTCGGGTCGGCCTCGCCCTGCCGAACATCGTGCTTCTCGTGCTCTCGATTGCCGCCCTTCTCAACGCGTGGATGTGGTCGGCCGATCACTATGTCGTCGACTCGCTCATCATCACGACCTTCTGGACCCTCTACAACATCGCGGGCCTGACCATGGCCGTGCTCGTGTGCCTCGAGAGGCCGCGGCATCGACGCACCGAGCGCACCGACGTCGACCTCCCGGCACGAGCGTTCTTCTGGCCCGGAGCCCCACGGCTGTCGCGCGTGCTCGACCTCAGCACCGGCGGTGCCCGGGTATTCGTGCCGTGGACGGCCGACGGTGATCGTTCGTTCGCGGTCAGCGCACCGCATCCGACACCGCAGCTCGTCTTGGCTGACGTGGGTGCCGTTCCTGGCCTCATCCGCTGGGTCACGGAGGTGCCGCAGGGGCTGCAGGTGGGTTTCGAGTTCGTTGACGTGAGCGCGGCCCACGCCATCGGCATCGTGCGCCACATCACCGAATCGCCCGACTGGGTGCGCGGGGACCGTGAAGAAGGAGCTCGACTGCTCGGCGCCGCACGCCGAACGATCGAGGGTGCCGCACGTCGAGTCGAGCCGAGCCTGCGGTCTGAGGCCCGCCTCGTCACTCGCGGGCTCGCCACGTTGCACCATCGCGGCACGTCGAGCGTCGTGCACCTCGAAGATCTGAGCTTCGGTGGCTGCCGTATCCGGCTGCAGGGCGACCTGGCCGTCGGCGACCCCGTCACGATCGACCTCAGCGACTCGACGGCCGCACCGCGTGCAGCGAGTGTGCGCTGGGTCGAGCGACGCGGTCGGCGGCTCATCGCTGGCCTCAGATTCGAACTCGCCCGAGCAGAAGAGAAGGTAGCGCGATGACCAGCGCCCGCACACCCGCCCCGACCTACGCCGCAGCCCCTGGCGCGACTCCGGTCACCGAGACGCTGCTCGCGAAAGCGCTCGAGTCGGTCAGCGAAGGCTCGCTGATCACCGATGCCGATCGCAACACGATCTACAGCAACACGGCGTTCACCGACATCACGGGCTATCGGGCAGACGAGATCATCGGCACCAACTGCCGCTTCCTGCAGGGTCCCCAGACCTCGGCCGATGATGTGCAGCTCATTCGCGACGCCCTGAACGCAGGCGAGGTGTTTCAGGGCACGATCTTGAACTATCGCAAAGACGGCTCCACCTTCTGGAATCACCTCACCATCACCCCGATTCGCGACGATGCGGGCGACGTGACGCACTTCGTCAGCGTGCAGCGCGACGTCACCGACATCGTCGAAGAGCGCGAGCGGCTGTCGTACGACGCCAGTCACGATGCACTCACGGGGCTGCCCAATCGAGACGGCACGCGCCGGCTGCTGCGGCAGGCCTTGAGTCACGCGGCCGAGCGGGGCGATGTCGTGGCCGTCGGCCTTCTCGACCTCGATAGCTTCAAGGCCATCAATGACACCGAGGGGCACCCGGCCGGTGACGCCGTGCTGATCGAGTTCGGACAACGCATTCGAAGCGTGCTGCGCCGCAACGACCAGGTCACTCGCGCCGGCGGCGACGAGTTCGTGGTGATTCTGCCCGATCTCGATCCAGAACGAGCCCTCCAGCAGGTCAACGAGATCGCTCAGCGCATTCGGACGGAGATCGTTCGTCCGATCGTTCTCGACGATGGCACGGAGGTCACGGTGACGGCGAGCATGGGCGTCGCCTTCTACCCCAGAGACGGCCTCGACAGTCGCGCGCTCTACGAGGCGGCTGATGCAGGCCTCTACCTCGTGAAGGAGCGTCGGGGTGACGACGATTGGTGGAGCACCGCGACTCCCGTCCATGTCGAGTCTGACGGTGGAGAGGCCGCCGCCATCGTCGAGCCGCCCACGGCCGATCTCGACTCCATGGCAGGAGCACCCGCTCACCACGTCGATGGCAGGTTGACGATGCACATGCAGCCCATCGTCGATCTGGCCACCGGCGCCGTCACGCAGTTCGAGGCGCTCGCGCGCATTCAGAGACCCGATGGCTCGCTCATGCTTCCTGACGAGTTCTTGCCGCGGTATTCGACCGACGAACTTCGCGAGGTGTTCTGGATCGGGATTCACCAGGCGCTGGAGTGGGTCGCGCGCTGGCGGGCGCAGGGGCTCGACCTCAGCGTGTCGGTCAACGTGCCGCCCGAGATCTTCGCCTCGCCCGACAGTGTGCAACTGGTGATCGACGCGCTCGAGCTGCGCGGTGTGGAGCCGAGCCGACTGAGTCTCGAACTGCTCGAGACTCGTGAGGTTGATCTCTCGGTGAGCGATGAGGCCATCGACGAGCTCGTGCGACTCGGCGTCAAGCTGCACCTCGACGACATCAGCTCGGGCTACAGCACTTTGAAGCGCGTCACCGAGTTGCCGTTCGACGTCATCAAGATCGATCGCCACATCTTCGATAGCGTGCACAGCCGGGCGCTGCACGTGCTGACCGTGTTGGCCGCGATCACCAAACTGGGGCGCGACTTCGGATACGGCGTCACGGTCGAAGGCATCGAGAGCACCGAGCGACTCGAAGTGAGCAGCGCACTCGGTGCGCACTTCGGGCAGGGTTACCTGCTGTCGCCGCCCATGCCCGCGGAGCAGGTCGCCGAGTGGATGTCGAGCTTCACGCTGCCCGCCGATCCACGCTCGGTCACGACCCGGTTGGGGGCGCTTGCGTACCACTGGAGTCGCAGCCGCACCGACGGTCCGCAGCACCCTCCGCTCGGCCAGTGCCCGCTCACGACCTACTTCTCGACCGCCGATCACGAGGGCGGCGAGCTGCACGAACGAGCGCACTCGCCGGGCGCCGACGGTGCCGCGGCGTCGATGTCGCTGCTGTCGCTGCTGGTCGACGAGGTGAGAAGCCGTTCCTGATCGTCGGCCCTCTCGGACAGGTCGATCGACTGCTCAGGGCTTCGGATCGAGCGCGTCGTAGTCGCGCAGGCCGTGGTAGATGCGCAGACTGACGGCGGCCGCCACGATGATGACGACTCCGCCGAGCAACGGCGGGAACCACAGCAGGGCGGCGAGGCTCAGCACGCCCACATAGAGGTCGCCGACGCGCGGCCCGCCCGTGACGACCACCATGAAGAGCCCTTGCAGTCGACCGCGCATGACGTCGGGCACAGCGGCCTGAATCATCGTCGTGCGGTAGATCATGCTGACGGTGTCGGCGGCACCGGCGAGCGCGAGCAGCACCGAGGCGATCACGAGAGCCGGAATGTTCGCCTGGGTGATGTCGGTGCCGACCTCGATCGGCAGCGCCGAGACGACGAGCAGCACGACGCCGAACAGCAGAATGCTCGCGCCGTAAGCGGCGACCGAGTAGACGATGCCCCGCCCGTGCGCCCGCACTCCGCCGACGCGACCCGAGAGCAGACCGAGCACGAGCATCCCCACCGCGCTCGCTGCCGAGAGAATGCCCACGGTGACGGCTCCGCCGCCGATGAGCAGTGCCCCCACGGCCGGGAACAGCACGCGCGGGTTGCCGAACGTCATGGCGAAGACGTCGAGCACGAACGAGGCGCGAATGTTCGGTGCGATGCGCAGAAACTGCCAGCCCTCGATCACCGAGCGGATGCCCGGCCGCCGGCGTTCGCCGTCAGGGATCATCGCGGGCAGCGTATAGAGCCCGAGGAAGGCGGCGAAGAACAGCACGACGTCGACGGTGTAGGTCCAGCTGAAGCCGAGGTAGGCCACCGAGAGCCCGGCGAGCGCGGGCCCGACGGTCAGCTGCACGCCCGCGCTGATGCCGCCGAGCGCGCCTGCAGCGGGCAGCAGCTCGGTGCGCACGAGGGTCGCGACCATCGCCTGGCGGGCGACGGCGACCATCGTCGCGGCGACGGTATTGAGCGTGATGAGGGCATAGAGCGGCCAGATCTCGGGCACGCCCAGCCAGCTGTAGACGGCGATCGCAGCGGTCGACCCCCAGGCGACGAACGCCGCGATGAGTGCGACCTTGCGGCGATCGAACGAGTCGGCGAGCACGCCGCCGTACAGCCCGAAGACCACCATCGGCACGAGCGCGAAGGCGGCGACGAGCGAGACCGCGAGAGTCGAGGCGGTGCGGTCGTAGATGTCGAGCCCGACCGCGACGATCGTCATCTGGCTGCCGATGCCGGTGATCGCCGCGCCCGCCCACATGCGGGCGAAGGCGGGGCTCTCGCGCAGCGGGCGCAGGTCGACGAGATGGCCGCGACGAGTCGCGGGAACGGGGGCGGTCACAACTGCTCAGCCTACGCCGCCCGCATCACCTATCGAGACGGCGTCTTGGCATGCTCGTCGTAGCGCACGCCCGTGAGCTGCTCAGAGATGTCCCACAGCATTACGGCCGCCGTCGCGTCGCGCGCACCGCGAGGCAGGCGCGCGGGCGCGGGCTCACCGCGCACCTCGAGAAAGCCCTTCGGCCCGTAGTACCCGCCGGGCGTCGCCTCGGGGCTCGTCGCCGCGTAGAGGGAGGGCAGAATGCCGACGTCGACGCCCTGCATGATGAGCGAATAGCGCTTCTCCTGCCCCGCCGTCGGAGCCTTGCCATCGCGCGGTCCGGTCGACTGCAGGTTCGTCTTCGTGCCGCCCGGGTGCGCGGCCGTGCTCGTGATGCCCCAGCCCTCGAGGTCGCTGCGGCGCTGCAGCTCTCGCGCAAAGGCGAGGTTCGCGAGCTTCGAGAGCCCGTAGGCGCCCCAGGCGCTGTACTTCTTCTCGGCGTTGAGGTTGTCCCACTGCCAGCGCCCGGCGTTCGCGGCGAGGCTGCTGGTCGAGACGACGCGCGGTGCGTCGGCTCGCTGCAGGGCCGGAAGCAGCAGACCGGTGAAGGCGAACGGCCCGAGGTGGTTGCTGCCGAACTGCAGCTCGAACCCGTCGGCCGTCTCGCGACGCTCGGGTACGGCCATGATGCCGGCGTTGTTGATGAGAATGTCGATGCCTCGGTCGTCGTCGAGCAGGGTCTGCGCCGCCGCTCGCACACTCTCGAGCGACGCGAGATCGAGGTCGAGCAGCCTGAGCTGTGCAGACGGATGCTGGGCGAGCAGCCGCTCGCGAGCATCCTCGCCCTTCGCGCGGTTGCGCACCGCCATGACCACCTCGGCGCCCGCTTCGGCGAGGCGACCGGTCAGGCCGAAGCCGAGGCCGCTGTTGGCGCCGGTCACGACGGCGAGGCGGCCCGCCAGGTTCGGAACGGTGGTGTCGAGGGCAGTGCGAGGCATGAAGACTCCGAGTTCGTGGTGTGTGCTGTCATCACATCATTCGGAGCCGGGCTGAAGCTGGGGGCGGTCAGCGCCTCGGCCGCTCGAGCGCGCTGGGGCCGACGTGCTCGCCGAGCCAGCGGGCGACCGGCGCCCCCGCCTCCCAGATCGACTGCACCCACGAAGCACGATCACCGGGGTGCGCTGCCGTTCGCCCGAACACCTCGACGCCCTTCCAGCGCAACCACTCGATGCGCACGTGGTCGGGGTCGACACCTCGAGGTGCGCGCTGCAGAGCTGCCGGGTAGCCGCTCTTGAGCGTGCCACCGGCTGACCGGGCAGCGGCGACGGCCGAGGCGAACCCTTCGCCGCGCTCGTCGAGCAGCGCTGCGCGCCACTGCACAAGCTGGTCGGGCGCGAAGTAGGGCATGCCGCTCGACGCCAGCAGACCGCGCGCGTCGACCTGCAGGTAGCGCCCGGTGCCGTCGGCGTCGACCCGCAGTGCGCCGAGGAAGGTCTTCAGCGGGCCCCGGTCGGCCGCGAAGCGGGTGTCGTTGTGGGGGCGATAGACGCGCCACGACGCCGGGTCGGGGTCGACCGCTGCCAGCAGCGCGAGAAAGGGTGCGCGCACCTCTTCGGCATAGCGCTGCTTCTCGCGGGCCCAGAATTCGCGCGTGTTGTCGGCGCCGGCTCTCTCGAACCACGCTGAGGCAGACGATAGATTGTGACTCACCATGTGTCACAGAGTAGATGTGGCACATTGTGGGTCACAACAGGGAGAATGCTGTGGATGCTCGCATCGAGCGCACGCGCGAGACCGTCTTGGCGGCCGCGCGCGACCTGCTGCTCGACGAGGGCCTGACGGCGATCACCCCCACGCGCGTCGCCGAGCGCAGTGGCATTGCACGCCGCACGATCTACCGGCACTGGCCGACGACGGACGAGCTGCTGCACGACGCCCTGGCCGGCGCGAGCTACCCGACCTATCCGTTGACGGGAGACCTCGGCGCCGATCTGCGGGCCCACCTCGAGCAGCTGCGCGACGCGCTCGAGCACGGTCCGCTCGCGTACATCCTGCTCGCGCTCGGCGAGCGCGCGGCCGTCGACGCCTCGATGGCCCGACTGCGCGAGCGCCTCGTGAGCTCGGGGTGCGCTCCGTTGCGCGCACTGCTCACGCAGCACGGGGCGCCCGACGATCAGCTCGATGATCTCGTCGACGAGCTCGAGGGGCCCGTGCTCTCGAGCGCGCTCGTGCATGGGCGACCGGCGAGCGACGACCTCATCACGACGGTCGTCGAGACGGTGGCGCGCCGTGCCTGGAAGGTCGATACGTCGGCGGTGCCCTGACTACAGCCCGGTGCAGAGATGCGACCACTGTCCGCCCGCGTCGGGGCCCCACTGCAGCATGTTGATGACCCCGGAATGCGACGAGTCACTGGCGAAGACGTAGACCGAGTCGGTGTCGGGTCTGCGCACGGTGAAGGTCACGATGTCGCCCGGGCCTTCGGCGAACTCCACTGCTTCGACAGCGCCCGGATACGCAGCGCGTATCTCGTCGTGCGTGCTGCCGACGCCCACGCCCTCGGGGTTGCGGGGCATGCCGGGCGGCACGATCTCGTCGCCCGAGATCGTGTAGAAGAACCGCACGTTGGGCTCGAGGTCGGTGCGCCCGAAGAAGTCGGTGTCGAAGAACGCCGACGTCGAGCTGTACTCGCTGTGGTTCTCGAGAATCGGGTACCAGGGGCACTCCGCGAACTCTGCGGCGAGCCCGCCGAGCGCTGCGCCCACCGCACCCGCGTCCGCGAGGTCGAGCGAGGCGGAGCGGAACCGATCGATGTCGAAGTCAGCGAGCGCCTCGGCGGTCGGCGTCGGGCTCGGGGTGCTCTCAACAGCCTGAGTCTGCTCGACCGTGGGTTCGACGGCGACCGGCTCAGTGGGTGTGCACCCGACCACGAACAGCAGAGCACAGGCGGCGAGCGCGAGCATCGCCGGCCGACCGGCAGTCAACCTTCGGGGGGTCATGAGGTGAGTGTAAAGCGGCCCCCGCACGCCCGGCCAGCACTATTCTGACCGTGGAACCCTCGACGATGCGGAGGTTCGCTGACCGGAGGGGAGGCACGGCTCATCGACACCCGCCGGCTCGCCTGGGAGCAGCGCACCTCATCGGCGCTCGCCGTGTTCGGTGTGCTCTTCGTGGTCGCCTACTCGGCCTTCGTGCTCGTGACCGATCCGCCCGACTGGCTCATGGTGGTGCTGGCCATCGTCGGCATCCTGACGTGGGCCGCGTTCGTCGTCGACATGGTGGCCCGCATCGCGCTCACCGGGCGAGGCGGCCGCTGGCGCTTTCTGCTGACGCACCCGATCGATGTTCTCTCAGTGTTCGTGCCGCTCTTCCGCATGCTGCGGGTCGCGGCCCTGCTCAACCACATCCCTCTGCTGCGGGGCCGCAGCGGTGCGGCCGTGCGCGGCTCGGTCATCGCCCACGCCCTCGTCTACGTTCTCGTCTTCGTCTACGCCCTCTCTCTGGCGACCCTGCAGGTCGAGCGCTACGCGCCGGGCTCGACGATCACGACGTTCGGCGACGCGCTGTGGTGGGCGGTCGTCACGATCGCCACGGTCGGCTACGGCGACACCTACCCCGTCACCGCCACCGGTCGATTTCTCGCTGTCATGCTCATGGGTGGCGGCATCGTCATCGTCGGCACGACCTCGGCGATCGTCGTCTCGTACATCACCGAGCGCATCGCCGCGAACCGGCAGTCGGTCGCGGGCGAGGGCGATCAGCCGCCGAGCAGTGCGTCTTCGGCCTCGTAGTCGAACCAGCCGGAAGCACCGTACCGCTCGGCGAGGGCCGGAAACCGCTCGCGCCAGTCGACGTCGGCGACTTCGCCGAGCATCCAGTCGATCGCGGGGCCGATGGTCGAGCGGTGGCTGCCCGCGGGCTGATAGCCGAGCTCTTCGCGAGCCGCCTGCATGCTCAGCACGACCGGCGTCGGCACCGCCCACGGGTGCACACCGACCTCGCCCGCCGCCTCGCGCGGCAACAGGTCGAACTCGGCTTCGTGCCCCAGATGGGCGAATACCGCCTGACCGATCTCGAGGGCGGTCGGGCCGGGCTCGTCGGCCGCGTTGAGCACGCGGGCCCCCGGATGCTCGCCCGCGAGCCGCACCAACTCGGCGATGACCGTGGTCGCCGTCGTGGCGAACCGGCTCTCGCCCCGGTCGGTCAAGGGCACGCGGCGGCGGTCGTCGAGGGCGCGCTTGATGAAGTACCACTCGCGCAGCGCGGGCGACTCGGGGCCGTGGATCGCGCCGGGGCGCAGCACGGTGACGGGCAGCCCGTCGATGCCGAGCAGCGCGCGCTCAAGCGCGGCCTTCTGCGTCGAGTAGCCCTCGCGTTCGTCGGTCACGGTCGGGTGCTGCTCGGTGACGGGCACGGCGAGCAGCGGAAAGTCGTCGGGGCCTGTCGCGATGTCCATCCAGGTGCCGTTGGTGCCGAGGTACACCGAGGCGGTCGAGATGACCACGAGTGATCCGAGTTCGCCGACCAGTCGCGCGTAGGGCTCGGCATCGGCCGGGCCGAAGGCGATGCAGTCGAGCACGAGGTCGTGGCCGCGGGCTGCGTCGGCGAGAGCATCCGGCTCGCCCCGCTCGAGCGTGACCGCCTCGACCTCGCCGACCAGATCGCGGGGGAGGGGTCGCGTGCCGCGATGCGCGATCGTCACGCGATACCCGAGAGCGAGCAGGCCTCGTGCACTCGCGGTGCCGATCTGGCCGGAGCCCCCGACGAGCAGCGCGGTCTTCTGCATGCCGACACTCTAGGCGCTAGATTCGCAGTCGAGCCCACGAATCGAGGAGCACCCATGGCTGCCACACCCCTCACCCGCAACCAGACGCAGAGCGCCGTGATCGCGGGCGCCGTCGCGCACACGATCTTCCAGACCGGCTGGTTCGCGTTCGGCATGTCGCTCGCGGCACTCATTGCCGCGTCGCTCTTCGGCGGGCTGGTCGGGGCCATCTCGAACGCGCTCGGAGGCGATGAGGCGAACGCCGTGCTCGGCGCGATCGGCGCCGGCTCTGACATCTTGTTCTGGGTGGTCATCTCGTTCTTGATCGGCAGCCTCATTCTCATCGGGCTGTCGATTCTGGTGAGCGGGTGGATGCTCTCGGCCGCGGGTCAGCACCGACCCTGGCGCACCACCATGTCGGCCGTCGGAGTCGCGGCGCTCGTCGACATCGCGCTGTTCTGGGTGTACTTGGGCATCGCCAACCTGCTGACCGACAGCGGCATCGCGGGCCCCGTGCTGCTGACGCCCGTCATCGCGCTCGTCGGCGGCATTCTCGTCGGCTCGCTCATCTGGTGGCTCATGGCACAGGCCAACCGCGAGAAGCTGCCCGCGGTCGTGGTCGCCGCTGATGGCTCGTCGGTCTCGGCGCTCACGCCCGAGGGTGCCGCTGCCGTCGAGGCCGGGCCGAGCACGGTGGCCGTGCCCGACGCGGAGTCGGAGCCGGTCGCCGTCGAGCCGACCAAGCCTGCGTCGCGCAAGAAGAGCTAGCGCAGCACCTCGCCGAGCAGGCGCGTCAGCTCGTCGCGCATCTGCTCGCTCGTGATCGTGCGCTCGCCGTCGCCCGACTGGGCGCCGTAGTCGCCGAACGCCGCGTGGTTGGCGCCCTCGATGACGACGAACTGCGCGTCGGCGGGCAACAGGGGCGCGGCACCCTCGATCGTCGCGAGATCGCTCAGCAGGTCGTTCTCGCCCGCGATGCTCAGCACCGTGAGCCCCGACTCGCTCAGATCGTTGGCGCAGTAGCTGCCGAAGAGTACGAGGCCCTCGAGCTCGGCGTCGGGCGTCATGAGGCACGCGCGCACGCCGCCGAGCGAGTGCCCGCCGACGAACCAGCGGTCGACCTCGGGCGCGGCGGTCGTGAAGTCGTCGACACCGCGCGTGTCGAAGAAGGCCAGGTTGAGGGTCGGCTTCGTGATGAGCACCGTGACGCCGTGCTCTTCGACGACTCCGCTGAGCTGGAACAGGTAGGCGTAGGGCTCGACCCGGGCACCCGGCACGAAGATCAGGCCGACCGGGTCGGCGGGCAGATCGATGCTGTCGCCGACCGGCTGCATCAGAATTCCCTCATCGACCGTGGTCACCGCGATGTCGCCGTTGCGGAACACCTCGAGCGTCGCGCCGCGGTCAGCACGGTAGGGCGTGTTCGCCCAGATCAAGAAGCCGAAGACGACGACGAGCAGAGCTCCGAGGGCGCCGAGCCCGATCGCCCGCACCCGACGGCGAGCGGGGCTGGCGGGCCGGTGACGAGCCGGGGCGGCGGCAGAAGAGGTCATGCGTCATTATCTCGGTGAGACCTGGCACAATGAGAGCACCATGAACATTCTCGCCGTGATCGTGTCACTCTTCCTCTTCGTGTCGTCGTTCCTGCTCTTCGCCTACGCGTTCGCGGTGCCCGAAGAGTTCGCGGCGATCGTCTTCTTCATCGGCATCATGTCGGCGTCGCTCTCGATCGCGATTCCGTTCAACATCATGGGTCACCGCGAGCGCTGACGCTCGTCGTCAAGCCGCCGTGAGGCGGTCGGGGTGCCGCCCCTAGGCGGTCTTGAGAATGTTGGCCGTGAACGCGGTCACGCGCTGCTGCAGCCCCTCGGCACGGCGCGCGATGAGCTCGTCGCGGTGCAGATTCAGCTCGCTCGTCGCCGGCACGATGCGAATCATGATCGAGCACGCCAGGTCGGTGCAGATGTAGGTGCCGATCGAGTTGCCGTCGCGACCGGCCTCGCCGCCGCGCGGGGCGCTGAACATGACCACTTGCGTCGAGGGCTGCGGGGTGTGGCAGAGCGAGCACATCGCGCCGATGCCGGGGCGCAGGGGCGAGCTCGCTGCGCGCACCATGATGCCGACGGGCCGGTCGTCGACCCAGTGCACGATGTAGCCGCGGGCCGAACCGGCGGGGTCGCGCCAGCCCAGAAACTCGCGGTCGCTCCACACGGTCTCGTGCAGGCCCGGCAGGGTCATTCGTTCGATCTCGGCGCTGCTCGCGTTCACGAACGAGGCCCGAATCTGCTCGGCGGTCAGTTCTCTCATCGGCATTCAGCGTACGTCACCGACCTGCGGCTGCGTCGCTAGCATTGCGCCATGGCTTCGTTGCCCCGCGCCCTGCAACCCTTCGCGACCGGTCAGTACCGACTGCTCGCGATCGCTCTCGTGCTCTCGCTGTTCGGCACCGGAGTCTGGCTCGTCGCCGTCGTCTGGCAGGTCATCGAGCTCGGGGGCACGCCCATCGACCTCTCGATCGTCGCGACCGCGGGCAGTATCGGACTCGTGCTCGCGGTGCTGCTCGGCGGGGTGGCGGCCGACCGCATTCCGCAGAAGCGCATTCTCACCGTGGTCGAGACTGTGAAGGCGCTGTCGATGGCCGCGGTCGCCGTGCTCGCGCTCACCGAGTCGATCGAGGTGTGGCACCTCGCGGTCGTCTCGCTGCTGCTCGGCATGGCCGACGGCTTCTTCTACCCGGCCTACTCGGCGTGGCTGCCGGCTCTGCTGCCCGCCGACGAGCTGCTCGCCGCCAACGGCATCGAGGGCGTGCTGCGGCCCGCCGTCATGCAGGCGGCGGGGCCCGCGGCTGCCAGCGCGGCCATCGCCATCCTGTCTCCGGGGCTGGGCTTCGCGATCGTTGCCGTGACGCAGGGCTTCGCCGCGGTGCTGCTCGGCCTCATGCGCACGACGGCGGTGCGCCGCGAGGCCGACGACGAACCGGTGCACGCGCTCAAGGCTGTGCTCATCGACGTGCGCGACGGCGTGCGGTACATGGTGCGCACGCGCTGGCTGCTCGCGACGCTGCTCTACTCGGCCCTGCTCGTGCTCGTGATCATGGGGCCGATCGAGGTGCTGCTGCCGTTCGCCGTGCGCGACCAGACTGGTGGCGGGGCCGGAGCCTTCGCGCTCGCTCTCGCCGCCTTCGGCATCGGCGGTGCGCTCGGATCGATCGGCGTCGCCTCGATGCGTCTGCCGCGTCGGTACCTCACGATCATGATCGCCGCGTGGGGCCTCGGATGCGCGCCTCTTGTCGTCATCGGACTCACTGACCAGCTCTGGCTCATGGTCGTCGCCCTGTTCGTCTGCGGCGTGCTGTTCTCGGGCGCCACCGTCATCTGGGGAACCCTGCTGCAGCGCCGCGTGCCGCCTGAGATGCTCGGTCGGGTCTCGAGCCTCGACTTCTTCGTCTCGCTGCTCTTCATGCCGATCTCGATGGCGATCGCCGGGCCTGTCGGCGAGCTCATCGGCATTCCCGTCGCCTTCTTGGCCGCGGGCACCATTCCCGTCATCCTCGCGGCGCTCACCCTGCTCATCGCCCGGCTCGGGCCCGACGAGCTCGCGCACCCGCTCACCGACACCGAGATCGTCGTGTCGACCGAGACCGGTCCGATCGTCACGGGTGCGGGCGCGGCCACCGGCCGGCAGCGCCCGGTCGATGAAGAGAACCCCGTCGCGTAGGCACCTCGTCACCGGCTGTTCACGACGCACAGCCGATGGTCGGCTGGCGTGCGGGCGATGCACTGCTGGTGCACGGGTGCCCGGCAGGCGGCAGGCCGCAGAGTGAGAGCACTCGGGCAGCACGCTCCGAGCGGGCGCCCCTGAAGCGCCGTCATCCTCATCGCTAGAGAAGAGACCCCCCATGGCCACCATCGTCGAAACCGCCGTCAGCGCCGGTTCGTTCACCACCCTCGTCGCCGCCGTCGGCGCTGCCGGTCTCGTCGACACGCTCAACGGAGAGGGCCCCTTCACGGTATTCGCCCCCACCGACGACGCGTTCGCCGCGCTGCCCGAGGGCACCGTCGAGGGCCTGCTCGCCGACATTCCGGCGCTCACCTCGATCCTCACCTTCCACGTGGTGCCGGGTGCCGTGCACGCCGCCGACCTGAGCGACGGCATGAAGGCCGCCACGGTCAACGGCGCCGAGCTCACGGTCGACCTGACCGACGGCGTGAAGATCAACGGCGCGAACGTCGTCACGGCTGACATCGTGTGCGACAACGGCGTCATCCACGTCATCGACGCGGTGCTGCTGCCGTAGTCACGACGCGCAACGCGCGAACGGGGCGGTCCCTTCTGGGGGCCGCCCCGTTCTGCGTGGGGGAGGTCGGGGCGCTCGGCGCCCCGCATCCGTTCGTTAGGCCTGCAGCGCGAACTGCGCGTCGATCGTCAGCGTGACGTCGTCGCCGAGCAAGAAGCCGCCGGTCTCGATCGCCGCGTTCCAGCTGACGCCGAAGTCGTGGCGGTTGATGACGGCAGTGCCGCTGGCGGCCGCTTTCGTGTTGCCCCACGGGTCGGTCGCGATGCCGCCGAACTCGCCCTTGAGCGTGATCGGCTTGGTGACGCCGCGCAGTGTGAGATCGCCGTCGAGCAAGAAGTGGTCGCCGTCGACGCGCAGGCCGGTCGAGACGAACGTCATGGTCGGAAACTGCTCGGGGGCGAAGAAGTCGTTCGTGCGCAGGTGCGCGTCGCGGTCGGCGTTGTTGGTGTTGATCGAGGCGACCTCGACCGTGACCGTGACGCTCGACTCGGCGGGGTTCTCGGCGGCGACCACGGTGGCATCGAAGCGCTCGAAAACGCCGCGCACCTTGCTGATGGCCAGGTGGCGCACGCTGAAGCCGATCTCGGTGTGGGTCGGGTCGATGACCCAGGTACCGGCGCGGTAGCCAGGAATGGTGTCGGCGGTGATGGTGGTCACGAGGGGTTCTCCTTCGTCGTGGGCGGTCTGAGCCGATCGGCTCCGGGCCGGTTGGCCCAGATCTATGCGATTGCATAGACACTCTGAGCCCAACGCCCGGGCCCGCCACCTATTCCCCACGCGTCACGAATCACGGAGAAACGACGGAGTCAGGACGGTTCGCCGGGCGAAAGGGCCCGCGAGCATCCGGATCTCCGTGCTTCGTGACAGGCCTCAGAATGAGGGGGTGGATGCTGCGCTCGTGACCCTGCTGCGCACCGACCTGCTCGCGGCGCAGTACACGGTCGACCGGCTGCGGCAGCTCTGGGGCGACGAGGCCGATGCGGCGCTCGCGCGCGGCGATCGCGTGCCGGCGGTGCGTGCCCTGCACGGTCTCGCGTCGAGCCCCGCCGCAACGCTCGCGCGGCTCTTCGTGCTCGGCGAGCGCGTCGCCGAGGCCGAGCTCGACGCTGCGCTGCCGAGCCTCGGCGCCGCGGGTGCCCGGCAGCTCGGTCTCGTCGACGCCGAGGGGCGCGCGCTGCTCGACCTGCGCCCCTACTCGTCGATCGACAGCTCGGGTGCGGTGAACTGGTTCATCGCCTCTGACCTCGGCGAGCTCGCGCTCGGCACAGCGCTGCCGCCCGACCACGTGCTCGGCGTCGGGGGAGCGTCGCTGACCCTCGCCGCGCTCATCCCCACCGAGCCGGTCGACTCGGTGCTCGACCTCGGCACGGGGTGCGGCATCCAGTCGCTGCACGCGGCTCGCCACGCCCAGCGGGTCGTGGCGACCGACCTCTCGGCCCGCGCACTCGACCGCGCTCGACTCACGCTCGCGCTCAACGGGGTCTCGGCGACCTCGAAGTCGGGGCGCGCAGGCACGGCCACCGTCGAGCTGCGCCAGGGCGACCTGTTCGCGCCGGTCGCGGGGGAGCGCTTCGACCGCATCGTGAGCAACCCGCCCTTCGTCATCACCCCTCGCCGCGACGGCGTGCCGCTCTACGAGTACCGCGATGGTGGCCGGGTGGGCGACGCGATCGTCGAGCAGGTCGTGCGGGGCGCGGCCGACCACCTGACGCTCGGCGGCACCGCGCACCTGCTCGGCAACTGGGAGTACCGCGATGAGCTCGGCGGCGACGGCCTCGCGCGCGTGCGCCGCTGGATCGACGAGGCTGGCCTCGACGGCTGGGTCGTCGAACGCGAGCGGCAGAGCCCGGCCGAGTACGCCGCCACCTGGATCCGCGACGGCGGCACGCGCGTCGGCACCCCCGAATACGACCGGCTCGCCGCCGAATGGCTCGACGACTTCGCCGCCCGCGGGGTGACGGCGATCGGCTTCGGCTACGTGCTGCTGCGCCGACCGGTCGACCCCGGCGCGCCGCGACTGCTGCGCACCGAGGTGCTCGGCTCGCACCTCGGAACGCCCGTCGGCATCGGCGATCACCTGCTCGCCTGCCTGCGGGCGCACGACGCCATCGCGACCCTCGACGATGACGCACTCGGCGCCCGGCGCCTGCGGGTCGCCCCCGACGTCACCGAAGAGCGCCACTACTGGCCGGGCGACGAGAACCCGACGGTGATCCGGCTACGCCAGGGCGGCGGCTTCGCGCGCACGATCGACGCGGATGCTGCGCTCGCCGGCCTCGTCGGCGCGAGCGACGGCGAGCTCACGGTCGCCGAGATCGCGAACGCCCTCGCCCACCTGCTCGAGGTGGACGAGGGCGCCTTGCGCGAGCAGCTGCTGCCCCGGGTGCGCGAGCTCGTCGCGACGGGGCTGCTGCTGACCGACTAGGTGTTGGTGGGGGTCGCGCGTCGCAGGATGAGGTACGCGGCGATCGAGCTGACGACCGTGATGATCTGAGCCCACAGGATCGAGCCGAGCACGCCCGCCGTCGCGAAGAACTCGCCGACGGCGCCCCACGACTCGGTGACCGTGATGAGGTAGGCCGCGCCGATCAGAACGACGACGAGGGCTCCCCAGAAGACATACATGCCCATGGCCTTCCAGCGCACGTAGACCGCTGCCGTGGCCCCGCCGATCGAGGCGAACAGCAGCAAGAGCAGCAGGTAGCGCACGAAGAGATCCCAGAGCGGCGCACCCGGCGCCGTGTCGAAGAAGCCGAGGCCGAGGCCCCAGTAGTCGATGCCGCGTTCGAGAGCGGCGAGAGCGGTCACGAGGGCGGCATACGCGATCGAGAGAAGTGCGAACAACGCACCTGTGCCGAGCAAGTAGTCGCGGCGGGTCGCACCGAACCCTAGGGCGAGCGGGAACGTCTGATTGACGCTCTGCACGGCCATCACGAGGGTGTACACCCAGAGAAAGCCGATACCGCCGTTGACACTGACCTCGGCTCGACCGTCGGTTGCCGTCGCGATGATGCCGAGAATCGCCACATTGCCAGCGAAGATGAAGCCGAGAATGATGAGCGGCCATCCGATGAGCGTCATCGGGTTGGTCAACTGCAGCAGGATGATCGTCGACAGTCGTCGGCCGAGCGGCCGAGCAGTCTGCGAGAGCGGGCTGTCGAACGTCGTCGCGGTCATGAGTTGGTTCCTTCCGAGATCATGGTGGGGGCATCCGCCGCCGAGTACCCGGCGCGACGCACGATGAGTTGTTGCAGCGAGACGGCGCCGACCTCGAGGCCCGCGGCCCGCGCGGCGTCGCGATCGGCCTCGGTCACGTGGGCGATCGTGGCGCTCAGCAGGCCGCCGAGCTGATCGCGATGCGCGACCTCGTGCCCGGCGATGAACCGTTCGACCGCTTCTGCCGGACCGCTGACCGTCGCGGCGTGCGACCGCAGTTCTTCCACCGGCGCATCGATGACGATGCGACCGGCGTCGATCACGAGTGCGTGCTCGAGCAGCTGGCTGACTTCGTCGATGAGGTGCGTCGACAAGATCACGGTGCGGGGTCGCTTGCCGTAGTCGGCGAGAAGGTGGTCGTAGAAGGCCTGCCGCGCCACAGCATCCAGCCCCAGATAAGGCTCGTCGAAGATCGTGAGGGGCGCGCGCGAGGCGAGCCCGACGATGACGCCGACGGCGGAGCGCTGGCCGCGCGACAGCTTCTTGATGAGCTGCTTGCGGGTGAGCCTGAACTCGTCGACGAGCTGCTCGGCGAACTCGGCATCCCAGTGCTCGAAGAAGCGCGGGGCGCCCGCGAGCACGTGCTTGATGCGGAACTCTTCGGGGTACCGCTGGCTTTCGGAGATGAAGCACGTGTGCTGCAGCACGGCGGCGTTCTCTACGGGCGTCGCGCCGAAGAGCCGCACGGTGCCCGAGGTCGCGAACTCCTGCCCGGTGATGAGGCGCATGAGCGTGGTCTTGCCGGCTCCGTTGCGGCCGAGCAGGCCGGTGATGGTGTTCTCAGTGATCGAGAACGTGGCGTCGTCGACGGCGTTCATCGAGCCGTAGCGCTTGGTGAGGTGGTGAACCTCGACGGCGGAGGTCATGGGGTGGCGTCCTTTCGAATCATGTCGGCGAGCTCATCGGCGGTGATGCCGAGCGCTCGCGCTTCTGCGTGCAGAGGTCTGATGAAGTCGTCGCGAAAGGTCTGGCGACGCGCGGCGATGAGTGAGTCGCGGGCGCCCTCGGCGACGAACATGCCGATGCCGCGGCGCTTGAAGAGCACCCCGGAATCGACGAGCAGCGTGATGCCCTTGAGCGCCGTCGCGGGGTTGATGCGGTGGAACGCGGCGAACTCGTTGATCGACGGAACCTGCTGACCTTCGACGAGCGAGCCGTCGATGATCTGGTTCTCGATCTGCTCGGCGAGCTGCCGGAAGATCGGTCTGCCTTCCTCCACGCTCACCTCCGTTCTCTGTGTTGGTTACTTAGTCAAGTAACTAACCAGAGAACCGAGAGCATGTCAAGCGCTGCGGCGAAGGTCGGTGCCGAGGCGATGGATTCCGCGCCCTCAGCGCGGTCGGCGCCTCCAGTCGGGCACGGTGAGCAGAATGGCCGTCGCGCTGAGGGCGACGCCGGTGAGGCCGAAGAGCAGGCTGCCGGTGCTCTGGGCTCCGCTCGCAACGAAGGGCAGGTCGTCGGGCAGGCTGATGCCGATGCTGACGTACGGAAAGACGGCGGCCACGACGATCGCGCTGCCGGCGATGCAGGCCGCGGCGAGCATCCGGCGCACGGTCAGAAGCTGGTCGGCGGCAATCGAGGGCAGCAGGGCGAGCACCGCGACGCCGAGCACGACGGCGAGCGAGAGCAGCACCCAGATGCCGAGCGTGATCGTGAAGCCGATGCGCGAGGCGGCGCCCCACGCGGCGTAGACCTCGTCGAGGGTCAGCATGCCCTGCGCGATCACGAGCGGCTGCTCAACGGCGAGCGTGTAGGCGCCCACGGCGATGAGTCCCAGGAGGGCGGCCGCCGCACCGAGGCCGACGCGACGGCGCAGTCCCGGGTCGGGCAGGGGATCGGGCTCGGGAGGAAAGATGATGCGCTGGCGCGGAACAATCGGCTCCGCGGGGCGCGGCGCATCGGGCCCCACCTGCGCGAGGTCGACCCCGTCGAGGTCGGCCATGAGCGCGCCCGAGCCGATGCGCTTGACGCCGCGCACGACGGCAGCCGCGTTGAGCACGCCGCCGAGCAGCACGAGCGCGAGGCCGAGCCACGCGAATGCGGGCTCGCCGCCTGCGACGAACGCGCTGAGGAAGGCGAGGGGGGCGAGCAGCAGGCTCGTGAGCCCCCAGCGGAACAGCTGCCCGGTCGTGCGCATGCGCGTCTCCTTGTCTTCGCGAGTCGTCGCCGCAACCCTAGCCGTCAGGCCATAGCCTCGCGGGGTGCGTGACTACGGCGACGACGTGCTCTCGGGCGATTGGCGTGCGGCCTCGCGCCGCGTCATCGCCGAGGTGCCCGCCGAGCTCGACCTCGTGGTCGAGCTGCCCGAGGGTGACGCTGCCGACAACGCCGCGGGCTTCGTCGGTGCCGTCGTGCTCGTCGACGCGGGCAATGTTCACCTCGAAGATCGCCACGGCCGCGTGCGCGTCTTTCCGCTCGGGCCCGGCTTTCTCGTCGAGGGCGAACCCGTGCGGCTCGTGGCCCCCGTCGCGACGGTCGCGCAAACCGGTCGCGCCCGCACGGCGAGCGGCTCGTTCGCGGTGACGGATGCTCGCGCCCGCGTCGCCCGCGCCAGCCGCATCTGGGTCGAGGGCAGTCATGATGCCGAGCTGGTCGAGCAGGTCTGGGGCGACGACTTGCGCATCGAGGGCGTGGTGGTCGAGCACCTCGAGGGCGCCGATCACCTCGCCGAGCGGTTGGTCGAGTTCGGTCCGTCAGCGGGGCGCCGGGTCGGGGTGCTGCTCGACCACCTGGTGCCCGGGTCGAAAGAGTCGCGACTGGCTGCCGACGCGCTCGCACGGGTCGACGCGCGGCACGTGCTCGTGGTCGGGCATCCGTTCATCGACATCTGGCAGGCGGTGCGTCCGACCTCGGTCGGCATCGCGGCGTGGCCCGACGTGCCGCGCGGCATCGACTGGAAGACCGGCACGTGCCGAGCCCTCGGCTGGCCGCACGAGTCTGCGGCTGATCGCGCAGCGGCCTGGCGGCGCATTCGCGGCAGTGTGCGCGGCTACGCGGACCTCGACCCCGCGCTGCTCGGCCGCGTCGAGCAGCTCATCGACTTCGTGACCGCCGACTAGCGCAGCCGCCCGAGGAGCGCGGGCGGCGAATAGGCACCGGAAATGACGAAAGCCGCCCCACGTCATCGGGGGGCGGCTCTCGTGTGTCTCAGCTCAAGCGGACTCGAGAAGACGGGAGGGAACTAGAGCGGGCGGATGTTCTCGGCCTGCAGACCCTTGGGGCCCTGCGCGACGTCGAATTCGACCTTCTGGTTCTCGTCGAGCGAGCGGTACCCGTTCGACTGGATGGCGGAGAAGTGCGCGAACACGTCGGCGCTTCCGTCATCGGGGGTGATGAAACCGAAACCCTTTTCGGCGTTGAACCACTTAACAGTGCCTGTCGTCATTACTGACTCCTTGTTACTCACGGAGTTTCGACTGTCGAAACCACCAGTCGAACCACTCATGAATCCTGCTCTATACGAGAGCACGCACTGCTTGCACTGCACGTTCGGATCGCCGAGGCGTATCAACTTCACTGCTGAGAGTAGTGCACCCCGTCGGGTTCAACCCCATCCTTCACCGAGTTGTTACATGACGAGTGCACAGCGATCGCCGAGCGAAGAGCCCTACCGTAGAGCTCTCGACCCCCAGGAGTGACTGCATGAGCTTCTTCGACCGCCTCTTCGGTGCCCCCACGCCCGAGCCGGAGCAGCGCCGAGCCGCCCCCCGCACCGACGACGATCGCGCCGTCGAGCGGTACCGCTACCTGCTGCAGACGGCCCCGCCCGAGACGATCGAGCAGGTGCACACCGAGGCCTTCGCGAAGCTCACCCCCGAGCAGCGTCGGCTCGTGTTCGACGAGCTCGCGCGCACGGCTCCCGCGGGCGAGGCGCCCGCCGACGACGAGCCGGCGACCCTCGCGCGCGCCGCCACCCGTTCAGAGCTGCGCCAGCCCGGCACGATGGAGCGCTCGCTCGCCGGCCCCTCGTTCGGCCAGATGGTCGGCGCCTCACTGCTCGGTACGGTCGCGGGTTACGTCATCGGCTCCGCGCTCGCGAGCGCCTTCTTGCCCCCGATGGATGCTGGCGCAACGGATGCCGGCGGCGCCGAGTCAACCGACCCCGGCGCTGATGCGTCGGGCGGCGGCGAGGACCTCGCCGGTGGCGACTTCGGCGGCGATGCGGGCGGAGACTTCGGCGGCGGCTTCGGCGACTTCGGCGATTTCGGGTTCTAGACCATGGCGAAGCGGCAGCGCATTGAGCCCGGCCCGGGGCAGGAGTCGGTCTGGGACTACCCCCGACCTCCGCGGGTCGAGCCCCTGCACGCCCGCGTGACGATCGAGCTCGGCGGCCGCATGATCGCCGACACGACCCAGGCGGTGCGCGTGCTCGAGACGAGCCACCCGCCGGCGATCTACCTGCCGCCCGAGGCCTTCGTCGAGGGCGCTCTGCAGCCCGCCGAGGGCTCGTCGTTCTGCGAGTTCAAGGGCCGCGCCGGCTACAGCGACGTCGTGAGCGGCGACGTGCGCGCCCCGAAGGCGGCGTGGCACTACGCCGCCCCGAGCCGCGGCTTCGAGTCGATCGCGGGTTACGTCTCGGTCTACCCCGGCCGCATGGACCGCTGCACGATCGACGGCGAGACCGTGCAACCGCAAGAGGGCGACTTCTACGGCGGCTGGATCACCGCCAACATCGTGGGCCCCTTCAAGGGCGGCGAAGGCACCTGGGGCTGGTAGCCCGAGCTCAGGCGACACCGCGTTTCGGGCAGCCGAACTGCGCGTTCCACAGTGCGCTGGCACACTGTCGTAGGTGATCGAGCAGGCTTCTTCCCCCTCAGCGCCGACTGCCGCCGACCTGCGCCGGTGGCGCGGCTACCTCGCCGACGAGCGAGCCGAAGCAGCGGTCTACCGCGACCTCGCCGTGCGCCGCACGGGTGAAGAGCGCGAGATCCTTCTCGCGCTCGCCGACGCCGAGGCTCGGCATGAGGCGCACTGGATGGCCCTGCTCGGCGAGCACGCCGATCGGGTGCCGGCCGCCTCCCTGCGCACGCGCATCCTCGGCGTCTTCGCGCGCCGTTTCGGCAGCGTCTTCGTGCTGGCCCTGGCCCAGCGCGCCGAATCGCGGTCGCCCTATGAGCGGGATGCTCACGCGACGGCCGCGATGGCCGCCGACGAGCGCATCCATGGTGAGGTGGTGCGCGGGCTCGCCGCGCGCGGACGCCAGCGCCTCTCGGGCACTTTCCGCGCGGCGGTGTTCGGCGCCAACGACGGGCTCGTGAGCAACCTCGCCCTCGTCATGGGCATTGGTGCGGCGGGCCTCGGCCCGGGCACGGTGCTGCTCACCGGACTCGCTGGCTTGCTCGCCGGAGCCCTGTCGATGGGCGCGGGGGAGTACGTGTCGGTGCGGTCGCAGCGCGAGCTGCTCGACGCCTCGACTCCCGACCCCGAGGCGCACACGGCGTTGCCGCACCTCGACGTCGACGCGAACGAACTCGCACTCGTCTATCGAGCGCGCGGCATGAGCGAGGCCGAGGCGATCGAGCACGCGCGCGGCGTGCTCGCCGACTACGACCCCGCGGTCGCCGCGGCACGCGCGGCCGAGGCCGAAGCCGAGCAGCACGTCGCCATCGGGTCGGCGTGGGGCGCCGCGCTCTCGAGCTTCGCGTTCTTCGCCTCGGGCGCGATCATCCCGGTGATTCCCTACCTGCTGGGCCTCGAGGGGCTCCCGGCGATCGTCACGGCTGCGGTGCTCGTGGGGGTCGCGCTGCTCGTCACGGGGGCGATCGTGGGCGTGCTCTCGGGTGCCTCCCCGCTCAAGCGCGCACTGCGGCAGCTCGCGATCGGCTACGGCGCCGCGGCCGCCACCTATCTGCTGGGCTTGGCGTTCGGCACGACGATCGCGTGATCGTTCGTACCCGAAACAGGTGATTCACAGGTTCGTGGGTCAGGCTGGAGTGTTGGCGCCGACGCCGACAGGGGCGAGTGCCGCCGGTGTGACTATGGCCACCGGGCGGGTGCTGTGACCTCCTGACCTCATGGGTCGCCTCCTCATTGCGAGCGCGGCGAGGTCGAATCGCGCAACGACGTGCACTCACCGTGTCCCCGGCCTGACCGCCGCCACCAGGAAGTGTTTTCTCCCCATGCTGCATTTGCTGCACCCTGCTCTGCCGCGCGTAGCGGCCCTCAACCCGTACCGACTTCGACAGACCGCGCTCGTCGCGGCGGCCGCCCTCGTGGCCATGAGCGCACTGCTCGTCAACACCGTGCCGGCGGCCATCGCCGTGGCGAGCGAGCCTTCTGGCGAGCCGGCACCGCGCACGCAACTGATGTCGGTCGCGACGATCGAGGCGACTCCGCTCGAAGCGCTCGAGTACACCGTCGACGTGCGACCGGCACTGCAGTACCCGGTGGGCGCTGGCGCCCCCGTCGGCAGCGGCTTCGGCCCGCGCGATGCCGCGTGCGGCGCGTGCTCGACCATGCACCAGGGTGTCGACTGGAACCCCGGCCGCGGCTTCCCCATCGTGGCCATTGCTGACGGCGTCGTCAGCAAGGTCGTCACCTCAGGAAGCTCGCTCGGCGTCTACGTCGTCATCGACCACGTCATCAACGGTCAAGAGATCTCGAGCGTCTACGGACACATGGAGAACGGCTCGCTGACCTTGAGCGTCGGCCAAGAGGTGCGCGGCGGCGACCAGGTCGGCTCGGTCGGCAGCACCGGAGTCACGACTGCTCCGCACCTGCACTTCGAGTTGCGCATCGGTGGCCGTGCGATCAACCCGGCTGCGTGGCTCGCGGCCAACGGCGCGCAGTAGCGCGGCTGCGTCGAACTCATAGGCGCTGCGCGACGCCGTGACGCGCTCAAGTCTCCGGCAGTCAGTGATCCGCTAGCTTCCTGGCAAGCCTTCGGCTCTCGTTCGGAGTGCCCCAAGACCCTCGGCGATGTTTTCGACAATGCTGGACGGTGCAACTTCAATCCACGGTGGAGCGTTAGAAGCAACCGCGAACATCAAGGGATGGTCGAACTCGCGCAATCGGATCGAGATTCCGGTCGCCGCAATCTTGTAGATCTTTCGGTCTAAGCCGACAACGGTTATGTCCTCCACATCCTCCCAAGAGAACCGAACTCGCACCCCAAACTTGAGTATCCCACTCGCCAGCATGAAGCCATCATCGGATGCGGCGAGCACGGTCGCGAGGCCGTTGAGACCGACCGCCCTTTCCAACGGCATGCCTCGCCTAATTGAGGGCTGAAAGTTGCGGATACCTGCAACGATCAGTGTCTCTTCTGTCGGGAACATTTGAACGACACGCGCCTGGTTTATTCGGAGGAATGAGCCAGCGAACACGATGGGAAGGAAGGCCAATGTAATGATCACAAAGGAAAGCAACAAGCGGCCTGGAAAATCATCCCAGGCGGTTCCGGACATCGTGGGGTTCAGCTGCTCAGCCACCCGAACTCGGCGGTTCACATTTTCAAGCAGCAAGCCTGTCGCAAGCACTAGCGTAATCAACCAGTACAAGACAACCCGTCGAAGCATTCGCCACATCCTTTTCGGCAACTGTCCACTGGTCTCTCTTGGACCAAGGTCTACTTCAAATTCCACACCGAGCTAGTGAGAGAGCTGCGGGTTACACGCCGGGATACGCGGGATGCAATTGGGGCGGCGGAGGTGGGGCAAGTGTTTTCCAATAGGCGAAGCAGAATCCGAGTACTCGTCGCAGGCTGCACGACACTCTGTCTATTGCTTGCTGGGTGCGTACCGCTCACAGTAAACAACGCGGACCCCATGGGCATCAGAGAGATCGAAGGACGCGTCCAACTTCTCGTGTGTTCGCCCATCGCCCTCGAACGAGCACTGATCGTCGTCCGGCAGAACGGGCAACAGGATGAAGGGCAGACCTTCATATCTTGGGCTGGAGAGCTAGAGGTTGACGCCAACGAAGCAGTCGATCTGGTCGACGCATTCTTGCCATCGAGCGACACGTCGCTCCTCGGTTTTGAGGGAATGGGAGTCGATATTGGCAGTGAACTGGACGTGATTCTCTACTCAAGTTCAGCTAGTACGGGTAATCAATCGACAAGCTTTCGATTCGACAACACGCTGCCCACTGGATCGGCTTGGCTGGGTAGCGAGGGTTCAAGCGCGTCGGATCCATGCGTGAGAGCTGGATCCTGACCTCCGGCACTAATTTCCAGTCCCACTAGTTCGATGGACGTGAGTGGCTCCGGACTGCTTGAAGCTCCGCGAGGTTGATCACCCGCGTGTTGCAGTCGCTCGATGGCACGAAAAACTCAAGCCGAGCATCCCATCGAAAAGCGGCTCCGCTCCGAACACCTTGTGCTTACACTGAGCCACGGCGATCGCTTCGAGTGATCGTCGATTCTCGACCCGCACAAGGAGCCTCTCGATGTCGATTACCACCGCCCTTCGCGAGTTCGAGTTGCAGACGCGGCCGATTCACCCGGAGACCCGCAAGGCTCTCGATCTGCGGTGGCAGAACCTGCCCGAGCACGCGAAGACGCCCGAGCAGCTGCTCGGCAAGTGCGCGGTGGGGTGCGAGGGCACGCACGGCGTGTTTCCGAAGTGCAACCTGACCTGCTCGCCGTGCTACCACTCGGCTGACGCCAACAAGGTGCGCATCGACGGCGACCACACCGTGACTGAGGTCACCAAGCAGATGGGGCTGCTGCGACAGATTCGCGGGCCGCGCGCACACGCGCAGCTCATCGGCGGCGAGGTCAGCCTGCTGCCGGCCAAGGCGCACCGCGACACGCTGCTGGCCATGCGCGCCGTCGGCCGTGAGCCCATGTCGATGACGCACGGCGACTTCGACTATGACTACCTGCTCGATGTCGTTCTCGACGACGACGGCAAGCCCGTCTTCAAGAAGGTCTCGTTCGCCGCGCACTTCGACTCGCTCATGCGCGGGCGCCGTGGCGCTGTGCGGCCGAAGAGCGAGGCCGAGCTCAACCCCTTCCGTGAAGAGTTCGCGAAGATGTTCGCCGACCTCAAGAAGGAGAAGAGGGTCGACTCGTACCTCGCGCACAACATGACCGTGACGCCGACCAACCTTGACGAGGTCGAGCAGGTCACGCGCGACGTGCTCGAGATGAACTACGACATGATGTCGTTTCAGCCCGCGGCCTTTATCGGCGACGACCGCCGCTGGAAGGAGAACTTTCAAGAGGTCACGATCGACGCGGTCTGGGATCGCATCGAGGCCGGCGTCGGCCAGAAGCTGCCGCACAAGGCAGTGCAGTTCGGCGACCCGCGCTGCAACCGCCACACCGTCGGCGTCATGGTCGAAGGCCGGTTCGCCTCGGTGCTCGATGCCGACGAGCCGAAAGACATCGCTGCGCGCGACCGCTTCTTGAAGCATTACGGCGGCATGATCTTCGGCGACATTCCGCGGTGGGCGCTCACGATCAAGGTCATGCGCGCCGTGCTGAGCCACCCGCAAGACCTGCCCCCCATGATCGGGCTCGTCAACCGCATCCTCAAGCGCGGCGGCGGCCTGCGCGCCGTGATTCGCGCGGCGCGTCGCGGCAAGGTCAGCTTCAAGACCTTCGTCGTACACAATTTCATGGATGCTGAGCAGGTGAAGCCCGCCTGGCAGCTCATGCAGCAGGGCGTCGTGGCTGATGACCCGCTCATCAAAGAGACGCAAGAGCGCCTCGGCTCGTGCATGTACGCCATGGCGCACCCCGAGACCGGCGAGATCGTGCCCGCGTGCGTGCAGCACTCTGTGCTCGACCCGATCGAGAACATCGGACTGCGCACGCTGCTGCCGCTCGAGCCCAAGGGCGAGCGCAAGACCGGCATCACGAACGGTCGCGCTGCCGAGCTTGTGGAAGAAGGCGCCTCGCGCTGGTAGTCGTTCGGCCCCGCTAGGGGGCCGGCACGACCGTGCACGCTGACCGCGGAATGTGCGCCGTTGCGCTCTGACCGACCGCGAGCGGGCGGCTCGCGGGCACTTCGGCCTCGAGCAACCCGTCGCCGCACGCGAGCGTGATCTCGGCGCGGGGCCCGCGCGCGCGCCGATCGGCGACGACGACCTCGACGCCCACCATGCCGGGCGGCACCTCGACCGGCAGCGTCGAGACGTGCACGGCCTCGTGACGCACGACGAGCATCCCCGGGCCATCGGCCCAGGTCTCGCCCTCGGGGGCCAGCACCGCGCCGATCGCCGAGTGGTGCACTCCTGACCGCACCTCGCCCGCGAGCTCGATGCGGCCGCCCATGAGGCGTGAGACCTCGATCGACGCGGGGCGCGTGTAGAGGCGCTCGACGGTGTCGTGCTGCAGCAGGCGACCGGTGCTCAGCAGGGCGACGCGGTCGGCGACCACGGCGGCTTCGTCGCGGTCGTGGGTGACCATGACGATTGTCGGGTTGAGCTGGCGGCGAATCTGCCCGAGCAGGCTGTGCATGTCGGCCCGCAGTTCGGGGTCGAGGGCGCTGAACGGTTCGTCGAGCAGCAGCACGCGGGGGCGCGCGGCGAGCGCGCGGGCGAGGGCCACGCGCTGCTCTTGCCCGCCCGAGAGGGCCGTGATCGACCGGTCGCCGAAGCCCTCGAGCTGCACTAGCTCGAGAAACTGCCGGGCGTCGGCGCGCGCCTCGCTCTTGGGCTGCCCGGAGACCGTCGCCGCGAAAGCGACGTTGTCGAGCACGCTCAAGTGCGGAAACAGCAGCGGACGCTGAAACACCATCGCCATGCCGCGCCGCTCGGGTGCGACTCCGGCGACATCGGCGCCGTCGACCAGGATGCGCCCGCTCGACGGCACGTCGAGGCCCGCGATCGACCGCAGCACGGTGCTCTTGCCCGAGCCCGAGGGGCCGAGCACGGCGAGGCACTCACCGGCCGAGACGGCGAACGAGATGCCGTCGAGCGCCGTCGCGGCACCGAAGGTCTTCACAAGGGCGTCGATCTCGAGAGTGGCGCTCACGGTGAACCTTTCGGTGATTGGCTGGCGGTGGGCCCGTGCAGGTAGCTCGCGGTCGGATACCGCCGGCCAAAGCGGCCGAGAGCCAGCAGCAGCACGAGCGGGGGCACGATCGCGCTCACCGAGAGCACGGCGACGACGGCGTCGTTGCCCACGCCCGCCGCGAACGAGGCGACGAGCAGGGGCAGGGTGACGATCGTGCCACCGCCGACGAGCACGGTGATGACGTAGTCGCTCCAGCCGACGAGAAACGCGAGAAAGGCCGCGCGCGCGAGACCCGGGGCCACGAGCGGCAGGTGCACGCGCCAGAGCACGTTCCAGCGGGATGCTCCGAGCGTGCGCGCCTCGTCTTCATAGGCGAGGTCATGCGCCGCGTAGGCGACGCGCATCGTGTAGACCGTGTAGGGCAGGGCGGCAGCGACGAGCAGAATCACCACGCCTACGACGCCCGGAACCCGGGCCCGCAGCAGCACGATCGTGAGGCCCATGACGGCGACGAAGGCGGGCAGGGCGAGAGGGGCGAGCAGGATGCCGCTCACGAGCCGCGGAAAGGGCACAGCGCCACGCGTGAGGGCACGAGCCGCCATCGCCCCGAGCGGCGTCGCAATGGCAGCCACGACGAGCGCGAGCGCGAGGGATTGCCCGAACGCCGGCACGGCCCCGTTCGCCAGCGCAGAGGTGACGCCGTCGAAGCCCCACTCGGTGGGCAGCACGGCCGGAGCGCTCCAGCGGTCGGCGAAGAACCACAGCAGCAGCGGCACGAGCGGCAGCGCGAACCAGACGGTGAGCAGCGCGGCGATCGTGAGGCGCAGGGTGCGGCCGCCCGGCCGCGGACGCATGAGCCCGCGGCTCGAGACCGTCGGGTCATCGGGGGTGACGCGTTGCCCGTAGGGGATCAGCATGGCCATGGCCGTGTCACTTCCACAGCGGCGTGCGCCGCAGGCAGGCCATGCCGATCGCGACGACCGCGAGCGAGATCGCGGTCGTGACGACGGCGACGGCGGCGGCCTCGGGCCGCGAGGTCAGCGTGATCGAGTCGAACAGTCGAAAGGCGAGCACGGGCAGGGGTTCGGGGTACGGCCGGCCGAGCAGCCAGGCCACCTCGTACGAGCCGAAGGTGTAGACGAAGATGATGATGGCGCTCACGATGACCGCGGGGCGGGCGAGCGGGATGACCACGTGGCGCAGCCGGCGCGCGCGACCGGCACCGAGCAGTGCGGCCGTCTCGTCGTAGCGGGCGACCCGCGTGGCGAGCACCGCCGCGACGACGAGCGCGACGAACGCCGACTCTTTCCAGGTGTATTCCAGCACGACCGCGACCCACCACGGCCCGCCGACGAGGTCGGGCCATTCCGTGCCGGGAATGCCGAGCATCCGCGGAATGATGCCCGCGTCAGAGATCAGCAGGCCGATAGCGGCTGCGCCGATGAGGTGGGGGATGGGGATGGTGAGCGCACTGACCGCTGCCACGATGCGGCCCGTGCGGCGGCCCTGCGTGATGACGACCGCGGCGGTGAGACCGATGATGCACGAGAGCACGGTCGAGGCCGTCGCGATGGCGAGCGACAGCCCCGTGCCGATGAGCAGTTCCTCGCCGTTCGCGAGGTAGGCATCGAGGCTGAGGCTCGGAACGCCCACGAGCGGCAGCAGGCCGAGGCTCTGCACGAGCGACATGCCGATGCCGCCGATGACGACGAAGCCGGCGACGAGCAGCGCGGGGGAGACGAGCGCGAGCGACACCCAGCGTCGGGAGCCCGCGGTGCGGGTTCCCGACGCTGGGAGGTCGATCGCGACGATGGTGCTGCGCCCTACTGGGTGAGCACGAGCTGGCGCCAGGCCTCGTCGATCGGGCCGACCCAGGCTGCGGCGAGCTCGGGGTTGGCATTCTCGCTCAGCACGTCGTAGCTCGGCACGACGGGCGACTCGGGCAGCGCCTCGAACAGCGCGCGCTGCTCGTCGCTCAGCTGGTCGAGGTCGAGCACCGTGAACTGGCCCCAGACGGAGGGTTCGGCCTTGGCAGCCTGCTGCTCGGCCGAGAGGGCCAGATTGGCGACGACCATCGCGCCGGCCTTGCTGCCCGAGGTCGAGGCGAGGCCGAGGAAGCTCGCGTTGCCGACGGTGCCCTCGTCGAAGGTCAGCACCTTGGTTCCGGCGGGGTAGGTGCCGTTGGCCACGAGCTCGGTGAGCGTCGCGGGGCCGTAGGTCATCGTGAAGTCGACCTCGCCGTCGGCGAAGAGCTGGTTGAGCTCGTTCGAGTCTTGCGGGTAGGTCTCGCCGCCGCGCCACAAGCTCGCCTCAAGATCTTGAAGCTCGTCGTAGAGGGCGGGAGTCAGCGCGTCGAAGTCGGCCTGGCTGAAGGCGAGCGGCACGTTCTCGTAGCCGCCGCTCACGCTGTAGAGCACTTCGCGCACGAAGACCGAACCCGTGAAGTCGGGCGGAGCCGGGTAGGTGAAGCGCCCCGGGTTGGCCCGCGCCCAGTCGAGCAGCTCGTCGAGCGAGGTCGGCACGTCGGTCACGGTGTCGCTGTTGTAGACGAAGGTGAACTGCGCCTTGTGCCACGGGGCCTCGCAGCCGTCGACGGGCGTGCCGAAGTCGTCGAGCAGCAGCGGGTCGGCGGGGTCGGTGAGCGCCATGTTGGGCAGCAGGTCGGTCCAGCCGCACTCCCAGGCCCCGGCCTCTTTGCCGGTGCCGAAGTTGTTGCCGTTGACCCATACGAGGTCGACCTCGCCGTCGGTCGTGCCGGACTGCACTTCGCTGAGTATGCGATTGAGCGCGTCGGGGGTGTCGGCGATCGGCACTTGCTCGAGGGTGACGCCGAGCTCAGCTGCGGCGGGCGCAAGCACATTGTTCACGTAGGCGTTGCCCTGCTCGTCACCGCCCCACATCCAGAGCTTGACGGTCTGCCCCTCGGCAGCGGCGACGACCTCGTCCCAGTTCGCGTACGACTGGTCGTCGGCGCTCGCCGGTGCAGAGCACGCGGCGAGGCTGACGGCGAGGCCAGCGGTGATCGCCGCGGCGACCCCCGAGCGGGTTCGGCGCTGTGGTGACATGGGTTCTCCTTGGTGAACAGATCGGTGAAGAGCACTTCAGGGTACGCGACCCCGCGTCGACCTAGACTGACCCACCATGAGCGGTGTGCCCGATGGTCTCGCGAGCGAGCCGCCAGTGCAGCGCTCTGCGGCAGTTCTGATCGTTCGAGGTGTCGCTTTCGTCATATTCGTCGCCCTCGCCGTAGCGGTTGGGCTGATCGTCGGGGTTCCTCCGCTCGAGCAGGTGCAGCAGACGGTCGCGTCGTGGGGCTGGGCGGGCGGCGCGGTGTTCGTGGCGCTCTATGCGGCGATCACCCTGACCCCGGCGCCCAAGAACGTGCTCTCGGTCGCGGCGGGCCTGATCTTCGGGTTCGCCGGTGCCCTCGCGCTGGTCTACCTGGGCGCGCTGCTGGGGGCGGGGGCGGCGTTCGGCCTCGGCCGCTGGCTGGGCCGTGACGCGGTCGAGCGCTACACGGGCACGCGCGTGGCCCGGCTCGACGAGCTCGTGCGCCGGCGCGGGCTCGCTGCGGTCATCGGCGTGCGGCTGATCCCGATCATCCCGTTCACCGCCATCAACTACGGGGCGGGCCTGACCGCCGTGCGCCCCCGCGACTATGCCCTCGGCACGGCGATCGGCATCATTCCCGGCACGGTCGCCTACGTGGCACTCGGCGCGTTCGGCCTCGAGTTCGGCTGGCCCGCGTGGGTCGCGATCGGTGTGCTCGGCGCCCTCACCCTGGCGGGAGCCATCTGGGCGGAGCGAGGGCGCCGAATACGTCGTGACAGCGCGGCGCCCGCGCCGCAGCCCGCGCCCGAAACGGAGGCCTGATGCTCGATCGACCGATGCGCGCGCTCATCGCGCGGCCGACGGATGCTCTCGCGCGCACCCTCGACCGCCCCGGCATCACGCCCGATGGTCTGACGGTCGCCGGGCTCGTGATCGGGCTGGCGTCGGCGGTCGCTGCGGGGCTGCAGTGGTGGGCTGCGGCGCTCGTGCTGTGGCTTCTGTCGCGCGTCGTCGACGGAGTCGACGGCGCCCTCGCCCGCCGCCGACGCGCCTCCGAGTCGACGAGTGCGACGCACTCCGAGGCCGGCGGCTTCCTCGACATCACCGCCGACTTCGTCGTCTACGGCGCGACGGTCGTCGGCGTCGCGGTCGGCGCGACGACGGCCTTCGACGCGCCGTGGTGGCCGTTCCTCGCCGTGCTCTTCGCCTACTACATCAACGGCGCGGCCTTCTTGGCCTTCTCGTCGATCGCCGAGCGCACGGGCCGTCAGCTTGACGACGGACGGTCGCTGTCGTTCCTCGGCCGCATCGCCGAGGGCACCGAGACGATCATCGTGCACTCCCTCTGGCTCATCCTGCCCTTCTGGGCCGCGCCCATCGCGATCGGCTGGGCCGCTCTCGTCGGCGTGAGCGCCGTGCAGCGCATCGTCGCCGGCTACCGCGCCCTGCGCTGAACGCCCTGCCGCCGCGGGCCCGTCCCCACCCGTCCCCGCCCGCCTGTCTGCCCGCCTGCCCGCCCGAGGCCCCTGCCTGTCGACGCTAGCTACCCCGCCTGTCGCCTGCCCGGTGGAGCCCGTCTTGCCGACCTCGCCACTCTGAGACTTCAACGGATGCGGAAGAAGGTGAACGCCAATCGCGAAGTTCCGCATCCGTTGAAGTGCAGCGGAGGGTATGCCTTTGGGGCGCGTCTGTGGTCAGCATGGGGAATCCGCCCGCGCTGCTAGGCAGACGCGCGGCGGTTGGTGAGGCGGCGGCGTGCGCGGTCTGCGAGACGAGGACCAGCGCGATGCGGGCGCGACAGTGCCGGTTCAGCGGGTGGTGAGGCGGCGAGGGCGGGAGTGCGCCGTTGAGCGGGTGGTGACGTGGCGCCAGCGCGAGTGCGCCGTCTAGCGGGTGGTGACGCGGCGCCAGCGCGCCAGCAGCCGGATCACGGGAGCGATTGACCCGGTTTCGAGCCGCACGCGCACGTCGGCGATCGCCGCGTTCCAGAAGGCGTCGCTGTAGGTCGGGTACGGGTGGGTCGTGCTCGCGATGTCGCTCGTGCGGATTCCCTGCCGCACTGCCAACGCCGCCTCGCCGATCGACTCGCCCGCGCGCGGACCCACGATGACCGCACCGCGCACGCGGCCCTTGCGGTCGACGACGATGCGCGAGAACCCGGCCACGTCGCCTTCCGCGATCGCCCGGTCGGTGTGCGCGTGCTGCACCTCGCGCACGACACAGCCCGCGGCATCGGCATCGGCGGGTGCGAGACCCACGGCGGCGACCTCGGGGTGCGTGAACGTCACGCGCGGCACAGCATCAGCATCCACTCGGCGACGCAGCCCGAGCGCCGCATTCGTGGCCGCGAGGCTGCCGTTGACACCTGCGATGTGCGTGAACTGCGGCAGACCGCTCACGTCGCCCGCCGACCAGATGCGGCGGTTGCTCGTGCGCAGCGAGGAGTCGACCTGCACGTAACCGCGCTCGTCGAGCTTCACACCGGCCGCCTCGACGTCGAGGCCCTCGAGTCGAGGCGAACGGCCGAGCGCGACGAGCAGGCGATCGAAGGGCACGGTCGTGCCGTCGGAGAGGTGCAGGATGCCCGCACCCGCATCGCCCGACCGCTCGACCCGCTCGACCGTCGTCGACACCCGCACATCGATGCCGTCGCGCACCATCGCTGCGGCGACCAGGGTCGACGCGTCGGGGTCCTCCTTCGGCAGCACGCGCTTGTTGCGCTGCACGAGCGTCACCCGGCTGCCGAGGCGCGCGAACGCCTGGCTGAGCTCAGAGCCGATCGCGCCCGCGCCGAGCACGGCGAGCCGCTCGGGCTGCTCCGTGAGATCCCACACATCGTCGCTCGTCAGTACCGCCAGCTCGTCGATGCCGGGCAGGTCGGGCACCTCGGGTGCCGAGCCCGTCGCGATGATCGCCTGGCGAAAGCTCACGGTCAGGGTCTCCGAGCCATCGACCGGCACGACCTCGGCGCTGCGCGGCCCCGTGAAGCGCGCGCGCCCCATGATGACCCGCGCACCCGTCGCTTCGACCACCTCGGCCGAGTCGGCTGGCTCGATCTCGTGGATCGCCGCGTGCACGTGCCGCATGACCGCTCCGAAGTCGACCCGCACGCCCTCGACGTGCACGCCGAGTCGCGCCCCGTCGCGGGCTCGCGCGGCGAGGTCGGCCGCGGCGATGAGCGACTTCGACGGCACGCAGCCGGTGTAGAGGCAGTCGCCGCCCATGCGGTGCGCCTCGACGAGCAGCGTGCTCGCCCCGAACCGGGCGGCCGTCTTGGCGGCGACGAGACCGGCGGTGCCGCCCCCGATCACGAGAAGGTCGACGTCGAGCGGGGCGGCAGCGGCTGCGGTCATGGGCAGAGAGTATCGCCCACCGCGGTTGTTAGCCTGAGGCATGCGCATCCGCCCCCTCACGACTGACGATGCCGTCGAGCTCGCAGTGCTCAACGACGCCGCGACCCCCGCCGTGCCGATCACCGAGCCGGCGGGTCTGGCCCGGCTCGTCGAGCTCGCCGAACTGGCCCTCGGCCTCGAGCGCGACGGGCAGCTCGTGGGCTTCGTCATCGCGATCGGCCCCGGCTCGCCCTACGAGAGCGAGAACTACGCCTACTTCGAGTCGCGCGGCGTCGACCACCTCTATGTCGACCGCATCGTCATCGCCGAGAGCGAGCGCGGCAACGGTCTCGGCCCGATGCTCTACGAGCAGGTGTTCGCGGCCGCGCGCGCAGCGGGTCGGCGCGAGGTGACGTGCGAGGTCAACCTCGACCCGCCCAACCCCGGCAGCCAGGCGTTCCACGCTCGCCTCGGGTTCGAGCAGGTCGGCGTGCAGGCGACGAAGGGCGGCTCGGTGACCGTGTCGCTGCTCGCCGCCCCTGTCGTGGCCGCATGATGATCGAGAACGCGAACGAGACTCCGGCCGCTCCGAGTGTCTCGATCGTGATTCCTGCCTTCAACGAGGAAGCGACGATCCGGGCCTGCGTGCTGGCGGCGATAGCGCAGACGGTGCCAGCGCATGAAGTCATCGTCGTCGACAACCGCTCGACAGATCGCACGCCAGAGATCGTGCGTGAGCTGCAGGCGGCGAATCTCGATTCTCCGATCATCCTGCTTCGGCAGGACGCCGAGCAGGGTCTCGTCCCCACCCGCAACCTCGGTCTCGACAGCGCCACCGGTGACGTCATTGGGCGCATCGACGCCGATTCGGTGCTCGAGCCCACCTGGGTCGCCGCGGTGCAGCAGGCGTTCGCTGATCCATCCGTATCTGCGGCGACCGGCCCCGTGCTCTACTACGACATGCCGCTCCGGTGGTTCGGGCTGCGTGCCGACGACACCCTGCGGCGCGCCATGTTGCGGTTGGCGCGCGAGTATCACTTCGTGTTCGGCAGCAACATGGCCCTGCGCGCGGAAGCGTGGCGCACGATTCGCACCGAGGTCTGCCGCGACCTCGACGACCTGTTTCACGAAGACATCGACATCTCGGTGCATCTTCACGAGGCCGGGCTGCGTGTCGCCTACGTCTCGACGATGGTGGCAGGTATGTCTGCCCGCCGCATCGACGACAGTCCCCGCGACTACGTCAACTACGTCGGTCGCTTCGAACGCACCTACGCGCACCACAATGTGCGCAATCGAGCGCTGCGCGTTCCCGGGTGGGTGTTCTTGGCGGTGTATCCCATCGCCAAGAGCCTGCGCTGGGGGCAGAGCGAACTGGCGGCGCGACGCGGCACCGCTTCAGCGTCGCTCCGAGCGACAGCCCGCGACTAGGTGCGGGGGGTGCTCTTGGGCATCCACTCGGCGGCGAGCACGGCGGCCTGCGTGCGCCGCTGCATGCCGAGCTTCGAGAGGATTCCGCTGACGTAGTTCTTGACCGTCTTCTCGGCGAGGAACAGTCGCGCGCCGATCTCGCGGTTCGACATGCCCTCGGCGATGAGGGCGAGAATCTCGGTCTCGCGCGGCGTCAGACCGTCGAGCGGCGACGCTTCGCGGGCGCGGCTGAGCACGCGCTCGGTGACGGCAGGGTCGAGCAGCATCTCGCCGGCCGAGACACGGCGGATCGCCTCGATGAGGCTCGTCGCTCGCACCTCTTTCAGCAGATAGCCGTTGGCCCCGGCGAGCACGGCCGCGAGCACGGCCTCGTCATCGTCGTACGACGTGAGAATGAGGCAGCCGAGCTCAGGGCGCTCTGACTTGAGGTCTCGGCAGACGTCGATGCCGCTGCCGTCGGGCAGGCGGCCGTCGAGCACGGCGACCGTGGCGCCCGAGGCGAGAATCGCGGCGGCGGCTCCGGCAACGACACCCGCTTCGCCGACGACGCTGATGTCTTCCTCCTGCTCGAGCAGGTCGGCGATCCCGCGGCGGACGATCTCATGATCGTCGAGCAGGAACACGTTCACAGGAAGGTTCATCGTGCCTCCCAGGGTACGCTCCACCGCACGAGAGTTCCCTGAGGTGAGGCCGGTTCACTCACAAAAGTTCCGCCGCGTTCTCGAGCGCGCGCCTCGAGGTTCGCCAACCCGCTGCGCCGGTCGGTCTCGGGCATGCCCACGCCGTTGTCGCGCACCGACACGACCACCTCCGCACCGCGCACCGCGACGCTCGCCTCGACGACCGAGGCTTGGGCGTGACGCACGACGTTCGACAGCGACTCGCGCAGCACGGCCGCGACCTCGTCGCCGAGCTCGGTGTTGACGAGTGTGTCGACGGGGCCCGCGAACTCCAGGCGCGAATCGAGGTCTTCACCTTCGAGCGTCTCGCGCATGAGCGTGTTGATGCGCGCCCTCAGACTGTGAACCCCCGCGCTCGCCGGGCTCGACAGGCGGTAGATCGCCTGCCTGATCTGCCGGATCGTCGAGTCGATCGCGTCGACCTGACCCGCGATGCGGGCGCCGCTCGGCGTCGACGGGTCGCCCACCACGCTCTGCAGGGTGAGGCCGACCGCGAACAGGCTCTGAATCACGTGGTCGTGCAGATCGCGCGCGATGCGGTCGCGCTCATCGGCGAGCGCGATGCGCTGCTCGTCGATGCGCGCTCCCGCGAGCTCGCGCGCGATGGCCACCGACCGTGCGAAGCGTGTGATCGTCTCGCGCTCGGCGGCGCTGAACGGGTGGCCGTGTGCTCCGCGCGCGATGCCGAGCTCACACGACTCGCGGTCGGCGCTGCCCTGCATCGGCACGACGAGCGTCGGCCCGGGGTCGGTGTCGCCCGCGAGGCGGGCGAGCTCGCTGCGGGCATCCGTCGACACGTGATCGGCGTTGACGATGACCACGTACGGCGCGTGCGAGAGCTGGCGCACGACGTCGACGATCGCCGGCAGCTCATCGGCGCCGATCGCGCCCGACAGCAGATTCTGCGTGAGCTGCTCTGAGGCTGTCAGCCAGCGGCGGTCTTCTTGCGACTGCTCGTAGAGCCGCGAGTTCGCGATGGCTGTGCCCGCCATGGCCGCGAGCGCCGCGATGATCGACTCGTCGACGTCGTCGAAGGCGCCCTCGCTGCGCTCGGTGAGGTAGAGATTGCCGAAGACCGTGCCGTCGACGTGAATGGGCACGCCCAAGAACGCGTCCATGGGCGGGTGGTGAGGCGGAAAACCGACCGACCGCGGGTCGTGCGACAAGTGATCGAGACGGATGCTCGCACCCTCGGTGATCACCGCGCCGAGAATGCCCTTTCCGCTCGGCGGCTCGCCCAGCAGCCGCACCTGCTCGTCGCTCAGGCCCGAGTGCAGGAAGCGCTCGAGCGCCCCGTCGGGGGCGATCACGCCGAGGGCGCCGTACTGCGCCCCGACGAGCTCACGGGCCACCGCCACGATGCGCTGCAGGGCCGCCGTCAGCTCGAGGTCTTCGGTGACGGCACGGGCGGCCGAGACGAGCAGACCGATGCGCTGGTAGCCCTCATCGGTCGTCGAGGCCCGGTCGAGGATGCGCCGCACGAGCGCGTCGACGACCGGGCTCTGCGCCGCGCCCGCTTCGACGGTGCGTGTCCGCTGCTCGCCAGGAGTCACGGCGCGCCGTCGGGGTGGTCCATCGGGTCAGCGGCCGGGCGTCGGCCGCCGCGCAGTGGCACGGGGGTGACGTCGCTAGGCACCTCGTCCTTGACCAGGAACGGCCGCAGCTCGACCGGCTCAATCGCCTCGTCGCGCTTCTTCGCCTGCCGGCTGCGGTACATGAGGTTGAGCACCTCGACGCCGATGGCGAACGCGATAGGGCCGTAGATGAGGGCCTTGTCGATGTGCACGTCGAAGCCTTCGGCGATGAGCGTCGAGCCGATGAGCACGAGGAACGCGAGGGCGAGCATCTTGACCGTGGGGTGGCGGTTGACGAACTCGCTGATGGCCTTGGCCGTGAAGAGCATGAGCGTGATGGCGATGACGACGGCCGCGATCATGATCCACAGCTCGTCGACCATGCCGACGGCGGTGATGAC